>Ga0325404_1000150_pt1 | contig 65486 bp, 36 predicted proteins | sample PopdelMetagenome_18_FD_205664 | JGI IMG/M metagenome (GOLD analysis project Ga0325404, IMG submission 205664) | Populus deltoides microbial communities from Bellville, Georgia, United States - Xylem-Control-R1 | ecosystem: Host-associated > Plants > Phyllosphere > Stem > Wood/Secondary xylem...
TAAAATGGTTAAATTTGACAATTGGATTGATTTTCAATGATGAGGGCTAGTAATTAATTTATAGGAATGTGAACGGAACTTTGTCGTTTTTTCTTTTGAACGTCAAGGAGAAGGAGTCGTAGCAGCACTGAGGGCAGCACTAATCTTGAGCACTTGTCAACCTATATGCTTACAAAAATATTATGCTACGGGACCTATTTGGATTTGTGTCCCAAACTTTTATTTATCCTGACAGTGACAAAGTGAATGCCCGACGTCTGACTGCGCATTCAAAGGTCGTCTATGTAAGATCTTTAACTTCATCCATACGAAACCTTAATATTCAATGCTGTAGAATAATGTCCACAGCAGGCGAGTTTTTTATTTAAAAATATATTAAATTAATTTTTTTATTTTTTTAATTTAATTTTTATATCACTCTTGAATAAAAAACATTAAAAAATTTAATTTTTTTAAAAAATATTTTTAAAATATAAAAACAAACAAATTCCTTATTATTTAGGCATGTTTGATTCATAATGCTAAACATAAAGGCTCTTATAAGGCAACAATTTACGGTATGTACATATTTCAAACACTTCGGAGAATGTTTTAAGGTGTGAGGAGGTGTTTAAAAACAACGTTAAAACTTGAGATTTGTATTAAAATAATTAAATTCAAACTTTAGAAAAAAAACAGATGAGTTTTAAATAGTGGTGCTAATTATTCTTTTTTGCGGTCCAAGATGTATCAGGACTAAGAAATAAGTTAATATCACCTTGGATCTTGTATGTTTTTTTATATTAAGAGATCATTTTAATTTAAAAACTTAAATTTTTTTAAAAAAGGTTAAGAGTGGTTTTTTTTATTAATTTATATGGGTTTATTTTTTTATAAATAAATTTTTTTTCATTTAATATATATTCATTCAATATAACTTAATCATGGCTCCTATACAGGAATATAACAAATAATACTTTCACTATATGTAGCTATGCTGGGATGATCAAGTTAGAAAAATTAGAAGATGCTTGGTACGGATAATCTCTAGCTTTCTTTTCCTTTTTGCTTGCAAAATATTTTTGAGTTTCAAGACACCACAAGCACCTTGTGTGTATATATGTGTGTATATCTTTGTTAACTCGTTGCTTTTACCAGTTTTTTACTCTTTTTAGCTAAAATAAAAGCTTAAGAAAGTTCACTTAATCCAATATTTCCTACATTTTAAAAGTTGATTTTTAAGCACTGAAAAATATTTATGCTTCCTTTTTTTTCTTTTTTTTTTTAAATTTTTGTAGGGTGTGTAACCTTTTAACACATACAAAGCAATCTGGATAAAAGAGAACAAAGCCAAAGACTGATGCGATGATCATTGATCAGGACCATTGAAGGAGGTGGTCCACTCCACACACCAGGGTCTATATATCCCTCCATATCAGGTATTAACCAGTTCAAATTTGAACATCATGGATCGTTGCCTTTACAAGCAGAATCACACGGTTAAGTTAAGCATATATGCTTCTCATCGTCATCATCACCATCACAAATTCCCATCTGGGCCTTGTCATGATGATGGTCAAATAATCCCACCTCGTAATGGGTGCAGTCAATCTGGTTCATTTTGGCCTAGATATGGCCCCACCATGAGTTTTTCCCGATGATCCCAAAGGTCTCAGGGGGGCACATGTTATGTAATCATAACATAGAATTGGATCAGCCCCATCTCAAGGACCATATAATTTCCCACGAAAATGTTATAATATGCTATGCCGGGCTCCAGATCCGACGGTTCGAGCTACCTCCATAGCCATGCAAACACAGCTGGGGAAGGAACCGTTGGCGTTATAGAGTGATGTTCGAAGACAATAAGAAGATTTTGTGTTTTATTTTATTTTATTTTGGTGCATTGAGTACGGAGAACATTCCCTAGCTTGTCTCGTCTCGTATAATTAATATATGTTATCACGCAAGTGAAAGATTACTTGTAATGATAGCGCAATAGAGACCTTGTCCTTGGTGTAGCACTGAGCTTCTGCGTTTTTTTCCCCCTTACGGGTACAATGGTGGTGCATGTTTCATCGCGTGCCGGGTTTATTTTTCTGTAATGAAAGAAAACGGTGTTCAAGCACATTTAACTTGTTTCGAAGAAGGAAAAATATTTGTGACTCAAGTAATAAATTTTATTAAATTAAAAAAGATAATTTTATTTAATTATATGATAGAAAAAACAATGGTGATAAATAAATTAAAATTTTAAAGAAAATGTAATAACAATGCCAACACAAAGAAGAATGTTTGCTAAAAGGGATAAAATTGCAAAGATGAATTTGAATATAATCTAATGTTAAATAATGAAATTAAAAAAAATAACAAAAAAAGCATCCCGGGTCAACTCAAGCTAACACTAAAAGTGCTAAAAAAACTGGAATATTTGTAATATTTGCATTATATGACCCGACCTGGACCATCACAGGTTGAGTGTAGGTTGAGATTTTTGAAACTCACTGATCAACCCATATAACCCACTATAAGTGTCGTGGCGTGGCGTGCACAACGTCGAATAATGAGTTTTCCTCCTAGACTAGTAGGGTTTTGAGGTTAATCATAAAATTATAATTTTAAAGGAATCGCCACCTAGTATCATGATCACTAAAGAACCTAATGGTCTGTAGGAGTCTAGATTAGAGGATTAGTTATACAAGGAAAAGACGCATAACCTTCAGTGCACCCTACCCAAGGTAAACTGCATTGTTAATTTATTATTTTTCTAGGTCATGTTTCTATTTGTTGGTATATCTAAAATTCAAGGCAGATCTCATTTCATGAGAAAGTCTCTGTCTTATCGGGCTACATCCTAACCATTCCAAGGCTCAGATTTTAGCATTACATTTATTTCTTACTTTGTATCTTTAATATATGAGGATATACCTTACAATATAATTTTATAACTCCAAAATAATAAAGTCTATAGCTGATTCCTAACATTTATTGCTATTAATTCATTTAATTTAATTTCGAGAGTATGCATTTTGTTGTAAAATTCATACCCAAAATATTAATTAAACAAATTATTTTTTGTGATAGTTTTAAAATTTTGGTCAAATTCTAATAGATAATCATAAAATGGTTATGAAACCTATTTTGTATTATTTTTTTTAAAGATGAAGAAGCTTTTTTTTTTGTTGTAAAATATGCATAAAAAGTTTTAGCATTTGGTCATATGCACACAAATGAAAACATATTTTTGTATTTTGGAACAAGGAAATTTCTTGAATTTTTTATTTTTTTTGAAATTTAAAAAAAAATCGGGTATTTTTAATATCAGGTCAGTATCTTACACTATAAATATACATCCTGATATTAGATAGAATTGTTGAAAAAACACGCGAGTAACTCATAAAAAATCATTATGAAAAAACCAAAAAAACACCCTATGTCTTTAGTCTTAAATTTCTTAATTTTAAGAGTATATTCATCTTTTCACTTTACATTTTAATTGTTTATTATATTTAATCAAATATCAAATTGTCTCCTAGCTTAAATGAGAATAACAATTGTGAAAATACTAAAATACCCCTCGACATCATATTTAATTTTTTTACTTTCAAAGGTATTTGTGTATTTATATTGTGCAATCAAGATGAGAAAATACTTATTTTTCCCTATGAGCAATGTAAAAAAGATTTCAATGTTATTGTAAACATGTGTTAAGTTTTTTGGATGAATGAATAAAAATATTATTATACTATTCCAACTAACAATGATAATGGGTCTGGAGCACTAGTACTTTTCAACAATATTTTAATTTTTTTAATGTATCAAACAAAGCTCATATTAAAATTCACGGAAATTACCCAAACAAATATGAAATTATTTAAATCAATCAAAATATATCACATAATTTGATTAAATTATAAATCAAGAATCCAATTAATTCAAAACATAAAACTTTTCTCAAACTACTTGAATTTTTTAAAAACATCATCACTTTTCATATACAAAAACAATATGTATATTTCTCTTTCATGGCTTTGTTATCAGTCGGGCCGGACAAAATTCCCTTTAATTTTAATCTTGATTTGCACATGCAAATGCGATGCCCTAGCTAAATCTACAAATGGCCTTAGTCACAATTAAAAATATTATTTGGCATTTGCCATTATTCGCATGCGCGATACCTTTGAACATTGACTGCGGCGCAGGCGATTTAGCTATCTTCGCATCAGAATTTCTTCAAACACACACACACTCACAGATATATACACACAGACACAGACACACACACACACACACGAATCTTTGGGGACGGTGGACAGGATGTTGAACCCCCCCATCACCCTAATATTTTAATCCCCTACAGATTCTCCCTTTGCTTTTACTTAGCGTGGTCTCTCCATAGCCCCAGCTGGAATGATCTGTACAGGTACTGTTGTTTCTTGTAAAAATCCACATCTTTTGGGCCCTACGATTGTGTACAGAACCGACAGTCCATCCCTTGATTCTCTCCTTGCGTCATCTTCCGTACTATTTTCTTTTCTCCCATCTAACTGGTCGTTGCTTGATTTCAATTATTTCTATGCATACATGTCGAGCACTTTGAGATTCATGGATTTCATCAATATCCCATGTCATTTTTTTGCTTGTCTTCGAATTTGAAATAGTTTATGCTCGGTATTGGGGCTTAAGTTCTTGGATAATTTAACATGAATATTAACTGGAGATTAGTTCTAGCTAGCTCATAAATATCTCATATATTCTCCATGTTGTTAATCTGAAATCTGATTTGTAATGGTGCGCAAATCAATGGTTTTTTTTAGTTTTTTTTAGCTTATATAATCCTGGGGAAATTTAATTTACCAAGCATGCTTGGGAACTGGTAAAAAGTGAACGTTCTACAGATGCAAAATGGTTTTTCCAACATTATATGCGTAGAAAATCAAACTTAAATCCAAGGTTTTGCTAAAGTTGGTCCTTATTTCATTCAAGAAATCTCAATTTAGTCCCTAATACATAAACTCATTCTGAATTGAGTCACAAACCTATATATCTTATTATCTGAATCCCCAACGTTTCAAAAACAATTTACAATAAGGTCCTTCTATCAATGCTCATCAACTTTTTGACAAATGTTTTTCAAATCGACACAATTATAAAAAAAAATGTTAATATTCTTTAACTTTCTCGTTAAAGTTTCTTCAAAACAACTCTTAAAATGTGTACATTATATTTAAAATATAAAAAAAAACATCGAATAAATGATTCAATTGAGAAGGTTTAGTTCAAAATTCAAATAATAGTTAAACCACTTCATCATTTAGGTTTAGATTTATTTATTCACATGTGTTTAAGGGATGCAAGATTTACAATATTTTCAAGTTTATTACTAGTTGTATTCCAATCAAACCTTGCTAATGACCCTGTTTATTTTAATTATTATCCGAATTTCACAATTTTATTATTTGGTCCAAATATTTTAAAAACTTTAACTCTAAATATAAAAATTTCAACTAATATACTTAATGATTTTATAAATGTAGCATATTAATTTATAAAATCTATTACAAAGTTAATTATGACATAAGATATAACACCTAAATCCCTAAAAAAACCACCTATAAATCAAACCTTACTCATTAAAATCAATATTCAAAATTCTAATATTAAATAAACCCAAGCTATTACAATAGTATTAAGTGACTTAATTATCTAGATAATTAGAAATTGCCTGTAGTTAGTCCTCCAAAATCATTACCTTTTAGAAATCAACATGTACAGATCATAGAAGATCAGTAAGGAAATGCAGAAAATATATTTCAATTAGCCAAGCATCCATGAACTACCAAGATTATAAGTTTAAATCATAGAAAGTCAACCATTGATGTTCTTGCTAGCTCTCCCAATCTTCAAGGAGCTAGTAGATTTCAACAAAACTATATATCTCTAAGTCGTATTATATATCAAACCAGTGAAAAAAACATACCTCACACTCTTGAAATGCAAGGGAGATTAATTAGTTTCTACAACGTTATCTCCTAAATGCAATAAACAAATCAACTAAATGTTATTCAAAATAAATTTCAAGTTGATAAAGAAAAGAAAAAACTTCTATACAGTATAAAATATTGAATAAAAGAATATTTTTTTAAGACATGCCACCAAGATTAGAGAAATCAAATTCAAACTAATTAGTATTAATTATCAAGATTAACTTTTGGATAGCAAAAACAATCTTCTTGTTATCATATGATCATGATTGCTGGTATACTGCCACGGTATTTGCATACAATTGATGTCTGTGAAATTGGACAAAAATATGCTTCCCTGTCTTGCCTTAACATGGTCTAATTTTCAGAACGTCGTTGGTAGAAAAATCAAGCAGTAGTTATGATTAAACCTTTCATTATCCTTTAGGGTCACACTATACGCGTGCTGCTGAATAAAATTAACATCAAAATGGACCAAGACTATCTTCATTCCTCTAAAAACAAATATGTTTGAAAATGTAATAATAGTTGTGATTTAAAGTGTTTTTTAGTTATAAATATATTAAAATAATACTTTTTATTTTTTAAAAATTATTTTTAATATAAATATATTCAAACGATTTAAAAATATAAAAATAAAATTTTAATAAAACACGATTTGAATATTATTTCAACAACGTTCTAAACTTGCAAAGAGTGCCGACGACGAAATCTTTTGGATTTGGTCTCTAGTGGTAAACGCCACACCCATTTATATTTGGATTTGGATTTGGTCTTTATTGGTAAACGCCACACCCATTTATATTTAATATTGCAGGCGGTTTTGACCCGTTTAGGCAATTTTAGATATGGGTTGACCTGCCCTTGTTCATGTCCTAATTGGACACCGATTAAGAAAACTAAATTTTAGATTGTGTTTGTCTTTAGCTTGACACGATAGAAGATTGTACCACACTAATCACAGCATATCTTGTATTAATCAAGTTGCTAGTGTGAATACAATTTTAGAAAAATAATGGATAAGGAAAAAATTCCAATACTCAGATATTTTTTCTTTTTTTTTTAGTTTAATGTGAGTGTTCTGACCAGCTTGCGCATACCTCGACTAATCCCACGGGCCCTAAAGTTAACGACTATATAAGCCTCCAGTAACTATTATATGAGTAACTACAGGGCTCGAACCTGAGACTACAAAGAGAGCAAATCTCTTGGTCCTAATCTTTTACCATTGGACCACCATCTAGATGATTCAGATATTTTCTTTCTTAATCAAGTCAGAGAAAGAAGACAGAGAAGTTTGTTTTCATGAATTCCCCCTGTTGTGTTACAAATGGGATTTAACAAAATTTAAATTTTTAATTAAAATTAATATTTTTATATTTTTAAATTGTTTTGGTGAATTAATATTAAAAATATTTTTTATAAAATAAAAAAATATATTATTTATTTATATTTTCAAGTAAAATATACTTTAAAAAAAATCATTATATTTCCAAACTTCTCTAAGTACAGTTTGTTTTTGCGTTTCAAAAGTGCTTTTGAAAAAATTTGAATTTTTTTATTTTTTTCTTTACTTCAAATTAATATTTTTTAGTGTTTTCAGATTATTTTAATACGCTAATATCAAAAATAATTTTTTTTTAATAAAAAAATATCATCTTAATGTTTTTCAAAATAAAAAATATTTTAAAAGCAACCAGAACTATAAATATAATAGAAAAGTGGAGATAGACTAGTTTGATGGCACTATTATCTATAAACAAGTAGATTTTTAGTTATTTTACCATATAAATACTTATACTTAAATAGATGTGTTTATTTTCATTGTTCTCATTATTTATTATAGCATTTTACTAGTTTATTAATCAGGTTTTTGCTGCAGTTTGAATTTATGTTTTTTCACGTAAAAATAATATATTTAGATTATTGAAAAAAAACTGGTATTGTAAAGAAACTATGGTTCAAACTTGAAAAATTTGAACCTTACCATATAATTAGCTCGAGTTTTAAACTAAATCATGTAGGAGTTGCCTCTCGTGATCTGGTTCGCTGGGTAAGTACAAAGAAAAAATATTAATCCAGAACAATAAAATTAAATAAAAAAACTCATATTAAATGATGAAATTTGAAAAAAAAAAAAAGAGGGTTAAGAAAACCCAAAAGGAATTAAAATAATTCATATTAAAGGATTGAATTGAAGCAAGAAAAAACAGAAAAGGAAATAAAAGTCTCATGTTAAAAATTGTAACCGGAAAACAAAAACCAAAAGATTTTAAAAAAGGCCAATTTTTTTATAATATGATAACAAAATACAAAAATTAATTTATCATCAATTCAATATTAAATGATAAAATCAAATAAAAATCTCATATTAAATAATAAAATTAAAAAAACAAATAAAAAATTAAAAAAATTAGATGCAAAAATCCCAAAAGAATTAAAAATCTCATATTAAAAAATAAAATTAAAAAGTAAAAAATTCTAAACAAAAAAAACCCAAAAAACTAATACAAAACTCAAAAAGCATATCACAATAAAGCCCAGACAGGTGAGCCTGAGAGAGGCCTGCGATCCTTAGTTTTTTTTTTTTTTTTTTTTTTTAAGGGGCAAGCCTCTTCTTTTTTTTTTTTAAAGAAAATAAAGATGGACTCCTCAAAGTTAATAAAAAACATGCCCTCAATCTTGAACCCGTAGCACCTCACACATAAATTAACCATCGAGCCACCACATAAATTTGGTAACCAAATGATTAAAATAATATATTAACATGGTTAACTAATTTACATAAACAATTCAACCGACTCCATGCATTTTAGTTTTTTAGTATAATCCTGTATCAATTAAAAAAAGGAGTAAAATTAAAATATTTCTCCAAACTTATTTCCAATTAAAGTTGTTTTTTATATTACTTTAAATGTGTTTTATGTTATGCTTATCTACCCAAACATATCCATTCAATCCAGTTGATCATATCTTATAAAAAAAATATTCAATGTACGCTTATTGCTTAAGCTTTCAATTATTTTAAGTAAAAATAATTAACAATAAACCTATTCTAATAATTAACAATTCAAGGTTCTTCGTTATCAATGTTTCTCATGTTTTCTCTTTCTTCAACTTTGTCTCGGTGTTTTTTTTATTTTTTTTATTTTTATATACATGGCAAGAGATATCCATTGCATGTGTTAATTTTTTAATAGATGGTAAAATATTATTAATTGATATTTAAATCTATTAACGAACAAGCAATCCATGTGTTTTCATTGTAAAACACATTGAGGACTGTTTTTTTTATTTATTTAGCATTGCATATAGATAGATATATTAGACGATTATATGTAATATCCATTTCAATCGCTTTTCTAACCTTATTTTTTTTATAAAAAAAATCATACAGAAAATTTAAAGTTTTTACTCAAACTCTTATACCCCATGAGAAAATCACATTTTCACTGAATTTATCTAAATACAATATTTAAACCAATGGAGTTCTCAATGAGTTAGGGTATATTTAGAATTGTGGTAGCTGTAGCTGTTTAAAATGTTTTTCGCTTAAAAATACATCAAAATAAAGTTTTTTTTTATTTTTAAAAAATTATTTTTTACATCAACACATCAAAACGATATCAAAATATATAAAAATTTTATTTTAAGTAAGAAAATAATTTTAAATTTTTTTTGAGGGAACGCGGTTTGCTTCGCGTTCCCGAACATGCCTTTACTACATAGACTAACCACAAATATAAGACACTTAAGTATCAACTAATAATTACGTGCCACTAACCATTTAGGTGGTGGTCTAGTGGTAAGAGTTTGGGACCAAGAGGTTTGCTTCCTCTTTGGTCTTAGGTTCAAGCCCTGTAGTTGCTCATATGATGGTCACTAGAGGCTTACATGATCGTTAATTTCAAGACTCGTAGAATTAGTCGAGGTGCGCGTAAGCTGACCCAGATATCCACGTTAAACTAAAAAAAATAATTACATGGCACTCATTGAAAATCATCATTGTAGGATAATAAAATGGAATGTTGTTTTCTGTAACTTAACAGGTAGCTAACCACGACATATACGAAACACTTAAGTAGCAACTAATAATTATATTTTTAAGTTTTTATACATTTTTATAGTTAAAATACAATGTAAATAAATTATATATTCGTGAGAAGAGAGTTAGAAAGCCTATCTTAAAAATAAATAAAAATGTTATTTTTTTCTATATTTAGACCCGTTTGTTTACAAGAAAGTAATTTTTTTAAGTGACTTTCTAGAAAATGTATTATTTTTTGCTGTCTAATAATATCATTAAAAATAAGTTGGAAAATACTTTCTAGTGTGTTAGCTATACCATAAAAAATAACTTGAAAAATTACTTATTACTGTTTTATTTTTTAAAATTCTATCAAAAAAATAAGGACCAAATTTGATAAATAAAAAAGTTAGAAGAGGCTGAAATTAAAAAAAATAATCTAAATTTATAAATTATTTCAAATAAAATAAAAAGACAATAAAATGGATGGTGACCAAATTTGATAGACGAAAAAGATTAAAGGAAAATCAAATTGAAAAAAAATTATTTTATAAATTATTTTAAATAAAAAAATAGTAATAAAAAGAATATAGATCAAATTTAAAGAAAAAACATATTAAATGGATGTTTTTATAAATTTGAAGGGGCATGTGCGGAAATCAAAGAATAAAGGAAAAAAAAAGAGAGAGAAAATGTTTCCGACACCAAACTAAAAATTGTTACGCCACAATTTTTGTTTAGGGATGGAAAGGCTACCAAAACAATTCTAACCACATTAAGGAATGCCATCTTCAAGCGCTGTACGAGTCTCACACGCCACCTAAATATGACGTTATGTTTGGCGTGTTGACGTATCCAATATATGTTTTAATCACTTTTTATTTTTAAAAGTATATTTTATAATTTTGAAAATACTAAATTTATCCTTAGTAAACTTGATTGTTATGAAAAAAAAAAATATAAAAAAAAAACCCAAACCACAGTTTAATAAATTTTGATTTTAAAAATAGTTTAGTCATTTCACTTTATTTTTTTTTTTGTTGAAGATCCGGAAAGTATTTTTTTTGGAGTTGAGAGAAGGAAAAAACTTTTCCTTAAAAACAATTAAGAATTTTTTTTTTGACCAGAACTAATTTTTTTAAACCAATTAAATAAATATAAAAAAATTTGAAAAGTAATTTAGAAAATAGTTTTCTAGAAAACAAATGCCGCTAATGGGCCGAGTAAGATAGATATCCGCTTTATATCCGGCCTATTGCCAACAAACCCATTCAGTCGTTAATGTGTTTGTAAGTATACTGGTAGCCTGGGCTGAGCCCAAATGAAACCCATTCACAATCACAAACCCATCAGCAAATCAATCTAGAAAAAAGTAATTAATGGCAACATCAGAGAAATAACTATAAAATTACGAAGATGCCCCTCACCCCTCCAGTGTGTCCGTCCACCTCCATAAAATATAAAATACGCCTTGGCGTTGTCTCTCTCTAATTGAACTCACAGCGACCATAGTAAAAACAGTAAACTTCCAAACCAAGGTTTTCTCCATAGAAAAAGAAAAATCCCCGCTCCATTCTCCCGCCATCTTTCTCACTCTGGAACCCTCCAAATCATCGGCGATGGTTACTTCGAGAGACGTTCAAGAAGTCGTCTCTAAGCTCTCCTCCGATAAAGCCAAAGCTCGAGAAGTAACTGTCTCCCTCTCCACTCTGTTTGATTTCCCAGAAAATGAAATAAAACTAAAAATAGAAATGAAACTGTGACTTTGATTTTCTTCAATGCCGTTTTTTCTCTCCCTAAACTGAACTTTAAATTAGGCGCGATGAAATTTATATATTCATTTTTCTCCTTGTTGATAAAAACAATGAATTAGTTTGTAACTCGCTTATTATATTGTTTGTAATTTCTGTCTGCCGTTAATTTTTTTTTGAAGTGAATGATTTTTTTATTTATTATTTTTAATTCAGTGTCAAATGGTGATAAATTATTTTTTGAATGCGTAGGAGGGAATAAAGTTGTTGAATACGTGGTTAGAGGGTGGCGAAAGATCGATAAGGTTTTGCAAGTACCTTGGACAGAATACGGCAAAGCTTAAACCGAACGAAATCCCTCACTGTAAGATTGAAGAATTATCTGTGCAAGATTGGATGGGATTGTGTTTACAGTGTGTTGTATGAACTTATTGTCTGTATAGAAGAGATTGAAATGTTGGATTCTTTTTTTCAGCGGAAACATGGCCATTTTTAGTCACATTGCTTGTCCAATGTGTGTCATCTGAGATATCTTCCAGCAAACGGAGATTGCCTAAGGCAAGTTTTGCAAAGACTATGCGAATTGTCATTCAACGAGCAGATGATGCTAAGTTTTCAGGTTAAGAATTTAAAACCACATTGTCTTTATGGGATTTTTGTGATTAATTATAGAAGAAGAAAGATTTTGCTTAGAGAAAGGCAAGATGGTGATGGAAACATTATTTGATTTTGTTTGCACCACAATTTTCTTCTGCCAGGCAAGGCTTTGCCTTTGTTACCCATGGTTAAAATACTCTTTAATCACATATCGGATGTCCTGAGCAATGTTCCAAGCTTTCAGTTGGAATATGGGATTATACTCCGGCATCTATTGGCAGTTGGAGATTATCGTTTTCACTTGAGGAACCGGATTTATTGCTGTGAGTTCTTTGCATTGTTTAGACCCTACACATATTTCTTCCTAATTGCTACAAGATGTTAAGCTGCTTGGTGTTTTCTAACTTAGCTTGCTTGATTTTGAAAAAGGCCTGGTGCTTCTATATATAGAGAAGGTGGTTACAAGCTTAGATGGGAATGATAGCAGTCAAGGTAATCCAAAAGAGGAGGTCTTTCGCTGCATACTCACACTCCATTCGCTTTTTGAAAATCCTCCTGGAGATTTCCCTGTTGATGTTCGGGAGGACATAGTTAAGGGGCTTGTTCAGATTTTCTCCTTTGTAAGGTATATAAACAGTTGATCCATGCTTGGATCTTGTTTTATTTTATTTTCCTTTGGATCTGCAAATTCATACCATTCATTTGTTAAAGTAGTTGCTGGCCATAATGTATTTCAAATTTTCTCATTTCATTATAATATGCTCAGGGAGGAGGGAAAGATTTCACGCAAACTTATTGAGTGTATAAACACATACTTGTTAAAGGATGGTCCAAATTTGGGCTCCCAGTCTTTGGAGATTCATAATGCTGTGCAGCAATTTGTATTCCGTTGTTGGCTTACTACCCATGACCGCAGCCTTAAGGTTTATACATCAACTATGCTCTTGCAAGTTATGCTATCTATTCTGGATCTTCACAATCTGCCACATGCATATCTTTGTGCTTTCTTCCACAGGATGCTCTTATATTCTATGCAAGGCTGCAGCTAAATCTTTCAAGAGGTGCTACTGATGGAAATTCTCTGGTAGAACAACTTTTGGATCTGGTATGTAAGGAACTAGATCAAAGCAGTTCATCCTGTGGAAGTGCACCTAGGTAAGTGCCTAAGAATGAATTGTCAATGGTTTTTTCTTTATGGAGTTAACTGGTTTGGTTAAAATGGGTTGCCTTGGATGATGTTTCCAGGTCGGATGCAACCAAGGATTGCAAGTTTGGAGCTTTGAGTGGTTCACAACGTGGTTTGATAGAACTTGCAGCCCTAGTATTTTATAAGGTAGTTATTTTACTCAAGATGCAAGCTTGGTGTTTTATTGTTTGAAATGATTTGCATGCTGCACTCTCTGCTGTAGGATTTTTCATTTGTTATGAAAATCTGGTAATCGTTTCAAGTATCACAAAACAATGGATGCTGCACGTTACTCAAACTGATATATGTAAATTGGATGGTAGACAGTTTCTAATCTTGGAAAATCCTATGGACAGTTTCTAATCCTGGGAAATCCTGTGGTTACGTGGCAGAAATTATGATTTGATTTTGATTGTTTGTTTAGTCTAGCAGTTTAAAATTTCCGTCAATGATATCTATTTGTGTGCTTTGTGCATGAGTGTTGGAGAAGCAGAGGTTTGGAATTTGGATCACTGTCTCATATATTTATTCACTGTTATGAGCTGGATATAAGCCAAGGTCACTGATGGAATAAAGACTTTCTTAGGCATGTGCTAGTACAGCTAAAGCACCATCAACCGAAAAGCGGGTCAAGAGGGAGCCTGCAGCAGTCCTTTTAAAGGAGGCACTTATGAAAGGAAAATGGCTATGGTTAGTCTCAACCTGCAAACACTGTTTGAAATACTGCTTTCTTTTAGTGATTTAACATGCATGGAACTTGTAATTTATCGGTTCATGTAAATAGTAACTTTTATATCGTACAATATTGCATCATTTGTCCTTGTACTCTTCAAACTGTTTTGATTGGATCCCTCTACTGTTTTGGGTTTGATATCCCTGTACATTATACAATTTCTATAATGTGGTAGCTCTATTTGAGTTGACCACTAGTCTATAAAATCGAGTCAATAAATGATTGACTCATGTCCTTTTTCAATTAAAAATACATTAGCAGTGAAAATAATTTTAAATTTAAATAAGAAAGTTCCAACAATCTTTTACAAGCAAGTGAACTATGGTTTCTTTGATATTCAGGTGATTTTGAAGGGGGATCGAAGATTTGTGTTTTGTCTTTTGATTTTTGTTCCGGGTCTCATTGTTTTGTGGGTATAAGTGTTGGTGTTGGTCTGGTTGGTTTAAAGAGAGTGGAGTTTCATAACAAAGATTAGTTCTTTGTAATGGATTCATAAAAAAAAAAGATCTTTGTAATGGGTTTTTGGTGGCAGGTGGAGGAGGGTAGTGGGGGATTAAGGCAGTGGTGGAGAGAAAGGTGCTAGGTGGAGGTAGAGGGAGGCTAGTGGTGTGACTAGATGGTTTGGTCAGATCTAATTTCATTTGAGGTAGAAACTTTATAGTCTTAAAGATTGAGCATTTGAGCAACTTCAGCTAGGCTTTATTTTTGCTGCTTTGATTTTAAAGCGCGCTAACTGTGATTTTGGATGTGGTCACTTATTTTTTTAGTTTCATGGATTTTTAATTAATCAATTACTAATTTCATAAAAAAAAACTGTCAATAAATTTTTTAATTTTATCAGTTTGTGGAATAACTGTTTATTTATTTATTAATTTTTAAATTTATTTATCTCACAAATTAAGAAAATTTTAATTTTTTTCTTTTATTTAAATTAACATTATTTTTTATACCTTCATTTATAAATTGACAAATGTTGGCTCACTTTTGTTGACTAACGGTCAACTTGGACAGACGGATCACATTACTGGACTCAATTAAAAAAAAAAACTGTAGAGGACCCAATCAAACAATTTGAAGTGTAGAGGGACAAATGATGGGTAAGACCCAAAAAGGGTGTGGTTGGGACAGTTCTGAGCTCCAAATATCTGCCAAACAGAAAAATATCTTCCATGTGATGCCTTACATTGGTAAATGGCTGTCAAACTTATTTTCTGAGTAGCACAGATGTTGCATCGAGTTTATGTTCCCATTTTTATGAAATCACAATCTTGAAGTCTTTATTATCTTTGCAAGTCAACTTGTCATAGATTTTATTTGAAAAGAAAGCTTCTGCATCAACATAATGTATTTATCAAAATAACATGGACAAATGGCAGTGATATTAGCAATACTTATTGACCACCTGTTTGGGTTCATCATATATTTTGTAGCCATTGGCATACTTCAATAGTTGAATTAGATGTTATACTTTGTTCATATGTCATCATATAGCCAAATAATTAATTATATTAGTTTGGAATTTAGGATGCCAGCTTCTTTGAAAAAAATCCACTTTACAAATTACATCCATGGTTCAGATTTCAATAAATAAGGTCCAAAACCTAATTGAAAATTTAAAAATAATAATTACACATATATAAAAGCATAAACTCTAGGTTGAAATTTTTGATTCGATAAAAATATATTTAGATTTTAATAATCATCACATATATTACGAGGATTTTATTGATAAATATCAAATATATTGTCTTGCCTTAGCAAAATTTTACATGTCAAAATTAAAAAAAGACTTCTACTCTATATAAAAAAAAATATTTAATTTTTTATATCAAAATACAAAGTATATGCCAATAAATTCAACTATTTATATTTTTTAAAAATAGGTTAATTGCTTTTTTTCATTATATGCCTATTTATAAATCACATAAAACCTTAAATAATATAAAATAATCTTCTTAAATAACTCCTAACCCATATAGTACCTTATTGACGCTTTATTTTGATTATTGAAACTCAAAAAATGCTTAAAAATAGATCCAAAAAAGCCAATAATTAAAATCTAAACAATACTAAAAGCACATCAAATTTATCAAGTTATATTAAATTAGATCCTTGATTTTATCCTTTTTTTATCGTTTTTTATTATTTTTAACTCCTTTAGATGAAAATATTCATAAAACTTTTGTTCATGCCTATATTTTAATACCACATATAAATAAAATAATAAAATTATAATATGCTATTATGATCTCCAGGTTTCTGCTACCAATTTTCAATTCCTATATTACCCTTGAAGGTTTTTGTGGTACATCATGCGCAATGATTTTGCTTTTATTGATACTTTTCTCTTTAATAAGGTCTCAGTTTATTTGTTTGTTGATGTGTTCTGGAGGAAATGATGTCATATTGGATCATTTAAATATAGTCATGCATCCAAAAGTGATATCAAGTTGATTTCTCAGAATTGATGAAGTTGATTGAGATATATCTTGTGCTTTTATCATCCAACCTTCACTCTAATCTTTTTTTCTTTCTCATATCCTCTCTCATTCAACTCCTTTCTATATCTTTGTCATTCTTGCATAATTACTATAATAGACTAACTTCCCATGCTTCAGGAATGCTGCATTTTGTTGTCTCATTCGTAACTACTACAATCGCATGAGCAAGGATCTTTTTGCTTACTGGTTTGAAGGCATTTCCACAAGCTTTGAGAGGTAATTGTCATGTTCTGGTGTAATTCTGTTTGTCTTTAAATTTTTTTGTGGTAACTTGGTCTCATGAGTCTTCTATATTTCACTTTACTAGCGCACCATTCATGCATTCCTTGAAAAAGCTTTATACATTGGAATTTAGGAATTCTTGGGTATCACCATTTTTCTTACATGGAACACCTGATATGTTGGATGCCTTCCTAACCAGTAAAGCCACCCTGTCTTTGTTCACTAATCAATAAACCAGTGCTCAAAACCAAATAAAATCATTGAGCCAAGCTTACTCATTCGTTTTCCAAGGTGATGGTTGGTCCAATAACAAGCAAGGGATGAGATCATTATGGTGGGAGCTATGATGAACCAAGTTGTAGTAGAAACATTAATGCACTAGAGGTGAAAAGCAGTTACTAAGAATGGAGGATCCATAAAATTCCTAGCAAGATTTACAACAGATAAGAAGGCCATTCAAACTTTTGTTATATCAACACATGATAATTTGTGTGGCATTCTAAAAGAATGATATTTGGCCGAAAACTTGCTCTCATTAGTACCATAAAAGTTAGCAACAAACTTGTTTGATGATCAACAGTGAAGTCCTGGTTGCAGCTCCTTGGGCTTTCAATCTTGGTTTCATTCACAGTAAATTTAGCTTCAAAAATACGTTTTGTATCTAAAAAGCTGCTGCAATAGACAGCTAAGTTTGTCCGTTTGGTGTCTTTTGCTGTGATGATGGTTTGCAGCAAAGAGAATTTTTGCTGGCTGAGCTTCTTGGCAGAGTTTTTGGCTATGTGGCCAATGCTTCAACAGCAGTTACTGACAGTAAACCAGGCCATTTGTGATTGAGTTTGAAGGCTAAAAACTGTGAATGGTTACCTGATGAGGCCTCCCCTCCCAAAAAAAGAAAAGAAAAGAAAATGAAGATGTTAATCCATTTTAGTAGTTGTGGAGAGAGAAGCATATAAGAGAGGAGGGTTTCAAGGCACAAAACAGCCAGTGGAAAATTTTTCGTAACAAAACTGAGGACCATATGCATATCAGATGCTTGACTATGATTAGCAGCCTAGACAAATTTTACTTGTCTAACTGGTTTATAATCAAGGTCCATGCATTATTAAAAAAAAATCAGTATGTGAATGAATGTACATCCATCTATGGGTATTTTATTTGGATTTTGCAATATATGTTTTTTTTTAATTATGTATAAATCACTATATAAACTCCTTCTTGTGATCTTGATCTTAGATTGAGAATGCCCCAGTACATTGATCAATTTACCTATGGTATAAACTGTTGCATAGTTGTATGTATTTATCAACTAATTGAGGTTCATACATGTTTGGGCATAATTGTTCAATAATTTTGTTGTTCCCTGACCCTTGAATGGTAACTAATCTATACTATATGTAAAAGTGCAAGCTGTTGAAACGATAGTATTTTGTTCTAATGTCAAATGTAGCATTTACTAATTAAAAGAAGCACACAATGAATCACGTTCTATAATTACGCCACCTTTTACTTTCCCATCTCTGAAAAAATATTGATAATAATGTAAATATCATTTACTTGATGGTTTAAAATATACAAAATCTATCTATACTACACAACAACAAAGAAGCATTAAATCCCAAACTAGTTGGTTTCAGCTTTACAGATCCTCTCGAAAAAGGATTGATACCTAATATGTGACAAATTCTTACAATGGGTGTCAACCCCCCCCCCCCCCCCCCTTTCAGGCTCTGGACTGGCTATAGTTTGCAAGGTGGAGTTAAAATCTGTCTATAATATGATACAAAATATTCTTTCTACTTTTTAGCTTCCTTATTCATCACTAACCCAATTTACGGATTTTTTTATTTATAAAATTCTGAAATTGCACAAACAGTATCTATATGATGATATAAAATTTATATTCCAATTGAAACAAAAATAAACGACCATAAAGAAAATTAAATGGAAATCTTTATTGCAATATATTGATTTTATAGTTTTAATGAGAAGTATTAAAATAATTATTTTTGTAATGAAGGGGTACATATCATGTGCTAGTTTAACTAGTAGTAGATATCCCTATGTGCAATTGTAGTGTCAGTTTTTGTTCATGACTTGCCGTAACTGTTGGTGTAAAGTTTTGGGAGCTTAAGTTCTTTGCAAGTGCTGAATTGCTAATTTGGAATATGTTGCAGAATATTGAGCGATGCTAATATGGGGCTTGCTTATGATGGTTTGCTGTGGACTTTGCGGTACATTTCCCTTCTCACTATTCATGTATCACCTTTCCTTAACTGCATGATGCAGTGTGGTTTTTGAAATGATAAGACAACTCTACCCCTGTAATGGAGGATCTTTTTTATGATTTTATCCCATTGCATATTTCCATGTTAGTATTGTTTTATTCATTTAGGTGAAAATTGTTTAGATGTTTTACATTATCTTTCCTTTTTTTTCCCTTCCTTTCTCTTTGTGCTCATGCGTGTATCTATTTGCATTCATAGGAGTTTGCAGGAACTCTCTAGTTTTATGTTGCTTTCAGATGCCCAATCGGAGATTTTATCAAGGCCCTCTCTCCCCTTCAAAGAGGTATTTGCACCTTTTTTGTCTCTTCTTTTTTAGATTATGCATATCTTTGTGCAATATTTGTATTATGATACTGTCTTGTTTCATTTTCCACTATTTATCTGTTAGAAAAACTTGTCCTCAAGTTATCTGTCAGAAATTAAACTCTTTCACTCCAAAGGAACAAATACTTAGAATATAATCAACTTATTCACAAAGTAACATGTCTATGACTTGTGAACTTTAAAATTTAATTTATGGTATATGTATAATAAGAAAAAATCCATATTTGATGTTATACCTTTTGTTCTTATGAAGTCCACTTGTAGTTCCTTCCTATATTTTTCTACTTCAAACTTGAGTTCATCATCATCATCTATGTCCTCTAATACTTAAACCGTTGTATTTAAAGGAACACCAAAATAATCTTCCATAATATCTCTAGAAGACTTGTCAAAAATCACCATGTCCTCCTTCTTCTTGCTTGCAAGATCTTTATCATCATATAGATCTTTTTCATCATCTCCATCAGGTTCACGTATAACATCCTCGACATTGAAAGGTTTTTGCTCATATTGACATTTAATCACGTTGATCGATTTCTATCTCTTGAATTGTGGTTGTTCGTGTAGATCTAACAAGGTCCCACGACCTCCATCAAGTTCATCTTCACCAACACCCTTCACATAGACAAATGGTTGTCTAAGTGGGATTTCAGAAATAGGTCTAAGGTAGGGTTAGCCTCGAGTTAAGTCTCCAAGCACGTTCCTCACCTTTTTGAGATTCCTATTTGTGCCTCCTATTAGCCACAGTAGATCTTCTTCATCAGATGAAGACCTTGTAGTTATACTGACCACGAGGATTTGCATGAACTAATTGATGACAAGTTGGCCAAGGGCTTCATCCCCGACATGTGCTTTTCTTCTTCCCCGGTTCATGTTTACGCAACCCTAGTGCCTCAAAGACTGGTTGTAAGGTCATCAAATTTGGCGTTGATGTCACCAACCCTAGTTTGAACTCGTTCCTTTAAAGTTGCTATCGCTATTGAATGATGATCTAGTTGATCCTAAATAGCTTGCATCCCTTGGTCACTGTCACAAAGATGGTTGCCACCAACTGCCCCACGATTCTCTTCACGGTTCGCTATTGATCCAAATATTGACCCGCATTGATACCACCTGATGTAGCGTATAACGAAGATAAAACAAGGATTTTCAAGCCCTAAGATTATAGATGTAACTCTAGAGAAATCTAGAGAAAATTATCTGAAATGTTTTATTGAATCTAAATAATAGTCTGTCTTTATAAATAAACTAAACATCCCTATTTATATTTGTTCTAAAATCTTTTATAGTAAAAGATTCTTAATTAAAACTAAAATCCTTTATAGGAAAGGATTCTTAATTAAAACAAACTTGGTTAATAGAATCCATCTAGCATTAGGATTCCTAAATAGTAAAATAGTAATTAAATTAAATGTCCTAAGCTAAATAGAAACAAATAATTAAAATTTTAACTAGTAAAATAATTAAAACAAGAAAATAGTAACTTCATGCTTCATGGGAGATGCTTCTGGGTTTTTTTGCGAATTTCTTTCCAGGCTTGGCCTTTTCAATCCGACCCATGAACTCTTGGGATAATTGTTCTACGTCACCTTTAAAGTCTGTAAATGGCTTTATTTCATTACCCATGGGACCAGCTGAATCTGGATGCACCAAATCCATTAATTGGGACCACACTGTCGGCATGGCACATCATTGGCCATTCAATTAATCCTGTTTGCACCAGATCTTAATTTAATCTCTACTTCTATTGTTCATGTTTAAATTCTGCATGGAATATGAAATACGGAACTTACCATTTCTTGAAAATCTTACCTAAAAGTGCTTCAAAGCTGTTATAAACATCATTAAGATGAACATTGGGGTTTGGATGGTGGCCTGTGTAGGATCATAGACATTTTGTAGCTGTGCTTTATTTGCTGGTGTAACAGATTCTTTTGGACTGCTCTACACCTGGACAACTTTTGTGGGCAAAGGATAATTCTTGGCTCCATATGAGATGCTGCTTAAGTGGTGTTTAGACATGTTATCTTGGTTGATATTCAATGGGATTGAATGCCTTGTCTCTCAATTCTTTTGGTTCATTTTTTCTTTTTGAAGCATCTCCCATTCGCTATGCTCTCATTCACAAACACTCTTTCACTTCTAAAGAAACTTTCTTAGTTTAACCAGGGAAATGTGTGCTTGGCATCTGTGGTGTTGGTGTAAGATTTTGGTTTTCAGGCTGCAATTGGATGAGGTGAAAACTGCTATAAGTTAGTTTTCTAGTGGAAATTTTGATTTCTCCATCCAACAGAACGAAGCCATTGATATGCCATTTTAAGAGATGCTAAGATTTTGTTTCGATCTTTGCAAATCTTGCTGATTTGAGTACTGCACAATTATTCAAAGCAAGTTAAAACTCAGTTGTCTCTTATTGAGTTTTGAGAATTATTTGGTCCTGTCTTTTTCTTTCATGTTAGTGGTGCTATTCTACAATGTCTTAGATTTGAAATGCAGCTTTTCTTTGTTCATCTAACCATGAAATGCCATCACTGAACAATTATGTCTTTCTGCAATGCTGTTTACATGTTTTTACTTGTGAGTGTCACTTCTTTTATTGAAGCCACCATTGAGTTGTTCATTGGCCAATAATGCAGCTGGACTGTGGCTGGGAATTGATATGGAGTGGTCTCATTCGTGGGTTGCTGACATTCAGCAATCTAAATTCTGTTGTAAGTTTCAGTGCATATCTTTTTTATTTTTTTATTATAAGCTGCTCAGTAATATTGGTTTTGCTGTGAGTTCTCACATACTGGATAGCTGTGGCTTGGTTCCAAAGTGGACTAGAAAAGAAATTTTCACAATCCATTTTGTCAGAACATAGGATCTGAAACTGTTATGGATTTTGATGGTTGGTTTCCTAACGAATGCCATTTTCTTCTTAAATTATGTATTATGGAGAAAACTGGATGAGGAAAAATGTTGTCAAGATCATTAGTTTCAAGAGCTATAAATAAGCAGGCACTTTTATTACAATATGGATATTTGTGCAGTAAAAGAAACCGTTGTGGGAATACTATTGCAATTCCAGTGGCTCAGCAGCACTTTTATCTACTGCTGTATGGATTGCTGCAGTGCTTGAAGTATGGTGATGACTGCAGAAGCGTCGTGGAGAGGAAAGGAGAGGGGGGGTGGGGAATGTGGGGGGTTTGGGAAGGTGGTGTTCATAATAGTAGCACTGAACAACTTAGAGGAAACATGACTATTGTTTTAAATAATATTGTTGCCTATTAATTGGGAAACTGTCCTCCCCCTCCTTAAAATACTGTTTTTCATTGTCATTTGTATGAACTGATGCAGGCTGATGCTGCTTTATTGTTACTTGGAAGCATCATATCAAGTGTGAGTAATCTATCATTTTAGACTATGTTTTTTACTCTTTCTGTTTATAAATGACCTTATTTACTACCTAGGAGATTCTTGAGTATCATGATTCTAGTGGACTGCAATTTTTTCTCCTACATTTCTTTTTCTAATTTTTTCATGTCCTAATTTCTTCCTTCAGGATCTAATGAGCACTTGTGCTGTGCCTCCAGATGTATGGGATCTTAAGTTATTTAAGCGGACGCCATCAATGCAAGTGTATCTTTATGTTTAACTATATATGGACAGAAAGATGGTTATTATGTTTTTTTCTTCAAAAGGTCAACTAAGCTAGCCAAACCTGTTCAAGATAGTACCTCACAGATAGGATCTTTATGAATATTTTAGAGGCAACACTGCACTAGGTGTACAGAATGATTGCTCCTCATGAAAGCAAAAAATTATCATCTTTATTAAAGGCTGGCGTTTTATCAGAATATTACATGACCATTTACTGATGTTATTTTTCTTAAGATATCTTATCTGATTGTTTTGTTATCTTGCCAATCCAGGTCTGTTTTGTACTTCATTGTGTGCTATTTTTCTCATAAGGGTTCTCAAGTAAGTTGCTTAGGCTGGGATCTTTTGATTTTTTTTTTTGGAATTTCACTTCATCATCATCATCTCATTTCTGTGTTTATGTGGTTGTTGGCATAGTATCTTACCTGGTATTTTTCTGCTCTTTTGCTGTCTTGTTCTCTTATTCTTTGATATGTTTAAGAATGCTTATATCAGTATCACTTACCCCATTTGTTATTTTGATTTAGATGTTATCGATGCACATAACATTGCCTTGCTAAATATGTCATTGAACAAATATTAAGCTCTACCTCCCCTTGTTTGCTACCTACCCTTTGTTGCTGGAGTTAAAACAGCGATTTTGCAATAAAATACCCTAGTTGATTGGGTGCATATTCTTTGCCAAGCATATAGGACCAGATTTACAGGGGCATCTACCTTAATTCAATCTCTTTTTTCGTGGTTCTAGATTTTAATGCATGGAACTTTGAATGAGGATTTATTGCCCAACGATGATACTATGTCTAACATGTTGAACCACTATGTCTGCAGGGTGACCTTCGTGACTCTTTACATCTCCGGAAGAATCTGTTAAGAGCAATTTTAGGCTATTTTAATTGGAAGGTCCATTTCTTGTATAACTCTCATTTGTGACAGCAACATTGTCTTTTATTCCAATATTCTTGCTCTCGTGTTTTTTATTTTTCGAGTTTATATTTGTTTACATTTAATCACATAATCTTATTTGTGAAGGTGGGCTTTTAGTGTCATGATGTGTTAATATTGTAGTGTTAGTGACCACCAGTATCTTCGTCACTTTTCCTCCTTGAGGTGATAATAAATTAGGAAATTTTTATCCAGTGGAGGAAATGTCATACCACTGAAATCTGTTTCCTCAAAGTGAGGAAGCATGCTTTAAGCTTAGAATCTGTCTCATAAGCTGTTCCTTTGTTCATATATCCACATATTACTTGTTCTGAAGGTTATTATGCATTTAGACGACGTCTTTGTTTGGTCTAGTTTTGGTGATTCATTTTGTTGGATTTCTCTACAAGCACAACCAATATCTTTGTTTGGTCTAGTTTTGGTGATTCATTTTGTTGGATTTCTCCACAAGCACAACCAATATCTGTTAAAAGTCTCTATCGTACTTGTAGAACATGGTGTGGAAGCTTCCAAGTTTCTTGAGATGCCTTGTTAGAATGTTGTCACCACTGAAACACATTGTAATCATTGAAGTTGAATCATAATTAACTTGTGTTAAGTTTATGCTTAATAACGTGAAATTATGGGTCTGTAACCGACCTAATAGTTTAAGCTTTGGGCTTGCATGCTTGAACATGGTACACAATTCCATTGTGACTTTGTCAGATTTAGTTGTTTCACCACATTCCAGACTCACTCCACTTTCTTGGGATTTGATTTGGTTTATTCTGTTTCAACTGTTCTCTTGGGCTTGGACCTCGACCTGAGTGAGGGTGTAAAATAATTTTCATTGGTTGTTTGTCAAAGGATAACTATTACTAGAGGCTCCAAGATTGGTTTACATTATAATCTCTACAATAACCTCAATTGAAAGCTGTTTGGTTTGGAACTTACAATGGCTCACTACTTTGTGTTGAAATTTATCAAGTTTTAAATATAAGAGGGAATGAGGGTGGTAGAATTCAAAACTCCTAACATCATGTCAAAGGACCACTCAACCCAAGAGCTTAAGTTTTTGAGAGAGGCCTCAATAATGGATTGTATAACAATTTGCAATATCTCTATTGAGGCACAGGCTGGATATCTCTCTCTGAATTTTTTATTTTCTTAAATTAAAATGAAAAGAAGAGGAGTTGCTTAAACTTTAGAACTTGGATACTTCTTACAATAACCAGTTTTTTAGGAAGTTAATGGACCATTTAGAGTCATTTCTCTTATACCTCAATGGTAGTTGATGTTGTTTCAGGCTGCAATAAAAGAAGGATTATTCACAGGATTATCACTCTAATGATTTAAACCAATTATAATTTTTTTGCAACTTGAGTCTCTTTTATTGTTCATGATGGAATATTTACTTTTCGTGTTTTCTTGACTTTTTGATATGATTTCTTAGTAAAGTTGAGTTCTTTTGTAGGAGTCCTCCATATTGAATGAGCATGTTGTGCTGTTGTTACCAGCAGCTGTCTATGCTCTTTGTGCTGGTTGTGCTCCTTTCACACATTCTTACAGAGGGTTTTCCTCATCAAACATTCTTGTAGATAGCTTTGAGGCTACAGATGATCGGGTTAAGGTTTCTGTTGCTGTTCATCTTCCCTGAATGCTATTTAACTTTGGTACATCATTTACACAAGTTGGTTCCTTTGACATTGAGAGTTCAATATCTGATGTGTTTTTGCAGACAGATGAACATGAACAGGAAAGGCTTTGTGAGCTTTTTGAATGTTCTGTTGAAGTTCTTTCTAAAATTCATTTGGTTTCAAGAGTTGAGGTGATGGAATGTTTTCCAGTTCTTTTCCTTGCCTTTTTCTTCTTCTTCTTTTTCTTTTTTTAATCTTCCATTTTGATCACATGCAGGCTTCTTCATTCCAAGGCCATCAAAGTGGTTGCCTTCCTCGACAATTTAGAGATCTGCTGTTGCATGAGATGGAGGGCTATATTCTTGGAGCTGTAGGAGATAAGGAGATGGAAAAGAGGCCTCTATCAGATGTCTTCTTTATATGCTCTTTATTATCAAATTTTATATATGGCTCAGTATTAACAAGGTCCGTGTTTTCTGTTTAACTTGACTTGATGTGTGGAAAACCTGTTTGTTACTTCTTTTCTTTGTTCATGAGAATTGTTTTGATATTAAGTTTCACTATCTGGTGCTGGATTTAGCTAGTTCAACATTGAGTATACTTTATTTCTGAAAATTAAAAGGTGAATTGAATAATCTAAGCAATTTTTACTTCAGTAAAATGGTCGACTTTAATTGCTAGGAGGGTATTGTGCTTTTCTGCTGGACTAGTTTGTATTGTACTCTGAATTTTCTCCAGTTGCAATCTCTGGCTATTCCTCTTGGCTGTCTTTATCAATTTTGTTCTGCATCTATGATACATTCTCAATCTTCATTATTTATTTTGAAAAAATATACTTATTTAGTTTTCAATATGTCATGTCAATTACATGCCTGTTATGCTGTTCTTTTTCTTTGCTTTTTTTTTTTTATTCTGTCTTTGTTCGTTCTTTTCTTTTTCTTGTTTTCTTATGAATCTGTACAATGATTTTTCTTTTAATGTGACAGTTTTCTATACCCAACATGCATTCGAATTGGTTAGAGGGCATTGCGTGTTGCTTGTATCTTTCAGATTATGCATTTGAACTGTACAGTTGAAGATTCCTTATTTTGATTTTGAAGCACTGCCCTTAATTGTCACTGACATTTGCTTTCACCCCTGATTTTTTTTTGTTCCTTAATATATAACCTATATAGTTTATGCTCGTTCAGGAAAGGAGAAGAGGCTTCACCATTTCTTTCAAAAATGAGTCAATACTTGTTGGAATTGTTGGATCATGCTGTTAATACAATTCAAGGAAACAGCAATGACCTTCAAGCTCTTGGTTGCTCAGGCTCTAGCTCTGACTATAATTTAAAAACCACTCTTATAGCTTCATTTAGAAGCTTTGTATTCTCTCCTATCTTTGTCAAAAGTAGAGATGAAACTGCTTTGGATGTTGTTCTCTATGATGCAATAACACAATCCATGGAGAGGCTTTTGAAGGAACTGGCTGAACTATACAATCAATTTTCTGAATGTGTAAGAAGCCCTCATTCAGATCCATCGCTGCCTGATTTACCTTCAACTGATTCTAAGTTACAAATACATGGTCCATCGGGTAGCAACACTAGGATAATGGACATGGAGTTAGATGTGACTGAAGATACGCAAGATGTGGATATTTTACCTGTTGGTGGGATTACTGGCACTGGTCTATCCTTTTCTGCATTGAAGTGGAAGTTGGGTATGATATCACTTCTTTCAAGTTTTCATCCAGTTTTAGATTTTGTTACATGGGATGTCCTGTTTGAGCTCATGGAAAATGAAAGTGACAATAAGGTATTTTACAAAGTTGGGCTGTTGTTTTAGTTTTCAGTAGTTCTTGCACTAATAGTTCTGTTATTTTTTGTTTGTAATTCACACTTTCAGGTGCGTGAGAATATTCTTTACCATCTCTGTCAACATATTCACTGGTCCTCTTCTGCAAAAATTACAGACTTGGTAATGTCTGGTTGAAATTCATTAAGAGTTAGCAGTAACAGGCAACTCATTGCTTGAAGCATTTTATATTTCTTTTGATCATTTCTAATTATACCCTCTCTCTCTCTCTCTCTCTCTCTCTCTCTCTCTCTCTCTCTCTCCTTTTCCTTTCAAAATGTAGGTGAAAACAATGAATAGCATGTTTGAGATGCAAGCAAGTGTTAAGCTGGACTGTTCTGGTGTAGTAGTCGCTGCCTGTCAATTGCTAGCTACCTTATTATCCTTAGATGCTTCTGGAAAGGAAGCTGCTCTAACTGCATGGAAAAGAGAATCTGAACTGGTATTCACAAAATTCAGTGCTATTTTGTATTGCAAGATGATTGTATTTCATTAGAAAGATAAAAATCATGATAGCTGGTTTCCTTTTTGTTAAAACAGAAAACTATTGATCTCTAAGAGTGGAATTCACAGTAAATCAGCATTTTCCCCTTCTTTTGGTTGTCCTTCTCTGTAAAAACAATTCCTGCACTGAACTTTGGGTCACAATTCTTCATTGAGTCTGCTTGTCTTAATTCTTTACTATAAATGTTCATTTGGGTTTTCTGTGAGTGTGATTGGTGGAGGAAGATGCATCTAATGTTTTGCCAAATGCATGCATGCTTTTATGCATTCTGTCGTCATCAGTATCATCATACACACTGATGGTGATATGCAGGAGTTCTGTATTTGTTATGGAGGGAAAGTCATATTAAGGAAAACAAGAATAAATGAAATTTTAAGTTCTGTAGAGATAGGGACTTGTGGAGGAAGATGCATGTATTGTTTCACCAAATTGTCGCAACCTTTTACCCAAGAAGTTTTGCATCCTGTCTACTTCTTTTCCTGATAGAGACAGGAAACTTGTCTCTAAACCAATATAATCTATTGAGTTTCATCTGTTTAGTTATGAAACCATAGTATTATTGGGACTTGAGAAATGAAGAAATGTGATTTTTCCGGTGTGCAACCACTGTCTTCTACAGTCATTCTCATCTGCTTATGTTTGAATCCTAGCTATTAACTTTATTTTATCTTAATGTCTCCATCCTTTTGTCTGCATCTGGCACATTCCATTTATAACAACTCGTGCTCTTTTACTGTTGTACCCTGCAACCTATATGTGTGTGTGTTTGGCTCCATATGATGCCTCTATAATTGTGTTGATGTCTCTGCCCCAAACATACTAGTCTCAGTTATGACTTGGTTTTTGATCATCTTGATAAAAAGAGTGTAAGGATTATCTTACTGAAATTCTATCCCTAGAATCATGCTGTCTCACATGTTGGTTGGGGTCAATCTTATGCTAAAACTGAAGGTGGTGTGATTGTTTTATTGCAGAGTCTTGTACATCTTGGAGAACTGGTTAACAAAATAGCAGAATTTGGGCTTCTTGACTGGTCAGGGCGTGTTAGGCTTATTGATTGCTTTTGTGATTTTGTCTTACTCAATCCTCAAATTGGTCAGGTGATTACTGGCTGACACTGACAGAGATACCTTTCATTTAGAGATTGTATATGCATGGCATGATGTTTGGTGGGCTGTAATTAAACTATGAAAGCATGAATGTGCTGATGCATAAAAACTCAGAATTTGTTGAACCTCCAATCTCCCCAATGGACACATGCCATACCTTCATTGCTGTTGTCCTAAAAATCCTAGGGTTTTGCTAGCTATTTCTTATATTTTTATAACTTGAAACTGTATGTCCTTTTTATTCTTTGTTGTATAATTGCCCTGTTGCAATCTTTATAGACAATGATAGAGAGGCTGTTCTTAATGCTTCAAGATCCTGACTATCGAGTTAGGTTTTCACTGGCTCGGCGGATTGGTGTTTTATTCCAAACTTGGGATGGTCACGATGAGCTCTCCCAGGATATTTGGTAGGTTTCCTTTTAATATTTACTATATCCTCTTGATGATTTATTCAGGTTTCTTTTCCTTCCAATTGTAAAACATTCTTTTTCATATTCGTTGTCACACTTATTTCTCAAGATATGTGCAAACTTCTTATTGCCATTGCATATTATGCATATGCATTAGCATCTCAAATTTTTCCTTCTTCTCATAGCAGATGCAGTATCGCAGTATAGCACATTTAGCACTTTTTCGACCATGTCTCGGTTGTTAAGTGATGTTAATATAGTAGTATCTTTGCTACATCTGCCAAAGCATGCATCAATGTAATGGGAACTTCCAATTATATCTTCCAATGGGATATTGAGGAATTGTTTGATTGTTCTATGATGGATTTTTATGGCACGGGAGAGTGATCGTATACTCACGTTTTTGCCCTGTATATTATATGCAGTCACTGCAATCTATTTGTAATATTTGTGATTCCATCATTTTCTAGCCTCTGAACTTCTAACATTTTCTGATGCAGCAAATGTTCATGTTAAAAAAATGACTACTTTTCTAGCCTTTTTTTTCTGCCCATTGCAATTTCTTGTCTGTTGATTGGTTTTGATATTCATTCCAAGCTTGCAGTATAGGAACTACTATGCTATATAATTTGCAATGCCTTTTATAATCCAATTTTGCTTTGACTTCAAGTTAATTAACATAATCGATCCAAGTGGGAAATAATAGGATCCTTTGGAGATGTACCATGTCAGTAGTCGTGAGTTTTTGAGCGGAGAAGAATTTTAGAGTTTCCAACAAGGAGAAGAATTTTAGAGTTTCCAACAAGCAATTTCTATCCAAACAGCTTCTTCATTTTTGAGTCCTTTCGTAACTAATTTTTATGGTGCTACTGCGGAGGTGAGCGGATGAGATTGAACTCCACTAGGAGTTGAATCCAACACCTCTTGCACTAAGCAAGAGGTACCTACCACTAGATCACTAGGCCCATTGGTATATTTCTTTCATATCTGCTTGTTTGGAAATTTTTCAAAAACTAGTACTGCTTATGCAAGTGGGATGCTGAGTTAGTGAATGATTTTGATGCTGCAATCTTCCTGTTAGTGGGTCGTGGTCTCATGGGTACCACTGAAGTTGATTGTGAGATGATTGGGGTGTGGGAAGATATGGTGGCAGCTATCATCAGCTAATCTGGACATCTTCACCTTATGTCTGCTTTGTGTTCATGGATGGTGAAACTTTAGTGAGCTTCTTATGCTTTGTGATGGCTGATTGTTTTCTAATCTTTCATTTAGTTACTGGAATTCAAATTTACCTGAGGCAATTTTTTCTTTTTGACCATCTATTAATAGATTTGTGAATGGTTGCCATTGATGGTCCATTTTTTTGGAGATTCGAATAGTATAATGTCGAAGGTGTCAGGTTAATGGTGGACTTGCTTAAACTCTCTATGTAGCTTAGTTTCATGTAGTAGGTGAGTCATGTTTGATCCAGAGGAGGATGACAAATTGGTCTGGGATATCCTGTGGGTGTTTTTGGAGGAAGGGTTGCAGGATATCCATTGGGTGTTGTGTTTTTTCTGCAGTTGTTGTGCTTTTGGATATAGAAAACTGGTACTTGGAGGCAATTGAGGACATGAAAGATTTTTTGCATCCTTATGGTGTTTGGCCTTGGGGATCTTTAGGGGTGCTTCCCCAAATAATGTTAAGAGCGTGTTTGGCAGTGTGGTTGTGGGTGCTTTTCAAATAACTTTTCGTGCCAAAATGCATGCCAATGATTTTTTTTTATTTTTTAAAAATCATTTTTGACATCCGCACATCAAAACGATCCAAAACATACAAATTATATTAAATTTTAGTAAAAAAAAAAAAATTTTAAATTTTTTGGGAACGCAGCCGCAGCCGCGTTCCCAAACGTTCCCTAAGTAGGATTGGAGTGCTCTTGTATATTGAGTTTAGCTCAATTTTCTTCACCTTTTGTATGGAATTCTTATTCTCCAAGTTGTGCATTCTACTTTCTCTAGTAATACATTCTTCTTTTAGTTAATTTTTTTGGCCCCACAATTTTGTTATCACCATCAACCTTTTTTCTCCATTTCTGTCATGGCATTAATATCGAGGATACTTATTGGCTATTTTTATCCAGTTCAAACTTTGGTGTTGCCATGGTTATTCCCTTAAAAGGAAAAGTTGTTACTGCAAAGGAGGTCCTAGCTTGTGGTCCTCAGCCCACACCAAAAATGGAAACTGTTATTGTTACACTTATGCATCTTGCTTTGCATAGTGAGAAAATAGAGTTGGAGGTAATCTTTCCTCCTGGCCAAGATTTCTAATTTGTATAAACTTCACTTGCCTGATAGGGTTTATAAGTCTCTGCATTTTAAAGGGCTGATTGATGTGACATGTGCAGGCTGTTTTCATGATGTGCGTGATTTCTGCCATTGACCCTGGTCATAGGTACATTATTCCACCTTATTTTGTTGTTTGTAATGAGGCATAATTAGTTTCTTGATGTCTTCACCTTTTGGTTCAGGGAATTGGTGCATGCGGCACTCGACAATCTGTCAAGGCAGCTCAACTACGCAACCAGGTTCAAGGTTATGATAGTAGTTCTCTCCTTTAATTTGATTTTTAATGTTGCATTTTTAGTGCTGAGTAAGAGTCTCTTGGGACGATAATTATTTTAATGAGGGCAGTACATCAAAGTGATCCTCAGTTGCACTTCCATTTTTCTTCCATACTCAGCTCGCTCTTGAGGAGGAATATACTGTCTGGTTATGCACTCTGATTCTTACAGCCTCCCCCCCAGAAGTCAACTTGATTTTTGAGTTCTATTACTTTATAGTTTTTGAATGTTTGACATGTCATCTATATTTGTATTTAGTCTTTATTTATTTATATATTTTCAGTACTTGGAGCAGCTACTGGGATCAATACTCTTCTACTGGGTCACTTGCGATGTTAGTTTAGTGGCACTTGTTGAGGTACTTTAAATTTAGTCTCATAATTTCTTGTCAAATGTGTGTTAGCTACCCATAGATCATTCAGTTGCAGATATATTATGTATCTTTTGTATCATTAATGAACAAAGTCAACTGCAAGATATTTTTTTTATTTTTATTTTGGAGATGGAAATTTCTAGATCTACTTTTGTTTTTTAGGGGGGAAGGGAAATTTAGTGATAATAAAAAATGGTGTGAAAGGAACAGCTTTCACTAATTGTTTGCTCAAGTACTAGAGCTTGAATGTGCCTGTTGTTTTAGCACTTCTACTAGACACATCAAACTCAGGGAATGATATACCATGGATTTTGAAGTGAAATTTTCTCTGTTGAACAATGAATAAATATGCATCCCTCTTGAGTTGTTATGGCATAGGATTCTTCTGTCAAAAGGTGGTGCTCATCTAAACTTATAGTTTTGAAAATATCATTGCATAGAATTGGAAATGATACAGGCTGGCCAACCCCATTGATGATCCCAGAGAATGACTTCTGCTGCAAAAAGTAAACTGATGAGAACAAAAAGAAACTACATATCATAGTTAGATAGTTTTGACGCAAGTTTAAGGAATTCAATTCTGTATAACCAGATTTTATCAGGATATTATTCCATGAACTTTTCCAGTTCCATTTTTGGATTCTTTTCTTTTCAAGCTAACAATAAGTATAATGTTTGGGGTTTGCAGTGTGAATAATTGTTTGATAGTTATTTATTCTATGCAAATGGTATACATGAATAGCCATATATAACTGTAATGCAGTGTAACCTAAATTAACTACTTGAAAACAAATGTTGTAATTACAATATATTTGTATTCAACATACGACTTGAAGGATCTACTTCACCTGACCATTTAATAATTGTGCTTTGTAGATTCGACAGCTTTTTGTATCAGATGCTGAACCTAGTTATTTCATGCAATACTGTTGCCACTGGCTTCTTCCAGCATTGGTTCTGAATGAAGATAGTTCCAACCTGAATTGGGTGGCTAGGGTACGAGAGTAATGTCTGCTATTTTTAATTTTCTACTTTGTATTAGCACTAGCACTAGTGTTTGTTATAACTGCTGACAAATGTGTTTTTTTGCAGGTTGCTTGTCAGCCTTTGGCGGTTCTAGTTAAATTTCACTTTGTGCCAATATTTTCAGTTTGTATTGTGTTGCATTGTAGTAAGAGATCTGGTTGGGAAAGAGGAGCAAAGGTGCTTCAGAGTTCAATTCTGTGTTTGGCAGAGCTATCTGAGAGTGAAAGAGACAAGCTCATAAAGAAACACATGGTGGGCTCCTATTTCTTGAAATATAAAGCTCTTAGTGGAGAGCAAAATATTTCAGTGGGATAAAAATGTTCAAATTGGCTGTTTCAGTTTATTGTGTGCGCTATTGCAAACTAACATGATAGTGGCATGAGAAAAAAAAGTGAATCTAATATGGTACTTATTTACATCTTTTGGCGGTTTAAGGTTCAGCTATTCTATTCCACTGTTAGGTATTAAGGTTCAGCTAGCTCCTTGGAAGTGCACTGCGTGTTTAATTTTGTTTCTTCCTTTCCTTTCTTTATATGGATAGTTACTTGTCAGTAATTGTTTTGTACAGTTCCAACTTGTATGGTGTCCCTTAAAAGAAAACATTTTTGTCCAGCAGTTATGTATATTCATATCGAGGGAACAATTTTTATTTCTTTAATCAAAGGCCCATTTTCATGTGCCATGTAGCATTGGTTTGTCAATAGGATATGATACTATGTATGAATAACATCAGACATCTTTCTATCAAATGAATTGTAACAATACCATCATTTAGTTTTAATCAAACAAGCACCTTGATTTTGTAAGCAAAAAAACAAAAAACCTTAGCTCTGTTTAGATAAAGAACTAAATTAATTACAGCTATTGTAATACTGTTTCACTTCATCCTCATGTTAGACATTGATTACCATCACCATCATCTTCTTTTTCTTCTGAAATATATATGGCTTTGTACCTATTAATAATTGCATAATATCTTGACTCATGTTTCTCATGTGAGAGGGTTCCTTACAAATTTCTGATTGTATTTACATATTAAAGTTTTTATTTGTTTGAGAAATGATGGAAGCATATCGGGAGCATTGGATATGTACTAATTTCTGATACAAACATGCATGGAAATGCTTTCTGTAGTATGTGGACAAATTCTTAAATTTTTCATGCCAATAAAATCATGCCTTTTGCTATCTTGAATTTAATCTCTGCAATGTTTTTATTTTTTTATTTGTCGTATGTGGACAGATTGATGTCATTCTTTCTTCATAAGAATCTGATTTCAGTAAATTTCTCTCCATAAATATATCAAGTTATCAGCTGCATTTATTGTCATGTTTCTTTCAATATTTGCAGGTATCTATTTTGAGCCATGTTCTGGCCCTTGCCTCTTGTGCACTGGATCCTGCCATCCCTTTCTTTTCCAGAGAAACAGTGGCACGTGCAATTCAAACAGTTGTGGATGGGTTTCTGGAAATGTGCATTACCTTCTTATCTCGCTTGACTTCTTTTATGTTATTTTTCTGGATCCTCTTTTTTTTTTTTTCTTAACATAAATTTTACATGTATGTAGGGAGGATTATCCTACAAGTGTTTCTGTGCTTGATAAGATTAACATTTTTCGCCCAGATAGAGTTTTCATGGTGAGCATGTGCCTTGTATGTATTTTTGAACATTATCTATTGTTTGTTGCTGATACTTTTCATGTTTTGATTTGCAGTTTCTAGTGGAAATGCATTACAAAATAGAAGCAGCAGTTCATCATAGGCACAGATGCCATAGGTTGGCTGGAATTGAGGTGCTTGTAGATATCATTGGGCATAGAGCTTCTGTTTCAAGCACTTTCAAGTATGTCTATAGTTGTTCAAATGGAGCTTTTTAATGACAACCAAGTTATCGGAACCTTGTTTTAAGCAAATTTAATCTTGGAAGCTATATGGTGCTAAAGATTATGTTTGTTCAGTTTTTTCATGGGGTTTTTGGATCAATTATACAAACTTATTGAAGCATTGTTTCCAGTACACCTGTTCATTGACTGGTAAAAATCATATATATGTTGCTTGCATGGATAATTAAGTATATATTTTTACACTATTGTGGTAGTTGGTGGTTTTTCTTCTATCTACTTTGGTTTCAAGTCTTGGATCTCTGCTTTCTACTATCTTCTCTTCTGTTTGAAAGATTTTTCTTCTCCATCCTTTGAACATTCATTCTCCTTATTTCTCTGTTTACTTATCTGATGAACCCTACTTATCTGACATCATTACAATATAATGGCACCTTCTCTTAACTTCAATCTTCCTCAAAACTCCTTTGTGATGGGTGGTCTAGAAGCAATGTGAAGCTGCAAATTTTGATGCAGTGGTACATCCATATATCCACAAAATACAAAAGAGTTATTAACCATCTTCCTGGTTTTACATGATGTCTTCTTTTGGAATCATTTCACCATCCCAAATTGCTTGATGGATATGACTCTGGAAAGGGTTTCCTTCCCTTGGACATTGTTTCTCATGCTTTTGCCTTTTCTTTGCTTCCATTTTCACTTTGTTTGTCTTTTTTCATTAAAATTCCACTAACTGAATAGAGTGTTTTACTTTATCTATTGAAATATTTGGGCAATTTGTAATTTTAACAAATGTCTTTTATCTTAGAGTCATTTTAACTCTTTTCTTTTGAGTAACAGGTATCTTATCAATTTGATTGGACAATTCATTGGTTGTGATGCTTTACAAGATCAATGCTGCCGTGTTATTTCTGCTTTGCTCAACACATTAAAAGGCAACCCATCCAAAGACATTGCCAATGTGCTTGGTGAGCAGCTTCAGGTACCTCATATTCTAAGACCTAGAATTATCTTTAACCAAAGCATTCCCAATGTTCTTTGTTCATTTTTTGTGGGCTGTGTAGTTTTTAGTCTCGAAGTTGGTAGCATGTTGCATTCCCTCTGAAACTTCTGGGGAAATTGGCACTAGAGCATATGAAATCTTATCTTTGCTCCGCCAGCTAACTGTGGACTCTGATCCATCTCTTCATGATTATGTTAGAGTAAGTTTTGACTTTCATCTGTGGTGTAAATTGATATTGGTGCTAATGATATTGGCTTATATGATCTCATCTTGTAAAATTTATGTCATGTGAAGCAGTAGAAAATTTGCCTTTTAAGTCATGCTATTACTTCTGCAGGAGCTGGAGCCCTTCCCTGAAATAGATATCTTTGATGAGATACGCGAGTTTCATCACCAATTATGCGAAGCTTACTCTCTGAGGGCCCACCTATTGGAGGTCAGCAGTTAAACTTAATGGTTAACCTGCTAGGTATTTGTTATTGTGGCATCTATTCACTATGACTCATCTTTTTTCGTACATTTTGTATTGCTTATTTTCAGTTCGTCAAGAGATCTTTCTACCTTCCGCCAAGATTACTTTTATGCAGGTGATTGGCCTTTCTGAGCTTATTATTGGTTCCAATAGATGGTCATAGAGTACTTTTGGTGGTATTTACAATCACTCTGTATTGAAATCTGTAAATTAAATCAATTATTTTTAAATTGATTTCACCTTATTCTCCTTTGTGTAATCTTTCGCTTAATATTTATTCTTACTAACTTGTCATCATGTCTAAGGAAACTATTTGGTTTATATGGTAATATCTAGCCATGCAATTTGAAATTTGCGCCTTTTAATTGTGACTGAGATGCTAAATATTCTTGCAGTGTTCAAGCACTGCACAAGAAATTACTTGTGGGGGAAAGTTTTCAGAGGGGAAGGAATGCAAAAGATGTTATGGAGGATGTGTATTGGCACTGTGACCCTGAAATTGTCCAATCAATCTGGACACTTGTTCGCATGAGTGGTTCCGATGATGCAAGTAGTATCAGACCATTGGTGTCTGATTTTGTGTCCAAGGTATCAATTTATACATGTTCAGGCCTTTGAACTTTATACATTTTGTTTGTTTGCTGATAACAAGAAGCTAAGGTTTTTTATTCTATTGATTGTGACTTCAGGTTGGCATTGGGGACCCACATTCCGTTGTTTTCCATCTACCTGTAGACTATGGTCAAATGAAAGTTTATCAACAATTGAAGATCACCAACCCTTTTGAAGTGAATTTTAACATGGATACTGGTGTATCTGAAGAACTACTGATTGCGCTCTTGAAACTTCTGATGAAGTATTTGATGGATGATTCTGTTAGAATTGTTGATTTCACCTCACAATCTCTTCGGGTAAGCGTGGGGAGATTTAGATGGTTTTATCTACTGATTGTTATTATCTGACTCAAGTTATTTCTGTGTTTGATTGATTGCTCCTCCTGAACATCTGAGATCCTGATCAGTGTTGCATTCAATAAGTTTGGAAGTGCCAATTAGCTTAATTTATTGCAATGTCTATTACAATTTTGTGCAATGTCATGGTTGAAATTTTTATTTGGGATCGGTGTTGGTTGCCTAAAGCTGGAAAAAATGTACCAACAGAAGCATTGAAATATGCTTAGAGCACTGGTAAAAACTGTTTATATAAAACCTTAAAAACTAAAATTGCATTAAATATCAATACGTGAAAGATTTGTCAAATAATGCTTTTCCCTTTATGCTATTTTTTGCTTGGCTTGGTGGATGCAACAATTGATGTGTTTGTGTGGATTGGTATTTGTTTGATTCTGGCATGTTTTTTTGATAAGTAGTTCAAACACTGGTATGTTATGTACAATGTAAAGGTTGGGCAACTTAATTGAGATTATCGTAAATCATGCTGTTACTTGCATTTAAATCTTAAATTTGTTTTCCCAGAACCTGTCTTCTGAATATTCTTTTTTCTTTTAAAATTAAGAAAAAAAAAATGAAGAAAATTGTTTGTATAGACATCTTAAGTAGTTTGTAATTGAAGCACACCTGTGCTGAGTTAAAAAAAAAATCTTGCTTTGTTATTCCCCTTTTCAATTTTTAAAAAGTTATTTTATGTAACCATTCAACTTTATGTAATCATTCCTGTTTCTATTATTATAAAGTCATTGATGTAGAGTCTGTTTGGCCTTTTGCTCAAAGTCACATCAACACAACTGTGCTTTATTTTTCATCTGAACGTAAATGTTTGGTAAAATTAATTACAGTAGCCCTTTAAAATCTTCAGTTCGTAAAAGCATAAGATCACCTGCTTCTTTCAAAAGTGGAATATGCTTCCACAATTAGCCATTAATTTTTATTTTTATTTGACTAAACTATCCTTCAACCTTCCAAATAAGTACGGTTTTATTATTATATGTATACAAGTCTTTGTTTCACTAAAAACAAGCTGAAGCACATAAATAATACTTTTTTTTCCCTTTTAATTTTGTTTTAGTTAATCTTACATGTTTCTCTTTTCTTTTCTTTCATATCCATCCCCGTAGATGAAAAAGGACTTGTGTTCGTATTTGTCATTTGATTCCCTACACCACTTTTAATATAAGTTTAACCAAACACTCGTTGCTTGCTTTCAAACTTAGTAGCACATAAATAACTAAACATCCATTAACTTTTATTAATTCAGTTTTCATTTTTAGTGCTTGTGCCTATAGCAACACCTGTTTAACTTGCAAGGACAACAAGGCCAAACAGATCCATAATAATTCAACTTTGTGTCTGAGGATATTTAATCCCTTTCTCTTCCTTAAATCAGTTATACCCTTGGTGAACATTCTTTTTTCAAATTTGTTTCTGTTTCTTTTAATTTCATGTTTTATATGGAAGTTTCAGATGATATTTATTATAAATGCCAAAAAGCTCTATACCCTTAGGTATGTATTCTACTAAAGGAAATGAAGAACATTCTCATACATTTTCCCCTTGAACAGGGAATACTCTCAACTGAAAGAGGTCAAAGAGCTCTGTTGTCATTTGGTTCTTATGAAAGGTCTCTTATTGAGGTACACATATTCTGGATGACAGTTTGTTTATTATAATAGTTGTTTTACTGATAAGGTCCTTGATATTATTTACTGACAATATGGGAAAAATGTTTTCATTTTGGCATAGTAGGCATGGATTTTACTCTGGTCTGGTGCTGCTATCCCAGTACCACATGCATTGTTGCTGATGTTTAACTTATTATCCTAAAGATGGTTTAAGTATTGTTTTGAGATTAAAATTTTAAAGTAATGTGAGAATACCAATGTAAGTGGCATGCATGTCTAGGTTTGGAATTGCTTTCAGATAGGTTTAAATGTAAAAAGTGATGAGAAAACAAAAGATATGGTGATCTTACAGAATGTCAATAGCTGATATCTTCACCTTTTTCACCATCCATTTTGAAGCTGTAATTCAACTCTGATAGAGCTAGACCATTATTGCTGGCAGTTGTGCTTGTATGCTTATTGTCCTTGGTTGTGATATCATTTGCTTTATCCTGATTTATGGAAAAAGGTCGACTTAATGAAGGAATCATCATGTAATTCTTGTCTTGTAGATTCACTCAAAGGGTGTAAATTTTGAGCTGGTGGAGAAGTTAGTGCTGGATATTGGAAAGAGGTATAGAGGTAAAGTGTTACTAACTTTTTTCCTTAGAAGATTTTGGTATTGCTTTCAATACCAAATTGTTTTAGGTTTCTCATCATAAATACTTCTACGTATCAAAAGTCTTTGAGTTTTTGATATCAGCCCTACCATCATAATTATTATAGTTGCTTTCTGATAAGTGGAGTTTAGGTTGTTTTGACTGCTGATTAATTTTTTTTTTCAATAGCATGTCATTATCTGATTTCCATTTCCATTTCCATTTCCATTTCCATTGTTTTATTATTTATTTATATTATGATCCATTCAGACCCCACATGTAGGTCACATCTTGTAGTATATCAATTGATTATTGAATACGAGTTGTTTTATCCATGGGAATTAGGATGACCATGATGCAAGGGTCTGCAACTCAAGAATTAGAGTGAGTTTTGTTAGAGAATAATATAAATCATATCCTGAAACCTCACCTAATAGCTTAAGCTATTGGGTTGAGATGGTTATTTGACATGGTATCAGAGCTTTGATGACCAAGCGGTCACGAGTTCGAATCTCACCATCCCCATTTATTTGATAAAAACTAAGCACAAGGTAATGTGGGCCTGTGCAAGTTTCAAGCCCAAAGGGCTTTCACTTGAGGGAGTGTGTTAGAGAATAATATAAATCATATCCTGGAACCTCACCTAATAGCTTAAGCTATTGGGTTGATATGGTTCTTTGACAAGTTTATGTAGAGATAAGTTGTTCTCTGAGTTGTTATGAATTTGAGTGAAAGTTGCATTCACTGAAAATTTCAAAGTAATGGGTTTTAGAAGAGATTTCTGCTTCACGCCACTCACTGCCCTGTGAGAACCCAGTTCTGCAGGAGCTTGTTTGATTGATTTATAGAATCAATTTCTCTTTTTTTTTTAGAGTAGAGATTCTGTTTCTTGCAGTATATATGATTTACATTCTAAGACTAAGCTGCAACGAGGTTAATGCTCGTGTATGTGTTTAATCACGCATATGGACATGTATTTCATTTTCATATTGTTTTAATAGATTACTAAACAATAAACACACTACTTTCTGTTAGAGTCTGACTTTTGTTGTATAATTTGCATGCAAAATATCTGATGGTTTCTTTTTTCCTGTCATTTTCAGCTGAAGCAATTTCACTTGAGGAGTCTATAATATGGGAGACATGTAATAAGACCTTCCAAATGTGGATTTGTCCACTTGTGTATTCATTGATTAGCTACTGCAATGATGTTATTCTAAGGTATTTTTCATAAGTTTAGTAACTTGTTTCAAGTATCTATAGATCTAGGTGCTTATATTGTGTCTTATGGTTATTCTTGCCTGTTGAAGTAACTGTTTTGCTTATTATGCTGCTTTTAGATTATGCCAAGATATCGTGTTATTGAAAGCTGAAGTTGCTGAGCTTTTGTTTCCAAGTGTTATCAAAGATCTAGCTTTTCAGAAGGATATTGATGTTGATCTTCATAAATTAATCTCTTTGCAGGTAATTTTTTTTTATTCTCTGCAAATTTTCATTTTGCTGTCAAGCTGGATTTTATCATTTTACAGATTTTCAATTTCTGCTTTGTTGCTTAATGTCTAAATAATTGAGTATTTAAATGATTCATGGCTCTTTATTTGGTTTAATTTGCATGTTAAATCTTTCTTCATTTTATTTATTTATTATTTTCAACGAGGCATAGTTCTGATAGACTAAAAGCCGTGGTAAACAAAAATCTAGAGTTTTGGAGGGTTGGCAAGATGAATAAAACAGAAGATGCATCAAAATATTAGTGTTACTGGAGGGGGTGTTGTTAACTGGATGTAGTATAGGTTCTTTCTGGTGACCATTTTCAGTTCCTAATCTCTACATATAAAAAGAGGGGACTTGGAAGAAGATAATCCCCATAGAATTATAGTACAATTTATTGGTTGATCCATTGTTAGATTTGGAAGGATGGAAGGCGGTAAAACTTTAATGGTGACACGCTGCTATTTTCCATCGCGTGGTGCATTTTCTAGGAAAGTAATGTTATAATTTTGAAGAGTCACTTCACATTGAGTTAGTTCTGATGGACACTGTTTCTTGTTTTATTGAGGTTAAAGCATCACGGGGAGGGTTGTAGCGAAAGGGAGACAGAGGGAAAGTTTTATCCTTGATTGATATTCAGAGGGTTTGAGGTCCTCTTTTAGATTCCAATGAGCATGAAATCGGTCTTTGAACTCTTTTGGCTTTTCTCATTGAGTACATCAATTTTAATTTTTTCTATATTTTCCTTTCAACACTTGAAAAAGTACTAGTTGAATTTCACTTGCAAACTTCTGTTAGAGAATTGATGATGCAACCCTATATGCACACATTCTGAGCGCGGAGAAAATGGATAATAATGGTACATTAGATGATGTAGAAGAAGAGCCACGTTGCCCACTAGGTTGGTCTCTCTCTTTCTTTTTAGCATCAATTTCCCATAAATTTTCTTGCAGCAAAGAAAATAAAAAGGGAAAAAAGGATTACGAATCCTTTTCCTTTCTCCAAAGCCAACTCCTCTGTAGCCTCAAATGATTTCTGTAATCTGATTTTTCTGATTTATTCTTGTAAATATAGCAGCCACATCATCAATTCTCTAAGAGGTGCTTGTAGTTGAACTCAACTGATAATTTTAAATGTAAAGAGTTAAATAGAAGAAATTAAAGTTGAAGACTCAACCAGAAAACTTAATAAATTTCTAGGACTGGTTTGATGACTGTCCCTGTTAATTTGGTGTATGGCTTATGGCTTAAGAGAGCAGCATGCCCTTAAATGAGTGCAGCTGTGATTGTTAAAATATCTGTGCTAACACATAAAAGATTTGATAAGAATTCAATGAGAGTACCAGTTTAGGATAAGCTAAGTGTTAGCTATATGTGTTTTCTTAAGCTCTTCCCATCGGATTAAGCTTTTTGATTGGATGGTTGATGGTTCCCTAAAAGATATCATAAGAATTGAATGAGTACCAGTTCAGGATAAGCTAAGTGTTAGTTATAAGTGTTTTCTTAAGCTCTTCCTATTGGGTTAAGCTTTTAAATTGGATGGTTGATGTTTCCTAATACAGCTTCAAGCTATCATGAACAAATTATCAGGTACTCAAAACATCAGATCCTGAAAATCCATGTAACTAACATTGATTGTTGCACAAAATTGACAGGCTTGCTATTGAGGTCCACATGCAAAATGCAAATGGACTTGCACATTAAGGGATGGGTCGGATATAAATACTGCTGTGCTCTTAAATATTAGCCGAAACTTTCAGGTTAATTAGTTTTCCAAAGAGTGCTGTTGGACTGGCTATGGCTGACATGGATATATTAACATACTGGTGACTATTTTGTTTTTCTTTTCGGTTAATCAGAGACATTATTTATTAATGAATTGAGTAAAAGTATAGATTGCCTGCGTGAACGAAGAGACATGTTAAGAATAAAATGCTGTAGCCTATCAATAATCTAAAACATAGCAGAATATCATCTCTTGTCAAGACAAGTTAAAGTGCTATGCAGAGAACTACACCTTGAAATAGGGAGCCAAACAATACATGCCACCACATCAAGACACAACAGAGCTCCACCTTTAATGAGGAGTGAAATCATGCTCGATTTATGGCCTTCATTTATCGAAAAGAGAGCACTCATGCTGATGAGTTGAATGATTGGAGTGGGATTAATGAGAATGAGAGGTAGACCAAGGAATGACTTGGGCTGGAGCAATGAAAAATGCTTTACTGTCATAACCACTTTGTTTTCATGAAGAGTTTGGTGTAAAAAAAAAATGAAGGAAAAGGATTTATGCGGCTAAATCTAGCTGATTTGGGACAGGTACGCTGGAGTTTAGTCATCAACAGAGATTCTGAAAGAATTAATTTATGTAATAGATATTTGTTGTCTCATTCCTAGTGTTGTGATAAGATACATGGTAGTAACATTATCCAGAGACTTGGAATCAATTCTCGCGAGTATGATAAATGTGTCGTGTATTTCTGGTGTTTCAATAAGATACAAGGAGAAAACATTATAAGGAGACCTGACTCCTTGCTCTAATGCTCTATGATTCTAAGCTCTCTTCTTTTTAGTCATAGCAGTAACGATAGCATTTTATGGATGCTAGAAAAAGAGAAACTTGATTCAGTTGGCACCATAAGGACAACAGCTACGGCAATATGAAAGCAATACACAAGTGAAAATAGAATTTACCTAGATGTATGGCTTTAGATTCAATCTGGTTAAAATGAATGTGTAACAGTTCTCAGGTAGTTGGCTAATAGAGCTTTGTTATTGCATTGTCTAACCTTCACATATCAGTGGGATGAATCCTTTTCTGTTTTGTTATAATCCGTTTTAGTTTATATATTTTATGTCTAGTAGAATTTTACACACACACACACAAAATATATATATTTTTAAAGATATGAAAGTACATTTTTATGTTTTTATTTATTGTCTTACTGTGGCGTCATGTTATTGGTATTCTTATCTCGAATTACATAAGTCAATAGGTTAGGAAACAGTAAAATTAGTATTAGTTCAATGTGACTTGGGTGTGAATGTTTTGACAAGTTACTATGTTTATGCTATTACTTGTGAAGTTTGGAATGCTACTCATTATCCACTGCAGTGTATTTTGCATGGTTGCACCTGATTTTTTTTATTTACATGCAGGCGCAGGAACATATACTATCAGAGTCTAATGAGTTGATTAAATCAGTTCAAGTCTTCTTGAATGCCCTAAATGAACTTCGGTTATGTCATGTCATGGAAAAATCTTCTTTACGACAATCAAAGCGAGAAAGTACTAAGGCAAGTGCATAAAGGATCACATCTATATGGTGCATTTTAAATATGAAATTTGATTTCTTCAGTTTCAGATGCTCTCTTTTCTCTCTCCTTCTCTTTTGGTTCACAATTATTTCTGCACCATTTTGCACAAAGGGAGATATTTCCTTTACTATTGCTACAGCAGATTACTGTACTCCTGGTATCTCCTCTGGTTTTTCCAAATTGAATGGGGATCAGTAATTGTTAAGATTGGGGAAAAGGGGAGAAAAAAGTAACTCTCTAACTATACATTTAGTGGGTCTTTTATTGAGAAGCGTTGGCATATTGGTAAGAAATTTGTTCTCTTTCCCTTGCATTGATCATCATGGTTTAAGTTTAAAGAAAAATAAAGTAAATGGTCTTTTTTTTTTAATTTACATGCCTTATTTAGATTGTAAGGTGGATACAGCTGATGCCATATGGTGAGGATAAGGCTGTGCAGAATAATTAAGAGATAAAAAAATTGAAGCATTGATTGCTAAGCGTGCAGCAACTGTTATCATTTGCTTATTCTACCTAGCCATTAGTTAGGGGCAGGGAAATCTTAATATTTTTGGATATGCACCTGTATTGAGGACCCGATCCCATATAGCATTGCCTGAAAAGCTGTCAGTAGAATATAGGATTTCCTTCTACCTAAAAGAATTTACATCTTATGAAAAGTGATGACCTATGGCTGTAATTACCACTATGTGCTGAACTTGTTGAATTTTTTTTTATTTTTTCCAATGGTTTTTGTAGAATGCTAAGCCTTCTAGCTATGACTCAATATCCCGTTCCACTGCTGTAAAGGCTAGAGATTCAGTAGCTGCATCAAGTTCAATGGTAATGACAACATCTTCCTGGGACAAGGTATGGTTTTTTTTTTTCAGACATGCTCATAAACTAGCTGCTGCAATTTTATGTCACATATGTTCTTTTGAAGCATTTGTTAAGAATTTTGTTTTACTGTATGAGGGAACCTGTGCATCCAGGCACAAATATGCCATGTTCGTAAGCACAGGTATTGTCCAAATTTTGTATATAAAGGGCCACAAAATGTTTCCTAATTTGATTACTTTCAAGCTTGTGGAAAATTTGATCCTTTTGCTTGAGTTCCAGAGCTGATCCTGTAAGGCTAAAACTTGTTGGAAATGAGGACTTGGAGATAAAATATGTAAATGACTCTTTTTAACCTTTCATGAGATTACCTTTGCAGGAATAGTGATAAATATTCTTGTGTGCAAACAAGGATATTATATGTATAAGTAATGATAGCATGAAGTTAATACAAATCAATTTCACTGATGAGGAAGTAGAGAAAGTACTGGCCAAAGACTTTTTAATGAAGTGGAATTTTAAATGGTTTTTTTAAATATGCATGTGTGTGCATGTGAGTGTGTCCCAGCTAGGGGTATCAAAGAGAAATTGATGGTCCAACAATAATTTTTTTTGTGGTAAATGATTTCCACTCAGTTTATGTGTGTGAATGAAAATGATTTAATGGTTGGACTGCAGCTAGGGTTGTCAGAGAAATGTGAGGGTCCAAAAGTAATGTTTTTGTGGTGAAAGGTTTCCCCTCTGTGGGATTAGTTGATGCAAAATTATTCACTGGTAGGAGACGAAAGATTGGAAATAGGAGATTTGTTATGTGCAGTGCAGTTCTGTTTATACAAAATTAATAGTCTGTTTGAGGTTGAGAAAATTGTGGTGGTCAAAGCTACATTTCATGATTTACCTGTATTCATTTTATTCATCTTGATATTTGCATTCTGTAGTTCTAACATCTAACATGTTAACTTGGAATTATAATCTCTCTTTCTTTCTCCCCTACAGACAACACACCCACGTGTTTGAAAGAAATTTTGATGCTCTATTTTATACCTTATTAGTGCGTTGGTGGTGCCTTATCTTTATTGTTAGTTAATTGTCGATACCCAAAGGGATTAAAAAGGATGGAAATTGATTTCCATGTGGAAAAAAGATATCAACTGCTGACTCTAAATAGTTGGGTTTCAGGCTTTCTTAAATTTAGCATCAGATATATCTTACTTTCTTGCTGGCTTTATTTTTTCCCTTTTAATTGACTATCCCCATATTTGGCAGGTTTATTGGCTGACAATTGATTATCTTGCTGTTGCCAAATCAGCAGTTGTGAGTGACAAAATCTGACTGTTTGTTATGTATTGTATTGAGTTTTCAAGCCCAGATCAAATTCCTTATTTACTTATTTAGTTGAGAATGCATTCTTTAGTATGTACATGACAATTTATTTACCCTTTCTTTTTTCACATGGATGCATCTCCATTATAGATTTGTGGCTCATACTTCACCGCTATGATGTATGTGGAGCATTGGTGTGAAGAGCATTTCAATGGCCTTATGCTAGGGAGCCCAGATTTCTCCCATCTTGAGGTGGTAAGTTTTGTGGGTTTTTGTGTTGTATCAATTAACAATGTTCCTCAGAACAGTAAGATAATTTTATCATTTCTTAGTCAATTGTGGTATCATTTGTAGGGCATCATAGATAACTGTGAACAAGAAAGCGTTAAGTTTGTTTTTCCACACTGAATTCTCTGTTTTCATGAGGAAAATAATTATTCTAACCATATTTTTCTTCCTTTTGCTCCCCCTTCTTTCAGTTGCCGCATCACATTGAAATACTTATGTCAGCAGTCACTCATATTAATGAACCTGACAGCTTATATGGGATCATCCAATCACACAAGGTCTGTGATTTTTTGTAGGTACTTGATAGTTATTGTGCTCACTACATACATCCTTTTCCCCATTGAATAGTCTGTGTGACTAATTGTACTGTAGACATCACGAGTTAATCAAATTCTCTAACTTGAAGGCTTTATTGTTACAATATCTGAATGCAGCCTCTCTCCCCCGCCCAAAATGTAAAAATGGAGTGCAATTCTGTTTCACTTTTTCACATGATAACTGCTACGAGCTTGTACTTATGTTTGTTTTTCCTCTACCTTTATGCTCTTTGATTTAATAACCTTTTTATTTGACTTTTATATATTAGTGAAATGTTTTGGTACTCTTATGGCAAGTATATGCATTTTTATATAGATAAGCTAACAACTGGGTTTTTATAGATCAAATGTTAACTCTTTTGGCTTGTTTCTAATTGTTAATGCTGAATGGTAACATTAAATTGGACTGGTAGTGGTGGTCATAAAAGAAACTAAGGACGGCAGTCCACTGCATGCATCCCTCTTTAGATCTGTGAGAGTGATTTCATGTTTAGCTTTAGTTTTTTGCTATTAGTTTTGTTATATGCACAGGGTATTTAAAATTGTAGCCTCACAATTTTTCTTGTGTTTTTTGGATTTTATACGGAAGTTAACCTCTCAAGCTGTTATCTTTGAGCATGAGGGGAACTGGAGTAAGGCGCTTGAATATTATGACTTGCAAATACGTTCAAACCCCCTACTACAAATGGATGGTGGATCGAGTACATTGTCAGCAGGGCATACTCAACTAGGAACTCATCTATCACTTTCTGCATCTGAAGAAGAGATGAGGCAGAGAAAACCTTACAAAGGTCTGATTAGATCTCTGCAGCAGATTGGTTGCACACATGTGCTGGATTTATATTGCCAGGGATTGACATATAGAAAGGACCAGTTTCATTATGATTTGGAGTTCAATGAATTGCAGGTGTCCTATCTGTTCATCTGAACTGTGTTGTTTTCATTGACAGTGCAACTCTTTGTCTTGTGTCTGATTAGATATCCTTATTGTTTCCAAAATCTTTTGGGCATCTGTTTGCAGTATGAGGCTGCTTGGCGCGCCGGAAACTGGGATTTATCCTTACATTTTGTGGGAGCTAATTCTCCTTCACGCCCAGATGTTAAATCTGATCATTTCAATGAAAAATTGCATGGGTAAGTTGCTAGGAAACAGTATTTTTTTTGGTTGTTTGTATATTGTAACTCTTATCAACCCTCTTACTATTTTCACTCTGGATGTCTGATATATATGGATGATAGGGACTGCTTTGAGTAACTTGTCTTTATAAGAAATCTTATCATCTAAATTCTTATTATAAATGTGAGTAGTACTTTAATTGATAGTACCCTAGGTTTTAATAGCAAAACTTATTAGTAAAGAACTGAATTGTATAGAAGAACATAGGATTGGAAATGGTTCTTATCATCAGGATTTTGAAAAGAAAACAATAGGCTTAAGTTTTTAGTATTACAATCAAGAGTCTTGAGGTTTATTGAGTTGAGTATACCGTGAATGTGACAGCTGGACCTTCAACAGCATTTTATTTTGCACTATGATAATAACTGTATTGTTACTTTAGACTATGGATAGAGGGACAAGTAGAATTTTAATGTGGTGATGGTACTTTGAGAAGCCAATGATTTGGTTATCTTGGGCATAATAAGAGATGAGCATGGGTTTCTTTTAATATGTTCTCCATTTTGTTTTCACTGGATGGAATATTCAGTTGTTTGAGGGCATTTCAAGAGGGAGATTTTGATGAATTTCACAGAAAACTGAGAGGCTCAAAGCAGGTAATTTTTTATCAGATTCATTCTTCTGGCAGATTCCTGCATGTAATAACAATAACAATAGTAATGTGATTAGTTTTTTATTAACATCAGGAGCTTGTGCGCTCTGTCTCTTGTGCAAGTGAGGAGAGCACTGAATACATATACTCAACAGTAATTAAACTTCAGGTATCTATTGCTTGTCTATTCTAAAGCTCGATGATTGATGAAGTGTATGTGGGCTCTTTCTCGATGGAAATTTTTTTTTCATTGCTGACTGATTATTATTTTTAATGAAAAATAGCTCAATCTTTCCCTATATTTTAACAGCTTCAATTATGTCCCTAAGTTATCGCCATATTTTCAATAAGGCGTTGGAAAACATGTCATTCAAGTTAACAGAAATGTGCAAGTGAATTGCAGAAACTGCCAGATTTATTTAGGCTCAAACTACCATTCTTGAAACCTTGAAAACAAGTGATAAACACATGATTACTTTTTTTTGTGTTTAGTAAACATGATTTAACCCAATTATATTCAGCATTAGCAATTTTTAAAGATAAATATCAATATTGAATTTTTTTTATACATGAAATTAAGGATAGTTGTGTCAGAAAATGTATTAATGACTCATCTGTAAATCAGGTGCTAAATTCTATTAATTTGGATGACATGTTCTAATAGAAGAGCCTGTTGTGATAACTTAATGACATAATAGAAGAGCCTATTGTGATAATTTAATGACATAATACATGCAATTAAACATGTAGGGACATGTTGGAGACAAGCTCTCCAATACAAGGATAGATGGAACTATTTTCCCTTATTTTTTTTTAATGAATGAAAGTTTTTAGATTTTGTCCTCATAGGCAAGTACACTGTTACTACGATGGTATTGCCAATTTTAGCTTTTTCTTTTTTTTGCATGGGGAAAAATCAATCCATGTGGTTATTAATCTAGAAGGCCTTCTTCTCTTCCTAAAAGGGAAAGAAAAAGTGAAGTTACAATCATTTACATATTGCCCATTAACAAATTTAAATAATCATTTACATATTGTGAATTGATGATCATATGGCTAGAATACAGCATGAAGCTAGGATACTTTTATATTATAAATTTTCTGGCCCAGATATGAAAGTTCAAAACTATAAGCCAGCTTTATAGTTCTTTGTAAACCTTAAAACCCCTTGGAGTGAAAAACCAATATTGCAATCTCATGTGTTCTCAATTCTCAATTTTACCTGAAGGAAACAGACATGTTGCCTTTGCCTTTTCTTTATTTTATAGATTTTTATTATCATGAATTGATACCTTTTACAGATTCTTTATCATCTTGGCATGGCATGGCACATCCGTTGGGAAACATCTCAATGTGAAAGGGCAGAATTCTATCCAGGGAAAAGACAAAGGTTTTCAGAACCTGTAATCCCTACCATGGAGCAGGTTTTCATCTAATTTTCTGATTTTAATGAAGGGTCTTTGTTCATAGTACATTTCTTTCTGCTTATTTGTCACATATGTGAGGAAACCATAAAAGTAATTGAGGTTACCATTTCTGGTTGCTTGGCATGTTTTTGTCTGTCAATATAGTTGTCATGGTTGAATGTGGATTGGAACTCTATTTTGGAACGATCACAGCTGCATATGAATTTGTTGGAACCATTCATAGCATTCAGGCGAGTTCTGCTTCAAATCTTGAGATGTAACGAGTGTATGACGGAACATCTTTTGCAATCTGCATCCACTCTTCGTAAGGTACTATTGGCAGTTTTCAATACCATGATACCTTGTTGGCTCCCCAACTGATATATTGCTCCATGGTTGGCAGGGCTCAAGGTTTTCTCAATCCACTGCATTTCTGCATGAGTTTAAGCTTGCTAGTGCTGGAACTGGAGAGCAGTACTCAACTTTGTATTGGCTTGGCAGGGTAAAAAATATTTGCTGATCTGCATTTCTTTCTAAATTATTAACTGATGTGATACTATATACCATGGAGGCTTCTTTTTTTCTTTTTTTAATATTATTGGCCCTGTATTTTCAATTGCTTCTCAAATAACGATTTTCTAATTCAACAATGATGGATTTTTTTTCAATCCAGAATTTTCAGTTACATGAATATTATGCTTTGCATTGATGATTTTGAATGCCTGATTGATCCTGTTGGAATTTATTTATACTTCTGTTTTGTAGAAAGCTCAAATGAAATGCTTGAAGTTGTTTATGAACCTTGTTGTTTCCCATCAATTGGTGCACTTTCATTAAATTTCATGCCTTCAGTCAACAAGCCTTTGAATCCCATGCCTATGTCTGTTTCCAGTTTACACAAGTTGTTCTGATAGATGGTTTACTTATCATTAAATTCCATACATTGATGTACCTGGCATTCAACAATTTTGCTTACATGTATTTCCAAGATGTTATACACAAAAAATCACTATCACTTTAGTATTATACTTCAAATAATGGCAGCTTGAAGAAGCAAAGCTATTGCGTGCCCAAGGTCAGCATGAGATGGCTATCAGCCTTGCAAAATACATATCCCAAAATTGTCACTCAAATCAAGAAGGTTCGGATGTATATCGCTTGGTTGGAAAGTGGCTGGCAGAAACTAGATCTAGCAAGTTATAACTCTTTATCCTTAACTTGGCAGAATTATTTATTATCATCATCTTTATGTAGCGAAATTGCCAATTTTTCTCTCATGCAACATCTGATTTCATATGCAGCTCAAGAACTATTTTAGAGAAGTATCTAAAACCTGCAGTTTCAGTTGCTGAAGCTCACAAGTCTACTAACAAGAAGTCCATAGAAAGACAAAGCCAAGCTCATTTTCATCTTGCACACTATGCAGATGCTCTGTTTAAGTCATGCGAGGAAAGACTAACCTCTAGTGAATGGCAAGCAGCAATGCGTTTAAGGAAACACAAGGTACCAAATTGAGAGGGGGGGGGGGGGGGTCACAACCTCAGCAATTTTATACGAATCTTATTTTGCAGGCAGCTGAGTTGGAAGCACTTGTTAAGCGGCTAAGAAGTTCAACAAAGGTTTCTATTAAAACCTAATACAGTCGTTTTTTTTCTTTGCTGCTGATAGTGCACTGTGGGACTCAGTGCCTTTTAAGTTTTTTTAGCCTAGTAATGAAGCTCTGATTTATGGTATTTTAGGGGGAGAAGAATGACTATTCCATAAAAATACTTGAGTTGCAAAGGCAACTTGCAATGGACAAGGAAGAGGCCGAAAAATTGAAGGTACTATCGCCCACTCACACTCCATTTTAGGAACTGAAGCATAACATGAGACTATCTTGTTATGTTGTTATGTAATGTGAGGAGACTACATGTTATGATCCTGAAGAGCTCTGATTTTCCAATCCATATGAACCATTATATTTGCTATTAGCCATTGAAATCTGAGTCGATAGATATGCGGTTGAATGACTTATCTGAGTCATATTTCATGTATTGTGAAGAGACTACATGTTGCGACACAAGAGCTTCTATTTAGTGTTCCTGTAAACCATTGTGTACTTGTTATTAAACATTGAAATATAAGAACTGGTAGATGTACCTTGGAATGATTTGTCAGAGTCAGAACATGCATGGAGTTTAGCGAGGTACTTTGGTAATTAGTGTTGTACTTTTTTGAATCAATCATTTCACTTCTGATTGTCATTGGCATGGCTGAAGCGTGCTGTCTATTATGCATAACAAAACCAACTTAAATTGTTTATGGAGAATTTTCTACAGCAAGAAAAGTCAATACATAAAATTTTTGTTAACTGATGTGGTCGGTGATGAATGGTGTTGTATAATTTATTATAAAATCATTGCATTGATGTTATTGTGTTAGTTAGATTTTTTGGACTATTTTTCTGTTTGTGTAGCCTTACTATTTGTTTAATTGCTTACTTCAACTCCTCAGGATGACAGGGACAATTTTCTCAGCTTAGCTCTGGAAGGATACAAGCGTTGCTTGGTGATAGGTGACAAATATGATGTGAGAGTGGTATGCACTTTTTATTTCTGTCCTCTGTTCTTTAGAGGAAAAACAACTGGATAGAGAGTGAACTGGAATCATTATTGAATCTTATTTTTGCACAAATTATAGAAATGCTTTCATTGGGTTGTAGAATAAAGTACATTATATCTTATATTTCATTCTGCAATGTGTTATATATCAGCAAGATATTTTTAACATAGTAAATAATGGATATTATGCTAATATGATTTGTGGAATCCAGTATCTTGTGATCATCAAACGTGTATTATGCTTTCAGGTGTTTCGACTTGTTTCCCTGTGGTTCAGTCTTTCTTTGAGACAGAATGTTATAAATAACATGCTTGACACAATTGATGAGGTAACAATTGATGGGGGCACTAAATTTTATTTGCTATCTTAGAATTAAATAAAATATTTTCATAATATGTGCCAAATAAAACATTTGCGACTTTTAAATCTTCTATTTTTTATTTCTTCCTGTATTTGATACTCTTGATTTTGTTTTGTTCCTCCAACTTTGTTTGCAGGCTCAATCCTATAAATTTGTACCATTAGTTTATCAAATTGCTTCAAGAATGGGAAGCTCGAAGGACAGTTTGGGACCTCATAATTTTCAGGTCTTGGCTGTCTTGCATGTTTATTTCTTTCTCTCGTATATCTTGCTAAAGTGTGATTTTGTTTTAACATCTGTGTTGGAATTATACAGTTTGCTTTGGCTTCTCTTGTGAAGAAAATGGCTATAGACCATCCATACCATACCATTTTTCAGGTATCTAAGATCCATTTTTCAGCTGACCTAATTTAGCAAAATTAAACTGCATGGAAGATTTTTCTTTGTGGTGCAAAATTGAATGCATGAAAAATTTAACTTGCTTGTGAACCTGCAACCAAGTGAAATGGAGAAAACTTGAAGTCATTTCAATGTCATAGCAGAACATGTGATGAAAGTTCTTTTGCAATACCTCTTCTGATGCACTGATGTATGCAAGACTGGTTGTCTGCGAATGTCCTTGGTTGAAGTTCATTCTACATATCATACTTTTCTCTCTCTTTCGGTGCTAGCTTCTAGCTTTGGCAAATGGTGACCGTATCAAGGACAAACAGCGTAGTAGAAACTCATTTGTGGTGGATGTGGATAAAATAACTGCAGCAAAAAGGCTTCTAGAAGAATTGGCCTCATATCATGGGCCCATTATTAGACAAGTATTTTCCAACATTGATCTTCAATTCTTCATTTCATAATCTTTATAATGTTCTTTGTGCTGTTAAGTTTTTCATGGATTTTTTTTTTTTTTTTTTGCATTTGTTACTAATGTAGATGAAACAAATGGTTGAGATCTATATCAAATTAGCCGAGCTGGAAACAAAGAAGGAGGTTTGTGAACCAGTTTCTTCCGTCTAAACTTTTACCTTTCTTAAGATGTGTAAGATCCTACAAGGTTTAATTGCGCACTTGAAGAGGGGATGGGTGACTGGTAACAGTTTTAACAATCCACAACCTTTTTTACTTGTTTATGTTTCTTGCAGGATACCAACAAAAGGGTTTCACTTCCAAGGGAAATCCGCAGTGTTCGTCAGCTGGAACTTGTAAGTTCACCATAGCATAGTCATCTGATTTACTTTCTTATTTTGAAAGTTCTGAACTTGTTCTGACAACATAATATATTCTTAGAAAAACTGGCACGTCTCTTGTATCTTGTTCGCTCATGGATGTTAATTATTCACTTCCTCTTATCTGTTTCCTTGAAGCTTTTGCTCTTTGTTGGATCTGCAGGTACCTGTTGTGACTGCTACCTTCCCAGTTGACCGTGATTGTCATTATCATGAAGGTTCCTTCCCACACTTCAAGGGATTAGCTGATTCGGTTAGGTATGTCAGCCAGATGAAAGTTGTAGTACATTTTTATTTTTCACTTATTTCCACAATTGGCCATGCTTGAACTAATCAAGAAAAAGGCAACTCTTGATGCTTCATTCTAATGCAATTTAGTTCAATATACAGGATAATGAATGGTATAAATGCCCCAAAAGTGGTTGAATGCCTTGGTTCTGATGGTCAAAAGTACCGGCAGCTGGCTAAATCTGGAAATGATGACCTAAGACAAGATGCTGTAAGAATCACATGTGGTTTCTTCTTTACTTCCTTGTTATTAGTTTCAGGAAAGCATTTAAAATTTCTAGTCTTTCTTTTTTGAAGCAAATGGGTCATAAACGTATGAACTTCTAATTCCTGCTAGGTTTATTGATGAGAATGCCTGTTGTGCATTTATTGACAGTTTTCTCCTATGCCTAGTCAAATTTCTTTTGTGCTGGATATTGATAAGTTAACACAGGCACTTGTAGACATATTAACAAAACTTTAAAACGTGTGGGGAATTCACTTTGAATCCACTCTCAAAACTTTATGGACTCACTGTTCATATTTTTTTTTCCTTTTTTTTTTTTCTTGATTTCACCTTTGTAAGACCAAATTGTAGGCCAATTTAGGTTAATTTGTTAGGAAATGGTAAGATTAAAAGATAGGGGACCAAAGTGGAAAAAGGAGAGGAAATGGATGACCTTTTTTAACTTTGAAAACAATGTTTATCGGAATCCTCATATTTTTCAAATTATAAATATTCTCTCCAATTTTCGAAATTTCAAAACAAAGTCAATTTTAGTCCAAAATTATTATTTTTTAATTTTTAAGTCCATGGTTTGAGAGAGGAGAGAGAGTCGCTAGATTTCAGTAATAGAGAAAAAATCGACGTTGACACCGATTTCTGCTACTAAAATGGTCGATCTTGGTGTCAACAGATTTTATTTGGTAAGGGGAGTTCTATTGAGGTATTTTTTTCACTTTTAAATTGCCTAAAAAACTAGATCTAAGCTCAGTATAATTTTTTGTTTTAGGTTTGTGTGTTTTTTTGTTTTTGTTTTTCAAGGCCTTTGATGGATTTATTAAGGTGTGTAGTGTGTTTTCTAGCTGTTTTGTGTCAAAAATTGATTGAAAAATGAGTTTATGGGTAAAAAAAACCATCAACCTTGATTTTCTAATGAAAAACAGACGATGCATCATCTCACTTTATTTAAAAAAAAAAAAAAGGTTGGGGTGGACGAGCTTGCAAGCCCTTTCTAAGTTGGCCCGGCATGCTAGCCTAGCTTGCCAGGCGTAGCAGTGCTCGCCTCTTTTTTATAATTTTGTTTTTTTTAATTGATGCCTTTTTTTTAATATGTATATTTTTTTAATATTTTTTTTATTTTATATTTAAATTAATACCCTTTCTTTTTTCTTTTTTATTTTGTTTATTTAGTTGTTTTTAAACAGCAGTCGTTTTTTTAATTATTTTGTATGTTTTTAATTTTTGAAGAGATTATTATAATTTATTTATACTTTTTTTTATTATATTTTATATAAATGTTTATTTTTAAAAATAATTTTTTTTTATTTTTGAATAATATTTTTAATACGTGTAACCTTACATAACATTTTTTTTCCCTTTGATTTTATTCAATTAATTTCATGTTTGCATTTATTTCTATTATTATTTGATTAAATAAAAAATTGATTTTGATAAACAAAGTCATTAAACATAACAGGATAAATGGTTTGTGCTGCAAGGTAAAATATCTTAATCTATTTCCGTCTCTTGATTTTTTCAATTTTGTCTTTAGTTTTCATTAATGGTTTTTTATTTATCTAATTAAATGCATGGATAAGCTATTTTATTTACATTTAGGATATTTTATGTCAAAAACTGTGTTAGAGAAAACTGTATATTTAATTTTTTTGCTTGAAAAAAAAATAATCTGACCTGCGGCAGGGCACATGTTAAAAAGCTAGTTGAACTCTAGACCTTGTTGGAAATATGGCCATACCTTCTACTGGCAGAATGAATATTTTCTTGTTACTAACAGAATGGTCATATTTCTATATGACCATACCTTCTACTGGTAAACAAATTATCATTATCATCTAGAGTTGTATACGAAAGTGGTTCCTTCGTGTCTTGAAGTATTATATTTTCTTTTAATGTTGCACAAGTTCATATTCTATGTCTTTTATGATGTTGATAGATCTTGTAAATGCTTTGCAGGTTATGGAACAATTTTTTGGTCTGGTTAACACTTTTCTACAAAATAACAGGGATACATGGAAAAGACGATTAGGTGTGCGTACATACAAGGTACCTACTTTCAAAATATTGTTTAATTTTGATGGTCATTTTGACTTTTCTATCATTGAAAAGTGAATCTGTTATTAGGTTTGTATCGTGTATCTATTAGGTTTTAGTTTTTTTTGTCTTGGATTGAGTATGTTTGACTAGTGACCCCTTAGTATGTAACTATGTATGTATGAACTGTTTAATGAGTGATGCTTCTTTTGCTGCAGTATCATGTGCACATTGTTTTTCAAAATGATTTTATAATATGATTTATGCTTATTTTGCTGTACTATCCTATGTGTTCATTTTTTCCCAAATGATATTATATCATGATGCAAATGATGTTTCCACCACTTTGACTTTATGCTTTTTATTTGACTTATTTAACAGCTGAAGTGTTTGCTGGTACTGTTTGTATAATGAGAACTAATATGTAGGTTATTATTCCAGACTTGACCATGATCATTGTAATAGTTTTGCAAACAAAAACGGCCTCATACCTGACTCACCATCTTTACCTCTACTTATCAAGATAGGGCCTTCTTCTTATCCTGTCTATCAAGTTCCATTTCATAATATTAAATAGTTTGCTGTCAATGTGGATCATTACAGTTTACCTTTCTTCATGGATGGAATCAGGTCTTTTTGAGGGTTTGTCTTGGGAGTCTAATTTATTGGTTTTTGGATAGAGTTTAAACTGCCTGAGTCAATTGATGGTTTTGTTTCTCTAATTTAGTGCAAAGATTTCATTGTTGTGGGTGTAGACATGTCAAATTGCTCCTTAATCTGGAATTCAATTTTGTTTAAAGACTGTTCTTGTTGCCAACACTTGCGTGTTCTTAGTGATGTCAGCAGTGAGTACAGTTTAGAGTTTTGTGGGTCCACAATGTTGTAGTGACGTGTGTTTAGATGAATTAAGATCAGGTGGTTAATTTGGTGAGAATTTTACTAACCCAGAGAATGTCAACAATCTTTAATTACTCACCTCTAAGCATAGAACAAAAAAAAGTTATGATTTCTATTCAATTCAGTGTCAATGCTGATTGTAACAAGTACATTGCTATTGATGGGATAGGTTGTTCCTTTCACACCAAGTGCTGGTGTTCTTGAATGGGTTAATGGCACTTTTCCCCTTGGAGAATATCTCATAGGAAGGTTAGTTAATTCACAATGGTGCAAGGTTATAACAGGACAGCTGGTTTGGTAAAATGCTTGAATGATATCATCTTCTCATCTCACTTTTCAGCACGAGAAATGGTGGTGCCCATGGTCGCTATGGAGTGGGAGACTGGTCATTTCTCAAATGCCGAGAGCACATGTCAAATGCAAGTACCATTTCTATTTTGATTTCTAAGTAATTTTACTGTTGCCCATGTCTCTTTAATGTCTGAGTTTGAGGTATGTTATAAACATTATAGATATCATTTATTCAACTGATTCAAATTCTCAAAGGTGGCTATATGATGTACTGGGTAATATAGGGCTAAAGTGACAGCTATATATGGTCAATGTGTTCTCAAGTACAAATACACCGACTCATTACACCATTGCTGCATACTTTACTAATTTGTTTTTATTTCCATATTTGATGGAGTAATTTATATACTGTTTACCAACATGGGAGGACTGTTGAATTAAATAAAAAAGCCTAGGGGGAATTATTCCTAAAGTCATGGACAAATCCTTTGACATAGAGGTCCTTGGTCAAATAAGAAAGGATTTATGTTACTTGTTTGGGAGTGTACCAGTTCAGATGTTTGGTTAAATCTATCCTAAAAGCAGATTAGGCTGTCTAGTGTCTGCTCTTCTTAGCTTTAATGCTCGAGCAAGATCCTGCTGTGGTAGTACAACTTGTCGGACTTGATCCCGTCTTGTGGCTCTTGACTGCATTTTCACTAATTGAGAACCATTATAGACTGGAAGATGCTTCTTTCTATATAATGGTTCAGAAGATCAGATTTAGTTTCTGTTTTGGAAATATGTTGCTGCTCCTTGAATTCCCAAAATCTTGATTTTGGGTGAAAATGTGGTTTGGTCGCTTGAAATGGGGATATCTCTCCGGGATGCCATGTGCTATCAGATAAAACCTGTAGAAATTTCTATTAGAAGATGGGTTGATCCATCATTGCACAATTGTTTTCCTGAAATGTAAAGATTTTAAAATCAGTTGAACTGTATTATAATATTGGCTGTGTGATTAGTTCAGATTTTTCTCTGGCATGCCTTGTAAACCCACACTATTCTCCAAAACCAATCAGATTTTTAGGGAAAGGAAAAGGCTGTGGTAAATTGCGCTTGTGGTATTGCTGAGCAAACACAAGATTTATAAATTCTAAACATGACAGATCAAACTATTTTACTTTTTTATTTTAGTTTTCTTTTCCTTTTCTAGGTTTCTTTTTCCAATGAAAAATTAGAAATGTTTATTTGTTGTATTTATTGAAAATGAAGAGAGTTTTTTTCACCAAAAAAAATAAAAGAAATACGTCAAAATTACAATTATTTTTTCTAAAAAATCAAAACCACAATTTATAATAGTGATCTTGATATTTTGTATTTTTTACAATCTAATTCTAGAATATTAATTTTATTTCATTTAAAAAAAAATTTATTATGAAAAAGTTATATTGTTACCTCAAAAAAAAAATATACTAGATTTATAGTAAAAATTAAATTTATGACACTAACTAAATATAAAAAAATTAATATTTAAAATTGCTAAAAAATGCTTCTATATATAAAGAAAAAATATGGAAAACTTCTAAAATGTGTTTTTGTAACTCATTATAAATTTAAAAAACTGAAAATATTGCATCTAATTTAATTTTTCTTTTCCTGCCTCCAGTTTTCTAGAAAAGTGGAGCATTAATTTGTTTCTGAAGAACCCCCCAATGTTTTTTTTTTTTTTTTCATGATTCCAAGCCACCAAGTATCTTTCAGTTTCTTATGTTAACTTCACAAAGCGTTTAGGGCTCTAATTTGAAATATAGGACTGAAAGTTAATTTATCATTGATTTATTTTTGCAAAGCATTCTTTTCCATCCACCTTTGAGAGAATTCAGAAGTCATTGTGACAATTTAACAGGAAAAGGACAAGTGCAAAGCATTCCGTGAAGTTTGTCAGAACTTCAGGTTTGTCCTTTTTTTGTCATAAAAGACACTCAATTACAAAAGATTGAAGCTCACATGATCAAAACCAGTTAGATACCTCATGCAGGCCTGTCATGCATCACTTTTTCTTGGAGAGGTTTTTGCAACCAGCTGACTGGTTTGAGAAGAGACTTGCATACACTCGTAGTGTGGCTGCCAGTTCAATGGTCAGTATATTCTATTTTTTCTGTCATTGATATAAGCTCTTATCTTTAATAAAGCATACTTCTTATTTGTGCAATTCAGCATGCATCTTCCTCTCCCAGACTCCTTTTCTATTTATTTTGAGTGGAATCACTTGGAATTCTATAACATGAAATATACCATGGTGCCTGTTTCAAAGGGAAGAACAAATGAAATATTGATTTAATGCTTATTTCGTTAATTATTTTCAAGAATGGCCGTGCTGGGTCTTTTCAGAGAGGTGACTTAAATGTCAAAGATATTTTTATTGCAATAGTTGCTAAATTTGATATGATTTTTAGGTGGGTTACATTGTTGGCCTAGGAGACAGACATTCCATGAATATCCTAATTGATCAAGCTACTGCAGAAGTTGTTCATATAGATCTTGGTGTTGCTTTTGAACAAGGCTTGATGCTGAAGACACCAGAGAGGGTTTGTTTTTTTTCAATCCTGAGATTTTCTTCACTTTTCACCTTTAGTTGTTTATTAATTTCTCTTTAATACGGCCTTGTTTTGTTTGTCTTCTTGGATAAAATTTCAGGTTCCATTCAGACTGACAAGAGACATTGTTGATGGTATGGGTGTTACTGGAGTGGAAGGGGTTTTTAGAAGATGTTGCGAGGAGACTCTCTCTGTTATGCGAACAAATAAAGAAGCATTGCTGACCATTGTTGAAGTATGATTTCATTGACAAGTAACTTTCAGGATTGAAGTTTATTGTTTTATATCTACCTCATAATATTGTGGAAATTCCCTGCAGGTTTTTATCCATGACCCACTGTATAAATGGGCTTTATCCCCTCTCAAGGCTTTGCAGCGTCAAAAGGTATTTCTGAGTGTCAAATGCTTCTCCACCCATAACCATATACACTGTTTGGACTCGTGAGAGGAAAATATGCACTATTGTTATTTGGGTCAATTGAAGATCTGGCCTTTACAGAAATCTTCCTTTGGTTTTTAACCCTTAACTATAGCTATACAGAAACCCTTGCAGATATTCAATATGTAGGAGGTTCCTGGAAAGATTCACAGTGCTTGCATATTTTGCCAAATCTCAAGGGTGGTCTTTGTTAGTGTTGTCACAGTTGTTTTTAGGTTAAAATGAAAAGAAGAGAAAGAAATGTTTTCATCAACGAGTTAACCTTATGATTTGTCAAAATGAATTCAGCATACTTAGTTCAAGCACTACCTCTACAATATAAGCATGTGATTTACACACCATCATAGTATGGAAGGCATATAGTTACTGCTTTGGCCTGGTGGATTGACAACTGCTCTTTGACCTGGAAAATTCTGGTTGTCTTTGGCAACTGTTCCGTACATTATGATATCAGTATGCTTGTGTCAGTATGTATTACTAAGTTTTGACATTTGAACGTGTCTTTTAATATTCGGTGTTAGCTTCATATTACGTGCATTGGGGGTTTGAATGTCTCTTGATGGTCATTCATTCATGTAGCTTCTGAGTCTTTCCTTGTTTGTTTCAAATTGGGCATAGTGAAAATGTTTGTAGTGTCTCTATGTTGTCCATATTCTTGCTCATGTTTATCTATTTATTATTTGCTTTCCCTGCTTTCCCTGCATAGTGAAAATACATGCAGTGTCTCCTTCTTGTCCATGTTTTTGCTCATGCTTATCTATTTATTATTTGTTTTCCCTGCTTTCCCTACTGTTATTGGTAGGAAACAGATGACGATTTGGAGACTAGCCTGGAAGACTCACAAGATCAACATGAAGGTAACAAGGATGCTGCTCGTGCACTGATGCGTGTAAGGCAAAAACTTGATGGGTATGAAGAAGGTGAATTAAGAAGTGTACATGGACAGGTAATCTTCCATTATCACTAGTACTACCACTTGAATGTTCACATTCTTCACATACAAAGAAATGCTAGGCATGAAGTTTCCTTTTTCCTCCCGAGGGATGAGTTTGGATTTGTTATCTGGTATATTTCAAACAAAAATTGGTATCAGCAAACACGTTATGGAGATCTGTGTTTGTTAACCATCTAGTTCTTGTGTTGTGCCTTTTAATTAAGTGGTTGCTTTATAATCATGTTTTGTAGTGGCGATGGGATCAGGAATGACCTTGTGTTGTGATTTCATTTTTATTCATTGCTTTACAAGTATGGCACATAGTTATTTGCTGGGATTAGGAATCAGGTGATCTTCCAAAGCAGAAGTTTAATTGTGGATCTGATTCAAGGTTGGCACATTATTATGCAATTGGAATTTCTGTCAGTATGTATGTTTTGAAATTTGAATGGCTTCAGAAAGCAGAGTTTAGTGCAGCTAACAAATCGTATCTTGCTCCCATTTATTTTTGCTACTTTAGGACATAAGCAGATCCTAGAAAGTTTTTTAGGTTTAAGTTTTAACCCGGACCATTGGGGCCCAATTTAACACTCATTTTCACTCTGTTTGTGTAGTATTGGTTTGTCTTCATCTGTGTTATAACCTTTTTCCTTTTTCCCGTTAATAGGTTCAACAACTTATACAAGATGCTATTGATCCTGAGCGTTTATGTCAAATGTTTGCTGGATGGGGAGCTTGGATGTAAATATAAAATTAATCTCTGCAACTGCTACAAGTGAATACATTAGACCCCCACCTCGAAAGACCCTTCATTTTCCATGGAATTCAAAGTCGTCTTCTCATCCCCAACAGGTTATCTAATCATCCCTCTTTCTGTTCTGTCGATCAGATTGTGTTTTGCGTTGGTTTTATTGTTAAAGATTGTTTCTTTTCCAATGATCTGATCTGAGTTTTTCTTGTTTTCTTCATCTGGGTTCTGTTGATGAAAAAATAGTTGCCCATCTCTTTGGTTTTGAAGTGCTTTGGCTCAATGAATGCCTATTGTAGATGCACATCTATTTGGCTGGAGACAAGCACCAAGCGAAGTAAAGAGATAATTTGAATAACAAAAGATGGTAATAAAATATTCATGACTATATTTTAGAGAGAATGAATGTAACAATATTTCTTAGTTAGCTGGTAAAAATAGCTTTTTAGTTATTTTAGCAAAAAAATAGCTAAAATGTAAAGATCATGGATATGGATATATTTTTTACCATGTAATTAATCATAGCTTTTGGAGTGCTCATCTCAAACATGTAGTTGTAGAACAATGGAGATGAAGATGGAAGATCTCTTTTGATGGAAAATCTTACCCTCGCCCCAAAGTAAGGTGCAAGGGAGTCGTGCATTGCCAACTAATATTATACTATATAATGGTGGGTCTGCAACGCCGTGAGTTTGCCAAAAACTTGATTTTTTTTTTAAGAAGTTATTTTTATATTTTATATTTTTAGATATTTTAAAAATTAAAAATATTATGTTAATATATTTTTAAAAAAAATACTTTAAAAGCAACTATTAGTATAATATTCAACACCACCTACTAGATAAACAACTATTACACACCTAGATGTAGATATGGAAATCATGGATACCAATATATCAAGTCATTTCATTTGTCTTTAATAAATGTTCATGAGAATCGTCTTCTTCAATATAATCCATCTGTATTGGCAGGGAAAAGGGAACGGAAACAAGATTAGTAGCTAAGAATAGAAATTAAAACAACCCAAGATTATGTTAGCACAACCGTTCGAGGACAAGGTTCATTAAACTCAAGAATTTAAATTAATGCAGTTGACAATTCAATGCAAGATGGACCATCTAAGTGAAGCTAGGACTAGGAGGTTGCCTTGGAGGCGAAGGCAGGCGGACAGACACAATTCATTGTTCTTTCAGTAATGCACATCTTTGACCATTCTGTAGTCGCATGCTTCTGCGCTCCAAATCTTTCCAAGGAACTATCTTCTTCTTCTTCTTCAACTGCACGTTATTAGGAAATTGATGTATTTGCAAAAGTAATTGGGTAGTAAAGACACACACAAATATATATATATATATATATATATATATATATATATATATATATAATTGAGCTAAAATTTCATATCATGACATTTAGAGTTATGAGTTTAGAAAATAAAAAATGAGGCGAGTGAGAACAAGGGAGCAGCAGCTGGTAAGCGAGTCAAGTCAATATGCACGCGACTTCATGGGTAGGGCAAGAGGGAGGAGGTGGGTAGATTAATTAAAAGGACCATGAAAACAAGGGGCAGTGGTCCGTGATCTGATCACAAACACCTCGTCCGGGCAGTAAGAGGGGCAGGCAGTATTTTTTTTTGAATACGTTGGGAGCTAACAGGTTTCCTCACACACCATATCAGACAACGTCCTGTCATGATTATTTCCTCCCTCCGGACTTTTGTGAGACCACTACACTTTCAACATTCAATTTGTCAGCTGACTTGCATTGCCCATAATGAAGTCACGGCGACCTTCATTCCTCAATTTGAATTAAGCATTCATTTCTGAGCAAGAGTTTGTTGTGTTTTTCAGATTTCATCCCTAGTTTTTCTTATTTATTCCAGAAGATTTGTGCATGATTTATTTGGGGGTCTTTGTATTTAAATATTAAAAGAAATGGATATTCAAAAAGAATT
>Ga0325404_1000151_pt1 | contig 65156 bp, 25 predicted proteins | sample PopdelMetagenome_18_FD_205664 | JGI IMG/M metagenome (GOLD analysis project Ga0325404, IMG submission 205664) | Populus deltoides microbial communities from Bellville, Georgia, United States - Xylem-Control-R1 | ecosystem: Host-associated > Plants > Phyllosphere > Stem > Wood/Secondary xylem...
TTTGATACATTAACACTTGTTGCGCTGAATTGGAATCACAAGATGAGTTAATGAACTTTCCTTAGGAGGAGCGTGCAATTTTCACTACCATACTACTTTCATGGCAACTTACTGACGAACAGGAACTTTAACCAAAGTTCCCCAAATCAAAGATAAAAGAATCATTATGAACAACTCAAACATGGAATGTGGCTAGCAAGGAGTTAAAAGCAAAAATCTCAGTAAAGTTAAGTCACATATCAATAAGAGATTGATTAATATACCTTGACAACAAAGCGACCAGGCAAGTTTGCAATCCCTGCAGATGCATAAAACTACTTAGTTAAAATTGATCCAAGCAAACAGAAAGGGGAAATGATGGAAAACATAACAATCAGGATGTTCATGTGTCAAATAGTTTGATCGCAGTTTGCATAACAATCACTACTTGTAACGTGCATAAATGCTTAAGTATTTGCTCCCGGCACCACATTCCATCATGATTTCATTGTGAAACAGGAAAAGTCATACCTCCACACCACCTATGCAGAAGAGGACCACCAAAAGCTCTATGAACCAATATGACATGAGTTTGTAAAGTATGACCAAGAAGCATGAAGCAATGACAACAAACAGAACAGCTGACGTTGTATTAATGTCTACAACAGTACTAAAACCCACAGCCTTTTCATTTGGAATTTCATCCACAGCATCCTACATGAAGATGACGGTCATGAATCAGAGTGTATATAAAAGTTGTAATGATAAGAATACCACTTCCGGAAAGAAAGCACTAAGTTGATGCTATTTTGCAAATATTGTCAAAAGATCACCTTCAATAGCTTGTCTTGTTCAATAGCTGCTTCTCTGGCACTCCATGCAGACCAATAAGAGGCGCACAAGATGGTACCAACTGCCATCAACCACAAAAAGACTTCAGCAATATCAACTAACGGTCGCCTTGGAGAGTAAAGCTGCACAGACACTGCAAACAGGGAAATATTTTTAAACAACTCTCCCACAAGAAGGAAACTACCCGATAAATGTATGCAGTACATCAAAGCAGCAAGTTGTCATCGCCTAAACAAATGGACAATCATCTTCAAAAAAATGTAAAATCCAAATGCAGGCAAGGTCAAGTTAACAAATGGATTTGCATGTTATCTCACAACATGTGGAATATGGAAGAGCTTACCAGATGAATTAGTTAGCAGCATTTTTTCCAAGCTTGAACCTGCATCTTGTGGAAGCATAACAGCAGGTATGTGTATATCCAGATCAGTTTCATCTGGCTCACAGACCATCTTGTAAAGTTCTGCAGAAAAGGGAAACAAGTTCCATGCAAGATAAGACATAGTGGTAGAAATTGAGAGTAAAGTACATTATATGGGTTGTTTGCCCAAGTTAGCATTTGTGTAAGCAAGATGAAGATAAATTCAAGATCTGTTATGCATCCATGTCCACAAAGATTAAAAGAATGATGTGGTTAAAGAAAGATTTCAAGGAAGAATTTCAATGGTGAGTTCAAGGAAGGAGTTCAAGAATTTCTACATGCAATCCTAACATACCTCTTAAAAATGGCAGATTTATAGGACATTGGGCATTAACAAAACAAAATATTTGTAAAACAGGTGTGGCTAAAATGAAAAGGTGCAGATGGAGAAGGGAATGGGCAGAATAATGGAAAAAGATTCATATGCCCAGCCCAAGCCAGTTAGCCAAGAATTAGTTAGGTTTAATTTTAATTGAGTTGACGAGTTTAATGCGAGGTAGCACAGCAAGACCATTATCGTTGCTTACTAAGATCTCACATTGAGATCTCTACTGATTACTAAACGCATCAAATGTAGCAGCAGATATGCTGGTTACCTTTTTGGTTATTTATAATGAGCAAGGCTGAAGCACCAGCAGCCTCAGCATTATTTGCTTTGGTAGTGAACTTGCAATGACCTCGGTGAACCATGATGACATCTCTATCAAGCTAACAAATTGAAGAACATCAACTTCAGTAAATGTCCACAACATATAACTAAAGTACACAGCTATGTGCAAATATCTAGAGCATAAATAGTGTCCTGAAGGAAAAACCTTATGCTTAGGTGCACTACAACAATCTAGAGGGTCTGAAAGTGTAAGGCGAATTTGGTTTGCATTTTTCTCTTTTGACACAATGGTAGTGCCAAATCTAGCACCCACACCAACAAATTCAGCATCCTCAACTCCATCGACCCAAGTTTGAACTTTTACCTGACAAAAACCATCCACAAAGTTAGCAGATAAATATTATGAACGCAATCTGAGTCCAGAGCAGACTAAAGTACAATTTCCAAGCAAGAAAGCAGACAGGCCCCATAAAATCTGGTGAATGTAACTTTCCTATAAAACCAGATAAGAAGTGGTAGGCTTCAAAGGTATGCACTAAATCAAAGCAAGCGTGGCACTGACAACATTAAATGTCTTTCCCAATCAAAGCGCATAATTTATGCAGTTATGCATATTTGATATTAACCTAAGAAACCCAAAAGAGAACCAAAAAGATAGAAATGGACCCGGTCATAAGAAGTAAAGAAACCATCTTCAAAACTACCTCCTATAACCTTTAAAGTTTCTAAAACATGGAAACCTAATTCAACCCAACAAGGCAAATCAGCACCAAATCCAAATACGCAGAACCAAAACCTAAACAAGATCACAGATTTAGAAACTCCAACTTTTGATGGATCACATTACTAGCTCCAAATCGCACAAAATTGTAAAACAGATACAAGAAAAAAGGGGCATTAAAACATAAAATCAAGTTGAAAAACTCTTAAAACAACCATTCATACAATTTGAAGCTACAACAAGACCATAAAATACACACACAAATTACAAAAATCCAAGAAACCATCAGAGAAAATACTCAAAATCCAGTTGAGAAAACATCAAAACAAAAACTGGGTTGATGTAAAAAAAACCAGCACTTAGAAGTTACCAAAACGAAGTCATTTTCGCAGCCCGGCTTTTTTGGGGCTAAATTATCATCATGAACTATATCTCCTGCGGTAACTGAAGATGGGTAACACACCAGTGAAATCACAGCTGTGACAGTGATTACAAAGCACAGTTTTTGCAAATCCATGGATTGTTTTTAAGAAACCTTTCTTGGTGTTCTCTTCTCTTCTCTCTGCTACATCAATAAAACTGTGGAGCAAGAGAGAGTGAGGGAGGGGGCAAGAAACAGAAGCTTTTGTCTTGTCTTGTTCTGTTCTGTTTACGTAAGAATTTTTTTAATAAAATAAGAGTAGCGGTGACCGGTGAGGTATTGTCACTGGACATTGACAAAATTATGATCAACATTCAACAGTCGTTATTTAAGAAAACAAAAAAAAACAATAATGATTAACGTCATGAGCTAGTTGCGAACGCGGTTTAAATAGTATATCCACGCGATGATGTGCGTTATTTTTTTGTATAAAAAATATTTAAAAATATAAAAAAATAAAATTTTTGGATTTTTCTGTAAAGTTATACCCAAGAATCTTGGGTTTGGCTGCAACGCCTGGTCTAAGAGTAATATTTATAATATTAATAATAAAATTAAACTTGCATGATCCAAGTTTAAGTGAGTCTAGCTGTAACACCGAACCCAAGAATATTGAATGTGGGTCTAGCTATAAGGTCGTGTCATAAAAGCGTGATAATTAAATAAATTAATTAAAAAAACAAAGAAAAAAAATCAATAGGAAGGAAAAAACTAATGAAGAAAAAGAAAAAAAACATTGAATTAATTTGGTCAACCTTTTAAATCAGGTTATCCCGTAAAACCTGGGATTTGCGTCATGAAAGTTTGATAACTAAATAGAAAAAAAAATAACGGGTTTACCTATAATTAACCAGGTTAACCCATCAAACCAAGTTAACCCGTCAAGCCCAGGATACGTGTCATGAAAGTATGAAAGTCTGATAATTAAATAGAAAGAAAATTAACTTTAACAAACTAAACTAAATGAAAAAAATAACTCGTCAAATCAGGTTAGCCCATCAAACCCGAGATTCGTATCATGAAAATCTGATAACTAAATAAAAAAAATTTAACATTAACAAACTAAATCAAACAAAAAAAAATTCATTAAAAAAAAAAAAAACAAAAGAAAAAAACAGTTATATAATATAATACAATACAATAATAATTATAATGAAAAATGTGGGGAAAATTTTTAAAAAATGAAAAAAAAAATGGGGAAAGCTAAAGCTAAAGCTAAATTCTCAACCAACTCAATATAGAAAAAATAAATTTAACAAAGATAATTTAAAAAAAAAACATGTGGGGGAAACACTGTAGCCAAACAAAAACCATGTAAGGGAAACACTGTAGTAATCCATAATATTTTTTTTTAAAAAAAGCTACAAAGCTAATCTTTCAACCAGCTCAATATATATATAAAAAAAAACTGACAAAGGCTATCTAAAAAAAAAAGTCAATTTTGGGTAAAAGAAATGAAAAAAAAATGTACAAAAAAGAAAACAAAAGTGAAAAAAAACACGTGAGGAAAGCTACAGTGTTTTAAAGAAAAAGATAAAAAAACTAAATTTTCAACCAGCTCAATAGTAGAAAAATAAAATCAACAAAAATTATTCTGAAAAAAACAAAACAAAAGGAAAGAAAATATGTAAAAAATGATAATTTTGGAAAAAAAGAAAAATAAAAAAAACATATGGGAGAAGCTAAAGCTAGATTATCAGCCAGCTCAATATTGAAAAAATAAATTCGATAAAGATAATTTTTTTAAAAAATATATGGAGAAACACTGCAGCAAAACAAAAACTATGTAGGGGAAACACTGTAGCAATCCTTATTGTTTTTTTTAAAAAAAACTACAAAGCTAAATTCTCAACCAACTTAATATAAAAATAAAATAAAATCTACAAAGACCATTTTGAAAAAAAATGAATAAAGAAATCATAAAAAAAAAAGAAAATAATATATGAGAATATTATAGCAATTCACAATGTTTTAAAAGAAAAAAACTACATAGTTAAATTTTCAACCAACTCAATATTTAAAAAAATTAGCAAAGATAATTTTGAAACAAAAAATTTTTTTAAAAAAAGAAACAAAAAAAAGAAGAAGAAATCAATTTTGGGTAGAAAACAAAAAAAAAACATGTAAAAAAAAAGTAAAAAAAAACCTGTTGCTACAGTAAAAAACCCACGTTTTAGAGTATTCTATAATTTTATAAAAAATTAATTTATTTTTATTTAAAATTTATTTTTATATTTTTAAATAATTTTAATATGTTGATATTAAAAGTAATTTTTTAAAAATATTATTATGATATATTTTTAATAAAAAATATTTAAAAACAATATTATTACATATTCCTTAATCATTGAAAAATAATTAAAATAAATAATGATTAACCGATTGAAAATTATTTATATATTTAGTGATTAGAATTAAAATGCCTTTCAGTATTCAAGTAATAAATGTGTTTTGCTTCTTTCTTTTTCATTTTTGATTTAAATCTTTAAAAAAAATAAAAATAAGAGAATTTCATGAATATATTAAAACCATCTAACTGAAAATTTGTTTTATTATTATATAGAAAAACTTCAAAAACATGTGATAAAAAAAATATTAGGATCATTATATGCTTTAAAGGGATATTATTGATATTTTTCTAATCTTATAGTTAATTTTGAATTCAATGACATAGATTAGGTGAGAGAAAAATAATTAGTTTTCAAGTTGCTGATATTTTAATTTATTATATGCTAAATGGCATCCGTTCAATTTGAATGATAGAATACATGGAAATATTATTGAAGATGAGGTCTCTATGTCTTATAAAAAAAATTATTTAAAATTTTGAATCATAACATGTTTTTTTTTTAAATCATATAATTAATTTATAATTAAATTACTTAAGATCACTATATATGTGCAAAGTAAACACTTGAAGTATCCTTTTGAAGAACAAAAATGGTATGAATGGAATTGGGTAAGATATAAGCTGAAAAACTTGAACTTGTATGAGAAGTTTAATAAATTTAAACATGAACTTCATCATATTATATATCCACATAAATTTATCAAGAATAATAAGTAAGTCGGATTTATCATAGTCATAAATTAATATAAATCTAAATCCACCCGCTTATAAAAATAAATAATTGGCAAAGATTCAGTGGTAAGAGTTTGGGACCAAAAAGTTTGCTCCTCCTATAGTCTCAAGTTCGAGTCATGTGGTTGCTAATATGATGGTTATTGGAAACTTGCATGTCGTTTACTTCAAGGCCTGTAGAATTAGTTGAGATATACGCAAGTTAGCTCGGATACCCATATTAATATTATATTAGTTTCCAACATGTTTTATAGTGAAAGCTTGATAATTGCATCATCAAATCACAATTAATATATTAAAAGTTAGAACAACATTGATGCTAAATATGGCTGCAACTTTGTTTAATATCAATTAAAGTTTATGTCTTTGCAGTGAAAAGTACACTACTCAGACAAATAAACCTTTTTCCACACTAACTGATCAAAGAAAATCATCATATGATGAGCCTATAAAAAATCTATGCAAGGTCTCTTTAAAACACTTCAAGCTTGTTTTTTTAGTCCAATATACAAGATAATAAATTCACACAACTACTTATTAGATCAAATGATATATGATAAATAATTGGAGACATCGAAGTTATCAAGTTATCGATCGCTTATGCATGCCAATGGAAACTTGAATATTTTTAATTATAAAGAATATAAAAACTTGCTTATTGAAATAATTATATATGTCAAAGGATTTAAATCACATTTTCATTAAGTATCTTAAAACTTTTAGACCCCGTTTGTTTTTGTGTTTCAAAAGCGTTTTTTAAAAAATTTAAATTTTTTTCTTTACTTCAAATTAATTTTTTTTTTGTATTTTCAAATTATTTTAATGTGCTGATATCAAAAATAATTTTTAAAAAATATTATTTTAATATATTTCTAAACAAAAAATACTTTGAATAACAACCACTACCATACTATTAAACATCTTTTACAAAACAAATGCATTCATTGTATATTGTCAGAGTTAACAAAGCTAAAAGAGTCATAATTGTAACCAATACATTTAATACTAGGTCATCAACCAAAAGTTTAATTAATAATTCTAGGATTCCTATCTTTTGATTAGCCATATAGAATTATTATTTTCAAATAAGAATTCAGTCTTTTTAAAAATAAAATTTGATAAATAAAATAACTAATTTGGATCATCATAATCAAGTCTCTGTTATAGAAGAAATCAACCCAAAGCTTTCTTGAATTATAATGGATGCCTAATTATGGCCGCAAACCATTTTAATTTAAGAAATTTTAATTTTGAGACTTTTCCCACTTCCAGCCAAAAGATTTTAGTTTAGTATGTATATAAACTAGTAATAAAAATCTAGCATTATAGAATCATATTCTCAACTAATTTAACAAAGTTTGAATACAAACTTTATTCAATTTCAACTAAAAATTGCATTGTTCTTGATGTTGAACCATCAACAACTTTCTTTTCCATCTTCAAATCATCAATTATTTTTTTTTACCCCTATAACCTAAATTTCTTATGCATTCATTTTCTACTCATTGACTTAACCCTCTAAGTTTGTGTACCTGTATAAACATAGATAAAAGCTTGAATTAGCACAAAAACATTATTCAAGCTCAATCTATTATGCTAAAGAACTAGTTTAATCCAAAAATTTAAGATGTCGAGTGAGGTCTCACAAATGATTTTATATTATTCTCTAACATGCCACCTTAAATGAAAGTTCTTGAAACCTATGAAACTCACCTCAAGTCAATTCTTTATTCTTCAATTCACAACAACCTCCTCTTCTTCTTTGTCCCTCCTTCTGCATCTTTTATAATCTCCGTTGATCCATCTTTCTTTCTTTTTTTCTCATTGTTAATTGAAATAATATGAAATAGATAACCCAAACTCTTTTTACATATATCCCTTTCACTCATGTCGCTTTTTTTTTTCTTGAAACTTATTAATTTTCTCTCCTTTCCAGTAAAGTAAATGATTAAGAAAAGGACAAGGTCTGTATATATATGACAAGCAATAATTGGTGTTTGAAGATTACAACCTCGTCAATAATAGAAAACTAAAGATTGTATCACCACCAAGACAAACTTAGACAATTATATGAACTTACAGACACAAGAGAGCATATACAAAATTTATAAAGCATTGTAACACAAGACAATGATATTGTATGCAAAGTCCTCCTAATAATATTCTATTGATCTACTCTGGTGCTGTACCCCATGACTTAAAGCATGGATTGTCTTTAACTTTTATGATCTTAGTGCCAAACTCACCTCCCATTTCAATACAAGCATACAAGCTAAAAAAAAAGCATCATTAAGCTCTTTGCCATCACACAGCGAGAATATAAGAGCACTGAAGCATATCTTCAAAATGTCTAATAAGAAAATACTTAAGTCTACTCGAACCCATTGAGAATGAAGTCCTGACTTGTGAGGTCTAAACTAATCTTTATGAGAACAACTATATATTTTTCCTGGTTGAAATCTCCTCAATGTTAAACAGGCGATGGAAAACCATATTTGAATAGAATAATCAAGCGTGAACAAACATGAACACCCATATTTTTTTTTTCCATTAAAAGTAAGGATATTTTGTCACATCTCCAATAAAATCTCCATTTCTCTATATGAATTCTCCATGTCTCCAAATGAGTCTTTATGTCTCTAATTAAATCTCTACAATGAGATCTTTATGTCTCTATTGAAATCTCCATGTCTCTAATAAAATATTCACGGTGAGATCTCCATATCTCCAATGAAAGTCTTCATATTTTCATACAATGTCTCCTTACATAATGCTTTAACATTGCTTTTATTATCGCAAAACATTCTCCACTTTCTAAGTAATAATGTTCTTTTTTCTAAGAGGAATAAGCAAGTTAATTAAACTCGCATCTCTCTTGTAATCTCATTAATAAAAACCACGACAAGTAACTTGACATGTATAAGATATCAAGTGTTTTCTTTTCCTCTTACTTCTACTAATTAACTCTTTTAAACATGAATGATTAGAAGACTTAAAAGGGGCAAATGGTTGTGCAAAAAAAGTAATCTTAGTCATTCATACCTTTTTTAGCCATTTAGGCCAAGCCTAAGTGGCCTCCCACTTACCTCACTTCCACCAAGCCACAAATGGGCTCTATGCAATGTTTTTAAGCTTTGATTCAGTATCCTTGTCACACATGTACCTCAATGTATTTTCTAGTTCCAAGATGTAGAACAATGTTGCATACCACCCAGTAGCGCACACCAAGTTTTCTATGTAGAGCATATGCACATCATTTCTTTAAAATAGTTATTTCATATCCATATGATGCCTTAAAAGGCATGGTTAATCACCAATCCTTCCACCAATAACGAAGACTAACCTCTTCATTAATAGTACAATAACCAACAGCTCACCACAAGGTACTTGTGACATCATTCTCCACTCTCCATGAGGTAAATTGATGTAACAAAAATTTATAAATACATCATGTCATTAAATAAACATTTAAGTAATTCAAGTTCAAGTTTCTTCACAACAGTTCATTCAATAATCATACACCCCTATATTTTTTATTCTTCTTCTCTTTTCTTTTCTTTTCTATACAATACTTTTTTTATATTTACAAGCTTACACAATGAAATGTCTCATGTTATATGATACAGAACTTGTTTTTGTAATTTCAAGCCCAAACACATGGATCGTTGAAAATCCTAATCCAAATCTAAAGTTTTCATGATTATCGGAAGTAGTCATCAAATTTTGTATACGATGGTCTAATGAGGGGTTATTTTAAGATATAGAAGAACACAAGTGGGCATTCAGCAAAATATCTCACTCCTGATTAAACCTTGTCACAAAAGATTTCGACATGGAACGCTGAAATCAGACACTGTGTGCTGTTAGTTGTTCGACCAAGCATGTGCCATTGACCATGATCCTCCTGGCTACAACCTCAGTCCTCAAGATAAAAACCCAGGAAACGGTAGAAATTAATCCAATGACGAAAAAAAATGCATGGTTTACAAATAACAGTGACACGCATAGTGTTCCAGTTCTTGAAACTGGTCGTGCAAATCACGTCAGTTCTTGGATTCACAAGAGTCCATTTTACTTTTGAAAAAGGATTCTACTCACGCCAAATATTGAAAAAATAATTGAGAGGCAAGATGGCCCAGCAGAGGAGAGGGAATATTTGGTGCGGTGGCCGGTAGGATGTGAAAGATTGGGAAATTTACCGACCACTTGACCACGATGGTTTATCAAATATCTTCACTTATTGATCAATCATGAAATATAACTAAATTCCCGTGCATTTTTCATTACCACATAGAATAATTTCTGAGGCCACTGGAATTAGCGGTTTGAAATTGAATATGACTTTTCTCACTTTTCTGATGTGTAATATAAATTTGATTTTATATATATATATATATAGTCTAAAGTTTACGACCGTCTGGATGAACTAAAAAAATAGCAATTACTAATTAATCTTGAATCTTCGAACTTGAACCGATTCATTTGGCGACTTTAGGTGTTTAGCAACATTGACGATAAACTAATTGCTTACTGAACCAAAGCAAAGGCAGAACATCAAAATATATGGTCCATCTTGTCAGATAACTGTAGATTTTGCTTAGTGGAGGAGAATAAAGAATTTGCAGATTTTCAAGCTTCAAAAGGAACAGACACCATCCTGCACTTATTCCCTTCACATTCAACAGCATAAAATAAAATAAAATAAAAAGTTGTAGTTTATTGCTGAACAAAATTGACACCAATCGATCAAATCCAAATGAAAAGGAGATAAATATTCCTGTTGACTATGAAGAAATCACTTATCTGACATCCTTTTTTGAGAGGTAAAAATGAAGGAATCAATCTCAAATCTTTCATTTTCTTGCATAGTGAGTGCACTGGAGGCATTGAAACTTCAGATAACCCATCATGGGAAAAGCAGATACCAAGTTAATTGAATGAGCATCCCTTATCTCACTTGTGCCAGTGTTAAATTACAATATCTATCAAGACGTGTACACACTCCAAACGCCACTTTCCTAGTATATTGCCAGGTGAAGGGTCTTTGAAAGTATCAAGACTGCTCTCTCTTACAACTGTTAAACATTGAAGCTAGGCAAAAACAATAAAGAGATGTTTAGGATCTTGGGGCCCATAGTTGAGTACAATTTTCGTTCCTGCTCATTATTCGCCTCGAATGAAAAACTATTTTTGGAATTGATAACCATCTTGATATGCCATTAGTCTACCATCTACTTTGTAACTAGAATGGTTGAGAAAGTTGCTGGCTGTAAACTGTTCTGAGAAAGAGTAGCTCCCCCCTGGAAGCCTCGTGGCTCCTCCTCTCATGCTTAGGCTTGGCATGCTGCTTTCTCGAGCTAGATTTTCCAAGCTGACTTGGGTTGGAATATTAAAATTACTATTTACGGCCTGAAGAAATGGATCTGGGAGTCCATTTCCAAAAATTGATGACGTGCTATTTTGGTTGAAGTAACTGATGTCTCTGGAACTCACTTGAGCAAAGTTTCTACTTCTTTCCTCTGGCTGCATGTCCTGAAAGTATCCATGAAGACTGCTTGAACCTAGTAACAGATTCGGTCTTTCTGAACTCAAGCCTATTTGATTCCCAGCAAATCTTGGTTGAATAGAGTTCAATGAAGATGTATCAAACCTATGGTTTGCTACATGAGGCTTTGTTAACACAGTAGGCAGTGTTAAGTACATTGACGAAGCTACCTGGTTCGAGTTAGCTGGAAACATTGGTTGGGCAGATAATGGCAGTCTTTCTCCTTTGTCCCTCTCAGTTGATGTCAAGGATCCAATCACTTGGGCACAATCAGATTGATGTTCAGGTACTTGATGGTGACTATTAGAATCACTAGTCTTTCTGCCTTTTGCAGACCTCTCTGAAGATTTATTGTTGCTTTGAGCTCTTATGCCCAACACAATGCTATTTAGCTGCTGCACTTGCACATTCTGATCCGAAGAACTAGGTTTAGAATTCAACTTGGCAGATAATGCCATTCTTTCTTCTCTGTCCTTCTCAGTTCTTGATGAGGGTACATTTGCTCGGCTATAACCAGCTTGACTGTCCAATGATAGACTGCAATTACTAAAATCAGCTGATTTATTGGTTTCACCAAACCTCTCTGTAGATTCATCATTGCAGTCTTGAGCCCCTTTGAAAGATTTGAAGGCATTTCGATTCTGCAGGAAAATGGTCTCCTGATGATGCACTTCAGTGTTCTCGAAATTGATTAGGTTCTGCCTGTGGACGTTCTCCTCAAACTCTTTATGGGCCTGCAGTTGGCCATACCCCTGAATGTTGTTTTGGTGTTGTGCCGGTATGTTCTTCTCGAAGATGTTTCGGTGCTGAACTTCCGCATTCTCCTCAAAGTTGGTTTGGTTCTGGACTTGAACTTTCTCTCCTCTGAAGCTGCGTTCTCTTGTTTCCAGCTCAGAAACTGTCTCCTCTGCCACCAATTTCTGCATTTCTTCCCTCATCCACTTCAACAAATTCTCTCTTGAAACTTTAAGATCCTCCAATAAGAAGTTCATGTATTTCTTAAGATCATAAAATACAGCCTGCTCATCAGTAATAGTTTTACTCTTCTTACGGCGGACTCCTTTACGAGGGCCCTTCTTTATCTCATTAGGAGCTGAATCATCCCTTTTACTCTTCCTCCTCCTCCGGCCATTTTCAGCTTTCCCAGATTTCATTTGGTCCGAAATACCAGGATCACAGTTCCCATTCTGGTGCAGTTTACTAGCCTCGCTAGTTTCCTCATTGTCAACTGAAATGAAGCTGGAGATCAGTTTGTATGTTTTGAGAGCTGGCTCGCCACTTGGTTTTGAATCATTGCTTGAAGAATCGGAATCATTGTCTTTCCTCCTAAACTCCCAGCGTTGATGCACTTTCAGTTGCTCTGCCATTTTAGAGTGGGCGGACATCATGAACTCACTAACTCTGGATCATCACATAAATTGAAGATGTTGAATTGTCAACGTTATTTTTTCCATCGCCTGGGGAATCACAGCACCGATTCCTTCCCACATATCAACATTCCATGATCTTCTGAAGTGAATAAGCTGGTAGGCAATCAGACCACCAAACTTCGACTGCAACTCATTAAGCAGGAACCTGATTGCATAGAGAATACTTCAAAGTGAAAACGAGTTTATCAAACATGGTGTTCTAAATATGAAATATTTGCCTTCTTTCATCATTTTAATTTCATAACAAAGAATAATCAATAACCAATTTTAATGAATTCACTAACTTCATGGATTCTCTGTACTTGTGAAATTATGCAACAGGTGATGCTATGAAGAGGTAAAAACTAACTATCAGGCTGAGTATCTACAGCAATACAAACCCGCATATAAAAGAAAGAGCACCATCTTGATCTTAAAAAAATAAGTACTTAAAGTTTCAAAATCCTCCCCTCACTAAGGCATGAGATGTAAACCAGCAGAAAAGCAATCCAATTTCTGAACCTTATATACCTTTCAATGAGGCAATAAAGTCAAACAAGGCACGAACTAGCATACCAAACTGCTACTTTATAATATCCATAATCAGGAAAAACTGCAAAATGATGCTTCAAACAGTTTTAAAAGAAAAGAATAGAATGGCACCAAAAAACTTGTGAACAGATACTAATCAACTCATAGGATAACTACTATCTTGTATGTTGATCTCACAAAACCCAGAAACCAGAACAATTCAAAAAAGGGCCTCAAGCAATTCCGAAATCCAAATATAATGTACATAAAATCCACAGGAAAGAAAACTGGATTCAATCATTATCTTTTTCATGATATTGCATACGAATAAAAAAACCGAAAATTATCATAACAAGTAAAAAGGGAACATTAACAAATGAAGAGAAGATCAGAATAACAACACAAAAGCACAAAGTACTGAGCTTTTGAAAGATGGACATCAACTCACCATGTAAGAAGTCAAGAAGATGCTTCTCTCTCTCTATCAAACATCTACCTCTAAGTCCCATTTCTTTTAGAAGAGCTGTTTTCACCGTGGGTTTATATCTCCACTCTCTCCCTTTAAAAGGCAAGAAAAGATATGTTTTGTTTCCATCTGTGCAGTGTGAGTGTGTTTGCTGTTTATGGAAGTGAGTCTGTGAGCTGGGGGGGAAGTGGCAGAAAGAGTTATGGGTGGCAATTAACCTTTTTTTGTTAATACTGGCTGGTCATTGTGGCAGATAGACATCAAAGCTTACTCAGTGCTTTTATTTATTTTTATTTTATTTTTTTGTAACTCCAAAAAGAATGTTCTTTAGCATTTTAAAGATTTTGTCACTGGATTTGAGATAAGCCCATTTATAATTCTTATCTATTTTCACCGAACACCTGCCTTTCTTGTTGAGACAAATTGTCTTTCCTTGTAAACTGGCTTCCTGTCTTCAAGTCTTTTAACTTCCATGCGCAAAGGACTTCTGTCTCGCGTTCAAGTTACAGCTGTAAGGATTAATGGGTTTTATGTATGCATTCAATATTTAGATAATCTGGCAATTCTAGAAAAACCCATTTATTGTTTTTACTATTGGTGCAATCATGTCATAAATGTTTTTTTTGTGGGCAAATTTAGAAATGGTGTTCTTTGGATGGCATGTTGAATCAAATATGGCTTCTGAGCAATGTAGCTCTAATGTGCTTCTCCTTTCCTTTTCTTCAAGATGGAACAGACAAGAGGTCTAGTTTGAAAATACAGTTTCAGTATATAAATAGAATTGTAAGGAGTGGTATCAAAAACAGAGAATCACCGAACGCATTTGCACCAAGGCATTAACTTTACATCAATGCTACTGGAAACTGTAAGAGATGTGGAAGAAAGGAAAGAAACCTCGTGTTTACTGCAGAGAAACAGCAAAATTATTCCATCATTTTGACTTGGGATACACCTAAAGCTGTGTAGACTGTAGAGTTGAAGTTATCCTGCATCGGCAAGTCACAATTTTTTTTTTTTTTTTGATTAAGAGAGAGAGAGAGAGAGAGGATGACAAATGATAAGGGCGGTGATGAAAATCAAATTTCTTTTTTATCCACAGGGATACCTCAGCCAATTAAACTTGGAATTTCCAGCTTTGGGTCTAGTTTTAAGATTTATAAAGCAGGTTGATCAGTTCAGGAATCTGAGGGTAAGACCTTTCTTTCCCCTTCTTTTCTTCTTGACTTTGCCTTGCTTGAACAACAGATTATCAAACCCTATTAGCAAAATGAAATCATTGGAATTTCCATACAGGGCACACTTAGTGTAATCAATGTTCTGAGACAATGATGATTGATGAGTACTAATTATATTCCTTGATGCTGCTTTAGCAAATAGTCCACCACAAGTAAAAAAAAAAAAAGGCACCGGTTATTAACCATAACTCAAACCTTATCAAATTACAACGTGGCAGGACCATCTCTACACACTATCTCGTTGTTGAAAAATTGTAAATAAAGACATCAAAGATTAACAACGATCAAATTATTAAAGACAGTCGAAAAGTGTATGGCCTTGTTCTGTCAGGATCATCATGGTGGGAAGACACATCACATGCACCGTACCCTCATCAACCTTCGGGCATAGATTCTGATTGTTAAGCAAAGGTACAACTTAAGCATTTGCTAGTTTTCTGACAGTACTGTATTATTGATGATAAATAAACTTATTAAAGGGTTTTTAGGGTACTGACGTGAAGTGAAATGAAATGAAATGAAATGCCTGGGGATAGCCAAGAAGGGCCTCATTGTTTCTCTCGAGCAAATACGATGGGTCTACCATTGAATCTAGTAGCTCCTCGCTTTTCATTCTGCTTCAACAGGAGAGCAAACGGACGAAGGTTGTAAGAAAAAAATCATATAAAATTAAATTGTAGAATTATAAAGTTATATGCAAAACTTCTTAACTAATTATATAGATAATTTCAACTAAATAACAAATAACTTTGTAATGCAATTGATGAACTTTCGCACTATCAATAACATCAAGTAAATAAAAATTTGATCTTTTTATTACCCTATAAATAATATCAAGCAAATAAAAAGTTTGATAAACCATGATTTCCAATCATCATCATTGTAATTCAATTTATTGCACATTACAAACACCAACACCAAGTCATTTATATTTTTTAATTGGAGCTTAGATTTTTTATTTATTTAAATGATGTTTGCACTACTCAAGTTCCTTAAAGGATAAGGTAGATGATTTCATCTTGAATACTGCACATATTTCTTTCTTCTCTGTATAGACGACTGCAAAAACCATCCATTGAGATGAAGAGTCATATTAGCCATTGGCACGACTTAAGTTTTTTTGTGAAGAGCGAGGAGAAGCTCAAGAAGATTGCAGTGCTGACGCGTCCAGGTGAAGAGGAGATCGAGGATCCTGTTTGCAAAGGATGCCCTCAAATTATTCATGGCTCGGCTTGTACCTGTCAATCAGGTTCGATTTTTGGCTACATATATCATGCTTTGAATCGTCCACTGAGTTGGTGCTTCCTCTTCACTTGCTCAATCACCCACTCAGCCTTGATTTTAAAGACAGTTACGAGTATTTCATTTGCTCTGAATGTAGAGATTTAAGCAACAACTTTTCCTTCCACTGCAATTTATGTGAGTTCCAACTTGATGTCAGATGTGCATCCATCATCGATGGTATCAAAGTTCAAAGACCAGAAAGAAGCAAGATAGAAATTGGGATTTACTATTTCAGTGATCCCCATGAATTGATCTACTTCAACACGAGGGACATCCTTACTCAAAACTAGTAAAATCAGTGCAAAATCAAGAGTTTGCATGATTTTACCGAGTTTATCAAGTTGAGTCCGACCAATTTTGCATGCTAAATACAAATTGACTCGTAAAATAGTTAACTTGCGATTTTGACAATCTTGAAACGGACCATTGAAGCACAAAAACCAATTTGGTATACTGAAAAGAACATCGAAGGATTCCTCACACTTGGCATACAGTCAGCAGTCCATGTCCATGCAGTTCTGCAAAATGCTTGCAAATGTGTACCTCACTTGGCATACAGTCAGTAGTCCATGTCTATGCAGTTCTGCAATATGCTTGCAAATGTGTACCTCTGGTACTTCACAGGATCAGAATTTTCATATTCCTACCCTATAAGTTTACACCAGACTTCAGACTGCACAACGACCTGAAAAAACCAACGGGGCAAAAAAATAGCTTTTACAAACTCATTTAAGGGATTGCAAGTGCAGATCTTACCGGTTACCATACCCTTTCTGAAGCTTTCGAGGATTGCACCGTGGAGATCTTTCAAGCCACGAAGCATTCTCTTCCTTTAGATAACTTCCGTTGGGAATTGAATAGATTCTACTTTTATACAAGAGAAAACCCATAACTATTGTTCTCTTCGTTGCATTGGATAGGTTCAGTATCGACCAATTCCTCTCTGACACTAAATCAATGGCTTCCTGGTAACCTGCTGCAGCAGAGGCACGAAAACAAAGAGCATGAGATATATGCAAAAAGTTCATTTCTTTTTGTACGCATCAAGTTCTGGATCCATCGCATGTGATGATCAATAAACAAGAGACAAAGAGAAACTATCTTTTTATTCTGTTTTCGTTGTTACTCTGCACATGTCACTATCGATATGAGAGTTTGAGATCCTAGTCCTTTGAAATAATCCATCTGATGACAAGTACTGAATCAGAAAAGATTTTAGAAGATGTAAGTTGGAATCAGATTCCCAAATGAAAACCCCAACATAGGCATGAGAGGAAGAAGATGTTGAACCATAAAACTAAATTTCTGTACGCATTACCATGGTACTTCCATGTCCTAGTAATCCAACAAAGTATGAGCTTACTATAAACAGGTAAGATAAATTTCACAATTGATCCTTGATAATATGAGAACAATCAAGACCGGGCTGCATTTTGATTACAATTTTGATAACAATGAATTAAATTACCTCCATGGGAATTCACTTGTGTCTATCCCAGCTTGGTGAAGCTCGTCAACGTACTGCAACGCTTCCCTGCACTCTTCCCAGTCGTCAAAGAATTCTTTTTTGTCACCTTCAATCTGATATGTTTCATGGCCTTTACCAGCAACCACCTGCATTTTAGAGTATTCAAGAGACAAAATATACATAAAATGACACTCGGAATAATTTCAAGGGAACAATTCAGTTTTCCTCGAAAATATTGAACCATCTGTCTATAATCTTCAAAAGCAGGAGCAGCAAAATGGGCATAAACCATATCGCCTTCTTCACCCATGGCAACAGCACAACGCACAGCTACTCACCTAATATCATGCAAAAACAGATGATGGCCATTGAAAAAGGAGGGTAGTAATCATTCTCCCCATGTTTCATATACCCATGCATTGACCATCCTACACCAGCCATCATGTCATCCAAGATGTCCACTGGTAAAAGATGAAATGAGTTAGCTGTAACTTTTTCAAACAAGGCATTTCAGCTACGCAGTACATGGATCTTCACCCCTTGGATTGTCAGATGTCAGAATTGTAACATCACTTTTATCCGTTGCAATTTTTTGTCATTATTGGTCTCTTGCCTCTGTCTCTCTCGCCACCACAACCAATAACTTCACAAAAAGTACGAAGTTGGTCAGGAGAACAAATACTTACATTTCTTCAAGAAACTCATCCTTGCCCCAGCTATCACAATGACAAAAATTGGCAACTTTACCAAAGTGAATTGGCGGTTTTCTCTTCCAACAACAATCAGAACATAATTCTTACTTGTCAAATGAAGAAGAAAATAACAAGATAAACATAAACCAGTCAGTACTAACAGGACTAATGTACATAAATGAAGCTTCCAAATTCTAATAAACATTTTGAATTCTCAGGATTATGTTTGTCTTCAGCAGTTTTAATCCTATGGACTAGCTTATCTCGAATGCTAGCTACTTTGATTCTCGATTCATTTATATTATTCATAATTTCTCCAAAATTTATGTTCACCATCTCTAATTGTTGTTGTATCAAATAGCCACATTCCAAATTATTTTTATTCTTTGATGATAATGATTCATTTTTAATTGACATCATTAAAATTTGAAAATCATATTAAAAACAACAAAATATATCCTTATAAACTCTCTCATGTGTTTATACTCAATAGATACTACTCTTTTCGTGTTTCACTTAAATTTTTTGGTTTCCAAGATAATATGCTTATTTGTTTTGCTTTTACCTCTCAATCTCAAAATTTCAGTTCTTTAAGGGACTAATTCACAACAAATCAAAAACTAATAGCTTAGTAGTGCAATCCAAAATAATATAAAGATTTAAAAAGCAAAAAAAAAATTAAAACTATCAATACAAAATTATGAATATAAAAATGTAAAAATGAATTCGTGCGAAATATAAACGATACAAAGACACAAAACATATTATAAAAATAAAAAAAACTAATGAAATAGAACTTAGATAACCCAAACTAAGAAAATACAATATTTGGATTGATTTTTATGTACTGAACCTGAAATCAACTGCAAAATAATTTCTAACATAAACAATCTCAAATTTGAATTATGTTAAATTTTTAGAATTACCCAAAACAAAATATGTCCAAATAATCCCAAAATCAACCTATGACACTAATATACCCTAAAACTAAAAAAAATCAGACTTGTAATTTTTTTTAGAGTTGTCCAATTCAAGATTTTGATGAAAAACAATTTATGACTAAACCCTACTTTCTTTCTTTTTTTATGATTTATTTGATCTTTCTTCTTTATTTTTTATCTATTTAGAAATAACCAAATCATAAATAATCTTTTTTTTTAACTTTTACCACAACTGGGTTTTAGATTACAACAACGAATAAATAACAAGAAAATTAGAAGATAAAGGGATATAACTTGATTTTAAAACCTTGTTCTGATACTAATTGATACAAACCCTATAGATATAAAAGATCTAGAAACCGACAGCTAAGTAAGACACTTCTAAGAAAGCTAAATTCAAGTTTGTAATTGGACTTGAAACAATAATAATCAACCCAAATTAAATGTAAGGCCCAAAGTATATCAGATAAGACCTAAAATATGAAAAAATATATATATAATTCCAAAAACTTATCACACATGATAGAGTAGAAGAAACAATTGTTGAATGAAATCCTTGCTTAAAAAGAACATTTGACCGGATATGGTGTTGTGTTGCCCTTAGGAGTTTAAAACAAACAAGGAAAACTCTTGCAATTAGTTCTTCATTATTCACTTATGTTTCCACAAATACAAGGAAAATCCTTTTATAGTTTGGAATCTATAAAATACATGGAAATAAATAAGCTCATAATTGTCGAAACTCCCTTTATGAACAACTTATGATGCCAAAATTAATTAAGCTAAAAAACCAAATGGATCAAACCTTTCTTTTATATAGATTAAATTGACTAAAATCTGATCATCACTTGTTAAATTTATAGTCTCCTTAAAATTTATATTGACCTAAATACTCTGAATAAACTAATTGAATGCATCCTTAAGCTTATTTGTCATTGATATTAAGAATTAACATTGTAGCTAAAAAAATAATTGAGTTATTTGCTACCACTCAATAAGAAGATGAAAACACCAAAACATATTTTTAGATATTTAACAAGGAAATGTTGAACATGAAAAATCTACTCGAACCTATTGCCACTTAAACCTTAATCAGTGGAGTCTATAACTACTCTTTATAGAATGACTATATACTCTTGCTCATAGAAATCTCCTCAACATGAAACGGGCAATGAAAAACCATATTTGAGTAAAAAAACAAGTGTGACCAGATACAGACACCCTCATTTTTAAAAAGCGAAATCTCTTTAACGTTTTTAGTCTCCTACCAGGGCATCCAAGAAAAGCACTAAATAACTCATTTATAATCACTTGATATTCTCTAAGCTCCTGGCCATATTTGTTTACCATTATATATGTTGGGGTGTTGTTCGTGAAAAAGATTTCAATTCATTCAATACCTATATCTTATAAAAAGTGGCACAACCACAAGAAACCCTAATAAATTATGTCATTTTAACCACGATCATGGTCATGAAACTGAGAAATGTTATGCCATAAAAAAAAGATAAAGAGATTCATCTCTGAGGGATGCCTATAACACTTTATAAAAAAATATATGCAACCCGAGCAAGTAAAAAGATCTCCATGATGTATTATCTAATATCAAATAATTTCAAAAACTATATCTCCAATATCTATTGAACTTTTCAATTAAAGTAGTTATGTTTCTCTATGTCCCTAAATGGTTCTCTATATCTCCAATCAAATCTACATATTGAGATCTCAATATCTCAATTGAATTCTCTAGGTTTCCACAACCACTTCTTACTAAAATGATTAAAGATCATTCTTCAAGTTTCTATGACCACTTATCCCAAAAAAAAACATTAGGGATTTTCTTCATGTCTTTATAACCATTTATGTTTAAAAGGATCAATTATTTTTCTCCAAATATTTATGACCGCTCATAGAACAATTCTTCTAAATACGTTCCTGAGTGCATACACGTGAAAAATTCTATAGGATGTAAAAATAATTCTAGTAATATGACAGGTATACAACAATAAGTATTTTATCTCCCCTTGCTTTTATTGGTTATGTCTTTCAAATATGGTAGTTTAAAAGATTTAAGGGGTAAATGACAATGCAAAAAAAAAAAAACAATCGAGCATGGCTAGCAATAAGCCTAACTAAGGCTGTCAGAGCCTAATCGAGGCTAGTTGATAAAAGGCCAACCTCTGCTCAACCTAATCTTTTTTTCTTAGCCTAACCTGATCCTCTCATCTCATAATTGAACCTTTTTTTTCTTGACCTAACCTAACCATCTTTCTTTCTTACCCTCGTCAGGTCACAAATAGATATAGGTTACCCTGTCAAACACATATCATAATGCAATAATCCATCAACATATCTTTTTTATAGTATGGTGCGTCTATAAACACCTATCTTTCACATCAATGACTATCTTTCTCACTCTTTCTCATCCTTTCCTCAAAGGATACCTACTCTTTCGTCAATGGCTATTTTCCTCATGTGCACACCTATTAACGTGAAGAATAAATATGGAAATCACAGAATAGGAATCATAGAATATTTAGTTTTCTAATTAGCCTTACTTGATTGTAAATCGTCCATGATTATTTCCTAGATTAGTGTAATGAGTTTTTCCTAATTAGTCTCTGTATAGGCTATATATATATATAAGAGCCTCTTCTGCTCTTACTTTTGTACTGAAATAACAATCAAATATATTCTTTCTCAGTCCAACAACACCATCATGTAAATTCCTTATATTTTCGTAAAATGGCTATCCTTGACATGCTCGAGTTGACTTTACACCTACTCTTTTGGTTTGCAATGAACATTATCTCATGCCAATAATTATCTCATCCACCATATCTTACTTTCAATGCCATCAATTCTAAACAATATACAACAACCAATAATTCAACTTTTTAGAAAAACATTTTCATTCTCCACGAGGTCAATTGAAGTGTGAGTGTGTAAACACACTCAATCACCAAATAAGCAAACCAAGTCCTAGATTTTGGACTTCATACATAAATCTCTTTCCCTGTCACACCCTTATTCTCCTCACACATAAAAAATCTTTCCTTACATAACCTCTCTTCACATACTACATTCCTCATGTATTTGTTAACTTAAGTATCAGAGGGTCACATGTTATAACAACACATTTATTTTGTAAGAAAGCTCATGAACAATGCCCAAATCACTCCACTATCCAAAGACGCAGCCCGTGAGAAGCACAATCATGTCTGGAATTTTTCACGACCTCATCACAAATAGACAATTCATGGTTTTTTAATTCTTTTTCTTTTTTAAATGAATAGTTTTATAGTTTTGGATTAAAGTAATTTTATATGTGAATTTAAAAATAATATTATATGATCCAAAAGTAGATTGTAAAATTATAATGCATTTCTATTGTAAAGTAATATTTATATCAATATCAAATAAAAAAAATGCAAGGAAATCCTCCATAACATTGTCTGATCTTATTTATTAGTCATACATGCATTGAAAATATCACGTGAATTAAAAAAAAAAAACTAGAAAGGGTAAGCCTCTCACACAGTCAAATGCTCCAAACCCGAACCAAGCTGACCAAATGGCAAGTTAAACAAAATAATCCACTTCAAAAAATGGATACAAATTAACAAAAACCAAAGCATGTAGTGTTTTTACTATAGCTGAAATCACTGTTTACTCTCTTACAAATCATTGTGGATAGGATCAATAATTTTTTTTATTTTTAATTTGATCCTTGAACTTTTTTTGTACATAATTGAGTCCTTTTAAGCCCAAATTAGCACTTAATTACATGTTTTTTTTAAGAAATTATTAAACTGAAATATAGAGGATCAAAGTGAAAAACACATTTAAACTAGGTGATGTCTTCAGATTTTATACAAAAAGTTTATTTTAGTCCCCTAAAATTTTTGGTTTAAAGGTGATCGATCTTTTTAGTTTTTCAAAAATTTAATTTTGATACCAAAGTTCATTTCCTTCATTTTTTTAGTCATTTAATTTTGTTTAAGGAGAGCGAGAGGGTTGCTGAATTTTGATGAAAAAAAGAAAGTGGCAGTTAACAACAATTTTAGTCATCGAAATGGTTGAAATTAGTGTCAATAGGTTTCATTTAATGAGGCTTCACCTAGATAGTTTTTTTTTCTTCTCCTTGCTTGAGGAGGCAGATCTGACCATATGAATGTTTTTGGATTCGAGTTGATTTTGGTTTTTTGAGCTATTTTTTTTTATTTTTTAGATCATGGACATGTTTATCAAGGTGTTTTGAGTAAAAAATAACCTTTAAAACAACAAAAAAAAAAACTCTTTGTTTTTTCTAACGATCAGGTCGCTGAATTCTGCACAAAGCAGACGACCTGTCATCTGCTATAATATTTATATTAAAAAAACGACGTGAACAACCTATCATTCACTCCGTTAAGGAATTAAAAAATAAGCTAGGCTCAGAAGCATAGGTTGGACCGATGTTTTTGGGCCAATGTGCCTGGGCGCCTTTTTTTTCTTAAGTTTTTTTGTTTTATGTTCGAGTTAAAAAAATTGATAAAAAAAATTATTGAATCCAATTAGTTCATGGACCGAGTCATTGATTTAATGGGTTCATCTATAACATTCAAGTTATTATTTGTTTTTTTTAATATTTTTTGTCCCTTGATTTAAAAAAAATATAATCTAACGATTCTAACCCTTTATTATGAATGATTTATTTTTTTATTTAGCTCAAAACTATATAAAAAAACAATTTCATCTTTTTTTTTATCAATGATCTACTAATGTTATCTCAGTCACAAACGTCTAATATATTTTTTTTCCTTTCAAAAAATATTTTGTATAAAAAAAATTCTCGAGTTCACTTAAATTTTTTTTTAATTAAGTGTTATTTTGTATCATTTTTATCTTTTAACATTAAATGAATTAATAATTATATTTTTTATTTTATTTTTTAAAATATCATTAATGTGATTCTTACTTATTAATCCATTAAATTTTTATTTTAATATTAAAAAAATTTCATTCAATATATTATTAAAAAATTTTATTTTTAATATACGTTATTAATGTCTAGATTTTTTTAATCTAATTTTTAGGAGACACGTTATAAATGTCTAAAGTTTTTTATTGTATTTTAATTTTGTTTCCCTGATCCGCGGCCAACGTACCAGTAAACAGCTAAACCCCACCTCACCCCGCCAACTCTCATAAACCCTATATGCCGTCTCGTCCCCTGCCCTTTTTTAAACCCAAATCACTCTGCCTCAAAAAACCTTAGCCGACACCATCATCGCCATCGACTCCGCCGCCGCCGCCGCCACCAAGATGGACCCAAAAGCAGTGAAATCAGACCTCGTACTTATCCTCGACTACGGTTCACAATACACTCATTTAATTACACGAAGAATCAGGTCCCTGAACATCTTCTCTCTCTGTATCTCAGGCACTTCTTCATTAGAAACCATAACTTCACACAACCCCAAAGTTGTTATCCTCTCAGGTGGACCCCATTCGGTCCATTCTGCCAATTCACCAACTTTCCCATCTGGGTTTGTCGAGTGGGCTCAAAAAGGTGGTATCTTTGTGTTCGGGGTATGTTATGGGCTGCAATTGATTGTGCAAAGATTGGGCGGTCAAGTTGATGTTGGTCAAAGGCAAGAGTATGGGAGGATGGAGATTGAAGTGGAGAAGAATTTGGGTGTTTTTGGAAATAAGAAAGTTGGGGATAAGCAGGTTGTTTGGATGAGTCATGGTGATGAGACTGTTAAGTTGCCTTATGGGTTTGAAGTTGTGGCTAGGAGTCAACAAGGGGCGGTTGCCGCAGTTGAAAATAGAGAAATGAGGTTTTTTGGCTTGCAGTATCATCCGGAGGTAACTTGGGTTTGAATTCGATATTTGGGTTTATTTTGATTTTTGAGGTTGTTTTAGTGTTGTTGTAATTGAATGGATTTTTGTGAGTTCTGAAGTACCATTTAGGTTTAAAGTGTTGCCTGACATTTAGTTAAATTTGAAACATTTAGATGCCATTAATTGATAAATTTTATTATGTGAAGCAGTTTGCAAAGAAATTTTGATTTGGTAAATGGTTAGGTTGACTTTATGCAATGAGCTTGATGCGTGTAAAGTTTATTGTTATTCTAGTATAGGAATTTTTGTATGTTGGTCAAGCATGGTTTTCAGATAAAACTAGGAGGGAGATTGTTATTCTTTGACTGGCTATGTGATTAGCCAAGCGTAAGCTAATAACACTCAGAAAATTGATTGTTTTCTATCCTTTTGCCGTGGTTAATGTTTTGGAACTTGCGTAGGGTGATAGTGGGAGACTACTTTGTTTTATCATTTGTTGGCATGGTGTATATGCTGAAACTGTTGAATATTCTGCAGGTGACTCATTCACCCGAGGGCATGGATACACTACGATACTTCCTGTTTGATGTTTGTGGAGTCTCTCCAGTGTGGAACATGGAAAATGTTTTGGATGAAGAAATCAAGGTGATCAATGACACAGTGGGGCCTGAAGAGCATGTCATATGTGCATTGTCAGGGGGTGTGGATTCCACAGTTGCTGCAACTCTTGTTCACAAGGCAATTGGAGATAGGCTTCATTGTATTTTTGTTGATAATGGCTTATTGAGGTGAGGGCAACCACCTCTCCTTTTCCATTTTTCCATTAACTACGTGACTGGCATCTCCCACCGAAATCTTTTTCTATATATCATGGTTTTATGTCATGTAGATATAAAGAGAGAGAACGTGTTGCGGAAACTTTTGAAAGTGATCTGCATCTACCTGTTACTTGTGTTGATGCATCAAATGAATTCCTTAGTAAGCTGAAAGGTGTGGTGGATCCTGAGATGAAAAGGAAAATTATTGGAAAGGAGTTTATTAGCATCTTTGATGCTTTTGCCCATGAGTTGGAGCAGAAATTGGGAAAGAAACCTGCATACTTGGTCCAAGGGACCTTGTATCCCGATGTTATTGAATCTTGCCCACCTCCTGGATCTGGAAGAACCCACTCTCACACTATCAAGAGCCATCATAATGTTGGAGGGCTTCCAAAGGACATGAATTTGAAGCTCATTGAACCACTTAAACTTTTATTTAAGGATGAGGTAGTGATTAAACTTGTTGCTGTCTTTTGTTTTTTTTTTTTTTTTTTGCATTGCTTTTTTTACGATAGTTTTATTTTTAATAACTTTCTCCCTTTTCATTTGAAAAGGTTCGTCAGCTAGGAAGAATCTTGAATGTTCCTGATGCATTTCTGAAGCGCCACCCTTTCCCTGGTCCTGGCCTTGCCGTACGAGTCTTGGGTGATGTAACTGAAGGCAATGCTTTAGATATCCTCCGCCAGGTATATACTGTTTATCATTGGAGCCGAACCTAATCCATCATTTTTGTTCTTTTGTACTTTTTGGAAGTTACTGTTTTGGCTGCCTTTTCAGGTTGACGAGATTTTTATTCAGTCCATCAAGGATGCTGGGCTATATGATTCGATTTGGCAAGCTTTTGCAGTATTTCTTCCTGTTAGATCAGTTGGAGTTCAAGGTGATCAAAGAACTCATTCTCATGTTGTTGCTCTTAGAGCTGTTACGAGTCAAGATGGAATGACAGCTGATTGGTGAGCCTTCTCTTGTTGCTATATGTTGACCTTCTTATGACTCTTTGACGTGGGTGTTTGTGTGTCCTGGGCAACCTATAAAATGTTAAAGATTTAGATGTATTTTTGGGGTAGACTCAGATTGTACGATTTGTGCCCTTTCACATATGCATGCCTAAACTTCCTTTTCTTTATTTTTCATTATTGAGTTTTTTCTTGGCTTGCTAATATTTGTGGGATAAAGGGATTTACAATTCTTATTTGCATTACAAACATTTTTTTCTTACATGGTAATGGTACAAGACTCCAAAGCTTAAGATTTCTCTAGGATGAGAAGTGGTCAGAACAGACGTGGGAAATTTAGAAGAGCATGGTTTGTCTTAACTAGTGAGAAATGATCATTGGTTATTTAGGCATTCTATCTTGCCAAAAATTTATGCTTCCATTGCTGTTTCATCTGTGTATTAATAAGTACTCTTACACCTGTATTTGAATTGCGAAATTACAGGTACTATTTTGAACACAAGTTCCTTGATGACGTGGCCAGAAAAATCTGTAATAGTGTAAGAGGTGTAAACCGAGTTGTTCAAGACATCACATCAAAGCCTCCGTCAACAATTGAGTGGGAATGATGCAAATCTTGGATGAGTAGAGTTGACAAGTCCAGTCATTGCTTGCTCTCGGCCCCAAATTCATTGATTAGCTGGGCGGCAAATGAGTAGAGTTGATAAGTGATGTGATTCTTTTACTGCATGATGTCGCTAGAATCTCTATTTAATGGACGGGTGATACTTTTTAGACATTCAATTGAAATTTTATAAGAGCGATCATTATATTTAATTATTATCTGTGATGGCTTACAATACCTAGTTTTATTCTTGTGTTGCTTTACTTGCTTATGAAAGTTAAATTTCGGGTCTTGCCCAATATGGGCAATGCCACATCTATTCTATGGTGTGGCAACTTTTTTGCAATCTGCAACTCATAGGGCAGCAAGGGGAAAACGTCTTGGGTAGTAACTTTTTGAGTTTGCAGCAGCAGGTCTAGGTTTTTTAATGCTTTTATTCTTTAATGTGCCGAAGGTGTTCTTGTAATGCACTCCTGTTGGAGCCTGCTTTTATTATTTACCATCTTGTGGATCTTGTTATGTCATTAGGTTAAAAGTGTAAAAGGATTTTAGTTATATTGTGATTTGTAGGAAGTCTGAAGATATTCTTCTCCTCCTCTGGTGCTTTTTTTTCCTGCTCTGCTATAGTGCTCTAGATCATTGCCTGGTGAACAGCAGTCAAACCTGCCATGGAACTTCAATAATCAAAACAGCAATCTCTGCCTATTGCTCATAATTCTAAACCTTAAAGATCTTTCTGATGTCTTGTTATCTATGGGTGTATTGGATATCAGGATTTTATTCGTTAGAAGTGCTTGCTCTAGTAGACAGCATGCCATGTCCATTTCCTTGACATGGACTGGTTTATTGAATCTGCTGAAACTCTGCCTTTCCACAGTTGATATTCTTGTCTTGAAAATAGTATCTTCAGATACTTTGTTGTTGTCTTTATGTATTTGGCATGCGTTCTTGTCACTAGCTCCAATGGTAGGAGCATTAGCAGTAGAGATATTGATCGGTGATAATGGCCTGTGGTCTCCACAATTATGCTGATTATGGTTTCTTTTAATTATAAATTATCTCCAAAAGCTTTGATTTGGATGGGCCGCTCCCACTGCCTTCCCTCTTTATACCTAACCCACTGATAGTAGTTGCTAGATAAATGCCAGTGCTGATAATATTAATATTAATGTTTTAAAATGAGTAAGAAAATTTTAAAATTTCGTCATTAAAAAAGGTCATATGTGCTATTAGATCAATGACTCATAAAGTAAATAAAAACAAAAACAATGAATCAAGCACTTCATGTTTACTAACATAATTAATTTAATTTAAATATAAAATTTATTTTAAAAATACTAGATTGTCGGAAAAAGAATTGAGTTAACTTTTGTTACTTTCAAAACCAAAAAAAAATCTCATGGAAAGTGAATGAATAAAAATAACAAAATGTTGGTGGATGAAACCAAAAAATATCCTTAACTTCATAAATTATTCTAAATAAATTAGATTATATTAAAGAGAATAAAGATGAAATTAAAAAAAATCCATAACTTCATAAATTATTCTAAATAAACTAGATTGTAATATAGAGAACAAGGGCAAAATCTTGAGGACAACAAATCTCATGGGCTGATTTGGATTTTTTTCAAGGCTAGCATGAAAATCAAGTAGAAAAAAAAATAAAAAAATACCACATGTGCTACAAGGTGTCGCTTGTACGAAGAGGAAATGTCGAGACGCTTCAACTGTTGTCTTAAAAGCAAAATTTTAGCCACCAGATGACACCGCATGTGGCATCAAAACTTGCTAGATACTATTCATGTGTTTCTAGATCTTTTTTTTTGTTTATTTACAAAAAAAAATTTGTTGCGTGTAATAACACTTAATAACTATCAAATATAAAAGATAAAAAGAACCCCTCTTTTATCAAAGACAAAATTTTTACATTTAAAGGAAAATGATATAATTTAATTGTTTGAAAATTAATTCCAAGAAGTTTAAAAGTTTTTGTTGTTAAGAATAATAAAATAATTTTATCATATAATAAAAATATAAAAAAACAATCTAATTCTATTTTTTATTATAAAGACTAATGAACTCCATAAAAAAAATATCAATACTAGTAATTATGTTGGATTATGTTTTTAATTGTGACTTGATTATTTTTTAAAGTATTTTTTATTTAAAAATATATTAAAATAATATATTTTTTATTTTTAAAAAATTATTTTTAATATCAGTACATCAAAATAATTTAAAAATACTAAAAAATATTAATTTAAAATTTAAAATAATAAAAAATATTTAATTTTTAAAAAAATATTTTTAAAATATAAAAACAAACATCAACTTGCGGTTGTTAAATGCCTCAATTTACCTTTATTATTTCTGGAAGAAGTAGAATTTATCCAGCTGTGAACTTGAAAACTTGAAGCAATAAATAATGTGAAAATTCCCTTATAGCTCTGCTCCCTACCTATATGTAGCCTACCCTCTAGCCTAGTGCTTCAAGCAACTAAAGAATCGTAGCCTTTTATAGTATATAATGGCTGAACTGCATGTTTCTGTAGAGCTTCCTGTGTTAGATTTATCCCAACCTGTGAACCTTTCATTTTTATCTTCCCTTTCTCAAGCCTGTCAAGAATGGGGCTTCTTTTATGTTACCAATCATGGTATCTCAAGAAACTTGCTCAGCAAAGTTTGCACACTTTCGAAACATATCTTTAGCCTCCCCACAGATTCCAAGCTCAAAGTCGGTCCATCATCATGCTTAAAAACCTACACTCCTCATTTCATAGCCTCACCTTATTTTGAAAGCCTGATAGTGTCTGGACCAGATTTCTTTGCGTCTGCTAAGCGTTCTGCTGATGAACTCTTTAGTCAACAAAACTCCGAATTTAGGTACAATCTTTTTATATCTCCAGGCTTCATATTTTTAAACCATAGTTTTCAGTGCTATTTGTTTGCAATGGTTTCTGATGTTTTCAGTGTCGACTAAGCATCTTTTATATGTAACTGCCCTTGTCACTTTTCAATTGCGCAGTGAGATATTACAGGAATATGGAAACAAGATGATCGACTTGTCAAAGAGAATCATCGAGGTTTTAGTGATGACTTTGGGAGATGGTTGTGACAGGAAGTTTTGTGAATCAGAATTCAGCAACTGTCATGGCTATTTCAGGGTTGTAAACTATTCACCACCGAAGGATGTGGAAGAAAGGGAGGTTGAAGGGCTTGGAATGCACACTGATATGAGCTGTATAACCATCGTCTATCAGGATGGGACTGGTGGGCTGCAAATGAGATCCAAGGAAGGAGAATGGCTGGACATACCTCCATGTGAGGATCTTCTTGTTGTTAACATTGGAGATCTGATGCAGGCTTGGAGTAATGGAAGGTTAAGATCATCCGAACACCGGGTTGTTTTAAAGCGTTTAGTAAATCGCCTCTCCCTTGCTTTCTTTTGGTGCTTCGAGGATGAGAAGGTGATCTTGGCCCCAGATGAAGTTGTGGAGGAAGGAAACCCGAGGATTTACAAGTCATTCGTTTGCTTGGATTATCTGAAATTTAGAGAGAGCAACGAGGAAGGTAAATTTGAAAAAATCGGGTACACCGTAAAAGATTTTGCAGGGCTCACACTTCAAATGTAGCAAGTCATTCGTTTGCTTGGATTATCTGAATTTTTTACGTTAGTAAATGGTCTGTGAAATTCTAGATTCTGTGGGAGCAAAACTAAAGCTGGACAGGGAACCTGGATGGGCTCAAGATGCCCAATGGATTGAGCAGGAATCGCGTGGTTCGTAGTGTGGAAAAAACAAAGGCAAGCGAAGGAAAAGGAAAGAACAAAATAAAATAATCTGTGATGTAATGGATTGAGCTGTGAGTATGCAATGGTGTTGATATTCTACTCTTCCTGCATTGTTTAACTAGCATATCAGCCGGGTGGATTTTCTGTCGTTTTCTTCTCTTTTCTCGTTTTCCTGCTCTGCTTGATTGCTCTTGGGACCAAATGGAGATCTGGGAATGATGATTCTCTACCCTACGCACAGTTCACGCCCACTTTACTCTCAGCAGGTGGTTTACAGCATTTAGTAATACATATAAAGTATTTCTGTGACGGGTCCATAGCACATATCGATTGTCTTATCAGGAAAAACTTCGTTAGAGTTACGTAAAAGATTCTTAAAGATGATTGCTGATTGCCACTAAGGCAAGTTGTAAGATCTGGGCCGACCAAAGGAAATCTTTGAAAATAAAATGAGTAATGATGGCCAATTCCATGATTTACAAGCCTTCATAAATAATATTTTTCTTAGAAACTATCCGGCAGTTGGAAAAGAAAGGCAGGCCAGTTCTTTTTTTTATTATTATTATTAATATTTTTGTCAGTTTTCGCCATATTGTAATTCCAAAACACTTTGGTTTCCAAGTTTAATGCTCTCATGTCAATGAGGGGTTTAAACCACGCTCTTCATCGCTATATTCCTTTGTGTTTACAGCTTGAAAATTTTTGTGAGTAAATTGGCGTTATATAAAGAAGATTCTAAGCGTTTCAGGGGCGTAAAATCAAATAAATACTATATTTTTTATATATTTCCACAATTCATGCACAATTTAAAACAAAATCATATATGAAAAGCGTGGACTGTAGGCTATTATTGTTGCGTGTCAGATCCTGTAATTAAGCCCCATTGACCTCTTTTTTTTTTTCCAAAAGAAAAAAACCACTGGTTAAAAACATTAAATTATATATTATTTCATGGACTCTCTCTTTTAACTTTATTTTATCTTCTTTTTAAGCCACCTTGATGAGTTTACAGGGCACACCACTGTTATTTGGAAACCAAGGATGATGCTCTTTGGTACCAAAAAAACAAGGAGTTCGCCTCCATTACCCTGACTAGATTTGGTGGGCCAGCTGTTCAACCTGTGTCTAAAAATCAACAAGGAAAAGCTTTGCAGTAGATCGACTGTATGAAACTATGGTTTGCGCTTTGCTTAATAATGCCAGAACATAGTTATTGGCATTGCAGCCTAAATGTTATTTGTTTTAAATTTAAATTTTTTAAATCATTTTGATATGTTAATATTAAAAGATAAATTAAAAAAATTAAAAAAATATAATTTTAATATATTTCTAAATAAAAATCAATTATTATCATAATAGTAGCGGGATACATAGATATCGTAATATTAGCTGGATACACAGGGTTGCTTACTGTTCTCCACGCATGTTTTACACGATGAGCACTAGAACAAATCCAACTTGAATGGAATTTGTTGTTTTTTTCCTTGATGATTGATACGACCTCTCTTTTCCTGTCATCTATCTATTTATCTTCCCAAGCCAGGCTTCCATGAGCTGTGTGGACCGATTTTCTAGTCAAAAACCTTGGTGAACTCAGCTTCTTTCTCGGCGTATAGGCTACTTGAAGTGATAAGGGCCTTAGCTTGTCTCAACTTGTTCTTCTTCGAAGCAAACTGGACTTGTCCACGTCCCAGATTTTGAACAAATCAGATGGTGCCTTCTTTCATGATCCATAAAACGGAATACAAGGCCATAACAAATGCACCTGCCGAAATTCAGTGGATCAAAACTTTACTTTCAGATCTTTATTTCTCTCGGCTGTACACCCTTCGATCCTTTGATGTGACATCATTGAAGCCACTTATCTTACAAGAAATCCACCATTCCATACACGTACAAAACATAAATGTCTATTAGACTACTCTACGTGCAGAGTACAAGCTGAACCATTGAAATAAACATAAATGTTCGGAATAAGTGCATTTTCTGTTTATTGGACTCCTCTACGTGGAGGAAATTCTATGTTCAATAGCTCCGATCTATGAAGCCCTCCACAACACAGAATCTTACGACTGAAGCAGTGAATACTAATCATACAGTCATCGATTCGAAAACAAGTTCCCAGCAACTATTTGAAGGGCATGTTTGATTGTGCCAACTGATGCAGCATTCAAACCCTTGTGCTGCAATAAACACATTGACATTACAGTAAGGAATCAATGCTGATAATAACCATCAAGTTACCTCACTGGACCATATTTTTCATTGAAAATATCATGGGTTGTCTTTAGGTGGCCATTTTCTTACAAGGCACGTGATATAAAGACGGTGACTTCCATTGTGTGATTTTGAGTCCATACCTTTGATTTGATAGTCAGCGAAAGAATCCCGTCCATGATGGATGATTGAACTGAGTGAGAATCTAAATGGAGATGGCTCGCTGCATCCAATATCTCGAGCAATATTCCCTCCCTCCAAAGACACTTGATCTCGATTAGAACATCCCCTTTATTCATGCTGACAGTTATATGGTCAGCTGAACCATCTTCTGATATGTTATGGTTGGTATCTGGCTCCATTTCATCAATGTCAGGAGCCTTCCTCTTATTTGTCAACGAATTTTTACCATTTCCAATCTTATTGCTGCCGCAGTTATCAGATGTCCTCTCCACAGTATCTTGAGGTTTTCTTTTGGTTATTGCCTCTAAAAGCTCCCTCCTACATTCCAACTCTTCAGCCTTTCTTTCAAGCTCTTTAAGGTATTGAATTGTGTCATCTAGTATAGATACTTTATCAACCTGCACAAACAAGAAGAAAATTTATCTGAGACTTTTGCTATTCGAGGCCAAAAACTTTTGGGAACAGAATTTTTAACTACCTTGCTGATTGAAGGGACAATTGATTTCAGAATCATAAACCTTTTATTCAGTTTTTCTCTTCGCCTCCTCTCTGATAATACATGGCTTGCGCCAATTTCATCAGCCTCGGGCCTGCCACCTGCAACTTTGTCACTACTATATTCCGGGGAGTCCAGCAAACCATCAACATGCATCCGAGGAACTTCAAAGAGTATCTTCTTTAGTAGTTTTTGTGGAGTTCCACTTTTCAATTTTTGAGAATGCATCAATCCTGCTTTCTTCCAACTGACAAAGCTCGGTTCCTGATAACAATTCTGGACATTGGGTCCAAGAATTAATGGATGGGAGGTCTTTAAGAGACACGAGAGAACACTTTGATAATGCAAATCATCGCTTTGAAGGTTCAATGCAGTCAGCTTCTTGTGATTGCAGTCTTGAATATCCTGAAGACTCTGGCCATTTACCTTTCCATCCTTCAGAAAAGGACCAAGCATCACATGATCTACAATGGTTTGAGATACAGAGTCACTAGAATTCAAGGGATGATGAACACGGTTGCTGAAGTCATCATCCATGAACTGCCAACTTTGCACTTGGGAAGCTCCTCCATTTAGCCCTTCAACCATAATCGAATCTGTGGCTGCCTGATCATTTGAATTGTCATCAGGGGAAAGAGTGTCTAGTTCTCTACATTGTATAACTGGAACAGGTTTGGTGTCATGTATTTCACGATTGTTCGTGGCACAGGCAAGCTCTTTGTCACTTTTTGCACTAGAATGATTGGCAGTTACTGTGCATGGGATCTCCAAGAATGAAGTCTTGATGTGTTGAATGAGACTTGGGTCCTCCAAAACCTTTAGAAACAAATTACAAGGAAGAAACATGACTTGATCTGTTGGTAATTGTAATGCACGGACAACAAATCAGTAGTTGATTGTATTCTAAATAGAAATCTGACAGTAGTATTACCTGCTCAGACACACCCAGCTCAACAACTCCTCTCATAAATGGAAAGCATACAACAGTCTGAAAGTTTAAAAAGGAAATGTTTGCTCAGGTTTTGGTATAATCCAGTTTTACTAGTTTTACAAGCTTTGATATTCTTTCATACAGGATCTTATGCATTTGGTAAAAGCACGCTGCTGTGTGCTTGTGCCTATATACTGGAATTCTAGTAGGAAAAAGGTAGAATCGGTACCTGAATTGATGCACTCTGAGGGTTATGGTTGCCGCAATTCCCATCATAGAACAAGAACCAAAAATATTAAAAAAAATATTTAATTTCTTCTATCATTTTGATTATGTGTAATGAGTACAACTTTTATTCGGAAATGAAATAAGATCTCTGAAAGGAAACAGAATCCTAACCTTAGCTAGCAGAGAGCGGCTGAATATTTTGCTATCTGCAGAAGGAGCGTTGCATAGCCAGGTAGGGTGACCATTTGCTAATGTTGTTCCTGGCAAGCTATGAACAATTCGGAAGAAGAATTAACAACGATTTAACTCTAAAAAGGAATAAATTGAAAGGCCTTGTTCAGCAAATGGCAAAGAAAATGAAGTTACCCCTGGCCACTGTCGAATACAAAGGACATGCAAACCAAATAATACCACTCCGTATCAGTGAGATCTTCTGGGGATAATGCAGCTGAAGGTCTCCTCGCTTGTGGATTGGCTTCACCAGCCGACAGTGACTCATAGAGTTCTCTCAATTGCTCACTTCTCTGTAAACCCAATTCATCTGCATTAAGCTCTATGGATTGAACTGTTTTCCGTGTCTTAATATCTCCATTGTAGTACCCATCAGCCCACTCCAAAACCCTACAAAACATTCACATTTACCAGTGATAAGAACATGAACAAATAATGCATTAGAGCTTTGAGCATGAGCTAGCTCCTATATGATTAAACGGCTCATGGCTATAATCAACACGCAAAACAAATAGACTACCCTCTCTCCAAGGTAGTCAAAAAAAAGAAATGCTTCCCATTGAAAGAATGAGATACCTTCATCATAAATGCTATGTTCTTTTGTTATCTTAATCAAGTACCATAAAATGTGGCTGCAAAATTTCAGAAAGGGATGGATTCCTTTAAAGCTAAAACCTAAATTTCAATTCACAAAACCAATGCAAACCATTTGTCAAAATCAGTACCATTTGCACAGTTATTCACACAAAAAAAAACCAGATTTCACTCTAACCATACAAAATGAAACATGTATTTTACTCTTTCTGAAAAGTAAACTCCCTGCACTTAATTCCAACATGTGACTGAACTCCCAGAATCTTAAGCTGACTCGCTTTCTCAAAAATCGCAAACAATGCATAGAAAATTTCTTTCGCGAGATTCTTAGAAAAAAGATTTCTTTTAGCTGCAAAAAGAACAAGTTCTAAAAACAAAGTAAAAAATTAGCACCTATACAAACAAAGAAAATAGAGATATAAAAAGGTTTAATTAGTACCCTGGTTGTCCAGTTGGATTTGACCAGAAGATTGCGTAGCTCCATTGAATGCTCCTCACAGCAAGAGCAAGCTGTTTCTTGAGGTTGTCTGGTAGTCTCTCTTGGTTACGGAGCTCATTTGCCATATCTTAAGCTCAAAAGGATAAAGCACACCTCTTTTATCAGATCAGAAAAGAAAAAAAAAAGAATCTTGCTTTAATCTCTCTTCTGCATTTCTAAACGTTAGAAACTTTGACAACGGAATTTTCAGTATCTGAACAACCATATGCTTTAAATCTTGATTCTTGAATACAAAAGGTGGGTTTGTTCAAGAAAACTACAAAGACGAGAAACTCAAGGTTGGAATTTGTGAGTAGTAATGAAGCTTGAAAATTAACCACAGAAAAAGCTCTTGCTCAACTTTTTAGCAGGAGTGAAAAACATACTTCTTCGGAGGCTAAGGTCCCCTCTCTAGACGAGTGTAGTAATTAAGCTATCTCCTGTTATGAAACAAGAGACAAAACACGAGCTTTAATAAGGAAAGGGACAATAAATGGAAGTATGGTTTTTCTTGTATTCTACTCTCAATATGGTGATTTAAATTATTGCTGCTAATATTCTATTATATTAGCCTTATCAAAATAAACCCAAGAAGGAGAAGCTCATGAATGGATGAAAAATTCATGAATACACCCACTCATCTCCCTTTTCCTTTTCTTTTTTTTTTTAATCTCTTGAAAACACAAAAGAACCAATTTAAGAGCCTATTAAAGGATCTGAGTCCTCACGGACCCAGAAAACTGAGACACTTGGACCTACAAAACTGTCCACACAAAACAACTTTCTTCTTTTTGAACTTTGTGAAAATTATTTTCACCAAAAAAACAGCTCAAAATACTTCCCATGGCGAGCAGATACGGAGAGAGATGCACTATGGTTTGCTTTAAGACAAAAGAGCTTCAACACATGCTGTAAAGAGCACTTGTCTCATTCACTTTCCCTGTCTAAAAATCAAGTGCTTAATTTAGCTTCATTTCTTCATTTTGTTGAGAGCTTAAAAGTTAAAACAACAATATATGTGCATAAAACAATTACAAAGAAAGAAAGACTGTCTTCTTTTGCATCCGAAGTTTTTTCCAACAAGGGACTATAGAGAGAGAGCGAGCGAGAATGTAGATGATGCGATGGTGGGGCCATGAACATTCAAGCAATGGTGAGATCATGCTGTACCAAGTATGTGTTTTAATAGTGGGATTTGGTGAAAATTGAAGTATTAAGTAAGAAAAACCAAGAATATTTATTATGGTAATTTAAATATGAATTTAGTACATTCTTCTGTCATACAGGGGAGAGAGAGAGAGAGAGTACACTCTACTTCTCTCGCCAAGAATGTAGAATTATATTTAATCTCTACTTGTTGCATCTGCACAAAGGAAAATAATAGTGTACCAAAGTTGGAGTTCAGTGTGATTATCAGCCATTTCATCTAAGCACCGTGTATCAAAGAAGTTGGAGCGGGCTATGGAGGTCTTAAGTGATTATCATCAAGGTCTTTTAGTTAGAAAAATAAAAACAAGGTAAAATTGACGGGTAGTTGGGTTGTTCTTGAATTTGTCCTCTGAATGTTTAAGTCAAGCATGTGTATTGAATTGTGAAATGCCACTTCAACAAGAACAGGACGGCCTGAATCTCTGTCAACATCATCGGAATTGACTTCGGCTAAGCTTCACGAATTCGTTCATTATAAAGTTAAAAGGTGCAGGAAAACATTGTTTTCCGTACCCACTAATTATCACTATAGATTCCTTTGATTTTTTTTTTCATTAATTTTTTTTAATTTAAGTTTGTAATATTTTAGAATTGGTAATTTTTTTAATTTAATTTTTTATGATTATTATAATATAAAAAAATATTTTAATATCGAATTGATATAGAAAAGTATATCATCATCACTATATAGTCTATTTTTTAAAAAATTTAGTTCAATAAAAAATAATTGAAAAAACTAAGTTATTGAATTTTGGAGAATCAATGATATAGAGTTCGGTAAAGTAACGATAATTTTCCAGGTTTAATAGTTTAGTAGGGCATTTTTTTTATATAATTGAACTTCATTACGTGATTTTTTTATCATATAATTAAAAAAAATGATTTTAGAAAAAAATATATTATTAAATTTTAGAAAGTTGATGGACTTGTTAACGAGTTTAGTGAGTTTAATTTTTTTTTAATTTATTTTTTTATTTCATCTTTTGATATTGGATTGATTGAAAATTGAGTGTCATAATTTATTTCGTTTTATTTTTTATAAGGTTATCATAATTTTAAAAAAAGATCTTAATATTGATTTCTTGCTCAATTTTCTGATCGTTTATTTTTTTATCATATAGTTAAATAAATAATAGTTTAGATAGAAAAAAAAAGTTATTAATCCTAATAAAATTCATTATCTGGTTTGTGAGTTCGACGTATTAATTCAAATTGCCTGATTCATTCGTAAGTTTACCATTAAATCTGAAGTTTTTTTCTTTTTAGTTTATGGTTCCTTTAATTTTAATTTTTCTTTACCCATGACTGTGACAATGAGAAATGGCCACTACACAAATAAGAAGTAATGACTTAAGTGGTCCAAAAACGGTCGGATCACTGTAACTGTTGTCGTCGTTTTAACAAGAATGTTGATTGTTTACCCAAACCATGCAGTGGGCAGTGGGCCGCGGCCAGTGGCAGTGGCAGTGGCCAGGGTGACAATTCTACTATTTGTGGGTGGCATGGCATCAGCATCACCACTCCAGATTCAACAATACATGGACGAGGCCACTTTTTGTGATTTGAGATATATATATATATTTTAATTATTATTAATATAGATATTCAGACCGGTTTATATATATATTGAATAATCTTAAGAATTTTAAAATTAATAATTATATAAACTTTTCATGAAATTTATAAGATTCTCTAAAAAGTAAATTTAAAACCTCACACTAAAATTTCTCAAAATTAATGTATATTTTTTTAATCACGTGACTGGAGGGTAATGCTTCCGTAAACTATCAATCAAGTCAATTAATTGAATAGTAATTAATTAGAGGCCAGATGGTGGTGTGCCCACAACTATTGAAAATAACAGAGACGCCAGAATCATTTGAAGGTTAGGTCGATGAAAGACAAAGGAGCAGATAACTTGCATCTCACAAGTGAATGTAGAGTTTCTTATTAAAATTGGGGCATGCTACTGAATTAACTGGTGTTGTAATATGAGAAGGGAAAAAAATAAAAATTCTATCTAATATCGAATTAAGCTATAATAGCTCGTTCATTTCCCTTGTGCAGCTTGGTAGATGGCCTAAGTAGAGGTTAATATCAAACATATTCAAACTCTTATGGAGTGAAGAGAAATACAACTACCGTGTTCCTCGTTTGTCTAGGACAAAAGGGGAACAAAGGTTTCGGTAAAAGGCTATATTACTTTCTAGCACAATCATTTGCAAACTCTAGCCAGAACCAAGCCTGTTATGCTCCCAGCTACCTTCATGGGCATGGTCCCCTCACCGATAATTTCGCGCTACTGAAGGAGGCATCATGCTTTTCTCTTACATGGCCCTGTACCAAGTGGCCATCCTGAATCCCAGAAACTAGAATTAACGCAGCTAAGACTAAGAGTGCCTCCATCATTGGCTCGAGTCTACTCATCGATCAAGCAAACCAACTCATCATGCGGTCAGTTGAGCATTATTCTGCCTTTTTGCAGTCTGGATTGGACTTCAATATGTTGACTAAAAGTGAAGGCTACTCAAGCTGATTCGTCTCTGAAAAGAAATGAACAATACTTGATGTCACGATGATGACAAAGCATCAACCTCGTCACTCTAAGCTCTTATAGCAGAAAACCAGGGCAGTGGTTCTTACAGACTGACACAATACTCCTATTATTCAGAAACGGCTGCCTTTTCTTAAGAGCCAATTAGGAATGTCAAGAAATATCAATTCAATTACTACGGGAAAATAGTTACCAATTGAACTAAACTTAACAATCGTTCATGCTTATGGAAATCAGAATGCCTATGAATGATCTTATGAACAGTTGTGCTCAGTGAGGGAGCCAGATGATCGATTTAAAGAAAACAATCTTCCCATAATTTTAAACGAGCTACCTTCTTACCAGATTCATAACTCCCCAAGTAAAACCAGTGTGTGATGCGAAGGAAGTTGTGCAGAAAGTTCTCGTGAATACTGACGTGGCGAGAAGCAAAGGGAAACCATAGTGTTACAGCGCCCTATTAGAATTTAGAAATTTCTGATCTGTGGAAAGAGTCGCTATCCTGAATGCAAAGCCTTGTGTAGAGCCCATGTGGGTCCCAAAGAAGGAGGACCCACCTCGCATCATGTTACCTCCATGATAGGGAGTGGCACCGAGAAAGTTAGATGATTACTGTTTAAAAAAAACCGATTAATCAAGAAAATAAAAAAAAAATAAAATTAATTAAAAAAACTAAAATAAAATAAACTGATTTTTAAAAATAAAAAAAATATAAATTAACCCAACCCTAACATAACCCCCCTCACAAAAAAAACATCACTCAAATAATACTTTTCTCATTTTTCATTTCTCTTTCATATGCCATGCGCCTCATCTTCATCTCATTCTTCCGTTCCCACATTATCTAGCTAAACACAAACCCAACTCTCCATCTCCCTAGCCTCTCTTTTTTATTCTCTCCTTTTGTTTGAAGGTAATTATATTGTATTTATTGAGTTAAATTTTATGCATTTTAACTGAACACTATTGTCAAGGATATTTACCTTTTGTTATTATGAATCCTCTAACCCAAAGCTCTATTTGACTAGATTCAATTTACTGATTTTATAAAAAACCAAACCAAATCAGTTCGGTTTGAATCAAATTTTTGTTCAGTCTGATTTGTAGTTTTCAAAATCAAACTAATTCAGTTCTGTTGGGTTTTTTAGTCCAAACCAAACCGAACCGTGAACAACCATGAGCCTATTGATTCACCAAATGCAGCTTAATATAGAGTGGGGTAATTGATTTTTAGAAATGCGGTAAAAATTAATTTTTAAAGTGTTATTTGCTTGAAACTGTATTAATATAATATTTTTTTAAAAAAATTGATATCAACAAATTAAAACAATTAAAAAATACAAAAAGATAATAATTTAAAGTTAAAAAAACAATCAAAAGTATTGTTGGACCGGAATGTCTAACACCACCCTATGTGCCTAGCAAACAAGTATTCTAAGAAAACAAACACAAAGGATACAGCTGAGTGGCTAGTGCGTCAATGTCCTTCATTACCTAGTTCAATCTGCATCCAGAAATAGGTTAGGCAACAAATGTCCTTCATATTCAACATACCGTGAAATATTGGCAAAAACATATGTACAGAAAGATTTTTAAGACTTGTAGTTGGGTTGCTTAAGTAGTTAGGCAACAAAGGAAACTATCTTTTGCCAAGTTAGAGGGTAAACATTCTTACCAGTTATCTCCAAAAGACGTGGAGAACTATTTAACACTGTTTTTATTTTCTGTTTTGTACTCAGAGGAGGGTGACAGAACAATGCAGTGACAAATGCAAATTAAAACTTTGTGCAAATTGTATGTTTGATTCTCAAAGCATGAGGGTGACAGAACAATGCAGTGACAAATGCAAATTAAAACTTTGTGCAAATTGTATGTTTGATTCTCAAAGCATGAGTAGTGAAATACTTGTGCAGATAGATAAACCTGGCAAAACTTTAGATTGTATTTTCTGATCACAAGGACATGATCCCAGGAGCAATTGTGGGAAACGACAAGGTGGTGGAAAAGTTGAGTAGAATAATATAGGTGAAATTCAGGTTCAGAACATGATGAAGGATATCTCTTTGAAAACAAAAGTAAAGCAAATTTTTCATGGAGATTTCTCAAATATACTCTATGTGAGACCCTTTAATCTCCCAATTCTCCTAACAGCATCTACAACCATCAGACACTCCAAAATTCCTTCACAGATACAGATTATCCAACATTCTCTTCATTAAATTCTTCCAAGTAAGAAAGAGAAATAAACATCGGGGCTGTTTCTTCCGTACATAGTATTCCAACACCATGTAAGAATATGATGCACAGAACCACAAAACTATTTGCTATGAAAAAATAAAACCATGAATAGTCGCCAATTACGTACAACCTGCTGCTTGTAGAAATTGTAACTATCCTTAACATTTGTCACTTTAACCTTGCCCCCTTTCTTAATCATCATCAGAGAAAATTTTAATCCTGTTCTCTGTCGACTATTAATATTTCTCCTACAAAAAGATAAATTCAATATCATGCAATTTTGCAACCTATTTCTTTTTCTTAATCAAACCTTTCAAAATTAGGAACTACTAACTAGTTAAAGTATACCTTAAGACACGAATTTATGTACCGATTACCCTTCGTTGCTGCATCAAGCACTGCAAAATACAACGATCATAATAATAAAACTATTCACAATTAATAACAATAATAATCAATTTCTTAAAAATAAAAATCTAATTATTTCTACCAGATTCTTGAAGACGACCAGCAGCATCACCAAGACATTGCATGTGATCTACTGATGTACTAGCAGCCTCCAATTTTCAAAAAAAAAAAAAATACTTCACTTCCATTCTTTTCACGGCACCGGACTGAAAGTTACTAGAAGAAGAGTCAAAGATCACCTCAGAGAGAGCCAGAAGAAGTGAAGAGAAGAGAGAAGTGAAGCTATAGGCAATGGCTAGAGCGTCTCTCTCGACGATTTCTAGTGCCTTGAAGATCTCGCTCTGGTTCAAATTGAATTTCCGTTCAGTGCTATCGGGTTCATCTGAGCACGAGGACGGTGGATCGAGGTCTGGCTGTATGATTAACGTTTCCGTATCAGTTGATTGATCTCTCTGAGTTGCTGCTGCCGCTTCTTCTTCCATTTCCCGCGATAAAAAGACAAAAAATAAAATAAAAGCAAAGGGAGATTTGTATTTATTTATGTATTTACGCGCTTAGCTGGGGACTTCAGTGATCTTTCCATTCTAGGCTCGGGAAGTGATTTTTAAAAAAAAAATTAAATTTTTTTTTGTTTATTTACCACTAAAAAAAATTAATTAACAAAAAAAAAATCCTTTTTAATTAAAATAAAAATTGATTTGGTTTCAAAAAGTTATTTTTTTTATTTTCAGGAGAAAATACTTTTTAGAAGTTATGAAAAATTTAAAAATATCATATTATTTATTGATTATATTAAATTTGATTCTCAAACTTTTTATTACTATATATTTTGTTTTGATTTTTTTTTTAATTTCATCCTTTAAAATTTAATTTTATTTTATTTTTATATCAACTTTGATCCTTATTTTTATAATTATTATTTGTCTTTTTTATTATTTTTTTAATTGAATTTTTTTATCTATTAAATTTGATTCTTATTCTTGTTTTATTTGAAATAATTTATGAAATTATAATTTTTTTTAATTTCATCATCTTTCAACTTTTTTATCTGTTAGATTTGATTTCTATTATTTTGATTTTTATTTATTTTTTTAGATAATTTATGAAATTAGATTTTTTTTCAATTTTATTCTCATTAAACTTTATAATTTGTAAAATTTGTTCTTTATTATTTTAATAAACTTGAAAAAAAATATTAACAATTTATTTTTCAGCTTATTTTTCATGACATGGTTAAATATTAGAAAATGTTTTTTATCTTATTTTTCATAATACTACCAAAAATCAGAAAATAATTCACTTTACAGGAATCTATTTTCAAGAAAACTACTTTCCGAGTTAACCCGGCTTGATCCAATATATCAATATCCCATGACTTGGGTCACCGACTTGGCAAGTTAATCTAAGTTAACCCAGGTTGAATCAATATATCGATATCTCAATAATTAAAAAAAAACATGACATCTAGAACAGAATCTAAAACAAATGTTGTCTTGAATTTTTTTAAGTCATTCCATGGTTTTAACGGTCGTTCAAGTTGTTTTTTGATCCATCAATTCGATCAGGTTACCTTTCAACTCACCGAGGCAATCTATGTCAACCCCCACCTGGTTTCATTTAAGAATTGACTTTATAAATTTTTTTTCGGAATTATCGTAGTCTAAAAAAACATTATGACATTGGGTTGAGATTCAATTTTGTGAAAAAAAAATTGACTAGTAAATGTCCTTTCAAATTTATTTTAATTTGTTTTCGAAGTAGCTATCACGATCTCAAATAAAATCTTAGTAGTGGATTGATGCTAGGTTTTGCAAAAACAAATATGATCTTATTATCTATAGGTGCTATTTTTTCGAGGTCCTTTAATTTTATTTATTTATTTTTCTTTGATTTTTTTCTTTATTTTTATCTATTAATATTGCATTGATTAGAAAATAAGATTCATAGTTTGTTTTAATTTGCTTTTTAAAACACATTGGAAATGCCCGAACATTATATCTTTACATTCAATTTTTTTTGGTTCAATCTGCAGCATAACATTAGCCAATTATTTAGCACTAGATAAATAACACATATTTTTATTGAAGGTTGGACAAAAAATATTTTTAACATAAAAAAAAATATGTAAACATTACTACTGTGTTTGTGACAGCAAGATTTTTTTTATTGTGAACTCAAAATCTAATATATATGCTTGATAAAATAGGTCGAGGATATTTGCATTGATAAATGTTGAATAGATATTCTAACGCTAATTAAATACCAAATCATTAAAATAAGAAACATATGTAAATTAAAATGTCCAATCTTGTGCCTTGTGGAGCTATTTAATCTTTTTATTTAATTATACCACACCAGTTGTTTTTATGGGACGAGCATTGATTTAAATTAAATCAAACAAACTAATTTGTTAATACAAGTTTTTTTTTCTTTTATTTATTTAATAAAAAATAAAATTAATTAGAGGATATTAGATTTGTTGCCGTCTGCTCTGCCGCAAGCCAGATAAAACTTTTTATTGACGTTAGAAAAAATACCAGGGTAAAAAAATCAAAATCCGAGTTATTGGTTTAATTAATAATTTAAATAATATAAAAAATATAACAACGATAAATAAACTTAAAAAAAAGACCTAGCCCTGAGATATTTTTAAGCCAAAATCAATTAAAAAATATTTTCAAGCCTCAATCTTTTCAAGCATGTAATGAATGTGAAACTAAAAAAACTGCAACAACAATAAATAATAAATCTTGAGTGCTAAAAAACTCAAAATTAAATCAAATAAAAAAATTTCAAGCCTCAATCTCAATTTTTTTTTCTAGCATGATTAAAAATCTAAATCATTTTCATTGAATACCCCATCTTCAAAATGATTCATCAGCACCAAGAATAATATTTTTATTGTCAAAATATGGCCCATAAATTTTTTTCTCTCCTCCATTTTTTTAATAATATATTTTTTATTTTTTTAATTTTTAAAGATTAAACTGTAATAGAAATAAAGTTAGGAATGGAACATAAATATCTAAAACTACAATAACAAAATATGCAAATATAAAAAAAATTGAATGAATAAATTGTATTTTCACGTCTTCAAGGACAACAAATTTTGCATTATGCATGTTGTGTCCCGTGTCTATAGAAGCTTGCACAACTTTTTTGTTTTTTTTTTTAAATTAAATTTTGATTTAATTTTAATACGACACATGGTATAAAATATAGCATCATAGAATCTTCCATTTTAATTCCCATGAGCTTCGGCAGCACGTGACATCAATTCATCATGTTAGTAATCTAACAAAAAGGCTTCCATCATCAAGGCAGTCTTCTACTTTCCAAAAAAAAAAAAAAACTAGCAAAAACGTCGTAGCTTCACCTTTTCAAAATCTCGACAAAAGCAACAAGGCGGGAACGCCCACTCTAAATTAGTTGGGGCCATGGATCCCACCACTCCAAAAATAAACAATACAAAAACATTTTCAGTTTTTTTTTTTTTAAAATCATCCCAAAATTGAAAATACGCGTTCCATTTGCCAGCGAAGTCAGACATACATAGCCGTTCTCCTTTCTCGATCTCTCTACACCCGGAAAAGAGAGAGGAAAAAACGGAGTTGATCTATACATTTCTTCCTCCACGTTTTTTTTTTCCTCTTCCCGTTTCTTCGATTTCTCAAAAGCAGCTACTGTAATGCCCGTTCATTCTTTGCGATCTCATGTTCGCTTCTTCCTCTAACAATCTCTTTCCTTTTCTGTTATGTTGATCTGGTGAGGAATTAGCGTAATTCTGGCACTTAAGGAAGTGCATTTGTGATTTCTGTTTTCCAAATGAAGAATTTTGCTCTTCTCAGGGTTTTTGCTGTTTCTAAAAAAATCATTGAATTCATCAGGCAGCTAATGGCTGAGGTTAATTAGAATAAAACAATTAAGCTAAACAATTGTGTTTAGTTTTTTTTTTTTCCTTCTATTTCTTGTATTTTTTATTCTGGTAAAGTCCTGGGAAATAAAAGAATCCTAAAGCACGTGTTTTTAGCTTTTTCTGACATTTTTTTTACAATTGAAGCTGCTAAATTTTGACTTTTAATTCGCGCAGTTACAGACAGAAGCAAATAGTTCTAGATCTTTGAAACATGAGTGCTTCGCCAGAAAGGAGCTTGAGCGAAAATGGGAGATATGACAGCTCAAATGGAGCTCATGCTGATGGTGAGGAACACGCAAAAATGCGTGCTGCTTTGTTTTTTCTCGTTTATGATTATGTGCTTTATTTGAGAACTTTGACTTGGTTGCAGTTAATATTCAATCAGTGATTGAGTGGTTAAACCGTTCGCTACCTCATTTAAATTTGCCAACGGATGCGTCGGAGGAGAAACTGAGAGCATACTTGATTGATGGCACTGTCTTGTGTAACATTCTGGACAAGCTCTGTCCTGGTTTAGTTGAAATGGTTGGATTACTTTCTTATTGATGTTTCTGTTGCTTGGTTCTTGTACCTTTTCCTTTTTTTGGTATGGGATTTTCCTAAGAGGAAACTGGATTTGTTGTTTCTGCTTTAGAGAGGCAATTCTGAACCTGGACCAGAAAATATCCGAAAGTTTTTAGCAGCGATGGATGAAATTGCATTGCCTAGGTTTGTACTTGCTGACATACAGGAGGTATGTGAATTTTTTCAATCAAAGCAATTGTGGTTTGCATTTTAGTCTAATTTTGATTCGGCTACGTATCATTCACGTGATTTGGGGATTCAAACTTAAAAAGAAGGTGGAGCCAACGTGACAATAGGTCTGTACTCCAAGGACAATATGATTAAAATGGTCATGTGTTGACACGCTAGGTCTATTAAAAGGCCATTTCCTGGGCAGCTTTCAGTGAAGTGGGTCTTGGAAGGGACAGTTTTGAGAGTCTCCTAAACCTAGTTCATACATTGGGTACATTGTCATGAAAAATTTAGCTTTTTAAACGATCATGCTTCATCATAAATCCAGCAGGGCTGGCTCTTGTTTTGGTTTTTAACTTAAATATAAAGTTTAAGGTATGGAAATGTTTATTTGGTCTTGGGCTTTTTATGAACTTTTCCAATACAACTTGCCTCTGCATTTGGCATTGAAAAACTGGACATTCTGTTACCAGTTTTTATGTCTTTGTCTGTTATAAAAATTTTCTGAAACAGATAATTTGAGATGCTTTGCAGGGATACATGGAACCAGTTCTGCAGTGCCTTGGGACACTTAAAACTCATTTTGAGTTTACTGGTGGGAAAGAGAGCATCCGTGAACATCTAAGAAGAAGATGGAATCTACCGAAGGTAGAATCTTCAGAGGGAATCACTAACTCGCTAGTGTACACAGCAACATGCGATGAAAACCCTGCCATAAATGGAGACGAGAGGCAACAAGATTCTTTTGAGAACAAATATGGAAGCATCTTGGATGATTCTATCTCTTCAGGTTTGTATGAAACAGAAGCTATACTTGTATGGGTTGGAATTGCAACTTTCCAATTACACGCATGATTAGATTCGCTTGACAAGTTCATGTTATAGTTGCTTCTGAATGAGAATTTATCTTGTTTTGAATGACCCGGACTGACTTCTCTGCATTTGATTGGGGTTATTGTGATCTTATACGGGGAAGCTATGGAAGGGCATAATATGAAACCTGATCTTGGTTCATGGTGGGGGCTGTGGTCCCAAAAGTGTCCTACTTTAGGAACTGGCAGCCTTTGGCTGCACAATCCATTATCATTCTTGACTTCTCTGCACTTGATTAGGGTTATTTTGATCTTATATGGGGCAGCTATGGAAGGGCTTAATATGAAACCTGATCTTGGTTCATGTTGGGGGCTGTTTTCCCAGCAGTGCCCTACTTTAGGAACTGGCAGCCTTTGGCTGCTCAATCCATTATCATTCTTGAATGGAACATTATCCCCCCTCTCCCATCCCCCTTCCTCCTCTGAATATATTACATATTTATAGAAGTTTGTATGTGCTATTTTCTTATTCTTTTTATTCTGGTGCTTTCATATTTAGAGTCTGCTGCTTTGGCGCGTGATGCTGCACACAAGTTATCTGAGATGTTCCAACAAAAGCAAGGGTCCTATGATGATCTTTCAGATTCCAATATCTTGGAATTGATGAAATCAAATAGGTTCGATGTAAGTTCCTGATATATTGTGTGTTTGTGTGATGATCAATGTAAGAAAGCTAACTTGAAGTGATGCTGCTCTAATTCATTTTTTTCCCATTCTTTTTTAGCTGAATGCCTCTACTCGAACATTGTTCAGCTTAGTGAACAGAATTCTGGAAGAAAACATTGAAAGAAAGAATGGGCATGTCCATCATGTATGTTAATCAGAGGATGCATAGACATTATACGTCTAATGCATGCTTGAAATGATATATTTTTTAATCAATAATTTTTATGGAGTTTTCTCTCTTTTGTTTCTTTACCTGATGTCTTTTTATGTTTGGGATGGCAGATGGCTCTTATATTGAAGAAAGTTGTGCAAGTTATTGAACATCGGGTTTCAACCCAAGCAGTGAACTTGAAAGATGTAATGTTTCATGGAATTCTCTTCTAGATTACATTGATGTATAATATATTGTACACTGCTCGTGCATATTGATGATCATGTTGTTGCATACTTGCAGCTAAACAATCTTTATGAGGTTCACTTGGGAAAGTGCCAATCACGAATAAAAGTTCTAGAGACCCTTGCAGCTGGAACCACAGAAGAAATTCAGGTATCTTGAATAAAATTTTGAGTTGTCCTTTTTTTTTTTGAATTTCGTTTTAGTTTTAGTAATTGATTTTTATCCTTTTTTTTTCTTTTATATGCAGGTTTTGTTGTCAAAGCTGCAACAAATCAAGGTGTGACTTTGTTATTCAATATTTTTGTGGCGTGCCATTCCTGTTGCTTCCTAGTTTCCTATGTCTGGGTATTTTTTTGGTGCCTTTGGGCAAATGCAACATAATCAGCATGCATCTTTTGTCATTGAAGTTATGGATATGTCCGCTTCAAAAGAAGGGGAGAAAAAGAAAAGAAATTCATTGAACTCCTGGCATTGATGTTCAATTTATAGGATCTTAACTAGAAAATTCCTATCAATCAATAATAAAAAAAACACCGGTAAAGCTGTATTTCATATAAATAAAAATACTAAATCAAGGAAAAAAAATAGGTAAATAGAAGATTCAAGAGGCCTGTAATGATAAACATCAAGAGATAAATGAGCCGAGTGAATATGGCCAAGAACCCCGAGTTCCTCAATTATAGAATTGTATAGTGGTACCCCTTAAGCTATTTTTGCCTTCAACCAAGGCTGAAATATTACAGTCCCAGATTTTGCAGGTTTGATGGAACTACGATTTTGATTAAGATGTATATTAATTTTTCTTAGTGGCTGATGTGCATAATAGGTTTTTTAATTCGTTTTGTGTAGTCTTCTTATAATATACGTCTTATACATAACCGAGGAGGCTTTCCACATGCTTCATTGATGAACAATTTTTTTTTTATTGCTAGTGGATGACGACGAGATTTTTAAATTCTTTAGAAAAGGCAGATAGTAATCATTGTTATTTTTCATAACTGATATGAAAGAACACCTGCAAAGATGTCATAATATCTGTGTTAAATTGTTTGTTCTCTTCAGCCCTCTCCTTTTTTTGTTGCAGATTGAGAAAACTAAAATAGAGAAAAAGAAGAAGCTTGAAGAGCAGGAACTACTTAGAACAAAGCAAGAGAAAATCCACAGTGATATTGAGAACTCCACGCTGAAACATGAACTAGAAATAGCCAAGACGGCGCATGAAGAGTACTGCTTGCTATTGCAAATGCGGGCTGAGGAAACTAAAGTTCAATTGGAGAAGAAATTAATGGAATTCAAAAGTTTTTTAACAGAATCAAAGGAGAGGGTGAAGGAGCTCGAGTCATTTTCTGAATCTAAATATCAGAGATGGAAAAGCAAAGAGGGCATCTATAAAAGCTTCATAGATTATCAATCTAGAGCTTTACAGGTTTGCCTTACTCACTTGTTCTTAAGTGAGCCTCTGTCGATTTTGCAACAATATTAAATCATGCTGTTACTGCTAGGAATTAAGGGGAGCTTCTGACTTTCTAAAACACGAGATCTTGAAGACCAAAAGGAGTTACGCTGAGGAATTTAATTTCCTGGGTAGGATTGATTTTCTGCTGTAGTTTAGTTTAGTGTTGTTTTTTCGTAATTCATCTTTTGTTCTTTATTTTAATATCAACACGTCATTTCTGCGATTTATCTGGCATTTTCTCATGTTGTGCATGCTTCTTTTTTTTTCTTTTTTTAATCTCAAACAGGTGTGAAGCTTAAAGGACTAGTTGACGCTGCTGCAAATTATCATTCTGTTCTTGCAGAAAATCGAAGATTGTACAATGAGGTTCAGGATTTGAAAGGTACACTTCCCTGTATTGCATGCTTGGTATGCTTGTGACCTTGTGTTGCTTTTGCTGATATCATAAGAAATGTTATCGTGCATTTTCTTGTATCTTATACTTGTCTGTCATCTGACCATAGGCAATATTAGAGTGTATTGTCGAATAAGGCCAATCCTTCCTGGACAATCTAAGAAGCGAACAACAGTAGAATATATTGGTGAAAATGGTGAATTGGTTATTTCGAATCCCTCAAAGCAAGGAAAAGACAGTCATAAGCTCTTCAAATTTAACAAGGTTTTTGGCCCAGCAGCTACTCAAGGTTAGAGTTTTTCTTTTTTGTTCTTTCTTTCTTCATTTTTTTTTAATTGAAGATTGATTTCACTTTATTTTTTCCTTTTTATTCCCTTTTTTCTTTCTTCCTTTTTTTTTTATATAAAAACTTTAAGTGGTTGTAACGCTGAATTCAGTTGCACATAGTTGTATTTTAGAGATTGTATATGACTTCTAGCTTTATGTTCTCATGAACTTGTGATGGCAGAGGAGGTGTTTTTAGATACCCAACCACTAATTCGGTCTGTCCTTGATGGATACAATGTATGTATATTTGCATATGGTCAAACGGGCTCAGGAAAGACCTATACAATGGTATGATTATCTATTTTTCCTCACCTAAACACATACATTATTATATACCTTTTGCTGCTTATAAATTTTACTTCTGCTTGTATCTTTCCTCTAGAGTGGGCCTAATATAACATCACAAGAAGATTGGGGGGTCAATTACCGAGCACTGCATGATCTTTTCCAGATCTCTCAGCACAGGAATAGCTCCATCTCATATGAAGTTGGAGTTCAAATGGTTGAAATTTACAATGAGCAAGTTCGTGATTTACTCTCAAGTGATGGTCCTCACAAAAGATATCCTTCATGTTTATTCTTTTCAATTTTGTTATTTGTTCTTGGTTATATATTTCATGATTGGAGATTTACCTCCATAGCTTTTTTGGATTGATTCTGTGATCCTTTCTGGTTCTTTTTTGATTCATGAATGCAAATTCTTGCTTTCTGGTCAATTTTTTGTTGATTAGTTCAGAGTTTTAGTGTTAAAATATTTATCTCTCTCTTAACTTGCACACACTTGGGATTTGGAGCACAACCCAACCAAATGGTTTGGCTGTCCCTGATGCCAGCATGCATGCGGTTACATCAACTGCAGATGTGTTAGAATTAATGAACATTGGCTTAATGAACCGTGCAGTGGGTGCTACAGTTCTAAATGAAAGAAGTAGTAGATCCCACAGGTTGTCTCTTTTATGTTGATTGTTGCAACCGTTGGTCATCACAAATAGTTGTTCTTTTAACTGAACTCTTATTTTGCAGTGTTCTCACTGTTCATGTCGATGGCATGGATTTAGAAACTGGTGCTGTTTTACGTGGCAACCTACATTTGGTTGATCTTGCTGGTAGTGAAAGAGTGGATAGATCTGAAGCTATTGGAGAGAGGTTGAGGGAAGCACAACATATTAACAAATCACTATCCGCCCTTGGGGATGTAATATTTTCCTTAGCACAAAAGAGTCAGCATGTGCCATTCAGAAATAGCAAACTAACTCAAGTGCTTCAAAGTTCGTTAGGTACTATTTTCATCTGAAGTGCTTTGTCATAATTTATGACTCTTATATCTCATTCTTAGAAAAATGCTCTAATGGCTTGCTTTTTTTCTTTCTAATTGTATTTCTCTCCACATTCTAGGCGGTCAAGCAAAGACCCTTATGTTTGTGCAGCTTAATCCTGACGTAGATTCCTATTCTGAAACTATAAGTACTTTGAAGTTTGCTGAGAGGGTTTCAGGGATTGAGTTGGGTGCTGCAAAGAGCAATAAAGAGGGAAGAAATACAAGAGAACTTATGGAGCAGGTGAACTTCTTTCGTCAATACTCGTAAAGTTAATGTATGAATTTTAGTAGCCTCCCAGGATAGGCATAACTCACGATTGATCAATGTCAGCCATGTAAACAGGCACATGCAAATATGAAAGGGAAATCCCTGAACTAGCATAGGCCTGCTTGACTTGAACCTTATTCATTACATTTTCCTGACGTGATGGAGTGGCTGCCATTTTAAACCAAAAAAAAAGATTTTTTTTTGGCCTCTTCAATTTCTTATGGTACAGACAATCAAGTGGATAGGGGTGAGAATGAGAAGATTATTGTTCCAGTGCCAATGTCATTCGATTCATAAAGCTCTGTTGCTCCACAGAATTGGAGCTCCTTTCAAAATTCAATAGAATCTACCTGTTTTCAAATTTTTATAGTTAGCATTGAATATTTTGAGTACATTTGTTTTGTTATATTCAAAGTCAATCTTGCAGGTCGCATTCCTCAAAGACACAATTTCAAGGAAAGATGAAGTGATTGAGCGGTTGCAGCAGCTCAAGGCGAATGTCAATGGTGTGAAGTGTTGTATGAATTCACATAGGTATGATTCTTCTTCTCCAAGAAGATATTCAAATGGGACTACACTACATAGCCCTACGCTCTCAGGAAGGAAAGGTTCAAGACTTTTTGAGAAATCATCTTCTGATACAGACAACTGCTCAGAGCACAGTGAAAGACGCTCTGAAGCTGGTTCTGCACAGTCAATGGATAACTTTCAACATAAAAAAATGTTGCTTCCACAGTCAAAGTCAAAGGATGACTTGACACTCAAGAAAGAATTTGTCTCTCGGCCAAATTTTGTCGGAACATGTTTGTCTCATAAAGATAAAGAAGACCTTGATCTCTTGGGCTTTGGAGACGCAGATTCTGATGAGCGATTAAGTGACATATCTGATGGTTGTCTTTCAAGAGCTGAAACTGAAGGCTCTCTGGGTAGTGCAGTAGAGTTCTCTCTTTTCCCTGAATCTAAACCATCTGAAGCTACAAAACCAGTTGAAGTTGCAAAACCGTTTGAAGCTGCAAAACCAGCCAGGAAGGCTGCGAACAAGAAGTGAGTATGCTTCATATTATTGAGAAATTTGAATGTTCTACAATCTTTTTTGTTTGGGTCAGACAGCTTCCTGTCTCTGCGATACTACAACCTGACTGGCACTCAGTTTTATCACCCAAGTAAAATTGCAGTGTAAAAGTTGTGAAACGATTTTGATATTATAAATTCCTTCGGTTTTCACAAACTTTCTAAATTATACTAAAACTAAGGTATATCTTTAGAAGTTATTGCTCAGTTTTGAATTGACCTACTATCATATCCTACACATATCTTCAGCGCTGTTGTACCAGCATTTTTACTGTTTTTCAACTAAATTTATTTCCTAAAGTATTTGGGATGGGAAGTCATCATTAGTTTGGTATCTTAAGCATAAAATAAAAGGCATAAAAAAATAAGGTAAATTTTTATTTTGTTATATAGCTTTCCTGTGCAAAGTGCTGCTGCTACATCTCTTTATTGGTAAATTTTATCACTCACGTTCTGTCCTCTCCTCCTCTTTGAAGGAGTTTCTGTATGGTTGTTCTCGAGGCCTAGGATTTTAATCAGAGTTATACCACTTTCTTGCATTGAATCCAAAGCCTGATAAATTTTGCTGTTTTCAGCAGACCGAGTTTCGTATCTAGGCTTCCTAAGCCTTCACAAAAGCTGGCACAAACAAGATTACCTCGTCTGTCAACGACTATCAGCTCTGCATCTAAGGCTTCATCAAGTACGTATGTTTAATTACTTTTCATACTGAACCATTGATCTCCTTCTGTAGTCCCTTATCTTGCAGGGCATGTTGGGATGCTATTACTGCTAACACTAATACTTGCAGCTATTACCCTTCACTTACAGTGGTGCCCTATGCTTTTAATAATCTCTGTTGATTCACCCTCCGCTTTTTTTTTTCCTGGAAAGGTATGTCAGCAGCCAGGAAACCTCCTGCAAGCAGTTTCTCTGCAACCAAGCCGGTGAAACAATGGCACTAAAAGTGAAGGAGTTTTAGATGGTAGAATGATTGAAGCTTAACCTTAGCAGAATGTGATTCTAACTTGTAATGATTATTATTACCAACAATTACTTCCATTTATCTCGTGGGAGTGTTTGTGCTTGTATATAGGCAATGGTAACCCATTTAGGTTTCACCATTGTCACTCTATAACATCACAATTTTTTTTTAACAGTTGTTTTTTTTTTTTTTGCTTCCCCTCATTGTCATAAGAAACAATAAGCAGGCGGGATGTAGTTTCTCTTGGTTTTCTTGAGCGGACGAGTGTAGTTTTTGTTTCTGTGACTGCTTCAATGGTGGAGAGAACACATAAAGAAGGAAAACAACAAATACTATTATTATCTATAGAGATGTTCCTCTTTTTTTTTAAATAGGAGGTCGCGGGTTAGATTCCTAATTAAAAAAGGAACGAAAAGAATACCTATTTATTTGCTGGAAAATAGTTTTTTTTTTAAAATAAATTTTAGAAAAGTGAATTATTTTTCGATGTTTGGTAGTGTAATGAAAAATAAATTGAAAAATATTTTTTAGTGTTTGGTTATGTCATGGAAAATGAGCTGGAAAATAACTTATTAATATTTGATTTTTTTCAAGTTTATTAAAATAATGAAGATCACATCTTACAAATTAAAAAGTTGAATGAGAATGAAATTAAAAAAAAAATATAATTTCATAAATTATCTCAAATAAAATAAATAATAATCAAAATAATAGAGGTCAAATCTAACAAATAAAAAAAATTAAAAGATGAAGAAATTAAAATAATAATAATTACCATTTTATAAATTATTTCAAATAAAATAAGTAACAATCAAAAGAATGGGTACCAAATTTGATAAATAAAAAATTTCAATTAAAAAATATAAGGAAAAAGTAAATAACAATTATAAAAATGAGGACCAAAGTTAATATAAAAATTAAATTTTAATGGATGAAATTGAAAAAAAATATTCAAAACAAAATATATATAACAATCAAAAGTTTGAGGATTAAATTTGATATAATCAGCAAATAATATGACATTTCTAAATTTTTCATAATTTTCAAAAAGTGTTTTCCGTCCAAAATAAAAAAAAATATTTTCTTAAAAACTAAGCCAAATTTTTCTTTAATTAAAAAGTATTTTTCATTAACTAATTTTTCTAATAACAAATAAACATATAAAAATTTAAAAAATAACTTTCAAAAAATCACTACCCATCAAACACTCTCGTAAAAGTCCACTGATACAAATTTCCCGTTTTCTTCCACTGTAGTAAAATAATTGTCCTTCTTTTTAATACTATAAGTAATCCGACAAGCCAACTCCTTGAACAGGAAAGTTGAAGAATAGGCTTGCTCGGACAGATATCCTAACGGTTGTGCGCGCTCAACAATCCTTAAGGAACCAGGCTCCGGAAAATAAGAAGTCATCCGATTTAACTACGGAATCATAAAGTCTCTGGTTTTATAAACGTAAGAGGCCGACCTTGTGTGTAGCTGCTCTATCACATTATACTTTTCACTACTTGGTCTCTTCTTGGAGCACAAATTGCCGCAGCAACCAGAATGGCTGAGTGCTATAACATTCCTCAAGATTGCAATAACTTAGCGCTTCAGCAACTTCCAGGTCTTATACTGCCTACTGGTAGCCTCAAGAGGTCCTCCAAGACACACCGATTCTTGCCTCTGAAACAAATCATCAACAAGGATGATAACCAAGATAGCCCTGCCCCTAACAAACCGCTAATGCTAACAATCCCGCTAGCTGGTAAATATTGCGGGTCTTATCGAGGGTGGTTGATCTTGGAGGACAGAAAAGAGGAAGCATTCACCAATAAAATAAACAAAGACATGCTTGTCCTGAATCCTGTCTCGGGTGAAAAATTCAAACTTCCTGATGTGTCCACACTCCCTCCTTATGGCACAGGCGGTGTTCCATCATGGTATCCTAGATCATGCTCTATTGAGAAAGTTGTTTTATCTTGTTGTCCGAACCCCTCAGAATCAAATTCATGCTTGGTCTTGGCCATTTATAACTATGGTCAGATTGCTTATTGCAAATTGGGAAACAGAGAGTGGAGAAGCATTGGATTTGGACATTCTTCAATTGACCACGAGGGTTATTTGGACGCGGTTTATTGCCACGACCGGTTCTATGTGTTGCATGTAACTAAGAAGTTATTCGTCTGTAATTTCGACGGGTCTGATCCATGTATCAATGAATTGATAAACAGTGTTCCACGCACTCGGAATTCCAGTTTCAAAACGTTCGAGCATCTATACTTGGTGGAAGCACAAGGCGAGTTGTTGATTGTGGTGCGCAGAAAGGACGATGGTGATCAACCTGCACTAACCTCACAGTTCCTATTGTACAAACTGGATTCCGATTCCTATTATCGGGATAAACATGAAAAAGTTAATGACTATGATTGGGATAAACATCAAGTCAGGAGTTTGGGTGATTATGCCTTATTTCTGGGACCAACGCAGATGCAACCATTTACTTTACCAGAGTCAGAGGCATCGAGCTTAAAGGGAAATTGCATCTATTACACGGATCAATCTGTCAACGCAAAGGGCTGCAAGAATAAGCAAATAAGATACGATGCAGGTGTCTATAACTTGGAGACCGCTTGTTTTGAGCAATTCCCTACTACTTCCTCAACACAAAAGATGCATATGATTTGGATTACCCCCCATGGCATAGTGTAGGCCTGCATTGCAGTATTGTCATCATTATCGTTGCTTTCTTTATTTTGTGCTATATCTCTTATAACATTTGATTGAGGTAATTTTTATGATTATAATTTTCTATGTTGTGGTTTTGTAGTATGAGGGAACGATAAAATCCAATGGTATTGAGCAACAGCTCTACCAAGAGGTATCGGTCAAAAACTGTGAAGAAGAACCCTACCTACTCTTTGAGTTGTTTTAGCCCCTCTTGTTTCCATTACATCCAAGTACAGTATGTGAAGCACAATTTTATAAGGTTATAAGAATTTGACAAATATAATAGAAGACAGCTCCGATTAATCACAAGAAGAAACAGTGATAAAATCGACTGTTTTAACTAGCAACTTTGATAAAGAAAACACAGGATCAAGTTCTGAGGATCCTTCTTGCATATCCTGCAACTGATACAGGTTGGATCTATGAGATGGAATAATTATAAATCAAGAATAAAATGTTGAGACTAATAGCAGCAGGTTCCTCTTGCTATAGCTGACAAAGGCACCAATGATAACATGCTGGCATACCAGCGGCATCGGTTCCCACAGAAGAGTGAACGAGGCATTGGGCTCGGCTCTTAGATAATACCTGCAAATATATGATTTGAAAACTGAAATAGTCTCCTTCCAACAATATATTAGAAGGTGATATAATTAGAACAACAAACCATAAGGTTGATAGCTTCTCCTTCCTCGTGTTCATGTAATGGTAACTTTATTTTTGCTTCGTAACCATTGATATAGACAAAAGGGGAGAGTTGTAAATTGCAGCTGTAATTCTCCAGAATGTTTATGCACACACGCAGACAAAAGTTTCTTAGTTCTCCACAAATGAACACATTATCCGATTTTTAATTGAAAAAGAAAAATAAAAAAAGAAGAATATTATTAGAATTAATGTTTGATGCTTGATAGCATTTGTTTTTCATTGCTGACATGTATTAATTATCACAGACATCCGTGAATGACACTGATAATTCATTGTCTTCCTGTAATTGGTGGTTGCTATTATATTGTTTGTAAACTCTTGCATGAAAATCAGGTCATCGACAATTAAAAGAAACTCCGGTGAAAAGAAATAAAAATAATAAAAAATAAATATGAGAGGTAATGAAGAGGAAGATCTTCAAAAATAAATATAGAGATATTGAGAAAATTGAAAAGAGATTTATGAACTTTGGATTAAAATTCATAATGTCAGCAAAACCATTACCAAGTTTCAGCGGATAAAAAAATAATAAAAACTTCAAATAAATATGTGTTTTTTAAAAAGAAATAGTGAGTCGTTTTGACAGCAACTATAGTAATAATAGAAGTGTTAGAAGGTATAATTCTTATAATAAATCATACCTGCTTAACATGGATTGCAGTCATATTCAATTTAAATCGTTTTTTAATCAAAGAATTTACAGTGATCTATCTTCATCACGATAAAATTTTAAAAATTATTCCAGAGTTAGCCAAATATTTTGATGGAGCACGTAAATTCATTGATGGAACCATCATGTTCAACAATGGTATTTCTAAGGGAAAAAACAATTAGAAATTTTATTTCTTAGAATAGAATCAACTGCTTGATGAGAGGAGTGCTACATCGGATCCATTATCATATCAATCAATGATCGATGGTTGATAGTATTGGAAAAAATAAATTTGGGAACGAATAGCATTGGTTATTTACGAGAGGGTCCTCGCTGTATCGTCTCGGCCCATTAAACATAGTCCCAACATCCAATTTTCAAACAGGCAAGAATCTGTACGGTGGCCCATCACTGCATAATGGTAAAGCAATGATTTGATAGAATTTATGCTTAAAAATGATATCACAAATTTAAATAAAAACCCTTGTAAAAACCCCAAGTTTTCCTTCCTTCAAAAATATTTATCCAGAAAATGATTCCAGAGACAAAGCTCAGATACTGCTACTTTCTGCTAGAAGAAAAGTCAAACTCATCAAGGTCTGAGCTTTCTCTAAAACTCCTTAAACTCTTATAAATGTTTGACCTTTTATTTATATTCTGTTTGGATAATGTGAAAGCTCTAACCCAAATAAGAATGGTCTCACTTTTTGTTTTTGTGAAATGGGTTTTAGTTACCTTTAGAAGCTGCCATGTAAAAAAGCTTACTTTTTTGGAATTGGGACTCCATTTGTTCAATTTTGCATTCCATTGCAGCAGGTGGGTTTTGCTATTAGTCTCAGTCAATCTCGTTTTTGAAAGGATTTTGGGTTTTGCATAATTACGTGAATTACTTGGGATTTAAGGTGTTTGTGTGTTGTTTAGATTTGAAACTCAATCTTTGTTTTTGCAGTTACTGTTGCATTCAAGATAGTGATGTTGTACTGTCTGCTTTTTCGAGGGAAGTCTTGAAAGATTTGTGACAAAATGTATGGGGGCAAAAGGCCTGGTAGAGGTAATCAGCCTCCTTCAATTACTTACAAGAGGAATCGAAATGGGGGAATGCCTTTTGACCTTGCTGATTTTGTCCATGATGGACATTCCCCTTCCATTTCTGAGAATAATAAGCCAAATGACATAAAATCTGGAACTTCCTCGCCAGAAATATTCAGCACGACTGAGCTTGTCTCAGCAGTTGGGCAGGTTTGGAATCTTTTGAATCCTTGCGCCGTTCCTGAAACCAAGGATCAGAAAAATGTTATCTTGAATGATCTGAATGGGGCAGGAGCTGGCAGGGCAGCTATTCTAGATGATAATACTAAATACTTTTGTGTTGATATAAGGAATGGTAGCCATGTTACACAGATGGTGCAGCCACAGTTTGAGTTTCTTAAAGTAACTAAGAAGATGTTGGTGTTTGAACCTTCTAGTGAAAATTACAACCGGTCACTGTTCTGGCGGTTTTTGAAGAGAGGTACCAGCTCGCTGAATGAGTCTCGGGAGGGAAAAGGTCTTGCAACTGTGGGTACTGGATATGAATTGGATAAGATATATGGATGGATGAAGGAACTGATTCCTGCTGGTTCAAAATATCCTGCCAATAACAGCACAGAAGGTTGCATTGCCAGAGATCGTCCAACTAACCCTGCAAATAACTTAGCTTCTAGAACTGCTGACTGTTATTCTGATTCAGTCGAATCAAAAGAGGTATCATTGTGCGATAATGCAAGAGTAGTAACTACAGGAAAATCCAGCTCTGTATCCTCTGACTATTTCCTTGGGGCTCTCCATGCTTTTAATCCCAATAGTAGTGCTTCAAGAGCTCTAAATTCTGTTCTTTGCGCAGATTATCATATTAATTGTTTAGCTCCATGTAAGAGTACATATGAACATTTTGAAAATGACATTGGTGATTTTGATGTACCTAAAAATGCAAGAGAACAACCTCAAAATCTGGTCACTCAGGGCAGAACTGGAATACAAATTCAGTCATCAGCATGCGAAAGACCTCAGTATGCCTTAGCTAAGCAAGAGCATGCTTTTGCGGGTGCATTTGCTGGTATTTTTGTTAGCCTTTCTCTGCATCCTATAGATACAGTAAAGACAATCATCCAATCTTGCCCTGCAGAACAGAAGTCTATCTCCTTCATTGGAAGATCAATTGTTTCTGAAAGAGGTAAATTCTAGTGTGAAAAGTTGAAGGTGATTGTGCTTGCTGGTAGTTTATTGAACTTGTTCTTCGCTTTCTGTTTAATAGTTATCTTGGCAGAATTTGCATCATGTATTGATCGAGATGGAATTTTCAGGCATGACTGGGCTTTATCGTGGAATAGGTAGCAATATTGCATCGTCAGCTCCAATTTCTGCCATTTACACTTTTACATATGAATCAGTTAAAGGATCTTTGCTTCCTCATTTTCCCAAGGTTGCATTTATTCTATTTGCTTTGTCCAACTTTCTTGTTGTTCCTTGTTTTTGAAATGTCTAACCTCTGTGTGCAGGAAAAGATTTAAAAAGGAAATGGATTATGATGCTTAATATTGCTTTTCTGCATGTCTTTTGTGTTATACCTTGATGTGATGTCTATGCACCTAAAAGTCTTAACCATTTATTTTTGCAGGAACATCATTCTTTTGCCCATTGCATTGCAGGCGGTTGTGCAAGCATTGCAACTTCCTTTGTTTTTACTCCCAGTGAACGTATAAAGCAGCAGATGCAAATTGGTTCACACTATAACAATTGCTGGTATACCTTTGAGAGCTTACTATTACCTTAGTGTTTGAAGTTCTGTACTTATTTTTCCTGGACACTGTTTTATGTTGTCTTCATAATAGAGAATCCATTCTATTATTGGTTGTCGTTCCTGTGTTCCTTAAATATGCCAGTCCTTTGTTACTTTAATATGTCATTCTTTTGTTACTTTAATATGTATTTGCAGGAGTGCACTGGTTGGAATAATTGGAAAAGGTGGTTTCCACTCGTTGTATGCAGGTTGGGGAGCTGTACTCTGTCGGAACATTCCACAGTCAGTGATCAAGGTTAGATCTTTCTACATGCTAGATGTTTTTGCCTGTTCTGTGCACCAGATTTTAGACTAATGATCTTTCTGATCATAACGTAAATTAAACTATGAAATCTAACCGCTTTACAGCTTATGTTGACCCCTGCTATTTGATATTCTACAGCCTCATTTATGTTAATCTTCTGCTCTACTTTAACATGTGATAATGTCTTTAACATGTGATAATGTGATGCCTCTGGGTTGGAAGATAGTGAAACACCATAAAAAATCTGGCTGCTTTAGACCTCAAGTTTTCACAAAGATTTTGTTTTTTATGGACTGTCTGCTGATGCTTTTTGATTCAGCATCCAATTCTAAAGATATATTAGCCGTTATGCAGTTTTACACATATGAAAGCTTGAAGCAGTTGGTGCTGTCATCTCAAAATTCCAGTGCTCAACCCAATACATTACAAACGGTTTGTTCCTTTCTTTATGCATGCTCCCTTTATAAACTCTGCCTGTTGTGTGTAACATTTCCACTTTTTTGTGGTGCTGGCTTGGTGGTTGGATCATAGCATTTTCTTTTAGTATCTTCAAATCATTTACACGGGATATTCTTAGATAAAGTCCAATCAATGCAGCTAGTTTGCGGAGGATTAGCAGGATCTACTGCAGCCATATTTACAACTCCTTTTGATGTGGTGAAGACAAGATTGCAGACGCAGGTTTGTAAATGTATTGAATTGTTGTTGTGTAGCTTCATGTGATTCTTGAAAGTTAGATAGTAGAAGTATCACATTTGTCAAGCTCTTATGCACCCATTGAAACACACACACACCCCTCCATCCATATTTGAAACAATGCACTGAAACCTGTTTTGTATTTCCGTTCTGGAATAGCTCTATATGGGTGTATCATGAATCTGACTGTAAAATTTAATTGCAAGGATATGTTAGGGGCTTTATTATTCAAGATATTTATCATAAAGGAAAGATTGATATTATTCAATGACATGCCATCTATAGATTTTCAACTGATGAGAAGTTTATGTGGTATGTTTTTTTTTTTTAATTTTTCTAAAGCCTTTTTGAGTGTGCAATTGTGTAACCTCAAGAGAGTTTGGTGCAAAAAAAGACCTGTCAGTTAGCTGTGTAACTTGAAACTAATTATATTTCTCTATGCGCTGCCTGCTATCATCATTAATCTTTGCACATGTTTCTCTAACAGTGGCATTTTGCAGATTCCTGGATCCATGAGCCCATATGGAAACGTATTTCATGCACTTCAACAAATAGGCAAGAATGAAGGTTTGAAGGGCCTCTATAGGTACAATTGATTTGGATCTGCACATTTTCATCTAAGCATGATAATTGTTTTAAAAATTGTTTACACGCTTAAAATGGTGGGAACATTTCAAGTTCTTAAGTCATCATTGACGAGTCACAACTTCTATGAACAGATAACTCTGCTGTGGCTTTTGAGTTGAAGAATGTCAGGGTGTTAAAAATCTGAAGTTTTTTAGGATGAACTATAGTATCTAGAAGTGTGACATATTTGGCAAATTTATTAGAAGTTTGAAAAGGCAACACACATGTGAGGAGCTTATGACCTGTATGACCGTTCGAACTCTTTGCAGAGTAATTTTAGTCTTTGAATTATCATCAAGGTTGTCAAAAACGCTTTTTTGACACGACACGGAACATGCAATAAAAACTCGAATCGTAAACTCGAATCGTAAAATCGTAAAATCGCAAGTAAAATTTTTTTAACTAAAATCTGTAAAATCGCAAGTAAAATATTTTAACTAAAATCGTAAAATCGTAAGTAGAATATTTTAACTAAATTGCAAGATCAAGTCAAGTAATAAATAATAATATAACATAATTAAAAGAAAAGTGAAATAAATAATACAAATGTCATGTATCCTTAATTCTTATTAACATCTATACCATATTACCATTCCACATCAAGTCTATTGCAACTGGTAGTTTTTTTAGATGCTATGTATCCTGCAGTTCAAGAATCAATATATGCATTAATAATTATAAATATGCATGTTGTATCCTGCAGTTCAATAAATGAGAAACTATTCTAGTAATTTACGACCCTAAAACAGTGTAAAGAAAAGGCAGTGTAAAGAAAATTATTACAAAATTATGAGCAAAGATTGCACTTCTGCAGGTAACTTCTAATTCATAAATTTCATCCTTAGCTTTTGGTCAATTCTATACTATATCTCC
>Ga0325404_1000163_pt1 | contig 63074 bp, 29 predicted proteins | sample PopdelMetagenome_18_FD_205664 | JGI IMG/M metagenome (GOLD analysis project Ga0325404, IMG submission 205664) | Populus deltoides microbial communities from Bellville, Georgia, United States - Xylem-Control-R1 | ecosystem: Host-associated > Plants > Phyllosphere > Stem > Wood/Secondary xylem...
TGCTCCACTTGTTCTTTGGTCAATAATGGTGGCCACCGTCTCCAGCTCATTCAACAATGGTGGCTGCCAATAGTCAATGGTTGGTGCCAACCATTTGCTGCACATGCAATGGCAACAACCCAACACAGTAGACATGTCAGCCTCCAAAGTCTTAATCATCTGGAGTTGTGGTATCTTAGCAAACTAACATTTATCTTCACGCCGTCCCTGGCTCAAAGTCTTATTCATCTAGAAACACTACGGATAGAATATTGCCGTGGATTGAAGCATCTTATCAGAGAAAAGGATGACGAAAGGGAAATCATTCCAGAGTCTCTTCGCTTCCCAAAGTTAAAAACTCTCTCCATAAGTGACTGTGATAAACTGGAACATGTCTTCCCTGTCTCCGTGTCTCCAAGTCTTCTGAACCTGGAACAGATAAAGATTACTTTTGCTGACAATTTAAAGCAAATATTTTACAGTGGAGAAGTAGATGCACTCACCAGAGATGGCATCATCAACTTCCCTCGGCTAAGAGAATTGTCTCTTTCATGTTGCAGCTTTTTTGGTCCAAAGAATTTTACTGCCCAATTGCCTTCTTTGCAAGAGTTAACCATTAAAGGCCACGAAGAATTGAGTAATTTGTTGACACAGCTCCATGTACGTCCTTTATATTTCTCCACTTATTTTTTCCTTTTTAATTTAAATTGTCAAATGCAATACATTGATCAAATTTCTTATTTCTTTCTCCAGATAAAGCATTTTTATTTTATATATAAGAAGTTTTACTAATATGTAAAATTAAAATTATTTTCTTTTATATTTTTTTTTGGTTAATGTCATAATTTGTTTTATTGTAAATAGAATATAAAATGATTTATTTTTTTATTTAATAAGTATAATTTTTTCATGATTGCTTTTAATTTAACTAATATGAAATAATAATTTATATTTAGATTATTATAAATATGAAAAATTACGATTTCATATTCCCATGCCCTATTGCTCTGTCTATTTATATCTTTTTGTTGATAAGTATTTAGGTATTCGGGATAATTGGTTTATCACCAAAATTATATAATATTTACAGAGTGTACAAAAATTAATAGGAATTATATCTAAAAAATCGGTACCCTTGTTTTCTTTTGATGCAGGGGCTTACAAATTTGAGAGGAATATATATTACAGACTGCAAAGGAGCACAAGATTTAATGCAGGTTGGAAGTTTTTTAACTAATAGAAGAACTGGGCATGAACTTTCACTCTTGAGTTTGGAAACATTACACTTAGACTCCTTCCCTGACATCAAGTGTATATGGAAAGGTCTCTTGCTGAGTCATTTGACTACTTTGGTGGTGAGGAAATGTCAAAGACTAGCACATGTATTCACAAGCAGCATGATTGCTAGTCTAGTTCAACTGAAAGTTCTAGACATATCAACCTGTGAGGAATTGGAGCACATAATTGCTAAGGATAATGATGATGAAAAGCTTCAGATATTGTCAAGAAGTGATCTCCAATCTTCATGCTTCCCTAATTTGTGTCGGCTTGAAATCGAAAGATGCAACAAGTTAAAGAGTCTCTTCCCCGTAGCCATGGCTTCAGGTTTCCCAAAGCTCCAAATACTAAAAGTAAGCCAATGCTCTCAGCTATTGGGAGTATTTGGGCAGGACGATCATGCTTCACCTTTCAATGTTGAGAAGGAGGTGGTGCTCCCTGATATGCTGGAGCTGTTGCTAGAAAATTTACCAGGTATAGTTTGCTTCAGTCCTGGATGTTATGATTTCTTATTCCCTCGTCTGAAGACGTTGAAGGTGTATGAATGCCCGAAGCTGACCACAAAATTTTCTACTACAACAAATGGTTCAATGAGTGCTCAATCAGAGGTGCTGCTTATTGGACTTGATTTCTTGCCTCTCTTTTAGTGTTTGTGTTTCTTTTTTCACTCAATAATAAGACTCGGAAGTTAGAATGTGTATGCCATGCTTGAATTGGTTTTGTAGGTATCTCAAGTAGTTGAGGATTCAAGCACCGGTTGCTACGTGCTAACCAGCACTTGTAGAATGTGGACCCGGAATAATGGGTGGTGGGAAGAGGAAAAAGAGGAAGAGGAATGGGAGGAGGAGGAGGAAGAGGAGGAAGAAGAGGAAGAGGAAGAGGAAGAGGAATGGGAGGAGGAGGAGGAGGAGGAGGAAGAAGGGGAAGAGGAAGAGGAAAAGGATGAGGATGGAGGTGGTCATGAGGATCAAGTCAAATGATAAGTTTGGCATTGGAATTTGAAAAACATGCTAATAATTAATTCTTGCAGGTAATATGGCTGCAATTATTTATCATCTTCTATCCTTTTCCTTCAACTTTAAATGGTTGAATTAAATCAACATATGCGATATGTCTGAATGGTCTTTGTTCTTCATGTTTGCATCAGGCAAGGTTGGCTACCTATTACATGTTCACCTCGACATAAGGTGATTTCTCGGACATTTATGTCTTTGAGCTGTGGTGCTGTGAATGTTTTTTAATTTGTGGAATTGATTTCAACTGTTTCATTGGCAATGACATACAATTTGGCTTTGTATTGTAATTTTATAGAACTCCCAAAAGAACAATATTGACTTATCTATCTATGTGTTTGCTGTGTGAACTTCCAGAAATAACGGAATCGCCAGAAATAAGGGCGTATGCTTGCTTGCCCATGTCATGTTGTGTTTTTAGTCATTTATTATGGAACCTCCAGAAATAAAAGTGTATGCTTGCTTGCCCATTTTAGGGCTGAGCATTTTCGGTTTAGTCCGGTTTTGGACCAAAATAAACAACCAAATCAATTTTTTTTTAAGTTTTTGAACCGAACAGAACCGAAAACCGGTTCGAACCGATTAATTTCGGTTCGGTTTGGTTCGGTTTTTTTCCCTTCCAAACCGGTCGGTTCGGTTCACTTTTAGCAACCCAATCCTTATCAAGAATCTGTACAAGCCAAAACAGGGGTTTGAATCCTTATCAAGATCTATACAAGCCAAAACAGGGGTTTGATTTTAACAACCCAATCCTTATCAAGCCAAAACAGGGGTTTGATTTTAGCAACCCAATCCTTATCAAGAATCTGTACATCAACCATGGCACAACCTTTTACATGTAAAGGATTGTCTCGTTTTTTTTTTTGCTATCACATGAAAGCTTCAATAGCAACTGAAGAATCTGTACATCCGCCATGGCACAACCATAGCTCGTTTAAGTTGAAGAGTTCGATGAATAAGAAGAAAAAGTCAAGGAGAAGTCTGTTTGTGAGGTTTATCAAGTAGGTGTTTGTGTGTGTGCCTGTGGGGGGGGTTGCTGGTTAAGATCTAGAGAAGGAGAGATGTAGAGAGCAAAGGCAAAGGGAGGGCTTGCTGAAGATCCAGAAAAGGAGAGAATTGAGAGATGCAGAGACCAAAGACAAAGGGAAGAGAAAGATGTAGAGAGCGACGACTGATTTGTTTAGGAATGCTACTTTAGGTTTAGGGTTAAAACATTTCCTATTTATACTTTTCTTTTTTAGTGTTGGCCTGGTTGAACCGGTTTGGTTCGGTTCGATTCAATCGGTTTCAGACTTTAGAAACTGAAACCAAACCGAACTGAAACTTTTTTGTGATTTTTTAATCGGTTAATTCGGTTTTTTTTTTCGGTTCGGTTAATTCGATTATTTTTTTCCCAGTTTTTTTAGTTTAATCGGTTTATTAATTTTTTTGCTCACCCCTAGCTCATTTGTGTTTCTTTTCAAGTGTTTGAACCTTTAAAAACAAGGACATAATGTTTACTTGTGTGTGTGTTTATTGTTTAATGTTCTGTTTCTTATTTGGGCTGAGTAAACCTTAACCAACAAGATTAAGCCCACAATGCATCCAGTAAATTTAGACTGTTGTAATAAATCCAACATCATCAGCCAGACCCATAATTAAACCAAAATAGGAATCCAAAGCAAGAGCCCAATAACAGAACAGAACGTATCAACTTAACCAAGCTAGCATGTAAAAAGAAAAAAAAATCATAGGCAACTTCAGCATAGCAAAGAGAAAGTGAGGAACAAGTGACTTATGCGATTCACCTCCTAAGGGACAAAGCTAGCACAATGGTGAAATTTCATGATATAAAAAAAGATATAAAAATAATTCATAATATATTTTATTTGGTATGATAAAAATATTTTTTTCTTTCTAGAAATTAAAAAACAAAAAAACAACACTAGTTATAGCAAAAACTATTGTTATGCCAAGCCATCAATACTATCAATATGTAATAGTAAAATCAAGAAATTTTAAGTGTATTTTATGATCAACATACATTGATTGATTATGTGTCAACACATTTAAATTTTAATCATTAATATTTTATCACATGTTAGAAAACTAATACATAAATTGGGGTTTTTTTTACTACATATGCAGATAAAAAGAAGAAAAAAAAACATTGATACCAAATTGAAAAGGAGAAAGTAGGAGAAAAACTTTTCAACTAGAAACTTTGAATTGCAATTTCTTAGCATAAACTTATTATTAAATAATTTTTACTTAAATCAATTGAAAGCTTTGTCATAACCCAATTCTAGGTTATTCCCCAAAACTTATCTTTTTCAAAACAAAGATAAAAAAATTAAAGAAAATAATGTTGCCATTTTGCAGAAAATTCAAGATCTAATTGTACCCCATTATGCAAAATATATATATATATATATATATATATATATATATATATATATAAAAATTCAAGGTCAAATTAAATTATTATTGAATGAATTTACATAAAAATTCAGTCCAAAGATATAATTTAATTTTTAATAGGCCAATTTGATTTAATCATAGGCCAAATTGAATTTTAATTATGTTTAAAAAATAATTTGGGTCCAATTGAAGGATTTAATCAAGTGTAAGGACTTAATTATACTTTAAATGGTTCAAAATAATTTTATTAGGGGCTTAATTAGAAAAACATTAAGTTTGGGAACCCATTTTGGACTTAAATGAGAAGATTAGAATTTTAAGAGACCAAATTTAATTTTTATCAAATTAATTGATTGAAATCAAGAGGAAAATTACAAGAAAAATAAAATTTTGGGGTCAATTAGGAGTTAAATTGATAATTTTCACAATCAAGGACCATTTTATAAAAAACATCAAACTATGGGGACCTAATTGGCAAAAATCGAGGGTGAAATTGAAGAAAAATTAAAATTTTCAAACTAATTAGGGGTGTATATGAGAAAAAATAAAAATCAAATGACCTAAATGAACTATACCAAAACGACGTCGTTTTGGTTACTATTCATCTTCTTCTTTAATTTTCTCTAAAATAACAACTTAGGGAAACTACTTTGTAGGTGCATTTAATGCCTCTAACCGTCATCAAACTTGGCAACTCTTAAATCAAAATGATCACCTGACAACCCCTGATCCCTGGGCATGACATGTTTAGTTCTCCTGACACCAATGCATCCCCGGTGCCGGTCTAAATTGAACAACTCGGGCAACCACGAATTGTCAAATTTGACAGTTTATGGTGTCTACTTTGAACCAATGATTGAGGTTCTTCCCAATCGGAATCAAGAGCTGAAATTCTTGTCCTATGTATACAAGATTACCCTCTTTCATCTCCTATAAATAGGGGTGGGGGGGAAGGGGTATGAAAATCACAAAAAAATAGCTTCTTCCCTAGTTTCCACCACATTTTTCTTTCTCTTCTTTCTCCCTTCGTCGTGGCCTTCAACCACCACCATTGTCACCGCTGACTTGACCACCATCCTCTCCACCATACTTCTCCCTCTCCACCGATTTTTTCTCTATTTTCTTTCACAGCGGCAACAGCCATCATCGTCGTCATCTTCATTTTCTTCCTTCTCCAGCACTAGTAGTAACAACATCAACATCAACCTCCACCATTGCAACAACCAACAAAAACACCATTCTCTCCATCAGCATGACCGCAGAACCTCATCACCTCAGATGGTCCTTCATCCCTGCCTTGCATCAACCTTCCATGAGATTTCTACTGCGATTGCTGTATGCAGAATTCGTTCTGCATGCAACACCAATAATTAACCAAAAATTAGGGTCGACCTCGACCCAGTTTATATGGGTCGAGTATTGCTCCCCCCCATTTATTTTTATGTTGAGTCGCGGCCTAGGTCATATGGGTCTAGTCTCAGCCCCATCTTCCTTCAAGGTAGAGTCATGGCCCAATTCATACAAGTCTGGTCTCGGCCCTAGTTTCCTTCTGAACTGAGTCGTAGCCTAAGTCATATGGGTCCTGTCTCAGCCTCATCTTCCTTTAGGGCCAAGTCGCGACCCAATTCATATGGGTTTGATCTCGGGCCCAACTTCCTTTTAGGCCGAGTCATGACCCAATTCATAAGGGTTTGGTCTCGGCCCTAACTTCCTTTTGGGCCAAGTTGAAGCCCAGGTTATATGGGTCCAGTTTTAGCCCCAGCTTCATTCAGGTTCGAGTCGTGGCCTAGGTCACATAGATCCGGTCTTGACCCCAGCTTCCTTTAGAGCCGAGTCACAACCCATTTTATATGGATCTCTTCCCCTTGGTCACTTCAGAGCCGAGTCGTGGCCCAGGTCATATAGGTCCCATCTCGACCCAAGCTTCCTTAAGGACCGAGTCACAACCCAACTCCTTCTTAAGCCAGTTTCATCCTAAATTTCTCTAGGCCGAGATCAACTTAACCCAGTTATTTGGGTCGTCCAGCCCACATGTTTTTATAATATTTAATTAATATATATAATATATAATATTATTGTAAACCCCCGTAAAAAAAATAGGATCAAAGTAATGAGGTCTCGATGAGTAATGGAGATTCGATATGAAATAAATGAATAATTAGTATGAATGATAATAAATGTGTCATGTGAGAGAGAGAATAATCTCTATAAACAAATTTAAAGGTATCATTGAAGTCAAAATGAGAGTTATGATTTTTAGTTTAAAACTCGTAACGTTGGCAAAACCAGTGACAAGTTTCATTGGATACAAGAATAAGAAAAATGAGAAGATATTAAACCTTGATAAAAAAACTTATTTTGACAAATTAGTGATAAATGTGGTAATTTTGAATTTATTGAGCATAAATTAAGGGGAAATGTCATGAAAATCTAAGTAAATAAAGTAATGCATGAAATTCAGATTTTAGCGTAAAAGACATTGATTGTCTAGTTTTACGATATCGATAATATATCTCAATTCGACTGTTAGATCGGGCTGAAATTTTATAAGAAATCTCTAGACTTATTGGTTTATCTTAGGTTACAATTTCATGTCAATCGGAGTTTGGAAAGGCTTTATGAGAGTACTCACAATCGGGTAAATTGAAGAAGATGACACAAAGGGGCATTAATAAGGGCATTTTGGTAATTTTATATAAAATGGTATTCCCCTCTCCTCCTTTAAACACAGCTCACGTCCTCTTCAAAAGGAGAAAACATGAGGGAGACCATTTTTCTCCCATTTTCTTCATCTCCTCTCCATTTCTTCAAGTTAAATAAAAAAGGAGTGTTCTTGGGAGGATTATATCCAAGAAAACAAATCAAGTGACTATACTTAGAGAGTTATAAAGCTTGGGAAAAACAAAGAGTAGGAGCTGGAACTTGAAAGAGGAGAACATGAGTTTTGTAGATTTTTGCAAGAATTCATTGAAATAAGTTAAGGTAGCAAGGTAAGCAACATACCATTTCGTAATTTCATTTCTCTCTCTTGTTCTTGCATGAGGAGAAGAAAACCTCCAAGTTTAAAATTCTAGGGTTCATGTAAATATTTTGGGGGAATAATTGTTCTTGTGAATTTCAAGATTAATTGCATGATAATAGCTTGATTTGCAGAAAAAAATAGAAGGAATAAGTTCATTTGAAACTATGGGTTTTGGGATGGCAACAAGGCAGGAACTTTGGCAACCATATCTTGGCTTTCCACCATTGAATTAGGTTGCTTTTTGGATATGTTATTATGCTCAATGTCACCTACATTCTGACCGGAGGGATTGACAAATCACCCTTCAAGACAACCTCATTTGTTGGTTGTTATATCATCTTTTCACCGTTGGATTGGTCTGGATTTTGGATATGTTGTTCTCCCAAATGTTGTATAAATTCTGAATGGTTAAGATTGGAAATAAACACTCCTACCAGAAATTGTACTTCCCGAACAGTAGGTCTCCAATTTTTAGGTCAGTTCGGTATTGTTCTGATACAAGAAGATTTAACCTTTGGATGTATGTTAATTTTGGATATGTTATTCTAATGATGATGATGTATAATTACACCATTTGGATTTATTGAATTCTAAATTTACATAATTATGTTTTAAATTTGGTTTAAGAAATATTGAAGGAGAATATGATGTTTAGCATAAAAAGTATGTTTTGGGACTAAGGATAATTGTAATGGGTTTAATGATGAGGGAAGTGTTTGAGAATTGTTTGTGTTGTGTTTGAGTCATGTTTGATGTGTTGCTAAGTGATGGTATAGTTAAATTCTATAAAAAATAGTGGTGGATTAATACTTTGGTTGTGTTGGAATGGGAAACATGATATGGGAAAGTAGGTTGGGATGAATTGAAACTAACTTTGGAAAATTAACCTCTATTGTGGCTGGCCATGTTAGTTAAATAAGCGCTGGAATGTGTGGTAAATTACGTGTCTTGATGAAGAAATGAATGGGAAATCATGGTAAGGGATGTTGTAAATTGAATTATGATATAAAGAATCATTTTAAGTATGCTTTGGAGAAAAAACAAAATGGCATGTGTAGTCATTGCTAGAATTTAAGTTAAATTACATTGTTTGGTGATAGGTTAAATGTCTTGGGACATTAGAAAAATATCGGTAATGAAAAGTCATGTCCTTTGGACATTGAAAATTATTGATGAAGAATTGAATTAATTGGACGTTTAATGTTAGTGTAAATAAATTCTAATGTAAATGAATTTAAATGACAAGTAAGAAAATAAGATACATCCATGGAAATTTTTTACAAAAGTATTTGATTTCGAGAATTTATAACTATTATGAATAAATCAGGAAGATTCAAATATTGATTCAGGATGTTATATTGAAATATAGGAGAAACATTCACTCAACTTCTCAGGAGCTCGTATAGTAGGAGCTTAAGGAGGGACTATAGGAGGGGCACAACCACAATAAGGGAGTGTGAGTCGAGCTTCTGCAGTTGGTAGGTGTTCTATACTTACAGTTTTTACGTATCGTTAATTTACTAACTTATTAAATTCTTGGTCTTTACATCTATGGGTGAAACTACAAAGAGAAAGTATAAAGTGAAATAAACAAGAAATCAAAATGGATTTGAGTACTTGATTGGGTTAAGATTATGAATTACATTAATAGACTTCATTGATGATCGTTTCATGAAACTTGATTAGTCAGTCCCGAATACGGAGGCTAATGATTTTAGTAAGGTTTACTAACATCGGCATAATCATTCATGTAAATGAGGGATATTGAACTTGATTAACTAATTGGATGAGAATAGTTAATGATATCGGCTGGTGCTGTCGATATCGGCAATCACATGAAACTTGATCAGTCAGTCCTGAATGCGGAGGCTAATGATGTTAGTAAGGTTTACTAACATCGGCGTAATCATCCCTGGAAATGAGGGATACTGAACTTGATTAACTATTCGGGTGAGAATAGTTAATGGTATCGAATGGTGTTGTCGATATTGGCAATCACACGAAACTTGATTAGCTATTCCTAAAGTGAAAGCTAATGATGTCAATAATCTTGACATTAACATTTCCAGAAATATTCCAAGGTATTATGGAAAGAAAAATCTGATTGGCTATTTCGGGTTAGAAATAGTCAAGGATATCAATCGATGGCATTGATTTTGACATTTACAATAAACTTGATTTGTCAGTCCTGATATCCTGATATGGGCGACTAATGACACTAATGAAAATTCATTAGTGTTGGCATTCCCTTCCAAGTTTTGGGGGAGAAGTATTATAATAATATTTCTAATAGGGAATAATTAAACGTGTTAATAAAATGGGGATTAACATCTTGATAGGATTATTCATTCGGCCTTGAAGATGCAGATATTGATTAAAAATTATGGAATAAGATGGACAAAGAAACTAGTTACCCGGTAATGGGCTATTGACATCAATTTTTTTCTAATGACCGGAATATGCAACTTGAGTTAAACTTACTTTTGTGGTGTTAATATTGTCAAGATGACTGACTTGTTAGATTATAAATGGAATGTTGGATGATACTTTAATGTTAAACAAAAATGGTAAATTGTGTTTATGTTATAGATTTTTTTTTACCATGGTTAATGAACTTCTATTCTCACGTCCTAAGCGATACAATATTTGCCTCCATCCTTCACAAGAATTAGTTCTTCAAATTAAGGTGACGAATCACCTACCGTGAGAATTATTGATGTTAAAAGAATGAAGCAAATGAATAAACTGAGTGATTATTACAAATGAGAATTATTGGTAATTTATGTGAAATTACCGGGATTATTATTTGGCTAACAAAAGGGTTAGCCGGATGTTGGGTAATTCATATGGAATTACCGGATTGATTTTGGCAACCAAAATGAGTTAGCCGGATTTCTTGAGTAATTAAGAGAATTGTCGGGTTTATTGATTAACGAAGAGGTTAACCAGATATGGGGTAATTCGTATGGAATTACCAGATTGATTGGCTAACAAAAGAGGTCAGGCAAATGCTCGGTAATTCATATGGAATTACTAGATTGATTTTGGCAACGAAAATGGGTTAGTCGAATTTCTTGGGTAATTAAAAAAATTACCGGGTTTATTAGTTAATGGAGAGGTTAACCAAATATGTGATAATTCGTATGGAATTATCAGATTGATTGGCTAACACACAAAAAAAGGTTAGCCGGATGGTGGGTAATTTGGATGGAATTACCAGATTTATTGGCAACCGAGGAAGGAAAACCAAATTTGTGAGTAATTATATGAAAGTGATAGAATTATTTGGTAATTGTAATGAGTGAACTGGATATTTAAGTTTTTAAAAGATTATGTAAATTAATTGATTGAAGTTAGAAGTATTAAATTTCAAAGGTTAAGAGTAAAATAATTAATATTTGACTAAGATATTGAATAAATTGATTAATATGGTTATTGTTGAAACAGGTACACCGTGAGGTGATGCAGATCGTTAGATGTAGGATTTTTCTGTTTTTTAATTATCATTTTGGAATGTAATATTTATGTCTTTATTTTGTTTGAAAACCTTTATGTTATAAAAATTAAGTAGAAGATGTGTAATATATAATAGTACTCCTTTTACATTAAGTGTGGGACATAAAAATATATTAATTTGTATTTGTAATCTTAATGTTTGTTTACTTCCAATTATTATGTATTATGTGTGTCAATAAGAAAGAAATGAACATGCAAAATGTTATGCATGCACAATGAATGATGTGTTGTTGAGGTTCTACATGATTATGATATGATTGAGAAAGGAGTATAATTGTATAGGATGATTGTATAGGTTTAAGGGAAACTCTGTCGAAATTTCGGCGGCAATTTCGGCAAGTCTTGAATAAGTTCGATGGAAAAAAAAACCCATTTTCTTTAAGTTAAGACTCAAAGTTCTTTTACGAATGCATTAAATTACGGGGTGTTACAATTATATATTATATTATTAAATATAAAACAAAAAAAATTCAAAAATCCTTTTGTTGTTACCCAAATTTTGACCCATGTTTTTTATAAAATTTTTGAAAAATCCAAAAATAGCTAAAAATAACGAAAATAAAAAAATAGGTCTTTTAAATATATTTGCATCGTTTTTAGCATTTCAGCATCGTCTCAAAAGAATTAAAATTTTCAAAGATCTTTGGAACACGTTCGACTTTTAAAGCATTATTTTTAAAATCACTGATTCTTTTCATTCGAGTCGATGTTAATAAAAAAATCCAAAAAAATAAGAAAAATCAAATTTACAAAAAAAGAAAGAAATTGAGGGACCAAGTTTGGAAACCTACAAATATTTTTACCTATAAATACAGGTCTCCACAACACACACATAGAGGGTAATTTTGCACATTTAGAGGCAACACAAAAAAAAACTCATCTCTTTCAAACCAGCTGCCCACCCCCCACTGGGCTAAAACAAGAGACAACCGTAGCCAGCCTCGCTCCTGCACTCTCTTTCCCTTTCCCTCAGCCAACTGCCTCCTAGCCACCACCAGCACGACTTCCTCTCTGTCCCAGTAGCAACATTTTTAATTAAGTCCCCAAAATTTATCAATTCTAGAATTAAGCTCTTGACTTGTTTAATTAAACTAAACCAAAGTTTAATTAAATCCACTAACTTCAAATCATGTTGCCTTAAACCACATTTTAATTTGTTCTTCATTTATTTCATTTTTTTTATCATCATTGTTTTCAGGAAATATAGAATAAAAGGGTAACAAATTGGGCTATGACAGTTGCCCCCTCTTGTAATATTTACGATGCGAAAACAACACGAGATAATTTCATGTGCTATGTTGCAGGTTGAATCAATTTTTTTAAAGTTAAAAGAAATATCTAGGTGTACTTAACATGTTTTCTAGCAGTAAAACAAATATCTAGGGGTTGACCAAAGTGCTTTAGTCGACTTTATAAATCCAAAGTTAACCCAAACGAGAGGAAGAATATAGTTTGACTAAAATAATCAAGACAATATTTTTTAAAAAATATTAAGACGAAAACATATTGGATTGATTTGGAATTACTCATATCAACTCAGGTTAACTTACCAAGTTCTCGACCTAAGTCATAAAACCCTAATAACCCTATAGAAGACAAATAAGAAAAAATATAAAGCCCAATATCTTGTCAACTCAATATTACAGGATGAAATTGAAAGAAAAAAAATTAAAAAAAGGACATAAAAAATCACCCTGGTTAACTGACCAAACCCGTGACTTAAGTTATGAGGCCAAGATAACCTCAAAAAAAAGAAAAATAAAATAAATTTTGAAGCCTAATTCTCAATTAACGCAATATTTAAGGATGGAATTGTAAAAAAAAAAAAAACTTTCAATTGAAAAAGAATAAAGAAAAAAAGACTGTGATAAACTCATAGAAAGCATATAAAAAAATTAAGAAGCTCAATTCCCAATCCACCTAGTGTTGAAAGAATAAATTGAAAAAACAATAATTAAAAACATGTCCCGGGTAAACTCAGTTTAACTTGTCAAATTTGGGTCAGATAAATCAATAGAAAAAAAAATAATGAAGTCAAATAACCCAATGTTAAAGGATGAAATTAAAAAAAATATCAATTCAAAAAAGGACAAAAAAACCCAAGTCAACTTGACTATCCGGTAAAACTCGTGACCTAGGTCATGAAACTATGATAATTCCATAGAAAAAAATAAATGAATATGAAGTTCAATTTTTAATCAACTTAATGTTAAATGATGAAGTTGAGAAAAAAAGATCAACTAAAAAAATAAAAAATGACTCGAGTCAATCTAGATTAACCTACCAAATTGAGGTAATGAGGTTAGAATAACGTCATAAAAAGTAAATAGAAACAAATTATAAAGTCCAACACCCTTTAAACCCAACATTAGAGGATGAAATTGAAAAAAAAAAGTTTGAACTTTAAAAAAAACTTAAGGATTAAATTGAAAAGGGCAAAAGCATTTCACTATTCACTGTTACACTAAAATGTCAAGACTTTTTAGTAAATGTTAATTATTCAATTGTATAGTTGGTCCATGAGAAAAAAAAAAATTCTTATAAATTCCCTAGTTAATGCAAAATAGAGTGTAGGATTTTTTTAACAATATATAAAATATTACACAAGAATGCTTACCAAGAAATAAAAATTAATCCAAACATTTTAATGAATTATTCTAAAACACAATAATTTATCTCCCTCTATCTGTATGTCTGTCTTTCTATATATCTATTTATCTATCTATCTATCTACAAATCCAGATGGAATAATTGTTTATTTTGTTTTGTTTAGTGTACTTCTATCTAGTATATCAAACACACTTCTAGGCTAAAGTTATTCTACTCAAGTTGCAACTTATTATTATTATTATTATTATTGATTTGAAAGGTTGATTTCTTTTTGCTATAAATATGTTGTATATATGCTGATATTTTTTTTTGCTCATCAATTCATGAAGCCTTTAGCCTTATATGTTAATATAAGAAAAAAGAAGAAAGTAGATCAAATTTAAAATACAGAATCCCCTTTTAGTTTGAATATTTTTGGCTTTGGCACGAAGCAAATCAAATCTGAAGAAAGGAATCTCTTTTAGCTTTTATGGATATATCATAATGATAGTCATATGTACGTTACCATTAGATGCTAGCTCGAGATTGATCCTTGCAAGTGGGAGAGAGGGTCCTTAATTCAATTATTTATTTACTCTTTTGAAGACTTTTCTTTTTATTCTATATATAAAAAATTACTTTTTTGAGAGACCATAGATATAGTTACATGCATAACTTATTAGATTAATTATATTTGTGTCATTTATGTAGGTGTTTAACTAATCATCATGAATTTCTCCATCGTTTATCACTAAAACATTTAACAGTTTTATAAACGGGCCAAATCCGTCGGTGTAAGATTGCCACTTCATCATTAAATTTTTTACCGACTAAATTCCCGATGGAAAGCGTCCATCAGCATAGCATTCGTTAGTAATTCAACATTCTGTCGGTAAAAAAAAATACAGATGGTTTTACAGACAGAAAATGCGCACTAAAAAAAAATTCCCATTGAAAATATACCGTCACAAATATTCCATCGATGATTGCGGCATATGCAGTAAATATTTTTCAACTCTCGGTGAAATGCCGATGGACGGTATCCGTCTATATAAGCGTCAGTGATTATGGCATTTTCAGTAATTTATTTGCAACTCTCGGTAAAATATCGACGAAATATTTTTGTCTGTGGAGACATCGATGATTGTGGCATTTCCAATAAATATTTTTCAACTCTCTGTAAAATACCGGCTGAAAAATTTCGTCTGGAAATCCGTCGGTGGTGTTTTTTTTAAATTAAAAAAAACTCATTTATAATAAATAATATAAATTAATATAAATTAATAGTAAAAAAACCAATTATGAAAATAAAATTTTATTAAACATCAAAAATATAAAAATAAAGTTAAATAATACTCATCCAAATATTCATTACAAATTTAATGTGTTTTCAAAAAAAAAAATTAAACTAGAACAATGGTGGAGCTGAAGGGTGAGGAGGAGGTCGTGGAGCCTGGTCATTTCTGGGACCAAACGGCAAAAAAGGAGGCGCATATGTATCACCCATATGTGATCTAATGTTCATGACCATTTGGCGGAGTTGTTCATAATTCATCGATAGTTGCTTGTATTTTTCGATGAGATGAGTCGTGTGTTGCTGCAAGGCCACGAACTTCTTAGATTAGGTGCTCGATACTGATTAGGAGCTCCCAACGGTTGAGACACTACGGGTCACCCGCAAGTTCTCGGCCATAGTATTGGAGAGCCCGTAAACCCGATTTTTTATCGAGTCCACCAGACAATCCTACCTTCATCCACAAATCCAGATCGAAATCCGGATGGGTCGAAGAATCGTCCCCATGTATCTCTCTCAACCGGCTATTATAGGTCTCCTGAAAATAAAAATAGAAATCATCATATTCAATTTAAGAAAAATAATAACTTACGAAATAAAATGGTTGAACGAACATATCACGAAGTGTTGAACGCGATTGTCAACGAACTGTTGCACCCCCTTTTGGTGGTCTTCACTATGTACATGCATCTCTACAAACTGCTCCATTGGACTCGGCTCACATCCAAGAGACGTAGCCTGTAAGAAGAAAAATTAATTAAGTAACAACAAATTAATTAACGATATATTTCATTTAAATTAATCTTACCATTCGTTTCGCATGTGTAGCAAATGGAATGGAGCTATCGATGTGTGTGGTCATCGAACCATGAATTTGCTTGTTCTGGTTGTCAGCACCAGACTGTGAGCATCATGTGAATCATTCAAACATCAACATCACGTGCTCAATATGTTGCGGCCATATATCCCCCGAGATGTATTGTGGTTTGAAATCCCTCCAAACCACCACGTCATTCCAACCTTGTAGACCATTATTTTCTCACATATTTTTTTTCTTTTTTTTGTTCCCTCCAAACCGCCATGTCATTCCAACCTTGTAGACCGTTATTTTCTCGCGTATGTTTTTGCTTTTTTTGTGCTTCATACCAAAAATCACGCAACCTGCTTCCATAGTGACAAATTAGATTTTTTAAAAAAAAAATTTTTAAAAAAAAATATTGTAGTGTGCCATGTGATTTTCGCACACCCTCATCGCAACATTGTCATGCGCACTGTCCCACTTGAATTTGTGTTGTGTATAAATAATTTATATAAATAAAAATAATAATTTATTTATAATTATAATAATAATTTATTAAAGATAAGCTGGAAATTAGAAATTAACACCAATTTGAAATCTTCAAAATCATGCATCGATATAAGGTCTCCATTCAGGATGTCTGGAAACCTGACTCCATTGAAATAATAGAATCTCCATCGACGATTTAAACACCAATGATATTACTCGGGCGACCTCAAAGTTTGTGACCCTGAAAATAAATTAAAAAAATAAAAATTTGATTAGTTGTTCATAAATTATGTTATAATTAAAAAAAACTAAAACCAAAACAAATTTACATTGAAAGGTCGTCATTTCAATGTGCCTCGTACTCGTGGGTGAATTGATTCTGCTGTGAAGGCACATTACCTCTGCGCTGTGAAACAGATTAGTACTTAAAACTGCATTTTTATCAAGGTTTTATATCATCATTTTGCACTTGAAGTATCAATAACTCCTTAACTAAAACATGTTTTAAGTTAACAAGTCTGATAATATAAGCTTAGAAAAGAGATGCTGATTCAATTCAAACTGGAACACTGTTCAGCCATTGGGTCTTATCTGGAGCTGTAGATCTTGACTTTTAGTTTGGTTTATATGGCTAGAAAGCTAAGACATAGGCCTAAAACATTGATGAAGAGTCCAAGACTCAATTCTGCCGTTTGAAAGTCCAAATCTTAGCATCAAAAGAGAAGTTTGAATCTGTCCTGTAGCCCAGACATTGTTCAATGTTCAGCCCATATCTCGAGTTCTAGAAGTCCAAATACACCAATTCTTTTTTGTTTAGAAAGCTGAGACAATTTCCTAGACCTTTCATGAAGATCTTCTGTTCAAATTCTGATGTTATCAATGACGTTTTGTTCAAACAAGAAGATAAGGATTGTCACCAAGTCAAGATGTGGTCACCCACCTAACAATTAGTCATCAAATCAATAGTTTCAAATATTGGTCTATAGAAGGAGGCATTTGTCATGCATTTAGGCATCTTGGTTTTCAGATCAAGATCATGTTCTTGCTCTCTTTCTTTATATTTTTGTAATGCTTAAGTTTTACTTTCATTAATCTCTTGTTTATGCCTTTCATTTTCTTTACTCCTACACCTAGGAGAAGACATCAATCTTTTGGTAATGTCAAGTTTTTGGCGCTATTGCCGGGGAGGTAATTTCTTGTATAAATTATAATATTTATTTTATTTTCACTTTTCTTTTATTTAACTTTTGTTTCTTTTCTTTTGTTTTTTGTTTCTTTTTTTTTTCTTTTCTTCCTTTTGTTCTCTTCCTACACGTGGATAAGAGTTTGGTTATGTACATTAAATGGTAGACTTTGTAGGGTATCCTCATCATTTTTTGAAAACATGGCCGAAGAAGATAACATGTCGCTTCATAATGAGAATAATGAGAATAATCGAGTTAGAACACATAGAGACCACGTGAATCCTACAAGAACAAGTGCACCATCATGTATAGTTTTCTCTCTTAATGCATCTCACTTCAATTCTAAGCCAGACATTATTCAACTTTTACCTTCTTTTCATGGCTTAGATCTAGAACATCCATACCTGCATTTGTGATAATTTGAAGAAGTTTGTAACACTTATAATGACTTAAATTATAGCATGAACACCATTAGATTAAAGCTTTTTTCTTTTTCATTAAAAGATAAAGCTAAAACTTGGCTATAAAATCTTAGGTTAGGATCCATTCGTACTTGGGATAAAATGCAACAACATTTTTTGAAGAAGTTTTTTCCATCTCATAGAACAAACTCTTTCAAAAGACAAATCACCACATTCACTCATAAGTCAAGAGAAACATTTTATTAGTGTTGGGATAGGTATCGAGACTTGCTTAATACTTGTCCTCATCATGGTTTTGAAACATGGAGATTGGTTTCACATTTTTATGAAGGGTTAACATCTAAAGATAGACAAATGGTTGAATTGATGTGCAATGAAACTTTTGAAGATAAAGACCATAATGAAGCAATGAAGTATCTATACTTGTTAGCTGAAAATGCTTAAAATTGGGACACTACAGCCACTTATGAGGCACCAGGTAAAACTCAACCTCATACATCTATTGGAGGAATATACAACCTTAGGGAAGATCATAACCTCCAAGCCAAGTTTGCATCTTTAGCTAGAAAAGTTGAGGCACTTGAATTTAAAAAGAGTTGTCAATTAAAATATGTTCAAGACATTTTGTGTCAAATCTGTGAAATGAATGAACAGTCAACCAATGATTTTCCAACTTTGACTTCTTTCAAGGAATGTCTCCATGAACAATCCAATGCTTTAAACAGTTTCCAAAGGGCAAATCAGAATCCATACTCACAAACGTATAATCCTGGTTGGAGAAATCACCCAAATTTCAGTTGTAAGAGTGGTAACAATAATGCACAAACTTCACGACCACCATTTCAAGCATACCATAATTTTCAAAATTCTCATGGATATGCATCTCCTTATGTTCCTCCTTCTAGAAGAAATCTTAAGGAAACTTTGTATGCATTTATTGAAAAGCAAGAGACAAGCAACACTCAACTTGCTCAAAACATGACAAATTTTAAAGATACTCTTGCAAAATTCACATATACTCTCAGTTTTCAGGATTAAGCATGTTTTATAATAACAAGTCTGATAATATAAGATAGCTTTACTTTATGGTAAATGCTCATTTCAAATTCAGGCATATCTCACAATTCAAAGGATTGATTGATGTGATTAACTATTGAAAGTGAAAGGACAAAGAAAAGGCTAAGCTTAGAAAAGAGATGTTGATTCAATTCAAACTGGAACACTGTTCAGTAATTGGGACATATCTGGAGCTGTAGATCTTGGATTTCAGTTTGGTTTATATGGCTAGAAAGCTAAGAATAGGCCTAAAACATTGATGAAGAGTCCAAGACTCAATTTTTCCGTTTGGAAGTTCAAATCTTAGCATCAAAGAGAAGTCTGAATCTGTCTTGCAGCCCAGACACTGTTCAGTGTTCAACCCATATCTCGAGTTCTAGAAGTCCAAATGCACCAATTCGTTTTTGTTGGAAAGTTAGGACAATTTCCTAGAACTTTCATGAAGACCATATGTTCAAATTCTAATGTTATCAATGACATTTTATTCAGACAAGAAGATAAGGATTATCACAAAGTTAGGAAGTTGCCACCCACTCAACAATTAGTCATCAAATCAATAGTTCTGAATTTTCGCCTATAAAAGGAGGCATTTGTCATACATTTAGGCATCTTGGTTTTCAGATCAAGATCATGTTCTTGCTCTCTTTCTTTATATTTTTGTAATGCTTAAGTTTTACTTTCATTAATCTCTTGTTTATGCCTTTAATGTCCTTTACTATACTTATATAATCATGTTCTCCTCATGTTTATTTATGTTTCTCTTCTTCATTATGTTTAGCTAAGTTTATTATGTCAAGCTGAAAAGGTTTCACTAATGGTGTTAGGATAAGTATAATATAAACTCAATATAGACTTCAATGATTATATCCTAAATAACTTGTTATTAACATGTCTTATCATTTTTATCTTATTAATTCTTAATACCTTGCTTTTTAAATGGTTAATCTAAATTTGTGTTGTATAACACATGGTACAATAAATGCTTGGCACTTTCATAACCAACCATATGGTATAACCTATACCTGTGCTATGAAAGGAACTTGATTTGTTGTTAATATAAGTTCGCATGATGAATTCCTGACAATATTTAAAAGTTTGGTGTTACTTAAATAAGATAATTAATATGATCATGTTAATAATTTATAATGAGCTATTAATGACAAATCATTCGATTGGAACCTCCTTTGTATGTGGTTTCCAGTTGAGTAATAAAAAGAGTTTATATTATACTTATTTGAAATACCATTAGTGGATCATCTAACCTTGACAACTGTTTTTATCATTGTTTAATCATCACATTAATCTTACATCTCAAAGTTCTCTTTAACTCATCATCATCATCATCATCATCATCATCATCATCATTATTATTATTATTATTATTTATAATTTATATAGTTAACCTTCCTATGGTTCGACCTCGGTCTTGCTGGGTTATTTATTACTTCGACACTCCTACACTTGGGAGAAGACATCAATCTTTAATTTGGTCGTGTCATAAGGCTATTGAAAAATCCACTCTTGAACCTTGTGAGAAAGATGACGAGTCAATCTCTGAGGGTAAGGAAGGGGTTTGCTAAAAATATCAATTTTCTTACTCCAGGATTTTTGCCAGCGCACTAGAATATCGAAGACAAAGGAAAATTTTTGAACGAAGTGGAGAACTTTTATTAGGATGACCCTTATTTACTTATTCAAATATTGTCCTGATCAAATATTTCGAAGATGCATTTCGGAAAATGAGGTATGTAGTGCCATTAAACTTTGTCATTCTAAGGCATGTGAGAGTAATTTCTTGTCAAAAAAGACAACTGCAAAAATCTTACAATATGGATTCTATTTGATGCGATCCAACCATCAAAGAATCCATTGGAGGTTCCAGTTGGTCCAGTTACTAGGCTTAGGGCTAAGAAGTTCAAAGAAGCTTTCAATGGACTTCTTCAAGATACATGGGCTAAAGTGGACTTCAAGAGGATTTGTAATAATAAAGAGCAAGCCTTGATTAATCTGATTCATGTTCAAGAGGGGCCTGTTGGTGGAACCAAGACCATTACACAAGGATTAGGAGAAGAAGACTAGATTCGGACAGTTTCACCTTTCGTTACGCTTTTAGTCATAATTGGCGTTACAGATTGAATTTTGATGTGATTCTAGTTGGGCTGGAAACTAGACTTTCATACCTTTCCAACGGTATATGACATGCCTTCTAATTTATTAAGAAGAGAGAGAACCATCCGTTTTAAGTTGGGCCTTGCTGCTGCCAGACAGAATGCGGAAACAACAAACTTGTCTTATTTAATTAGTTGGGCTATCAAACTTTAATTATTTTGAGAGGAGACAATTTGTTTGGGTTTTAGACTTGTTTATTTTGTTTATTTTAATTAGTTTGGGCTAGTTTTAGCTTGGGTTAATTATTATTTAAATTGGGTTTATGTGAGACCCATTACGGAAACTAGGGTTTTGGCTTGGAGTATAAATACTCTTTAGGAATAATTTTAGGGCAGACTTTTGATAATATTTTCAGCATTGTAGCCAACTTTTGGTTGCTCAATCTTGATTCTTGATTGAACTTTCAACTCTTCAAGTAATTGACCATTCTTTGTTGTGAATTTATACTTCTTTTGCTCGTCTCTAGGTATAGGCGTTGTGATCGAGTTGGTTTATAGTCTTGTTGCCTTGGAGCAAGTTTTCCATTGTGATAAGCTCATTCAAATCTCAACAAACTTGGGTTATATTGATCTTGGGGTCACAAATACCATTAAACTCCGCTAGGGTTCGCATCACTATTGGTCCACCATGTTTAAAGATACACATGTGTTCTGCAAAGCTTGTGAAAATTGTCAAAAGTCAGGATTTATTTCAAAACAAAAGGAATCTTTAGATAATCTTCTATTGACTTTTGACACGTATCTTGGTGGAGATGTGCATTGTGCAATTCATGATTTATAACCCAATTTTCATAAAGAACATGTTTGCTAGTTTTTAAGAAAACTGGATGGGAAGCCTATCCCCGACCCATAGAGGACATTTAAGCCATTCTTGGATGTAAAAAAATAGAAGGTGTGAGCCACAATCACAACTACTTACACATACACATGTTTTCATTAGAGAAAGAGAAATAGAGAGAGAGAGAGAGAGAGAGAGATTGAGACTCCAACTGGCTTACATATAGGTGGTATGATTGCATTTTCAATTTCTCATCTATAAAATCTTCTCTTCCTTCCCTTCATTTCTACTTAACCCACACATTCAACAGATATAGAAGTGTGTAGAAATGGCAGGTTCCTCAAGTCATCAAATAAGAAATATTTTTGTTTTCGGAGGATCCAGTCCTGGGAAAGAAAAAGAGTTTTTAGAATCAACAAATCATCTTGGTCGGGTAGTAGCTGAGAGAAAGATTCATTTAGTTTATGGGGGAGGCACCCTTGGGTTAATGGCGGGTGTGTTAATAGCTACATTTTTAGGAGGCAGTCAAGTTTTAGGGGTTGTCCCCAAAGCTTTTGCAAAAAGGGACATCATTGGAAAAACAATTGGAGAGGAACTACAGGTCTCCACAATGTCTGATTAAATGAATGCAATGTTTGACCATGCTGATGCCTTCATTGCCTTACCAGGTGGTCTGGGCACATTGGAAGAGATCTTTCATATTTCCTCTTGGGCCCAACTGCACATTCATTATAAACCCAATGGTCTGTTAAATGTTAATGGTTTTTATGATAATTTTTTGTCTTTACTTGATCATGCCGTGGAACAGAAATTTCTCACATCTTCGGCACGACAAATCATAATCTCTGTTGTTACTACTGAACAACTGATTGATCAATTGCAATCTTTCATCCCTGTAATTGATTCCTCCATGACACAACCAAAAGATTGATGTCTTCTCCCAAGTGTAAGAGTGTCGAAGTAATAAATAACCCAGCAAGACCGGAGTCGAACCACAAGGAGGTTAACTATATAATAATAATAATAATAATAATAATAATAATAATAATAATAATAATAATGATGATGATGATGATGATGATGAGTTAAAGAGAATTTTGATATACGAGATTAATGTGAGGATTAAACAATGATAAAAATAAATTTCAAGGTTAGAGGATCCTCTAATGGTATTTCAAATAAGTATAATATAAACTCTTTTTATTAATCAACTGGAAACCACACACAAAGGAGCTTCCAATTGAATGATTTGTCATTAATAGCTCATTATAAATTATTAACATGATCATATTAATTATCTTATTTAAGTAACACCAAACTTTTAAATATTGCCACCAAACTTTTAACATGATCATAACATAGGTGTAGGTTATACCACATGGCTGGTTATGAAAGTGTCAAACATTTGTTGTACCAAGTGTTATACAATACAAATCTAGATTAACCATTTAACAAGCAAGGTATTAAGAATTAATAAGAGAAAAATGATAAGAAATGTTAATAGCAAGTTGTTTAGAATATAAGCATTGAAGTCCATATTGAGTTTATATTATACTTATCCTAACACCATTAGTGAAACATTTTCTCCTTAACATAATAAACTTAGCTAAACATAATGAAGAAGAGAAACATAAATAAACAAGAGGAGAACATGATTATATAAGTATAGTAAAGGAAATGAAAGACATAAACAATATATTAATGAAAGCAAAACTTAAGCATTATAAAAATATAAAGAAAGAGAGCAAGAACATGATCTTGATCTTGATTTGAAAACTAAGATGCCTAAATGCATGGCAAATGCCTCCTTTTATAGGCCAAAATTTAGAATTATTGATTTGATAACTAATTGTTAAGTGGGTGGCCACCTCTTGACTGTGACAATTCTTATCTTCTTGTCTGCCAAAAACGTTATTGCTAACATCAAAATTTGAATAAATAGTCTTCATGAAAGTTTTGGGAAATTGTCTCATCTTTCCAACAAATTAAAATTGAGGTCATTTAGACTTCTAGAACTCGAGATATGGGCTGAACACTGAATAGTGTCTAGGCTGCAGGACAGATTCAGACTTCTCTTTTGATGCTAAGATTTGGACTTCCAAATGGCAGAATAGAGTCTTGGACTCCGCATGAATGTTTTAGGTCTATGTCGTAGCTTTCTAGTCATATAAACCAAATTGAAATCCAAGATCTACAGCTCCAGATATGACCTAATGACTAAATAGTGTTCCAGTTTGAATTGAATCACCATCTCTTTTCTAAGCTTAGCCTTTTCTTTGTCCTTTCACTTTCAATTGTTAATCACATCAATCAATCATTTGAATTGTGAGATATGTCTGCATTTAAAATGAGCATTTACCATAAATTAAAGCTATCTTATAGTATTATAAAACATGCTCTAGTTAAGGAGTTATTGATACTTCAAGTGCAAAATGATGATATAAAACCTTGATAAAAATGCACTTTTAAGTACTAATCACTCCATGAGTCGAATATAATGGTCAAATAAGGAAAGCCGTAAAGAGCTGAGATGGGATTTGAGCCTTAGTTTGTAAAAACTTGTTTCTTTTGGTTTTATTAATAGCATATTATTTTGTTTTGTTATTTCTTATATTTGTTTAAGTGTGTTTCAGGTTTGTCAGTGTTCTTTGTTTCAAGTGATGTCTTCTATACTTTATCTTTTTACCTTAGGATATGAAGGGCAATGTCTCGTTTTGGTTGAGGAGAGATGGTAGTAGTTGATATTAAAAAAAAAATTAACTAACTATGTTTTCTATTTCATAAACCATTTGCAAAACTGTTGTTACTAGGATGACAGAGTAAAGAAGTTCTTTTGTTAAAATGACTATTGAGACGCATCTTAGTAAACATTCTTAATAAGGTCTATCATAATACTTCTTGAAATATTCAGGTTTACAAACTCTCGCATTGTTGTCACTTGATTCTACTCATATACTTGTTTAATAAGTATTTTTAAACCTTGATTTTCACACACACACTTTAACATTTGATTGTAGGTTGCATATTTGATTATTACATTATTTATGTTCTTTTGTTAAAGGTAACAACTAAGGGAAAGAGATAGTATATAATTTGCAAAAAAAAAACCAAAAAACCAAAAAACTAAAAACTAAAAGAAATTAATTATATTGATGATAATAAAAACGTAGATAAGTTTGGTTTCGTAGCCTCCCTAACCTAAGCAATTAAGCCTGAATGGGTGTTTTAACACCTAATACCCTAAAGTCAATTGACTTGGGAGCTATTAGCCCAATGCTTGTTACATGGGTTAAGGAGAAAAGCTTAAGAGAAAAAAAAAGATAGGTTAAAGATGCATTGTATTTTAAGTTATCTATATATATATTAAAAAAAGAGAAAAAAAAGATAATAATCCCAACCCAAGAAAGTTAACCTTAGAAAAACATTAGAACAAAATTGTGTTTTCATCCAAGCAAAGCCCCATAACTATGTGTTGATATATTGAGCTAAAAAAGAAGCTTTATTAATATCTTTTTTAAGAAGTATGAAGTAGATATATAAATTTAATGAGAGTTTGTTTATTTAGATAGATTAATGGAAGTTGAATGATGAATGTCTTGCTTTGTGGAACTTGCAAATTGTTTTTCTATTTTAACACTTTGATTACTAGGGACTAGTAATAAGCTGGTTGGGGGGTGTGATTAGTACTTAAAAGTGCATTTTTATCAAGGTTTTATATCATCATTTTGCACTTGAAGTATCAATAACTCCTTAACTAAAACATGTTTTATAATAAAAAGTCTGATACTATAAGATACCTTAATTTATGGTAAATGTTCATCTTAAATGCAAGCCTATCACATAAATGAAAGGATTGATTGATAAGTTTAAGTACTGAAATTGAAAGGACAAAGAGAGGGCTAAACTTAGAAAAGAGATGCTGATTCAGTTCAAACTGGAACACTACTTGGTAATTGGGTCATATCTGGAGCTGTAGATTTTGGATTTCAGTTTAGTTTATATGGCTAGAAAGCTAAGACATAGGCCTAAAAAATTTATGAAGAATCCAAGACTTAATTTTGCCGTTTGAAAGTCCAAATCTTAGCATCAAAAGAGAAGTCTGAATCTGTCCTACAGCCTAGACATTGTTCAGTGTTCAGCCATATCTCGAGTTCTAGAAGTCAAAATACACCGATTTTTTTTTTTGGAAAGCTGAGATAATTTTCTAGAATTTTCATGAAAACTATCTGTTCAAATTCTGATGTTAGCAATAACGTTTTGTTCAGACAAGAAGATAAGAATGTAAATGTATAATTAGAATATTTTGCAATAAAATAAATTATAATTAAATCTTTGAATAAATTCATTCATCAACGTTAATGTTACTGAAACAACATTAAATTAATCACTGAACAAGTTATGAGACCAAGATAACCTTTTAGAAAGAAAAACAAAACCCGATTTAGTGAGAGTTAAAATGTCAAAACCCACAACCCTGATCATGAAACTAAGATATCCTTGTTAAGCATAAATGAAATCAAATTATAAAACTCAAGTCTCAACCAACTCAATGTTCAATAGTAAAATTGTAAAACAAATCAATTAAAAAAGATAAAAAAAACCGGGTTAACTCGGGTTAACTCATTAGCACTATTCTCGGATTATGAGGTCGACATAACCCAATAGAAAGCAGATGAAATAAATCATGAATCATAATTATCATTCAACTCAATATTAAATGACGAGACTGAGAACAAAAAGTTAATTAAGAAAAAGAAAATAAAAGCAAATCAATTGGGTCAACCTGTAAAACCAGTGATCCGTGTAATGGAAGTAAGATAATCCAATAAAAAATAAATCTAATATTAAATAATAATTTTTTTTAAAAAGCATTAATTAAAAAAATAAAAAAATATTAATCCAATAAATAGTCCTTGCGTTATAGTAAAAACCCCTTTTCAGTTAGTTTTTTCTTGTTAACTTAATATTAATTATAGCTTTTAAAAGAGAAAACGGGGACAAGTGAGAGGAAGGAAAAAAGAGAGATGCCTTTTCTTTTGCCAAACCCACCATTGTTAGTGTCGCACCCTCGTGGCGGAGCGCAGTGGAGTGGCGACCCTCGATTGATTTCGGGGTCTTTTTTTTTGTGTAAGGAAGTCGCCACCTAGTATTATGGTTACTAGGAATCCTAACTGGTCTTTCAAAGATTCTAAGGCAAGGGACTGGTTACGTAAAGGGAAGGTATTAGCATCCCTAGTACGCCCTACCTAAGGTAAGCTGCTTGGTGTTTGGTTTGCCTTATAATTGCTATGGTGTTGGTGTTCTCTTAATCCCATCAGTTTTCCTAGGATACATTTTGCTATGAACAAACTCGAACTGAAAGTCTAAAAAGAAAGAACCCTTGGTCAATATTGATCACACCCTTAGATGTGTTTACAAAGTACAAAGGAGAATCAATACAGATCTCTTGAAATCTGTGTTTGATTCGGACTAAACTTATTAAGATATAAATCCAAGGAGATTCCATGTGCTTTAAAAACTCATTTTTCCTTTAGTATTTCAAGAGTTTGCGACTCGTAAATCACAAGGAGAAGGGACAAAAAATAGAAATCTAAGGAAATTCATGGCGCTTTAAAAGTCTATTTTTGCCTTAGTGTTTTATACTTCCATGGCTCGTAAACTGTGGAGTAAAAAAAAATGAAATGTCCTTGATTATAATCAAGGATTCTTTCAAAGATGTGTAATGACTTATTATTCATAGAAAATTATTTTCGATATTTACTACTTAAAATGATAAAAGTAAAACTAGAGGAAGATTAATGATTGATATTGTAATGTAATGTAAGATATTTTAAAAAATTATTTTTATTTAAAAATATATTTGAATAATTTTTTAAATTATTTATATTGATATATTAAAATCATAAAAAATATTAATTTAATATATTTTCAAACAAAACTTATGCAAATTCAATTAAAAAAACATTAAAAAAAACTGCAAGGAGGAGATAAGGTTGAACAGGTGACGACAATCAATTGGCTCTCGGATGACCTTATCTCCATGTCACAGGTCCTTTCTCTTAATTGTTTTCTAAATTCGAAACTGTAATTTGTAATTGTAATTCCCAGCATAGCGCATATATGCGAGGGTAATCACAACAACTCAAGAGAAAAACAACACCCTATTAAATCAAATTAAAAAAAACAATTTGAAGTATCGAAGGGTGAAATAGAAAAAAATGGAAGAACTGAAATGAAATAAAACCTTGGTGGATGCTATCAATAGCCTTGTTCTTTTAGCTTTCTGTATGATGTAATGGGTAGGTCTTATTACTTGAGTGTGTGATGCAAGAGATAGTCATTGCAGATTTTAGTTGCCTAAGTTTGATCCTTTGTGGAGTTCCTTGCAAATCTCTTTTTTTTCTCCTTATTCATAATTTTCAAAAAAAAAAAAAACAAATATTTACCGATCATAGCTTTAGATTAATGTGTAATTGGAAGCGAAGAGGAGCTAGTATCATTCGTGCAGGGTCAAAGTGATCTTCATCAGCCTTCCATTCCTTTCTCTCTTTGCTAGGTGAGTACTTGTACATATTATTCTTTTATTTGTTTGTCATTATCTTTATATTATGCTTTTTATCTTAATTATGTCATAAATTTGCATTTTTGTGGGAATTGCTGCTTTAAACTCATAAGTGTAAACTATTTTTTTTCAATGTATTCTTTAGATCGGTGGTATGCTATCTTTCACTAATGAAATTCTGTTTATTGGTTTTGAGAAGGAAAAAAAAAGTATTTATATCTTTGTTTTATGGAAAAAGCACATAGATCTATGAACTAGATATAAAAAAAAGAAAGGATAGATATTCCCATTACTCATGGCATAGATAGAGATAGTCATTACAGATTTTAGTTGCCTAAGATTGATCCTTTGTTGAGTTCGTTCCTTGCAAGTCTTTTTTTCTCCTTATGCAGACTATCTTAATTATGTCATCAAATTGCATTTTTTTATGGGAATTGCTGCTCTAACTCGCAAGTTAGAATCCATGCAAACTATTTTGTTTGAATACTTCTCCTCTTTTCAACATAAAGTCGTTCTTTTATAAATATATTCATTAGATTGATGATATGCTATCTTTTCGTTTTATTTGTTTTGAGAAATAAAAAAAAAAAGTATTTCTATCTTTTTTATGGAAAAGCACAGAGATCTAAGAACTATTGTGTAAATAATTGTTAGGGTAAGTGTGAATTTTAACACGTGGCATGGATAGCTATTGATGAGGGGACAAAGGGATTACAATGATCTATGAACTATTGTGTAAATAATTGTTATGTTAGGACAAGGGATTAAATGTTTATCGTTCTACTTATATCTTGCCTTGTTGCTCTTGAAGCTGGCTTCCATACAGAGCCAAAGGCCTTCTCCTTTTGTTCCTCTCGCTATATTTTATTATTGAGCAGTCAGTACCGGTGCTTTCCGCATATATTTTCACGAATTAAGGTAATAAAATTACTATTCTCATTCTCTCAATGCCTATTTTACTTGTAATGACTCACTCTCACGTTCTGTATCCTTATTTCTTTGATTTTCAGACCGGTGGAAAATGGCTATCGAAAGTGTTGGTGGATCCGTTGTATCCAAGATAGCAGAGCTCTTGGTGGAACCAGCAATAAGGCAGTTCCGTTACATGTTCTGTTTCAACAATTTTGTTCAAGAATTCAATGAACAAAAGAAGAACCTGGCTTTGACGATGATGTCCGAGTTGCTGAAAGGAATGCTGAAGAAATTTACGAAGATGTCAGTAAATGGCTGGAAGATGCAAACAACGAAATTGAAGGTGTGAATCCTTTGGAAAATGAAATAGAAAAAAATGGCAAATGCTTCACTTGGTGTCCAAATTGGACGCGACAATTCAAGTTAAGCAAGGCACTGGCAAAGAAGACGGAGACAATTCAAGTTCAAATTGGACGCGACAATTCAAGTTAATTTGTAATTGTAATTCCCAGCATAGCGCATATGGAAGGACTGAAATGAAATAAAACCTTGGTGGATGCTACCAATAGCCTTGTTCTTTTAGCTTTCTGTATAATGTAATGGGCAGGTCTTATTACTTGAGTGTGTGATGCAAGAGATAGTCATTGCAGATTTTAGTTGCCTAAGTTTGATCCTTTGTGGAGTTCCTTGCAAGTCTTTTTTTTTTCCCTCCGTATTCATAATTTTCAAAAAAAAAAAAAATTGACCGATCATAGCTTTAGACTAGTTACATGACGCGCGCGAAGCCGCGGGTTAATTTTTTTTTGCATAAAAAATATCAAAAAAAGCTAAGATCTAAAAGTGTTACATCTTTCTGCAAAGCTATACCCAAGAGTCTTGGGTTTGATTGCAACACTTGACCCAAAAGTAATATTTATAATATTAATAATAACATTAAACTTGCATGACTCAAGTTTAAGTGAGTCTGATTGCAATATCAAACCCAATAGCCTTGGATATGGGTTTGGCTGCAAGGTTGTGTCATAAATGTGTGATAATCAAATAGATTAATTAAAAAGAAAAAAACAAAGAAAAAAACCAACAGGAAGAAAAAAACTAATGAAGAAAAAGAAAATTTTTTTTGAATTAACTGGGTTAACCCTTTAAACCAGGTTAACCTGTCAAACCTTGGATTCGTGTCGTGAAAGTTTGATAACTAAATAGAAAAAAAAATTGACGGGTTAACCCAGAATTAATTAGGCTAACCCGTGAAACCAGGTCAACCCATCAAACCTGGGATCCGTGGCATGAAAGTTTGATAACTAAATAGAAAAAAATTTAACATTAACAAACTAAATTAAACGAAAAAAATTAACTAAAAAGAAAAAAAACAAAAACAAACAAAAGGCATCAACCTTTTCATTGTGGACTGCACTGTGCAGTCCACAGTCAAAGGCATAAAAACGGTAAAAAAATAAAAATAAAAACTAAAGGCATCAGCCGATAACTAAATAGAAAAAAATTTAATATTAATGAACTAAATTAAATAAAAAAATATTAATTAAAAAGAAAAAATAAAGAAAAAAAACCTATAAGAAAAAAAAAACTAATGAAGAAAGAGAAAAAAATCTAAATTAACTCAGAATCAACTGGGTTAACCCGTCAAACCAGGTTAAGTCGTCAAATCTGGGATCTGTGTCATAAAAGTCTGATAATTAAATAGAAAAAATTTAATATTAAGAAAGTAAATTAAAAAAATTAATTAAAAAACAAAGAAAAAAGCTAAAAAAAGAAACTAAAGGCATCAGTTTTTTCACTGTGGACTGCACTGTGCAGTCCACAGTAAAAGGCTTAAAAAGAAAAGGAAAAGGAAAAAAAACAAAGGCATACGCCACGGGTTAATTTTTTTTTCTTGCATAAAAAATATAAAAAAAGGCTAAGATCTAAGAGTGTTAGGTTTTTCTGCAAAGATATACCCAAAAGCCTTGGGTCTAGCTGCAACGCTTGACCCAAGAGTAATATTTATAATATTAATAATAATATTAAACTTACATGACTCAAGTTCATGTGGGTCTGGCTGCAAGGTCGTGTCATAAAAGTGTGATAATTAAATAGATTAACTAAAAAGAAAAAAACAAAGAAAAAAAACCAACAGGAAGAAAAAAACTAATGAAGAAAAAGAAAAAAATCTGAATTAATTGGGTTAACCCTTCAAACCAGGTTAACTCATCAAACCTGGGATTCGCGTCATGAAAGTTTGATAACTACATAAAAAAAAAATTGACAGGTTAACCCAGAATTAATTGGGCTAACCCGTGAAACCAGGTTAACCCGTCAAACCCAAGATATGTGTCTTGAAAGTCTGATAACTAAATAGAAAGAAATTTCAAATTAACAAACTAAACTAAACGAAAAAAACTAATTAAAAAGAAAAAAAAATTACAGGTTAACTCGTCAAATCAGGTTAACCCGTTAAACCTGAGATCCGTGTCATGAAAGTCTGATAACTAAATAAAAAAATTTAACATTAACAAATTAAATTAAATAAAAAAATTATTAAAAGAAAAAAACAAAAAAAAAATGACGGGTTAACCCGTGAAACCTGGGACATGTGTCATGAAAGTTTAATAACGAAATAGAAAGAAATCTAACATTAACAAACTAAAGTAAACGAAAAAAATTAATTAAAAAGAAAAAAAAGCAAAAAAAACAATTCGGGTTAACTCGCCAAACCATGTTAGCCTGTTAAACCCGAGATCTGTATCATGAAAGTATAATAACTAAATAAAAAAAAATTAACATTAACAAACAAAAAAAATTTATTAAAAGAAAAAAAATAAAGAAAGAAGCAAAAAAAAAACCCTAAAGACATAAAAAATGAAAAAAAAAACAAAAAAAAAAGCTAAAAAATAAAAAAAAAAAACAGCTAAAAAAACAAAAAAAAAAAAAAAGTTAATTTTTTACAGTGGAGACAGTAAAAGGCTGAGCCGTTTTAGTTATATTTCAATTAATGTGTTATTGGAAGCGAAGAGGAGCTTATCATTCGTGCTGGTGTCAAAGTGATCTTCATCAGCCTTCCATTCCTTTCTCTCTTTGCACGCAAACACTTTTAGTCTTGATAAAACTAATTAATCAATCCTATAGTTTTAATAACTATATTGTTTAAAACTAATTAAACACTTTCTGGTGTTTTTTTTTTTCTTTCTTGAAAATAAAATAAGGAAAAGAGAAGCAGGCAGTTGAGGAAAGTTCATTACGAAGGAAGGTATTATTTACACACACACACAAATGATCTGTTTGTATACGCAAAATTTTCATAAATTTTTCAATTTTGTGGCTGGAAGAATAAAAAATAGACTTGAGAAAATTGATAGAATGAAAGAAAAGAAAGTTCGTTTTTTATCCATCAGACCACAAAAATTACATATAGCACAAAGAAAGTTCGTTATATAATCTTAATTAACACAAAATTTTTTATTCTACTGACATTGTTGATGTTTGGCTGAGAATAAAATAACATAAATAATTTAAAACCATCAAGATTTTTGTTACTTTTATTTAGTAAAAACGAAGATTGTTTACATTAAATGACGAGCATATTAGTTTAAAGAACATTATAGTTTAAGCATATATATATATATGCTAGGATCTTGATTGAGTGCAACTTTAAATATTTTTTTATATTTATACTAAGATTTTGATTGAATGTTTTTGCAATTTTATGTCCTCTTACCTTACCTTGTTATAAAATTGCATGCAATCTACATTAAATGATTGCTACCATTACAATATCACCAAACATTAAATACCCAGTCAGTCGAGTCGTGGTAGTGAAACAACAAGCAACAACAGAGAAAAACATGATGAATATAAAATTTTATAATATGATCAGGTTTGAGTAAAACATGATGGCAAAAATTTGGGTTTCAGATTAGATAGGGATACTACTCTACTTGACCCGTACCTATTCAATGACCTAAAATACCAATTCATTTTCCCAATTGAAACAAAAATCCAATAATTAACAAAAAAAAGGAAGAAAAGAAACTGACTCTGAAATCAAAAAACAAGAAGAACCCACAAATTAGAGACCCAAGAAGAAGAAGAAAAAATCCATTTTAATAAAAAAATAAAACGAATAAACATGTTCTTGAAAGGTCCTGGTAAGAGCGAAGCCACCACCAACTTGACTAAGATTAGTGAATTGAGTTCTTAAAAGTTTGACTTTGAGGACCACCGTCAGATTCTGGAGGACCCCAATATGATGGTGTATCTTAGAGCACCACATCAAAAGATAAGAAATTCCTCGAAGATCACCATAATAAGACTAAAAGAAAGGGGACCAAAGATAAAATGGCGGAAAAAATAGGTGGCAGTTTCAAAATTAAGGTAAAAAGTTCACTTTATTTGAATTATAATTTTTAGATCCTTCTAATTTTTAAAAATTCAATTTTTTTATTCAAAACTTTGTTTTTCTATTTTCAGTCATAAATTTGAGATATGAGAGAAAAGATAACTTGACTCCAGTTGAAGAAAATGAAAGTCATTAGTTTACATAAATCATAGCCATGTAAAAGGTCGATTTTATTGTCAGCAAGTTTCATTCAAGTTGCTTTTGGGTTTTGGACTTATTATTGGATTTATTGAGGTCATAAATGAATTTATCAAGGTCTTTAAGGTGTTTTCTAGATATTATGAGTTAAAAATAAAATAAAAAATAAATTTTTAGGCTTAAAATACCCCTGACCTGATCGGTCACTAAATTCTGAACAAGCAAACGACACTTCATTTTTTAATGTAGGTGTAGCAACGCATTCTCTAAGTTTTTTTTAATAAAAAAATGAAAGACACGTCTTCTACCCTTTGATATAAGAAATTAAGAGGCTTGGCCCGTGAGGGAGGCTTTTTTTTTAATGGGACAAGTACACAAGCCCACGTGTCTGGCCTTTTATGCTTTTTTTTCTTTACAATTTACACTTTAATCATTCTAAAAGATTGGTTAAAAAATAATTTGAATTTTTTTTTATCAATACCATTGAAATTTCAAATAAAAATTTAGATTGGTTAAAAAATATTTTAGCAAGCGTTATTTCTTTACACCCCTTCACGGTGTTTTGTTCTTTCTTTATATATATATATATATATATATCAGTTTATTTGATTGATAAAACATTTTTGTTTGTTGTTTAATTAAATACCGTTTGATTTTTTTATATATATAACATTTGTGGGCACTTTTATTTGTTGCAAACCTCCACTGTGGTTTTCTTTACTTGAACTATATTTGGTAGCTTTCCTTTGCATGTCAGCTATTATTATCTTATAGTTAGAAAAAAAATCCAAACAAATAAGTTATTGAACCCAATCATGTCCATCATCCAATTCACGAGTTTGGCAACTTAGCTCGAGTTGAGCCAAGTCGATAAAAAATATTATTATCTTAATATATAAAAAGAAAACTTAAAAGGACATCCACTTGATTTTTTTTCCTTAATATCAAACTAGATTTTAACTTGGTCACATCGGGTAGGCTCTTCCTAGTTCGATTTGAAACCCAATCCATGTAAGGGCTCAGTTTGGGCAGTTTGTTAACTTCTTCAAGAGAAAGTCGTTTGAAAATAGTGAAAGAGAGATAAAGTTGGTGAATGAGCACTTTTCAAAAACGAAACTCATTGTTCTTGGTATCAATGAGTTTTATTATACAAGAAAATTTTGATAGTGGTGGTTTCTTTCTATAAACATGCCTGAAAAGTAGATTAAGTTCCATTTAGATTTTCTTATTTGGTTGATTTTTATTTTTTGAATGATTTTGGAATTTTGTTTTTTGGTACATAGAGGTTTTTATGGTGTTTTTAGATGCAAATGGGTTGAAAAATAGATTCTTAGGTTTAACTTTTTGAGTTTTATTTATCCATTTCCATTAAATGTTTCTATTAAATTAGCTCTATTTTTTAAAATTGTGATTGATGTTTTTTATATGTTTTTAGTTGCATGATATTTTAAAGAAATTAGTTTGATTTGTCCTAAACTAGATTAAAATAAAAAAACAATCAATGTAAAATATTTGTATGTGTATCTATATTTTATTTCTACTATGAAGATTAACTTCATGTTTTAATATTATATTAGTAATAACAACTCCTTTTAATTTATTAGTTCAGATATATATTTACTTCATTTTATAAAATATAAATAGTACATTTTCATGTCTCAATTAAAAAACATATTAATTATTGAACTTCATAATTTATTTTGGTGTGTTTTTCATAAAGTTATTGTGGTCTTAAACAAATATCTCGATATTTGTTTGAGCGTTAATTTTTTAATCATATCATTAAATAAAAATATTTTTTAAAACAATTACTAAATTTAGTGAAGTCTATAACTCGAATCACGATTTTAGCAGATTAAAATTATTGTTGGAAAAGCTAATATTAAAATTATTATTTTAGTATTATCATCAAATAATTTTTTTATATTTTAAAAAATGTATTTAACTCGGCAGAGTATAGTTAAATGGAATGGTATAATTTAGATCTTGAGACACTAACGTCAGCTGAACTACTTCCAATTTGGATCTTGAGACACTAACGTTAACTAAACTTATTTCCAGTTTGAGAGTATGGTTGCGGTTGCTTTTTAAAGTGTTTTTCATGCTGAAATGCATCAAAATGATATTTTTTTTTATTTTTTAAAAATTAGTTTTGAAATCAGCGCATCAAAACGATCCAAAACATTCAAAAATATTAATTTTTAACAAAAAAAACAATTGAAATTTTTTTAAAACACTGATTGATCCACGTTTCCAAACTCTCTGGATTGATATGCTTTAAATGAGCAATTAAAATATCAAAGGATTTCCGGGACACTCCCAAGACATTTAATGGTATATTTAATGTTTGTCCCTATTGAGATTACGACGAGACCAAATAGAAAAGTACTAGTTACATGCCCCGCGCGATGTCGCGGGTCAATTATTTTCTGCATTTCAAAAAAAGTTAAGATCTAAAAGTGTTAGGTTTTTTTGCAAAGTTATATCCAAGAGTTTTAGGTTTGGTTGCAACGCCTGACCCAAGAGTAATATTTATAAAAGTGTTAGGTTGTTTTGCAAAGTCATACCTAAGAGTCTTAGGTTTGGTTGCAACGCCTGACCCAAGAGTAATATTTATAATTTTAATAATAACATTAAACTTGCATGACCCAAATTTAAGTGGGTTTGACTGCAATACCAGACCCAATAGCATTGGACGTGGGTCTGGCTGCAAGGTCGTGTCATAAAAGTGTGATAATTAAATAGATTAGTTAAAAAGAAAAAAAACCAACAGGAAGAAAAAAACTAATGAAGAAAAAGAAAAAAAATATGAATTAACTGGGTTAACCCTTCAAACCAGGTTAACCCGTCATACCTTGAATTCGCATCGTGAAAGTTTGATAATTAAAAAGGAAAAAACAAATTAATGGGTTAACCCAGAATTAACCGGGCTAACCCGTCAAACCAGGTTAACTCGTCAAACTCGGAATCCGTGTCATGAAAGTTTGATAACTAAATAGAAAAAAAAATTAACATTAACAATTTAAATTAAACTAGAAAAATTAATTAAAAAAAAGGCATCAGCCTTTTTACTGTGGACTGCACTGTCCAGTCCACAGTCAAAGGCATAAAAACAACAAAAAAACAAAAAGAAAAACTAAAGGCATCAGCCGATAACTACTTAGAAAAAAAATTTAATATTAATAAACTCAATTAATTAATTAAAATTAATTAAAAATAAAAAATAAAAGAAAAAAACTTTAAAAAGAAAAAAAAAACTAAATAGAAAGAAATTTAACATTAACAAACTAAACTAAATGAAAAAAATAATTAAAAAGAAAAAAAAAGCAAAAAAAAAAATTTCAGGTTAACTCGTCAAACCAGGTTAACTCGTTAAACCCAGGATCCGTGTCATGAATGTCTGGTAACTAAATAAAAAAAAAAGTAAACATTAACAAACTGAACTAAACGAAAAAACTTAATTAAAAAGAAAAAAATAAAAAAAAATTGGGTTAACTCGTCAAACCATGTTAACCCGTTAAACCCAGGATCTGTGTCATGAAAGTCTGATAACTAAATTAAAAAAATTAACATTAACAAACTAAATTAAACAAAAAAAATTTATGAAAATAAAAAAACAAAAAAAATTGACGGGTCAACCCAGAATTAACTGGGTTCGCCCGTGAAACCAGGTTAACCCGTGAAACTCGGGATATGTGTCATGAAAGTGCAAAAAAAAATAATTTCTGGGTTAACTTATCAAACCAGGTTAACCCGTTAAATTCTGAAAACGTGTCATAAAAGTCTGATAACTAAATAAAAAAATTAAACATTAATAAACTAAATTAAACAAAAAAATTTTGTTAGAAGAAAACAAACAAAGAAAGAAGCAAAAAAATAATCCCAAAAGGCATAAAAAAACAGCTAAAAAAATAAAACAATTTTTAAAAAAAAACCTCAAGCGTCAGTGTTTTAGTGTGGACTGCACTGTGCAGTCCACAATAAAATACTGATTCGTTTTAGTATATGTTACAATTTATAAAATATTTTAGTTTTTAAGTTTGATTTTATTCCTTTTTATTTTCGGTTCGGATCATATTAAACCAATCAAATTTTGTTTTTCAAATTTTTCATATTAAAATTATCTAATAAACTCAAAATAAATCATTTGATTTGATTGATTTCAAATCAATTTTTATAAATATTAATCTACTCAGTGATTTTCACCATTTTTTGGTTATTATACTAAAAGTTAAAATAATACAAATTGTTTCTGCAAACTCTCTCTTTCCACGCAAACATGACCTCACAAAACACTTCTGGTCTTGATAAAACTAATTAATCATTCATATAGTTTTAATAACTATTGTCATAACCCATTTTTAGGTTACTTTTTAAATTTAATTTTTTTTCTTTCAAAAAATCAAAAAATATATATTCGGACTAAAAAAACAAAAAAAATCCAAAAACAATAATAATAGCAATGATAAGAGGATGTCAAAGTGCCCAGAAAATGACTAAAAATTAGTTGAGGAGGTTTAAAAATATAAAAATTAAAATTTGACAGTATTTTGTTGACTAGTGAGAGCCCTGTTGACAAATAAAATTCAATTTGAGGAAGAAAAGTCCAAACTCAGATGTTTATGGACTCAATTAAATTTTATTGAAGGTTTAATTGAATTTATGGACGGTTTGATTGCAAGAAAAATTAATTTTGAAGTCAACAAAGAAAATTCAATTTGAGAAAGAAAAGTCCAAAATCAGATGTTTATGGACTCAATTAAATTTTATTGAAGGTTTAATTGAATTTATGAACAGTTTGATTGCAAGAAAAATTAATTTTGAAGTCAATTTAGGCTTTAATTGGAAGAAACTAAAGTTCTGGGGTCAAATTATAATTTTTTAGAGTTAATTTGGTTAAATCAAGGGCTTAATTGCATAAATATTGAAGTTTGATGGTCAATTGGGGACTTAATTGAAGAAATCTGAAACCAAGGACCAAAATGAAAAGGCGCACAAATTGAAGGCCTGATTTTGAATCTAATGCGTTTTGGCGCCAGTTTCCATTTAAATGAAAAGGCGCGTTTTAGGAAAAACAGTGTCGTTTCATACATTTCAAAAAAGAAAAAAGAAGACAAAACGGTGCCGTTTTGAACGGCACCATAAGTCTTCCTCTTCCCTTGGACGCGTAGAGAACAGGGGAAGAAGAAGACTTTTCTCCCCCGCTTTGCCTGCTCCCTTTTTCTCTGAAACCACCAAAAAGACGCCGACAAAACTTACCACTTGCCTGCCACATGGTGGAAGAACAGGGGATGCACCCCTAGGGCGGCTGCACAGTGGCCGCCCCGACCACCCTACCGAAAGAAAAAAGAAGAGAAAAACAGAGGAAGAAAAGAAAAGAAAAAACACAAAGAAGTAGAGGAGAGAGAGAGAAAGACCGCCACCGCCATTTCACTGCCACCAGCTAGCACCACCGTGAGCCTCAATAGCAGCCACCACAAGTTAGTTCCCCCACCTCTCTCTTCTTCCTTCTTCTCCTTCATTGCCAGCCTCTAATGTTCACGTAGCATGTGAATAGTGAAGAGCCACTATTTATAGATGGGCCAATTCTGGCCTAGCTATTCCTAAATAGCTGGGTCCGGCCCTAAAAAAGAAAAAGAAAAGAAAATATTAAAAAAAAATTCTTATTTTGAAATTGTAATTCTTTTGTGTATTTTTCTACTAAATTTTGCTTAATATTGATTTGTATTTTTATGTCGTAAAAATACAAATTCGGTATTAAAATACCTGGTTTTCATCAAAACATTAAAAAAAATATTTGTTTCATGCATACGGTCAAGTTTCTCAAAGCTAAAAATCATATTGTATTTTCATACAACAAAGAAAACTTCAAAAAATATGTTTTAGGATGCATTTTGGCTTTAATAACCAGTTTATTAAAGTCACGAGAATTTGGTCAATATTTCAAAAATTTCAAAAAAATATTTTGTTTTGTTTTAGTATCAGGAATTACAAATTTATACGTAAAATGTATTTCCGATATTAAAAATGTATTTCTTTTGACGACATAGAACAATTGGTTTTACCCGATAAGATAGGATCTCCTTACAGAGGAGGACTTTTCTTAAACCGTAGACAAATCGACAATTAGAAACCACAACAAGACTTTAAGTTTTATTAAACAACAAAATAATGCAGCTTATCTTAGATAGGGCGTAGTTGGGGTTTTAATACCTTCCCTTTAAGAAACTAGTCTTTGTACCCGATCTCTGAGACCAGTTAGGGTTCCTAGTGATCAGAATACTAGGTGGCGACTCCCATTAAAATATTCCACCGATAAAAGATAAAAATTCCTTGTCTCCCCATACTTACCAAATAGACACTGACATACACCTTGAGGGTGGAACGATCGCCGCGACGCCACGCGGACACGTGCGACAACTATATTTTTAGTTATATATTGTTTAGTACTGACAATTTCAGGTTCTTTTCCAAGTATTTTTTTTCTTCTTCTTTCTTGAAAAATAAAATACGGAAAAGAGAAGCAGGCAGTTGAGGAAAGTTCATTACGAAGGAAGGTATTATTTACAAAAACACGCACAAATGATCTGTTCGTATAAGCAAAATTTTCATAAATTTTTAAATTTTGTGGCTGGAAGAAAACTATAGACTTGAGAAAATTGATAGAGTGAAAGAAAAGAAAGTTCGTTTTTTATCCATTAGACCACAAAAATTACATAAATTTTAGTTAAAGTACTACAACTGAATTGTTATATAATCTTAATTAACACAAAATTGTATCATATAATAAGCCATATATAGCCTTAGCAGGACTTTAAAAAAGTCCTCTTTTACATTTTCTTTGCACAATGTGATTATTTAACTACCTTTGGAAGACAAAAAAATCACTTCAGTCTAGAGGCTTTTTAGTCTATGACTTGATTTTTCAACAACTACGTTACTTCATTGCGCTTGGAAATTTAAAACAATTGTCTTTGATTCTAAGGCTCTTTTATCATTTAGATGGGATCATTTAATAGTTATTGGGTGTCCTTGAAAGCAATAAAATAATTTGGTAAATAAAGAAATTAAATTAAAAAGAAAAATAGAATCGGGTGAACAGTGTTTGCCACTTATGGACAGCGTGTGCGGTGTCATCCGATAGCCAAAATCGTGATTTCAGGGCGGCTTTCAAAGGATCTCGATGTCCTCTCCACAAATTAGCGGTGCGTGTAGCACTATAACAGCTGTTGTGGCATAGATGACCTTTTTTTTTCTTTTCTCCTTTCTTTTAATCAATTTTCGTGTTGGAATTAAAAAAATCAAATCAGTCCCTAAAGTTTGTTGTACTTATGATTTCATCCATATTCTCTTTATTACATTTTTTAAATTTAGAATACTTTTATGAAATCATGTGGTTTTTTCAATTTCATCATTATTCTCTTTGTTGCATTTTTTATTTATTTAGAATAGTCTATTAAATTACTTTAGATGGTTTTCACAACTTTTTTTTTTTTCAATTTCATCATTCTTTAGTTTTTTCCTATCAAATCTAATCCTTTTCTTATTATTGTATTTTTGTTTACATTGCAAGATCTTTTTTGACTGATTTTTTTTTATTATTTCATTCGCCAACATTTAATTTGCAGAGTCTTTAGGTTTTTAGTTGAGTCCGAGTCTAGAATTTAATGGTTTGCAGGTTTAAGATATTGACCGCAGTTTCTTTGTTGTTTTTTTTCCATCCTCCAGCATTTTGTTCTTTTTTTAATTCACTTTATATGATATATTTTAGTCTTTTTGAAAATAACATAGATTGCCTTGGTTTTCTCTTTTGTTTTCGTCTTTGTTGAATTTAATTTTTTATGAAGGAATTTTATTTTTAAGCTGAATTTAATTGATTGATTTCATCCTCCAACATTTAATTTTTTAGGTGTTGAGCTTTTAAGTTGAGCTCAGGTCAAGAATTTAATGGATTGCGGGTTTGAGAGTTTAACTTGAGTTTACAAGGTTCACTCGGACTTCTTTGGTTTTTTGTTTCATTTTTTTAAGCTCAATGATTTTCACCATTTTTGGTTATTATACTAAGAGTTAAAATAATACAAATTGCTTCCGCAAACTCTCTCTTTCCACGCAAACATGACCTCACAAAACACTTTTAGTCTTGATAAAACTAATTAATCAATCCTATAGTTTTAATAACTATATGTTTAATTCTTATATTTTTAGTTATATATTGTTTAGTACTAGTGCAGTTGAGGAAAGTTCATTATGTAACACAAAATTTTAGTTACATAATCTTATCTAACACAAAATTGTATCATATAATAAGCCAAGTTTGACTCTCTATCTTTGATTCTTTTCTTCCTTTTCTTTCTTTTCTTTTCATGGAGAAAGAAACAATTATTTTTCATTTTCTTGGAACCAAATAGGAAGTTCTCATTTTTTGTTCTACGTACTGAAATTGTTGATGTTTTGGCCGGGAATAAATTTAGCTCCTCTTGTTGATGTTTCCGTAGAAATTTGAGGGAAAATAACATAAATAATTTAAAACCATCAAGATTTTTGTTAGTTTAGTTTAGTAGAAAAGAAGATTGTTTACATTAAACGACGAGCTTATTAGTTTAAAGAACATTAAATGACAAGTCAGTTATAGCAACACATAACCTCTGTTTGTTTTATAAAAAGTAGACGACATGTGATTCACCTTTTAATATAAAAATTTAAAAGGTCTGGTCTTTTTTTTAATGGGTTAGGTACACAGGCCCACGTGTCTAACCTCTTTTGCTTTCTTTTTCCACTGCGTTTTACACTTTAATCATTCTAAAGGATTAGTTAAAAAACAATTAGAACTTTTTTATCGGATACCATTGAAATTTCAATTTTTTTAAGATTGTAACCTTTTTTTTCATATTATTTTAGCAATCTTTCTTTCTTTACACCCTTTCATGGTGTTTTTTTATTTTTTTATATAAAACCATTTATGTGATTGATAAAACTTTTTTGTTTGTTGTTTGAGTAAATACCGTTTGATTTTTTTATTTTTTATAACATTTGAGGGCATTTTTTTTTTTTTACAAACCTCACTTGAACTTTATTTGATAGCTTTCCTTTGCATGTCAACTTTTATTATCTTATAGTTAGAAAATAAAAAAAAAAAAATAAGTTATTGATCCCATCCATGTCCATCGTCCAGTTTGTGAATTTAGCAACTTAGCCCAAAATAACTCAAGTTGATAAAAAAAATCATCATCTTAATGTATAAAAAGAAAACTTCAAAAGATATTGTATTGATTTTTTTAAGGTCATGTCAAGTAAGGAGACTCAGTTTAGAAGGTTTCTTAATAACTTCTCAACTTGGTCTTTTATTATCATTAACAATTCTTTTTAAATTTTAATTATATCTTAATTATTCTATAAACATATGGCCCGGCCACCATATCAAAAGATGAGCTTACTTTCTCTTTTTTTCTTGGCTCACACTTGTCCCTGTTTTCTCTTTTAAAAACCTTTGTTATTTAATATTGTACACATAAGGTGAAAATGACAGGGAATTGACCTCTCCTCACTATTATTTTCCTGCTTTCGTAAAGTTTTTTTTAGCTCTATATTCTATCTCGTGCTGGGAGTGTTTCCAAAAGCACTGAAATGTGTGGTGCTAAAAGACAAGGCAGAATAAGGCTAAAGGGATCTAATTTAAAATTTTACTCTTAAGGTGTACAGTGGAAATCGACTCTCCCTTGTTGATTTCTAAATTAACCATCTGAAGAGGTTTTTTTATTCTTGTATATTATTGTTTTAATAAAAATAATACAAAAGAAGAAACGGATAAAAGTAAAACCAGAGAAGGATTAAGAATCCCAAGAGAGTTTGGGATTGGTAATGTAATATAAGATGTTTTTTAAAATTATTTTTTTGTTTAAGAATATATTTAAATAGTTTTTTTAATATTTTACATCATATATTAGAATCATAAAAAAAAACACCATGTAAACTATTATTATTATATTTTTTTATCATTATCTTTATATTATATTATGCGCGTGCTATCTTAATTATGTCATAAAATTGCATTTTTTTTTATGAGAATTGCTGCTCTGACTCGTAAGTTAGAATCCATGTAAACTATTTTGTTTTAACACTTCTCCTCCTTTCAACATAAAGCCCTTTTTATAAATATATTCATTAGATTTGCCATCTCTGTTGAATATTCTTGGCACAAACAGCTCATAGCTAAGGGAAGCTCGGATTTCAAACCAGTTTCCATCCCATTTTATAGACCGAATTCTTACAATATCTTCTTCATCGATCGATAAACCGATTCTGGAGGACCACAATATGATGGTGTATCTTAGAGCACCACATCAAAAGATAAGAAACTCCTCGAAGATCACCATAATATCATGGTATGTATCTTAGACAAGCGAAAAGCACTTGTCCCCGTTTTGCCTTTTAAACCTTCAAAGATTTGTGTCCAGGGGGGCATCAAGTTTTAAAAAGAAAAGGCAAAGAAAAACTGGCCCGACCACCATTTCAAAAGATAAAATTACTTTCTTTCTTTTTCCCGTCTCTCACTTGTCCCTGTTTTGTATTTTAAAAACTCTAATTAAATATTAAATTAACCAAAAAAAACTAAATGAGAAGGGTTTTTTTAATTATACCCTTCCTCACAAAACACAACCTTCAACTCTACTATAGTTGATGTGGTGGGTCAATTATTTCTAACCAAGGCATAACATTATCAAAATAAATTAATAAACCGTGAGGTGGTGAGGTGATTTTATGATGGCACCATTCACTATGAATCCTATCACATTTTATTATAAACGGAGTAGTGATTTTTTTCTTTTAATGCTCAAACATTTTTTTCTTTTAATTTTATCATTTTGTGGTCAAATTGATGGCTAATTGTTTTTGGTTTGTTATGAAATGGTAAGATTAAAAGATAGGGGACCAAAAAAAAAAAAACAAAAAAATAGATGGCAGTTTCAAAATTAACATAAAAAGTTTACTTTGTTTGAATTAACATAAAATAGGTGGCAGCTATATCTGCTGACTAGTTATTTATGGTGAAGTGATAATCTCTTCTTTTGTATATCTGCTGACTAGTTATTCATGGTGAAGTGATAATCTCTTCTTTTGTTCTACTGAAATTTTTTATGTTTAAGCTGGGAGTAAATTTAGCTGAAATAATTTAAAACCACTTAAGATTTTTGTAACATAAAATATTTATTTTATAAGTGTTAATTATTGTTATTGTTTTGTGTGATTAGCAGTTTGTAATTTAAATGTTTGGGAGAGAGTAAATAATTAACCATTTAAGATTTTTGTCAGTTTAGTTTATTCGTTCACTTTCCTGTAGTTTCTGAGATAGTACCAAACACATTGTTATGTGTTGAATAAATAATTAACGACCGATTAAAGCAGAAGGAACATTTGTGTTTGAATCCTGAGAAAATTGAGTTGGAAAATAAAAGGAAATTTTTGCGTTTTATGAAGTTTTTTTTCTTAGTTATGATGATGATTTATTTTTTTGGAGGCCCCTGAAAGTGGAATAATGGTCCCAAAATTTACAATGTTTTCCTGCAATCAAGCAGTGCGTTAGAAGATAATTGTTAGAAGATAAAATAATTTGTTTTTTTATTAATGTAAATCTGCTTTTCTCTATATCACAATACTTTTAACGAAGTTTTTTGTTTTTTTTGTTTAAGCCTTTTTTTTCATATTTCAATCTCTAATATTTTTTTGTACTCTCTTTCTATGGGATTTATCTTTTTTTTTAAATAATAAGAATTGCCTCAAAGTTTTTTTTCTGTCTTTGTTAAATTTTGCTTCTTTAAAAGGGATTTTTTTTAATTAAATTAATTTTTTTGATTTCATTCTCTTGCATTTAATTTGAGGCAATACCTGAAAGAATTTTTTTTTCTAATTAATTTTTTTAAAAAAATTATATTCTTTGTTTTTTTATTTTTTTCTATAGAGTTATCCTAATATTATATCTTGGGTCATAGATTCAATAGGTTTACCAAGGTTGATTCAAGTCTTTTTTTTTTCATTTCTTTTTAATATTTTTTTATCTCAAGTCAATGACTAAAATCTTAAATTTCAAAAAATTGCATTGTCAATAGTGTTTTTTTTAATCTATATTTTTTTTTAATTTCAAACTTCAACATTTAGTTTATGGAAACTAGGCTTAATAATTTTATTATTGCTTGCTTTATATATGGTTAGCTCAATCTCTTTACACTATAAACTAAAAGAGGTGATAGATTTACTATTCACCACCTCACAAGACACAATTCATTTCAATAGTGTTTTTTTTTTAAATCTATATTTCTTTATTCCTTGATTTCATACTTCAACATTTAGTTTATTATAGACTGGGCTTAATAATTTATCATGGTTTGTCTCAGTCTCATAACTCGTATTACGGGTTTAATTGGTTAACTCAGTTTTTTTGTCTTTTTTAATTGGTATTTTTTCAATTTCACCATTCAACATTGGGTTGATTATGAATTAGACTTCATTATTTATTTTGGTTTACTTTTTATGAGGTTATCTTGGTTTTATGACTTAGGTTACGTGTTTTGTGAGTTAAGCCGTGTAGACTTGGGTCGTTTTATTGTATAATGTTTTTAGATTGAATTTTTTTTTATTTCAACCTTTAACAATAAATTTATTGAAAATTGAGTTTCATAATTTGTTTTGATTAACTTTCTACATAATTATCATAATTTAATGACCTTGGTCGCGGGTTTGGCAGGTTAACTTAGGTTGACTTAAGCTATTTTTTGTTTACTTTTTATGAGGTTATCTGGGTTTCATTACCCAGATCATAGGTTTGACGAATTAACCTGAGTTGAATATGATCCTTTTTTTTAATCTTATCCTTCAACATTGAGTTTGCTTATCCCGAGTCACGAGTTAACTCAGCTTTGTTTTGTCCATTTTTTAGTTGAATTTTTTTTTCTCAATTTCATCCTTCAATATTTGGTTGGTTTGAAATTAGACTTCATATTTTATCTTATTTTATTTCTTTCTATGAGGTTATTCTAGTCTCATTACTTGGGTCACGGGTTTGCTAAGTTAACTTGGGTTGTCTCAGGTCTTTTTTTATCTTTTTTTAATTAATATTTTTTTCAATTTCATCCTTCAATATTTGATTAATTAGGGATTAAGTTTTATAATTTATTTTGATTGCTTTTTATGGGGTTATATTAGTCATATGACCCGGGTTGCAGTTTTGACAAGTGAACCCTAGCTGACTCGAGTTCTTTGTTTTTTTCTCTCTTTTTTAATTGTTTTTTTTTTAATTTCATCATTCAATATTGGTTTAATTGGGAATTGGGTTTCATATTTGGTTTTTTTTTCAATTTTTTTTTATTAGAAAGCACACTTCACAAATAATAATTTAGTCTTGATAAAACTAATCAATCATTCCATAGTTTCAATAACAATATGTTTAATTCTTATATTTTTAGTTATATATAGTTTAGTACTATCAATTTCAAGTTCTTTCCCATGTATTTTTTTCTTCTTCCTTCTTGAAAAATAGAAAAGGAAAAGAGAAGCAGGCAGTTGGGGAAATTTCATTAGGAAGGAAGGTATTTTATATATATAGTAAATTGAGGGTGGTTAACACTAGTTAATGAGATGTTTAATTATATATGATAGTACTACAAGGATTAAATAATTAATTTTAATAACAGCGCTAAGTTATAATTAAATCTTCATTGACATATAGGACTTTATTATTTGTTTTTTGAAGGAGAATATGTACATGCAACAATATTTACTGTTCCTTCATTTAGGAATATAGAATTCAAATATGCTTTTAAGAGTATATATTTATAGGGTACAAATCTGTTTGTATAAGCAATATTTTCATAAATTTATCAATTCTGCAGCTGGAAAAAAGAAATAGACTCAATATTCCACATGAGAAAACCGATAAAATGAAAGAAAAGAGAATTCTTTCTTTATCCATTAGACCACAAAAATTTACATATAACACAATTTTAGTTAGAGCACTACAACTCAACTGTTATATTATCTTAATTAACAAAAAATTCCATCATATAAAAGCTATAGACTTAGCTGGGTTTAAAAAAACTCCTCTTTTACGTTTCTATATATGTTTTCATGAACATTGAAAAAGGAGCCATGGAATGATCACTAGGTTGCTCTTTATCCAATGAGTTTATTCCTAATCAAGAAATTATGTTGTTTGCAAACCAACGAGGAACCACTAGGGTTCACAACAACATGGGAACTACTGACAAGATTTTTAATCTTTATAGGTTGAGGAGCCAGCTTTTGTAGGAACAATTAAGCCTAGATCACCCTTTTAACAATGGTTAACAATAAAAAAAGCCATATCTAGAATGGATCAAACCAAGCATACCCGTTTCCTCATGGTTTCGTTGTCCTAAATTCACCACATTCTCTGGAAAACATAGTCAATCCATCACAGAACATTGAGGTAAACTTGTTGCACAATACATTGCTGTTCATGATTATGCCAGACTAGATTTATTTAATAATTCACTAAGTAAGGCAACCTATGTTCGGTATATGAATTTGCCACCCAATTTTATATATGATAGATCGATTGGCAGTAATTAAACAGCTCCTTTCATTCACAATTCTTTCAAATTGAAAAAAAAAACTAGTATTTCTGAACTTACACGGCCAGCACCATTACCTGATGAATCCGCCTAATACTTTATTGAGTATTTCAAACAAGCAACAAGTGTCATACCCTTCGGCTTGATAAGGAATTGTTAATTCACCTAGTGTGGGCCGATTTATCTATTAGGTTAATTAAGAATGAAGTTTGAAGACCATGAATTCATTGAGTTAACTCACCTAGTGTGGGGCAATTCATCTGGATTGTGTAAAGATTAAAAAAATATAAAAGAATGATAAATAATAAATTTTTTAGACAACAACGACAAGATTCAATCCAATGTTGCAGCTGTAGAGGTTGAAGTTGTTCAATTGTGTAACAAACAGATCCTTTCTTTGGGTGCTGACTAGTTATTTTTGTGAAGTAATAATCTATTCTTTTATTCTACTTAAATTCTTGATGTTTTTGGCAGGGAATAAATTTAGCTACTCTTATTTATCAAGAAAATTGAGGGAAAGTAAAAGAAATAATTTAAAACCATTTAATTTAGTCTTTTTTCTCTTATTAACTCGGTTTCTTTTTTTTTTACTTAACCTTTGTTATTAATATCACATGCAAAGTTTTTAAAACAACATTATTGTACTCTTAAGGTGAATTGACCTCTCCTCACTATTATTTTCCTGCTTTCGTAAAGTTTTTTTTAGCTCTATATTCTATCTCGTGCTGGGAGTGTTTCCAAAAGCACTGAAATGTGTGGAAAATTTTACTCTGAAGGTGTACAGTGGAAATCGACTCTCCCTTGTTAATTTCTAAATTAACCATCTGAAGAGGTTTTTTTTTCTTGTATATTATTGTTTTAATAAAAATAATAGAAAAAAAGAAAAGGATAAAAGTAAAACCAGAGAAAGATTAAGAATATCAAGAGAGTGTGGGATTGGTAATGTAATATAAGATGTTTTTTAAAATTATTTTTTTGTTTAAGAATATATTAGAATCATAAAAGAAAAACACCATGTAAACTATTATTATTATATTTGTTTATCATTATCTTTATATTATATTATGCATGCTATCTTAATTATGTCATCAAATTGCATTTTTTTATGGGAATTGCTGCTCTAACTCGCAAGTTTGCTTTGGTTTTTTTTGACTAATTACTAGGTTATTTGAGGCTATAAATGATTTATCACGGTTTATAGGGTGTTTTGTAGGTGTTATGGATTAAAAATAAAATAAATAAAAAAAGAATTTTTGGGTATAAAATACTCCTTACCTAATCCTATCATTAAATCTTGAACAAAATTAGGCATATTTTTTTAAAAAAGAAACAATTGTTGAAAAAAATATCAAAAATTCAAAAAATATATAATATAAAAAAATATGATTTGGGATGAAATCAAACAAATAATAATTTTTAAAAGCAAGAAGTGGTCTAAAATAGGTACAATCAGGCCAACTATAATTTTGAGGATCAATTAAGAGTTTGATTGAAAAGAAAATTGAAGAAAAAGGTTGAATTTAGCCATATTAGCTTTAGAGAGAGGTTGGAGAGAAAAATCATGTTTGAGAGAAAGAAACAAGGTTTGTAATAAAATTACGTAGACTTACATTTATTATATACTAAGGAAAAAAATATCTTTTTGTCTAATTTGCTTTTTCCTGTTGAACCATAGATAGAAAAAAAAATAAAAACAGACCAAAAGTATAGGAGATTTTTTTTTATTATACCTAAAGTTATTAAGGAAAGAAAAAAATTCAACAATAGTGTACCAAAGTATAAAATAAAAAGAAATCCAATAATCAATCTTAAATTTGTTAAAAAATGTTATGTTTAGTTCACGTATTTTTTTTTATTCTACAATTCCTTTAGTTTTTACAATTTTAATTTTAGTTCAAAATTTTATTTTTTTAATATTTTAAATTCTTGAGTTTAAGAAATAAGAGAGAAAGTCGTTTGAAAACAATGAAAGAAAGGTGAAATTTGTGAATAAGAACTTTTTCAAAATAAAACTCATCGTTTTTTATATCAACAAGTTTTATTATACGAGAGAAGCTTGATAGTGGTAGTTTATTTCTATAAACATGCCTGCGAAATACATTAAGTTTCATTTAGATTTTTTTATTTGGTTTATTTTTACTTTTTGAATGATTTTGGGATTTTATTTTTAATACATAGATTTTATTATACATAGTTTATTTTTAATACATAAATTTAGCCACATTTTAAAATCTGCGAAATACATGAGTTGGATGCCACCAATAGCCTTTGGTCTTATTACATGAGTGTGTGATGCAGAGATAGTCATTGCAGATTTTAGTTGCCTAAGTTTGATCCTTTGTGGAGTTCCTTGCAAATCTCTTTTTTTTTTTCTCCTTATTCATATTTTTTTTTTAAAAAAACATTTACCGATCACAGCTTTAGATTAATTATATGTATTATTGGAAGCGATGAAGAGCTACTATCATGTGTCAAAGTGATCATCATCAACCTTCCATTCCTTTCTCTCTTTGCTAGGTGAGTACTTGTACATATTATTCTTTTATTTGTTCGTAATTATCTTTATATTATGCTTTTTATCTTAATTATTTCATAAAATTGCATTTTTGTGGGAATTGCTGCTTTAAACTCATAAGTGTAAACTATTTTTTTTCCATGTATTCGTTAGATCGGTGGTATGCTATCTTTCACTAATGAAATTCTTTTTATTGGTTTTGAGAAGAAGAAAAAAGTATTTCTATCTTTGTTTTATGGAAAAAGCACATAGATCTATGAACTATATATAAAAAAAGAAAGGATAGATATTCCCATTACTTAATAATCGAGGAAATGAGTGTTTAAAATTAAGATAATAAAATTGAAACCAAATCAGCTTCATTAGATAAAGCTGTTGTGTAAATAAGTGTGACTTTTACTCGTGGCATAGATAGAGATAGTCATTACAGATTTTAGTTGCCTAAGATTGATCCTTTGTTGAGTTCGTTCCATTAATTATGTCATCAAGTTGCATTTTTTTTTATGGGAATTGTTAGGGTAAGTGTGAATTTTAACACATGGCATGGATAGCTATTGATGAGGGGACAAAGGGATTGCAATGATCTATGAACTATTGTGTAAATAATTGTTATGTTAGGACAAGGAATTAAATGTTTATCGTTCTACTTATACCTTGCCTTGTTGCTCTTGAAGCTGGCTTCCATACAGAGCTAAAGGCCTTCTCCTTTTGTTCCTCTCGCTATATTTTATTATCGAGCAGTCAGTACCGGTGCTTTCCGCATATATTTTCACAAATTAAGGTAATAAAATTACTATTCTCATTCTCTCAATGCCTATTTTACTTGTAATGACTCACTCTCACGTTCTGCATCCTTATTTCTTTGATTTTCAGACCGGTGGAAAATGGCTATCGAAAGTGTTGGTGGATCCGTTGTATCCAAGATAGCAGAGCTCTTGGTGGAACCAGCAATAAGGCAGTTCCGTTACATGTTCTGTTTCAACAATTTTGTTCAAGAATTCAATGAACAAAAGAAGAACCTGGCTTTGACGATGATGTCCGAGTTGCTGAAAGGAATGCTGAAGAAATTTACGAAGATGTCAGTAAATGGCTGGAAGATGCAAACAACGAAATTGAAGGTGTGAATCCTTTGGAAAATGAAATAGAAAAAAATGGCAAATGCTTCACTTGGTGTCCAAATTGGACGCGACAATTCAAGTTAAGCAAGGCACTGGCAAAGAAGACGGAGACTTTGAGAAAACTTGAAGAAAATGGCAGAAAGTTTCCAAAAGTGTCCCACAAAGCACCTCTTCAAGAGATAAAATTTCTTCCATCAAAGGAATTCACACTCTCAGGATCGTCAAAAGAAGCTTTCAAACAGATTATGAAAACTCTCAAAGATGACAAGGTCAATATGATCAGACTGTACGGCATGGGAGGGGTGGGTAAAACCACCCTGGTGAAAGAAGTAGCCAGGAGGGCCAACGAGTGGCAGTTGTTTGATGAAGTTCTGATGGCTACGGTGTCCCAGAATCCAAAAGTCACAGACATCCAGGTTCAAATGGCAGATAGTTTAGATCTGAAATTTGTCAAGGAGAGTAAAGGAGGGAGAGCAAATGAACTATGGCAGAGACTGCAGGGAAAGAAGATGCTTATAGTCCTGGATGATGTTTGGAAAGATATTGACTTCCAAGAGATAGGGATCCCATTTGGTGATGATCACAGGGGTTGTAAAATTCTTCTAACAACACGTAATCAAGAACTATGTTCTTATTTGGCGTGCCAGCAAAAAGTGTTGTTAAGTCCCTTAACTGATATTGAAGCTTGGGCTTTATTCAAAAGCAACGCAGGTTTAAGTGATGAGGACTCTGACTTGAACAGAGTGGCAAGGGAGGTTGCGAGAGAATGTGAAGGATTGCCTATAGCACTTGTGACAGTGGGAAGGGCTCTAAGAGATAAATCTGCAGTTGAGTGGGAAGTAGCATTTGATCAGCTAAAAAAGTCTCAATTTCCGGAAATGGAGCAAATTGATGAACAAAACAATGCATATGCATGTCTTAAGTTGAGCTATGATTATTTGAAGCACGAGAAAACCAAGTTATGTTTCTTGCTATGCTGTTTATTTCCAGAAGATTACAACATTCCAATTGAGGACTTGACGAGATACGCAGTTGGCTATGGGTTATATAAAGATGCGGAGTCCATTGAAGATGCAAGGAAACGAGTTTATGTGGCAATCAAAAACCTCAAAGCTTGTTGTATGCTGTTAGGAACTAAAAGTGAAGAATATGTGAAAATGCATGACTTGGTTCGTGATGTTGCTATTCAGATAGCATCATCAGAAAAATACGGATTCATGGTAAAGGCTGGCTTTGGGTTGAAGGAGTGGCCAATGAGGAATAAAAGCTTTGAAGGATGTACAGTAATCTCGTTAATGGGCAATAAACTAACAGATCTTCCTGAAGGATTGGTGTGTCCACAGCTCAAAGTTCTATTATTAGAGCTGGATCGTGGTTTGAATGTTCCAGAGACGTTTTTTGAAGAGATGAAAGCAATTGAAGTTTTGTCTGTACATGGAGGGTGTTTGTCATTGCAATCACTTCAATTCTCGACGAACCTTCAATCGTTGCTGTTGATCGGCTGTGTATGCAAGGGCCTCGTTTGGTTGAGAAAGCTGCAAAGACTTGAGATTCTTGTTTTCACGGAGTGCTCCGTTGAAGAATTACCTGATGAAATTGGGGAGCTCAAGGAGTTAAGGTTGTTGGATTTGACAGTTTGTGAAAATCTAAGAAGGATTCCTGTGAATTTGATAGGAAGGTTGAAGAAGTTAGAAGAACTGTTGATCGGGGATGCAAGCTTCAAGGGATGGGATGTTGTTGGATGTGACAGCACAGAAGGAATGAATGCAAGCCTAACAGAACTAAATTCGCTGTCTCATTTAGCTGTATTATCATTGAAGATACCGAAGGTTGAATGCATTCCCAGAGATTTTGTTTTTCCCAGGTTGCTCAAATATGATATAGTGTTAAGGAATGGGTATTCAGACAGAGGATACCCAACCTCGACAAGATTATGTTTGGGTGATATCAGCGCCGCATCCTTAAATGCAAAGAGATTTGAGCAGTTGTTTCCTACTGTGTCTCTAATTGATTTTGGAAACATTGAGGGTTTAGAAAATATAGCATTGTCATCTGATCAGATGACCACCCATGGCCATGGGTCGCAAAAGGACTTCTTTCAAAGATTAGAACATGTAGAAGTGAGTAGATGTGGGGATATTCGCACTCTGTTTCCAAGAAAATGGCGGCAAGCTTTGAAAAATCTAAGGAGTGTGAAAACTTATCAGTGCAATTCATTGGAAGAGGTATTTGAATTGGATGACGGAATTAACGAGGAGAAGGAGCTGTCATTTTTAACGGAGTTACAGCTGTCCATATTACCTGAGCTCAAATGGATATGGAAGGGGCCTACTAGACATGTCAGCCTCCAAAGTCTTGTTTATTTGGAGTTGTGGTCTCTTGACAAACTGACATTTATCTTCACACCGTCCCTCGCTCAAAGTCTTATTCATCTGAAAAAACTACGGATACAATATTGCAGTGGATTGAAGCGTCTTATCAGAGAGAAGGATGACGAAGGGGAAATCATTCCAGGGTCTCTTGGCTTCCCAAAACTAAAAACTCTCTATATAAGATTCTGTGATGAACTTGAATATGTCTTCCCTGTCTCCGTGTCTCCAAGTCTTCAGAACCTGGAAGAGATGGAGATTGATTTTGCTGACAATTTAAAGCAACTATTTTACAGTGGAGAAGGAGATGACATCATCGTCAAGTCTAAAATTAAAGATGGCATCATCGACTTCCCTCAGCTAAGAAAATTGTATCTTTCAAAGTGCAGCTTTTTTGGTCCAAAGGATTTTGCTGCCCAATTGCCTTCTTTGCAAGAGTTAACCATTGATGGCCACGAAGAATGGGGTAATTTGTTGGCACAGCTTCGAGTACGTCCTTTCTATTTCTCCATTTTTTTTTTTTTCTAATTTAAATTGTCAACTTCAATACATTGTGATAATTTGTTCTATCTTCCTCCAAATTTCTAAAACTAAAGTAATTGATAAGTTCTTTAACCATCCACTGAATTTAATGGATGATTTAAATTGGCTTAGGAAGTTAGACATCAATTACTGTAATGTAATTTCTTATTTCTTCCTCCAAATTTCTAAAACTAAAGTAAATGGATAAATGCTAGCAAATCCTTGAGCCATCCACTGAATTTAAAAGGAGTGAAATTGAGGCTCTTCCGCCAATTAATGGAAAGTATTTGGACAGGACGATAAAGCTCCGTCTGAGAATATTGAGTTTTTTGTTTCAGTGCTGCAACTTATGATGTCATGGTTCAAAAAATTAATAAAAATTTGTTTTTTTATCCAATTTTTTAAACAATTAGATTCAAAAAGTAAAAATTGAAACTTTCTTTTTAAATACAATATTTTTCTCATTCAAAGAACTTCAAAAGCACCAAATTTGTATTGAGTTCGAAAAACATATTTTTTTATGTTTTTTTCTTGTTTTTTTCTTACAATGTTTTCACTTTTTTTATGGAAAAATTAATTTAAATGACCAATAATCAAGCATTTTTATTAAAAAAAATTTACTAATATGTAAAATTCAAAATATTTTCTTTTATATTTTTATTTTTGAACAATGTCATAATTTTTTTTATTATAAATCGAATATAAAAAATTATTTTTTTTAGTTAATAAGTATAATTTTTTCATGATTGCTTTTAATTTAACTAATATAAAATAATAGTTTATATTTAGATTATCATAAATATGAAAAAAATATGATTTTATATTCTCATGACCCTTTGCCCTGTCTATTTATATCTTCTTGTTGATAATTGGTTGATCTATTTAACAAAATTATATAATAGTTCCAAAGTGCACAAAAATTACTAGGAATTATATCTAACAAATTGATACCTTTTGATGCAGGGGTTTACAAGTTTGGAAACATTGAAGTTGTCCTCCGTGCTTGTGCCTGACTTGAGGTGTATATGGAAGGACCTCATGCCGAGCCATTTGACTATTTTGACGGTGTATAGCTGTAAGAGACTGACACGTGTATTCACACATAGCATGATTGCTAGTCTAGTTCAACTGAATGTTCTAGAGATATCAAATTGTGAGGAATTGGAGCAAATCATTGCTAAGGATAATGATGATGAAAATGATCAGATATTGTCAGGAAGTGATCTCCAATCTTCATGCTTCCCCAATTTATATACACTCCTTATCAGAGGATGCAACAAGTTGAAGAGTCTCTTCCCAGTAGCCATGGCTTCAGGTCTCAAAAGGCTTCGAAGACTTGAAGTAAAAGAATCCTTTCAATTATTGGGAGTATTTGGGCAGGATGATCATGCTTCACCTGTCAATGTTGAGAAGGAGATGGTGCTCCCTGATCTGCAGGAGTTGTTGCTTATACAATTACCAAGTATTTCCTGCTTTAGTCTCGGATGTTATGATTTCTTGTTCCCTCATTTGGAGAAGTTGGAGGTGGATGGATGCCCAAAGCTGACCATAGAATCTGCTACTACATCAAATGACTCAATGAGTGCTCAATCAAAGGTACTCCTGATTTGATTTGATTTCTTGCCTCTCGTTTAGTTTTAAAAGTGCACAATAATTACTAGGAATTACATCTAACAAATCGGTACCCTTGTTTTCTTTTGATGCAGGCGTTTATGAATTTGAAAGAAATATCTATTGGAAACTTGGAAGGAGTACAAGATTTAATGCAAGTTGGACGTTTGGTAACTAATAGAAGAGGTGGGCATGAACTTTCACTCTTGAGTTTGAAAACATTACACTTGAACCTATTGCCTGACATGAGGTGTATATGGAAGGGCCTCGTGCCGAGCATTTTGACTACTTTGAAGGTGAATGAGTGTAAGAGACTGACACATGTATTCACAAACAACATGATTGCTAGTCTAGTTCAACTGAATGTTCTAGAGATATCAAATTGTGAGGAATTGGAGCAAATCATTGCTAAGGATAATGATGATGAAAATGATCAGATATTGTCAGGAAGTGATCTGCAATCTTCATGCTTCCCCAATTTATGTGTACTCGAGATCAGAGGATGCAACAAGTTGAAGAGTCTCTTCCCAGTAGCCATGGCTTCAAGTCTCAAAAAGCTCCAAATACTTAGAGTAAGTGAATCCTCTCAATTACTGGGAGTATTTGGGCGGGGTGATCATGCTTCACCTTCCAATACTGAGAAGGAGATGGTGCTCCCTGATCTGCAGGAGTTGTTGCTTGTACAATTACCAAGTATTTCCTGCTTCAGTCTCGGATGTTCTAATTTCTTGTTCCCTCATTTGGAGAAGTTGGAGGTGCGTGGATGCCCAAAGCTGACCATAGAATCTGCTACTACATCAAATGACTCAATGAGTGCTCAATCAAAGGTACTCCTGATTTGACTTGATTTCTTGCCTCTCGTTTAGTTTTAAAAGTGCACAATAATTACTAGGAATTACATCTAACAAATCGGTACCCTTGTTTTCTTTTGATGCAGGCGTTTATGAATTTGAAAGAAATATCTATTGGAAACTTGGAAGGAGTACAAGATTTAATGCAAGTTGGACGTTTGGTAACTAATAGAAGAGGTGGGCATGAACTTTCACTCTTGAGTTTGAAAACATTACACTTGAACCTATTGCCTGACATGAGGTGTATATGGAAGGGCCTCGTGCCGAGCATTTTGACTACTTTGAAGGTGAATAAGTGTAAGAGACTGACACATGTATTCACAGACAGCATGATTGCTAGTCTAATTCAACTGAAAATTCTAGAGATATCAAATTGTAAGGAATTGGAGCAAATCATTGCTTTGGATAATGATGATGAAAAGGATCAGATATTGTCAGGAAGTGATCTCCAATCTGCATGCTTCCCTAATTTGTATCGACTTAAGATAAAAGGATGCAACAAGTTGAAGAGTCTCTTCCCAGTAGCCATGGCTTCAGGTCTCAAAAAGCTCAAAATACTTGGGCAGGGTGATCATGCTTCATCTGCCAATATTGAGAAGGAGATGGTGCTCCCTGATCTGCAGGAGTTGTTGCTTGTACAATTACCAAGCATTGTCTACTTCAGTTATGGATGTTGTGATTTCATATTCCCTAGTTTGCGGAAGTTGGAGGTGCGTCAATGTCCAAAGCTGACCACAAAATTTGATACTACATCAAATGGTTCAATGAGTGCTCAATCAGAGGTGCTGCATATTTGACATGATTTCTTGCCTCTCTTTAAGTGTTTTTATTTCTTGTTTCCCTGAATAACAAGACTTACAAGTTAGAATGTGTATGCCATGCTTGAATTGGTTTTGCAGGTATCTCAAGTAGCTGAGGGTTCCAGCACTGGTTGCTCCGTGCCAACCAGCACTGCTAGAAGGTGGACCCGAACAAATGGGTGGAAAGATGAAGTAAAAGGATAAATCCTCTAGCTTTAGCTTTGAAAATAATTAGTGGACCTCATATTTAATATGGACCTGGAAAAATGGGTGGGAAGAGGAAAAAGAGGAAGAGGATGGAGTCAGATGATTAGTTTGGCATTGGAATTTGAAAAGCATGCTAGTAATTCATTCTTGCAGGTAAAATGGCTGCAACTATTTATCTTCCATCCTTCTTTAAATGGTTGGATTAAATCAACAAATTCGATATGCCTGGATGATCTTTGTTCTTGATGTTTGCGTTAGGTTGGTTGGTTACCTATTTCATGATCAACTCGACATTGGTGGGAAGTAATTTCAGCTGTTTCATTAGCTACAACAATTTGTCTTATTTCATGTGTTTGTTGTGTGAACTTCCAGAAATGTTGTGTGTTTAGTAATTTATTGTGCGAACCTTCAAAAAAGGGCTATTGTTTGTTTGCCCATTTGTGTTTCTTTTTCAAGTGTCTGAACCTTAAAAAACAAGAGCATAATATTTACTCATTTGTGTGCTTATTGTTTAATGTGTGGATTCTTATTCTCCTCATTTTTTATGTTCTATTTCTATTACGGATTCTTCATGTGGTAAGATTATATAAAATAATAAATCAAAAAGCATCAATGAAAAATAAATCACCTTTCTATTAATTTTATCACACACAACAATTAGTCCATTAAATTTGGACTATTGTTGAAAAAACATGCTACATGCAACATCATAAGTCCGATGGGGATATGAACTTAAGCAACTTCTACCCATAAAAGTGAGGAACAAGTGCCTCATGGGGATTAACCTCCTAAGGGACAAAGTTAGCACAATGGTGAACTACATGGAAGATTATTCAAGGGCTTTATCCTTGTGGAGACATGATAAATCGGCTATAAATTACAAAATCAAAATAACCTCAGCCAACATTGATTACTCCAAATTAATTGTAAAATTAGATTTATTTGACTTAATAAAAAATATTAATCTGAATTGCTTCCTATAAAAAATATGTGAGCAGAGTATTTCATGAAACCTAATAAAAATAAGATTCTTCTTCAATTTTTTTTTTTTATCATCATTTGTAAATCTTGATAGAAAAACTGAGGAATGTATTTCTCATGCCTCCAAACCTCATCACTCCTATATTTTTTTTATTATATCCTAAAATACTAACTAAGCACAACCTAATTTTTAAATCTGAATTTTTTAAAAGCATTTAATTATCACAACATAGGAATAAAAGTTTTAAAAAAACACTGAACAGAACAGGCCTACCCAACACATAAGCAAATTTGTGCTCCAAATGACAAAATAAAAATAACCTCAACAAACATGATTAGTACTAATTAATTTTTACATTGATCCACAAGCAAGTTGTCAACTGTTGGCGCATTCCAAGCTATCAAGTCAAGCATTGAACCTTTTTAAAATTGTTTTTTTTTTCAAATATTTTTTTTTGTTTAATTATATTTATTTTTTATTTTTTTATTAGCATGAGTGTCCAGACCAGCTTGCATGCACTTCGACTAATCTCATAAGTTTTAAAATTAACGATCATGTAAGTCTATAATGATTCTAAAATTTATAAAATTTAAATTAATAATTTTTAAAAAATAAATTCAAAATCTAATAATTCCATCCCATTATTACATTCAATGATTGGTTGATTGGATTATTAAATTCATTGATCGGATGATTGGATGTTCCAATTTCATTTACTTTTGGCATTACACAAAAACATCCCTTTCAAGTTACAAAACGACGTGCAGCTCAATCAATGCCTTCATTGCCTACAGCCTTCAAGAAATCAACTCCTTGGTTAGTTTCGTCCTTGGCTCGCTTAGAGCGACAGCCACATTAAATGACAGCCACCGAAATGTTTGACATGTGGCACTTGAGTTTAAGAAACCATTAATGCCCGGTCTTGTTTTAGATTGACACGTGTACGCCAGGGCCGTTGCCATAGTTAATTGTCCAAGGTTGAGTTAAGATTTCCTCGCCGTAATTGCTTGATGTTGACGTGGCTCATTAAATGAAGACATTGTCGTCAGCATTGGACCGCCTCTTTTATGTGAGTCAGCTGGGTTATAGCAAAAAAATATAAATATGCTTAGTTAAGATAATTTTATAATGAAATTTTATTATTTAAAAACAAGAAAGGTAACGGAGCATGTTCTCTCTGTTTTAATTATCAAATGTTATCTAAAAAATTAAGATGTGAATTTATTAATATTCTCGTACCTTTTAAGAACTATATGAATTTATATTTATTTTCTTAAATTAAAGTTTATGAAAAAAAATGGAGTTATGGATATCCAAATTATTATGGTATATCTTCCCTGCAGACTGCAAGAAAACCCCAATTCATCAACAATATTATTTGACTACAGCCAAAAAACAAGAACACTCAGTCTTCTAAACTAAAAAATAAAAGATTTATGTTTCGTGGCTACTGAAAAATATGTATTTAATCGAAATGATAACCAGAAGCCTAAATTCTGTACAAAAACTGTTCATCAATATGAGAGAAACTATCAAGATTGTTTCTTGGCTATAAAAAAGATAGGGTATAAAACCATATATACCTTTAAATTAAGAGGCACATCCCAAGTTTTTGTGACTTGCAATTCCAGATCCAAATCTTTGTTACTAACCTTGGAAAACCCTCCTAGCAAGTCTTTTGTGATCAAAATCTCTGAATTGCCACTGCTGTTGGGTATTAATATATACTATATAGAAAAAGATAGATATATAAAAAAGAAGAAAAATACTCTACTTATTAAAAGTGATAAATTATTTTGTCTTTTTGAAAAAAAAAACATTTTCTTCCCAATTTATTGATACAATTAATTGATTTTTTTTATTTGATAATTATATATACTCACATTGATACGTAAATTAAAATCAAGTTTTGTCTTCAAATAATTTTAAGAACATACAGAGAGTGCTCAATTTCAACTAATCTTATGTAGGGGAGTGAAAACGCATGGAGCAGCTGCCAACCGATGCACAGTTCTATAACAATCATCGTTGTACCACGTGTAATCTTTAAAAATCAATTACCATGAGAGAAGGCACATTTTTTTAAGTTTTTGCATCAATTGTTTTAAGTGTCAATCCATTATAAAATCACATGCATAGATATTATTAAACAATGGTTTGATAATTCTTCTACTAATAACTTAGTTTAAAATGAATTTTATTTTAAATTGATTTATAGATAAACCTGGTTAAATTTAAATTGACTTGGTGAAATTTAACCAACTTGATTTATTTAAAAGAGATTTGATTGATTAACACTAATTTCTTTTTTTATCTAAAACTATAATGTTTTTTTCAAAACAATACTATTTTTTAAAAACTAAATCAACATTGTTTTTAGTTTAATTTTACAAATTCATGACCTAAATTTTGATTAGCAAACTTCTAATAAGATATAACAATTATAATAAGTGATTGATAATATAATTGAAGTTGTTTTTTATATAATTATATCAAAATAATATAAATTTTTTATTTTTTAAAATTTATTTTTGGTATCATTATATTAAAACAATAAAAAATAAAAAAATAATTTTAAATAAAAATAATTTTTCACCTACTAACTAGATAGTGTCTATTTTTTTTTATTAACATTAGTAATTAGGTTAGTTTGCATATCCTTTGACTAATCTCACATATTTTAAAATTAATAATTATATAAGTTTTTAATAATCCTGAAATTTATAAAATTTAAATGAATAACTTTTGAAAAAAAACTAACTTAAAATCAGAAGAGTTAAATTATACTTATTAGAATTCCGGTGTCTAAGTTAAACTAAGAAGCTAGCTTTGCCAACACTTGAAAATGTTAAATAAATAAGGATAAAATAAACTTTTCAGTACATTATATCAGTAATTTACTGGCTGGTCGTGGTGACTCACAAGGTCTTTGGTGATGAGAGAGATGAATGAAGAAGAAGCAGAGGTCTCATTAATGGCAGCCATTCAATGCATTTTATTCTCTTAAGTTAAAACCATGTCTTTTTCATTGGGAAGCCAGTGGGAGAATTAAGTTTCACTCTCATGATATGCGCGTGTGTCGAACGCACAATTCTTTGTCTTATTTTAAAAGATCTATACGCGTGAAACACACGAGTAGGTAGATGGTTGAAGATTATTACGAAAGTAGACACATCTCTGTCATAAAAGATTGTAGTCATAGTACAAATATTTCGGGAATTTCATCATTGCCGGCATTAATGATCTCATTTACTTATAAATTCCAGACTTGATGAGAGTTCTGACCAGTCAATGATTTATTCGTCGTGTTAATCTTTTAAACTGATATCAAAATAATTTTTTTAATTTTATATTTATAAAAAAAGAGTATTTTTAAAAAATTAAATTTTTTTTGTTTTTTTTATAGTTTTATAAAAAAAATAAACTGAAATATAACTTATTAATATTTTTTTAATTTATTAAAAAAACCACAACTGAGAAATAAAAAAAAGTAAAAAATTAAAT
>Ga0325404_1000164_pt1 | contig 62740 bp, 46 predicted proteins | sample PopdelMetagenome_18_FD_205664 | JGI IMG/M metagenome (GOLD analysis project Ga0325404, IMG submission 205664) | Populus deltoides microbial communities from Bellville, Georgia, United States - Xylem-Control-R1 | ecosystem: Host-associated > Plants > Phyllosphere > Stem > Wood/Secondary xylem...
ATATATATATATATATATATATGAAAGACCCAAATAATAAATGAATCATGTATCGCAGCAGCCAGCAGGTATTAAATATTAATAATTTTAAAAATACCACACCTTTAATGTATAATCATGGACAAAATCTTTCAAAGTATAGAGACATGTTTGTTTTCTTGACTAGAGATTAATTATCACTTGTTAGTTTATTCTGTATTGTGATTTTCTTTGTTCAACTTTTAGACAATGATTGCTTTCAATGAAAGCAAGCTTTTCCTCCATGATGTTGCCTTTTGAGATTTTCCATGATGATGATGGTATGTTTTCCGTTGATTAGCTTTTGGTTCATATTCACGGAGCAATTGTGATTAATCATATCATAAGATTCTTAATTTAATTATACTGTTTCCCTCGTACGAGAACAAAATTAATATGGTTATACCACGAGCAGTGGAAAAATTATTACAAATTTTTGTCATGACATTGACTTGACATATTCGAAGTTTGAAAACAAAATTAGAGTCCGTGAGATAAAGTAATCGATGTCCTCTTTTATTTATCAAATTTTATCTTATGTCTTGAAATCTCTAGCACTGTAGTAGTTTTCTTTCCTTAATTTGTTCTTGGTTTAATCGAGCGTGATAATTACTTTGAAGTGATCTTGCAAAACATTAGCCTCCAGCAACTTTTAAATAAAAAAACATTTTTATAAAACAATAATTTTTTTCAATTTTTTTATTATTTTAATGTATTTATATAAAAAATAAATAAAAAATATTATTACCAATAAAAAAACATTTAAAAAATAATTATTATCACATTAACAAACAAATTTGTATTTAAAAAAAAAAAGAAACAGTGATGTGGTAATTGCTTGGATCACTTAACAAACAAATTCACGCCCATGCTTGTTATGGACGGGTTAAAAATAAATATAACATGATTGATGTCATAGCTCATAATAAACAAAATTGCAGTTGTATACTTTGCTCAATCCAACGTTGATTTTTCTAACTAGTGTTTTATTTTTCATTTCCATTCACTTTTTTCTTTCTAAAACTGATAAATTATTTTGAGCGAAAAGATGAATTATTTTGGGCGAAAAAATATCTCATGCCTGACTTGCATCTGTTACTGTCATCTGCCACACACATGTTAAAACCAGCATGTTAGAAAAACAAATAAATACAGTTTTCCTTGATGAGCCCTTCCTCTGTGCGAGTTGGGAGGACCGGAGGAGTAGATGTGTGGTATAGTAGATGGCATGTCGGGACTGGAGAAAATGTATCTCTGATCGTGAGTTATGACCCCTCATATAGTTCGTATTGCATCCTTCAACAGTAAAAGTGTCTGTGATTCAGTTTTTGGTACAAAACTTGCGCAGGTAAAGATGCAGTGAGAGGCAAAATAAGGAGATGGCTGTTGTAGTTATCAAAAGAAAAAAGATGGTTGCTGTGCTTAAAGCGTGTGTGGAATTGTAGTGTATATTAATTTTTATAGTGTTTTTTAAAAATATATATATTAAAATAATATTTTTTATTTTTAATATTAATATATCAAAATTAAAAAAACATTAAAAATAATAACTTACAATTAAAAATTTTAAAAAACACGATCCGGACACTCAAAGAAACACTGCCTCGATCCTGGTAAGAACAAAATTGTGGGGGCTCAGATAGAATGGTTGCCCAGTTTGATTAAGGTACTGTTTAGTGCGGTTGTTGAACTATCATTTTATTTATTTTTTGTTTATTTTATTTTTTAAATTGTTATAATGTTAAAAATATTTTTAAAAATAAAAAATAAAAAATTTATTTTAATATATTTATAAATAAAAAGCATTCTTTATAAGTAAAAAACACCCCTAATCCTTGAATTTTTAAATCTGATTTGTTCTGATATTGACTTTTGTTACATGATCATCCTCTCTTGTGAAGGGAAACAACGAGGACAGGTCAGCGGTGTCCTAAAATCTTTCTACGTGACTGTATGTTAGGGTCTTTAATTTTTGATATCCACGTCCGTTTTCTTGGAAATCCAGATAAAGAATTGGAAACTTTTAAGAAAATTCAACAATGGAACTAAACTTTCCGGGGAAATTAATAGAACAACAATTTTCTACTTTCTTTTAACGTGGCAGTCCTGCACATTTCGATGTAATTGTTTCCAGAACATTCCAATGAAATATCATGGATACGAGACCTGTCACGGTGTCTGTATTTATCTTTATTATGTTATTATTATACTCCCTTCAATCCAGGATGAAATGCTGATTTTACTTTTTAGTAGGCAAAGTAGCATGCATCGGGGATAGAGATACGATGATATTTTTCGTAAAACACATTAGTTATTATTTAACGGAAAGGGGTTAGATGGTAATTTTGTTTTTTTCCATAAAATTACTTAATTGCTCTTATAAGATAAAAAAAATCAATTGGATAATGGGTTCTTGAGTTTTTTACTTTATTTTTTAAAAAGTAAGCTATTTATTGCCATTATAAATTAAAAATAATTGTCTTTGAATCGGGACTCTTATATCATTTACATGTGGTCATTAAATAGTTATTGGGTGTCCTTGGATAGTGAAGTAATTTGATAAATAACAAAAAAACTAAAAAATAATTGGATGAATAGTGTTAGTCTCCTTCAAACAGTGTAAACGGCGTTGTCTGGTGACCAAAACCATAATTTCATGATGGCTTTTGAAACGTCTTGGTGTCCCCTCCATGAATCAACAGTATGTGAAGCCTTATAATAGTCGGTGTGGCACATGTGGCCTTTTGTTTTATTTTTTCCCCCTCTCACCTCCTTGATCTTATTGCTGAGAAAAAAAAATCAAACCAACCCCTAAAGTTTGTCTTACTTAAGATTTCATCCATATTCTCCTTGTTACAGTTTTAAAATTTTAGAATACTTAATGAAATTAATGGAGGTTTTCAATTTTGTCCTTATTCTCTTAATTGTAATCTTTTTAATTTATAATAGTTTATTAAATTAAAAATTGTTTTCAATTTCATCAATAATTGATATTTTTATCTATTAAATTTGATTCCTATTCTTTTTATTTACTAATTTTTTCATTTTAGATGATCTTGACAATTGTTCTTTTTTTTTTTCAATTTCACCATTCTTTAGATTTTTCCATGTAAAATCTAGTCCCTTTTTCATTGTTGTATTTTTTTGACCTTGCAAAATATTTATTTAGATTGATTTTTTTTTATTATTATTATTTTGTCTTCCGACATTTAATTAGTCGAGTGTTGAACTTCTTAATTGAGTTCAAGTCTAAATTTAATGATTTGCAGGTCTAAGGGATTGATATTAATTTACAAAGTTGACATGGGTTATTTGGAGGGGTTTTTTTTTCCAATCCTCCAGCATTTTGTTATTTTTTAATTCACTTTCTATGGTATTTTCTAGTTGTTATGAAAAATAACACAGGTTGTCTTTGTTTTTTTTTTTCTTGTCTTTGTTGAATTTAGGTTTTCTAAAGTAATTTTGTTTTTAAATTGAACTAAATTAATTAATTTCATCCTTTAATTTTTAATTTTTTAGGTATTGAGCTCCTAGGTTGAGCTCAGGTCAAGAATCTAGAGAATTGATGGTTTAAAAATTTATCTCAGGTTTACAGGGTTCACCGGGACTTACTTGTTTTTTTCTTTCTGTTCTTAGCCTTTTTTTTTCATATTTCATCTTCTAACATTCTTTTTTGCTCCTTTTCTATATGATTTATCTTTTTTTTAAATAACAAGGGCTACCTTGAGTTTTTTTTTTTTTTTTGGTTTTTGTTAGATTTCACCTCTTTAAAATGGATTTTATTTTTTAATTAAATTAAATTTATTGATTTCATCATTAACATCTTATTTGAGGTAGTACCAAAAGGAATTTTGTTTTTTTTTTTGGAAACCAGTATTTGTTTTTTTACATTTTCTTTATATAGAGTTATTATGGTATCGTGCTTCAAATTATAAATTCAATAAGTTTACCAAATTTGACTTGTGTTTTTTTATTGCTTTTTAAATTTTTTTATCTCAAGTTAATAACCAAAATCTTATGTTTTTATTGAAAAAATAAATCTACATCTTCTTGATATCTTTTTTGTAATAAAAAAATAATAGGCATGCAATATAACGCGTACCTTCTATCCAATATACCCTATACCCTATATCTAATATTGGAAGAAGCATACCAAGTACATTTAATGTGCAATTTAATTTCATAAATTAAAAAAAATATGAATCATTATATGAAAAAATTAACATGATGGTCATTGAAGACTTACATGGTTGTTAACGTAAATTGATCCGAATATCTATATTAATAATAACAAAAAAAAATCAATTAAACTACATAGGCAATCATATCAAGAATAAATCGAGCATGCACACTGTTCAGCCAAGGTAAATTTAAGCATCTTTATAATATTTTTCTAATTAATTATATGATGTCGCATTTTTGTTTCACTTGGGTTAAAAAATAGAGGCCTGAAAGTGGTTGTGCGTAAAATAAATCCATTATAAGATTCCATAAATCCACCTCCTTCTTCCATCAACGTGACTCAGAGTAGAGCAATTTCTATAGATACCTGGATGCATTATAATCTAGAGTGTTTCAAGTTGTGGACTATTAATTATTTTTATTTACTATGTCGTAGTAATTTATCTCGATAACTTAAATCAATTATTTTGTAATTATGCTAATTACCAACAATATACCGTAACTACGAGTTAAAAGACACGATATTATATTAGATTTTGTAACAACAGGTAACAACAGATCCTCAGGTAGATTCATCAATTGCTTTGTGAGAAATTATTTTAACTTTTCATGATTTAACCAGTTGATTTATAATAATATTGATTACCGATAATTAAGTATAGTTTTATTAAAAAAATATATTGTCACCTCAAAGAAGAAAAGAGTCCGTGAACTTCGTTTTTAAAAAAAAAACAATTTACAAACGTAAAAATTATCCACTTTGTAGATTTAAAGATATGATAATCATAATTACTTAGAAACCAAAATACGTACGTGGGGTGAATACTTGCAGACAACAATGTTCACCTTAACACAAGTGTTAAACACAGTGGATAACTCTATTTATTTTTTTAAAATTCTTTTTCATCCTCAACTTTTTATTCTAAATGATTTAATTTTAATTGAAAACCAATTAATTTAGACTTTTTAGGTAATGGTGAAACTGGAATGATAGGGATCAAAATTTAAAAGGCATTGAACATGGATGACGTGCCAAAAATTTTGAGAAAAAATATATTTTGGTATTTTAATTTTAAAAATAACATAAATTATATGATTTTGGTGTCTCAATTCTTTTAAATTTAATTTTGATATAGATGTTTATTTTTTTTCCTAGTTAAAAGAGGAGAGAGGTCACCAGATCTTGACAGTAGAAAAAAAATATCGTTAACACTGATTTATGCAACAAAAAATGGTCTATATTTATGTCAAATAATTTCATTTAATGAGAAAATTTCATATTAAATGTTTCTTTTCTTACTTTTAAAGTTCATGAAAAACATATACGAGTTTGGTTTGATTTTTTTGGGTTAATTTTGATTTTTGGGATTTTTTTTTAGTTTTTTTAGGTTATTGATAGGTTTATCATGACTTTTAAATGTTTTGAGACAAAAATAAGTTGGAAAACATGTTTTTTGGTAAAAAAACACAACCTCTGATTTTATGAGCATCTTAATTACTGGAATCTGGGTAAATCATGCTATGCATCATTTAATTTTTTTCAAAACATTCGAGGCAAACTACATATTATCCACTCTGGTTGCAATTAAAAAATTAAGGGACTAGTTGAACGGGTCTTGATGAAATGGGCCACGTAGGCGAGCCAGGCTTGCCAAGCCCCAACAATGCCAGACTTTTTTTTAATTTTTTTAAATTATTTTTTATATGGTTATTTTTTAAAATTAATGTTTTTTTACATGCTTTTAAAAAGAATATTTTCATATAATATTTTTAATACATGCAACCTTTCATAATGCAAATTTTCATAATGTTTTTTCTCTCTTTTATTTTATTTAGTAAATTTGAATCGTGTCTCAATTTTTATTATTATTTGCTCAAATAAAACAATTATTTTAATAAAAAAATTAACAAACACATTCAAGCAAATATCTTTACTTACGATATTAAATATATTGATTTATATTTATTTTTAATTTTTTAATTTTTTAGTTATTATTTATAGTTTTTTTATTTATTGACATAAATAATTATCGATTTATTTTATGATACATATACATGATTTATTTATTATTAAAAACCATGTTGAAAAAATATGTATATATAATTTTTTTATTTTTAAAAAATATCTGAAGCGCGGCAGGGTCAAGTATGGGTTATAATTAATGCATGTTCACGTGACTATAACAATCACAGCCAATTAGTGAGCCGTTTTGCTTTTGAATTTTAAACAAGGATTCTGTGGCCCACGGTGTGAGCCGTGAGGGGTCATCTAACCCTCTGGGTATTCTACTACGAAGAACAAATTTTAAGCTTGAAGGAAAGCAAATTTGCAGAGAGTACTGAGTACATGTGCACCTCAAAATGGCCACAGATGCACTACTGTACACGAGTGAAAACAGCACGCAAGCCAAAAAGGCACGAGTGCTCAATTGTAAATTTGTAAGGCCTGACCAAGATAAAGACGGGTTAATTGTACCACGGAATGGAGGTCTTCATTTATAAAATTGTTTTTTTTTTTCAAAAGTATTTTTTTTAAATGATTTTTTTTACTTTAAATTAATTTTTGTTATGTTTACAAATCATTTTGATATACTTATAATTTTTTTAAAATAAAAAAATATCATTTTAATACATTTCCAAATCAAAAGCATTTTAAAAAATAATCATTTTCACACTTCCAAACACTCCATGGTATATCCCCTAGCCTTCTACGGTATGCAGACTAACTAGCTACAACGAACAGAAGCATTATTCAGCTAACCAACTTCTAAAATCTAAACAATATCCTTGATTTGATCAAGAGAAGAATTGCTATAATTCATCACAGCTGCTAGGCTTGTTTACTAACCCCTGATTCACGATGGGTGTTGAATGATAACCCTGATGTGGTAAATGGGCCTCCATGTATAAAATCTCAAGACGGGTTTGATTAGTGGGCCAGCTGCATAAATGTTCCTTTTAGGTACCGTACCAACATGGATAAATGTCCGCCTACCTGGGATGAGGAAGGACAGCATCAGTTCGAGGCTTGACAATACTACGACATGGTTTGCTCTGGCATTTATTCGTTCTTATTCCAACATTCGATGTTTACGTCTGCTCGAGCACAAATTTCTTCGAAGCTGATTCTTTAGGTCCACTAGTGCCAGATAGCTCAAACTGAAATGTGGTTGAAAAATAGAAAAAAATAATGCATGGCATCGAATAAAATATTGATAATTTACCAGGAAGCAGTCAATGCCACGGTTTGAAAGCCAATCTCGGTTTGGTATATCAGCCTGTGGTTTTTGTGGCCGGGGCCACTTGTGGTCGGTGCAGTGGTAAATTATAATTGTAAAAAATGTTTTGATAGTTTACTTTCATACTTTCAAATGTTTTATGTCGGCTCCGATGGATTTCTAGCACTTGCTTTTGAAAAAAAATAATATCAAACATGGTTTTTCGTTACCTTATGGAAAAAATTCAAAAACTCAAATATACATTCACCCCGCCAAAAAAAATAAAAATAAAATCTGAGCACTTGTTTTATAAAAAAAAAACAAACAAACATGGCTTTCTGTTACCTTATTGAAAAAATTCAAAAACTTTTTTTAAAATATATATTTTCAACCAGTGTTTTGAAACCCGGCCCGGCGGGTCGACCTGAAACCCGACCGACCCGGGACTGGAATCAGGCCGGGTTGATAGAAAAATAGCATAAGCAATAACCTTGCTGACCTGGTTGACCTGGCAAAACCCGATCAAAAACCCGGTTGCAACCCGTTGACTTTTGTTTATTTTTTTACTAAAACGACGCCGTTTTGAATTTTTTTAAAATAGAAATTGACCCGGCCGACCCGGTCAAAACCCGGTGACCCAGTCAAAACCCGGAACCCGGGTCTTGAATCAGGTCATGTTTAAAAACTTTGTTTTCAACCCCCGTATGATATTTGAGATAAAGAAAGGGATTGTTTTTAAAAGTATTTTTAATTTAAAATATATTAAAATAATATTTTTTATTTTTAAAAATTTATTTTTAATACTGTATATCAAAATAATTTAAAATTATAAAAAAAATAAAAAAATCAAAACTTTGTGAAAAGGTGGTTGCAACACTCGGCCAACAACCCCCTGAAAAACCAACTTTTATGCAAGGTTTGATTGCTGTCCTTGTATAAAAGTGATGAAGACATTAAAAATAAAAATATGTTTGATTTAGAAGACAAAGAGAGGTGCATAAAAATATTTTTCTCTTGAATAATTTTAAAGTAAATTTATGTATTTTTCAAAATAAATGGTATATAAGAGACATGTTTTTAAATATATTATTTTTTATTCTTAAAATATCATTATGACAAACTTTCAACTCCAAGAATGTTAACTAAGATATATAGAGATAAAATTTGTTATTATTATAATTTTAAAATTCAATTTGGAGATCAATCTGAGGTAAAGTTTGGGTCACTAGTTGAGTTGACCAAAGTCAGTGTAAGAATAAAGGTTGTTATACTTATAATTTTAAAACTTGATTTGGTAGTCGATTTAGGGTAAGGTCGGAGTCACGAGTAGAATTGACCATTAACTTGAGTTGATACAATGACGATAGTGGTTATTGATATAGTTTTAAAACCTGACTCGAGGGTTAACCTAAAGTAAAGTCAGGGTTACTTGTTAGAGAGTCAACATAAAATAAAAATTGTTATTATTATAGTTTTAAAACTTGATTTAAGGTTTAACCTAAGATAAACCTTGGGTCACGGATCATGAGGGTCAACCCGGCTTATTGCAAAGATAAAAATTATTATTGTTATAATTTTAAAACTCGAACTTGGGGCCAACATGGGTTGACCCGAGTCATTATATAGATAAAAATAGTTATTACCACAGTTTTAAAACATGACTCGTGAACAGATCCGGGGCAAGGTTCAAGTCTCGGGTTAAGAGGGTTAACCCATCAATTTAGTCATGGTTTTGCAGCTAAGATTATTATAATATTGGTAATTTTAACACTTACTCTAATGTAAGTAAAAAATATATGCGTGTCTAGTTATTTTATAAAACAGGTAAGTTTGACAATAATATATATTAATAGTATAATATTTTTTTTAAAATATTTTTTATCTTGTCTATCATAACTAAATAAAATATAAAAATAATTATTTTATCTCGTATATTATTATCGAATATAATCTTATTTTTATCTTATTTTTTTAATTTGTCTTTTCTATCTGTTTTTTATATTTCGGTATAATAACTAAATACTGCCTCAAAGAACCATAAAAGAATATTAAATGTCCCATTTCCATATTCGAAGAATAAATAACTCCAACGCAGTAACAGTGACTGCCATGGACGTTGTTTTGTTTTTTTAACCATAAAAAATTGATTTCTTTTTTTTATTATTATTTGAAAAGCAACGGGCAAGTATAACAACACAAAAGGATATGGTTGAATGCTGTTGATACTGTTTTTTTTATAAAAAGCGTATGATCCAAGGCTGGTTGATTTCGTTTATTTTGATATCCTCTCATATTTATATTGTAATCCAAAACAATGTTATAAAACCCAGTTTCATATAACATATTAATTAGACGATTTATTAATCTAGAACTTATAAAACCAAGTTTTATATTAAATTAAATGAAAGTTAAAATAATCAAATTTGGATGACCTAGTGGGATTATAACCCGATTATACTTGATTTTGTTTTTTAAAAATAATATGACTTAACTTTAAAAAAATACTTTAAAAAAACATATTTTTATTGTTTTAGTTAAACTTTAATTGACTTGTTTAACCTCAACTTAAGACCCGGGTTGAATAATGTACCGAATGGATCTTACAACTACAATTTATAAAGATGAAAGCATTACTAGTGATAGTAATATTTGCTGACTTATTGGTGTTTTTTAATGTATTTTTATTTTAAAAATAATGGACATTACAAAAAATATTTTGCCTTTTTTTTCCATCAAAAGTATAAACATTTTTTTAATTACAATGTTTTTTTTAAAATGTCCTGGATCTTGCTTTTTATAAAAAAACAAAAAAAAAAACCTTCAAGGTAAACAAAACCTTAACGAGCCTTTTTTAAAACAAAAAAGATAAAAAGATGAAAACAGTTGTGTTAAAAATACCTCAATATCAAATATGATAAAGCATTGATGGTTTATTTACATAAAAGCCTCCGAGTATTGCAAGCTAACAGATGTATGTTTACAAAGGATGGACAAAACCTGAAACTTTTTTACATGATCCATCAACGTGATTAAGAGCAGCATGTGCTTTTTAAATAGTTTTTCATATTAAAATATATATTAATAATGTTTTTTTATTTTTTAAAAATTATTTTTAACACCAACACATTAAAATAATTTGAAAACACTAAAAATATATTAATTTAAAATTAATAAAAAATAAAAAAAATTTAAATTTTATCAAAAGTACTTTTAAAACGCAGAAACAAACAGGCAAAAACCATTCATTATCTTCATGTATTTTTTATATGCGCGTGTATTCATTCAATTAAAAATTATTAAATTAAGGAGTTCAATGACAAATCATTTAAGCACTTCTCTGAGCTAAGATGGCAACTGGTTTTTTATTATTAATTTACCTTTTTGGATTGTAATCTTAAAGGAAGCTTGGAGAAAATAATTTCATGACAAAATTGGATCAGGATGTTCATCATCTAAAATTTTAGGGGTATATAAAAGTGTAGTTGTTGTTACTTTTCAAAATGTTTTTTAATTGGAAAAGTATTAAAATAATATATTTTTATTTTTTAAAAATTATTTTTAACATCAGTGCATAAAAATAATCTGAAGTACCAAACAAATATTAATTCGAAGCAAAAAAAATAAAAAAATAATTTTTTTTAAAACCATTTTTGAAACGCAAAAACAAATAAGGTCAAAATAGAAAACTTAATTAAAAAACGGATTGGAGGAGATTCTGACCTATAATAGTGATAACTAGATTTTTTCACTCATGTCATGGGATAGATCAATTTTTTTGTAATATAAAAAAGATATTCAAATGGTAATAATCCGAGTGAATCCAGGTTAACTTGACTAAACAGCCATCAAAGGTAGCCTTAAAGGAATGAAAGAGAGAAAAAGAAAGAAAGTTCAAGATTTAATAGCCTAATGTCAAATAATGAAATTAACAAAAAAACTGAAGTTAAATCCAGCTAATATTCAAAACCAGTAACTCTAGCTATAAGATTGAGATGACCATGCAAAATATAAAAAAATCTTAAACAAAATCCCTAACCATCAAACAAAAAAATAAAAATAAATAGTAATCAAAATAACGAGGGCCAAACCTGAACCAATTTGGATTAAAAAACAAATGAAATAAAATGTCGATGGACAAAACTAAAAGGAAAAAACAAATTAAAAGAAGGATTTAAAAAGAAGAATTAAAAAAACGGGGACTAGATACATAAAAGAAGAGACAAATGAAAAAAAACATTGAAAGACAAAATTAAAAGAAAAAAACCAATAAAATAATAAAAAAACAGCAATCATGAAAATGAGTATCATATTTGATATATAAACAAAACAAAATCTAATGGAAATGGATGAAACTAAAAAATATATATATAAAAAGGAATAAAAAAAAACCAAACAAAAGAAAGAGGATCATAATTTAATCTTTTTTCTCTGTTAAATTTTTTTATCAAAATAATATCATATTTTACTATTTAATTGGATAAAAAATTAAGCAATTAGTTAGGGGAAAATCATGTTAACACCTGTTGGATTTTTTACCATTATTTTTCTATCAAAATAATGTCATTTTTACTTCCTGTATAATAAAAAAATCCGATTGACCCTTGTACCTTCGATCATTCGACCCAACTCATGACATGATATATGTTGATTCTTGGATCAGGTTTTAAAAGTATGATAAAAAAAATATACACCAAATATGATATGAAAAATCAATGAAATTAAATAATGAGGGGTGAAATTGCAAAAAAAAAAACACAATTAATTAAGTAGAGAACTCAAGATAAAATGAATTGTAATCATAAGAATTATGATTAAATTCAATAAAAAAAGAATTAAAATCAAATGATCATAGATAAAATTAAAAAATCCAATATGATTATAAAAAATAATTAAAAGTAAAATAAATAGGAATCAAAATAATAATGATCAATTTAATTAAAAAACACAAAGATGAAATAAAAAACAACTAAATCAAATTCAAACAATTAAAAGAACGAGGACCATTTTGTAATTTTGCAAGGTAAGCATATATTTTGAGGTGTCGGGGAGAGAAAAGAAGAGGGAGGAGAAAAATTATCGCAGGAATTATGTCGTGTCCTTGGACTGATATGTGCTGACTCACTGTGTAAAGGGAGGCACCCCACTTTGAATGTTATCTTTAAAGGTGACCAACATGTACCAGGAGATGACGACGCCTCTCACTTGCCTGTGTGTATTTGCTAACTATTTTTTTATTTGTAAAAAGCTTGACCTCACACAGGAAAAAAACTAAGAATACACCTTTACATTAGAAAAAAAAAATTGATCCCAAGAATTAACGAGGTAATTGGATTGGACACAAATGTAAAAATTCAAAAAAGCTCATAAATATTAGCTATGTTTTTATTTTTTCAAGAACATAAAAGTAATTACAATGTACAATAAAATTTGGAAATATAAAATTACGTGTTTGCTTAACTATTTAATTTTTTTAAAAAGACCACTTATTTTACACCGCACAATATATAAGTAAAACACTAATTCATTTTAGTTTTATTTGTAATAATAACAACAATAACAAAGCAAAAATACACGCAGTTATTACTTTTTACGCGTCGAATATTTGCATAATGAACCGAGAAAGAGACACCTATAAATTATTTCCCTGTCCTCCATCTTTCTCATTTCGCATCCTTCTTCCAACCGTTCGTTTCTCCTGTTCTCTCTCCCTGTAGAGATCAAAATCGATATTAGGGTTTCTCCAACCCTCAAAAAAATTTCGAAATCTACACTCACAACTCACCTGCATCTTCAATGCCGATCACTCCATCTCGATCATCTCCAACCTGTTAAAAATTTCGCTTCTAACCTGATCACTCACCATGTTCGAAGCTCACGTATGTTACTTCTCTCCTCTCTCTGTTTTGTTCTTTTTTAATCGCAACTTTCGTTTATTTTTACAAAATCAGGGAGTAGATAAGTAAGTTTAGTGTGTACACTGAAATGTGGCGAGGATGATCAATATATTTAAATTACGGACGAGTAAAATTAGGAATTGATTTTTATGATGATTACAAGTGACTAGGAATTTAACTAACATTTCAGTATTTTGTAACATTGTTAGGGCATTGTTAGCGGTTTTCCTGAATTTTACGTTAATGAACACTCCACGTTTGTAACATGCTTGGTTATATAATCTCTTGATATACGGAAACAGCAGCGGTTAGTTTAAATTACCGTTTTGGTGTTTGAAGGAGAAAATGCTCTTTAATTACGTTGTTTATCCGCAAGTATGCTTCAAGTAGGCTACATTTTTTTTTGTTTGCAGGTTTTGCATTTGCTTCGAAGATACCTGGGCGAATATGTCCACGGGCTGTCAGTGGAGGCTTTAAGAATAAGTGTCTGGAAAGGTTTGTCCTCAAATCTCTGTGATTTGTGATCTTGCTGATCTTAGGCACTCAGTTCCTAATTCTTCTAGTTAATAAGCCAGTGAAATGACCGCTGGATGCAAAATTGTCTTGTTGGAAATTATGTTTTTGTTTTCCTATCATTTATTTATTTTTCGTTATTTTTCTGATTAGCTCCCTCTATTTTTGCAGGCGATGTTGTCCTCAAAGATTTGAATTTGAAGGCTGACGCACTAAATTCACTAAAACTTCCAGTCACTGTCAAAGCTGGTTTTGTTGGTACTATTACATTAAAGGTAGCTAATGTTGTCACCTACAGCCAGCTGGCTGAATTCTTAGGATTTTCATTTGCTCATGGTCTGTATAGTTTAGGATTGCATAACAACAATTTTTTTTTTTTGTTTCTGGGGAGGACCTGTAGCTATCAAGCAGTCAAGAAATACGTAGAAAGTAAATCTGTGATCGATATTGTCATGTGAAGGCCCTTGTTGTTTGCGTGTTAAAAGGGTGGTCACATAGAACTAAGTTCAAATCCTGCCAATCAGAGCAAAGGAGTAAAGTGAAAAATGGCGCTTAAGATTTCTAGTTGGTTGTCATTGTGACTTGCTTCATGACCTGCTAAGCTGGCTGATGGCTTTGAACGGTTAAATTCGACTGTTGTGGAAAGGAAATCAATGTTTGGAACCAAGTAGGAATTTTATGAATGTTAGAATGATGAGGGAACTAGTTCGGGATTGAGGCGGAATGGCACAAAAGGATCATTATAGCCGAGCCAAACTAGTTTGTGATAGAACTTATTTGTTTAATGATGAGGGAAATACAACTTGTATTTGATTATGTTTCTACTTTTCTTATAGCTTCTCCATTCCAAATGATACTCGTCCTAATTCTCTGGTTTTCATTCTTTACTCCCTTTTACTGTTCTTAACTTACAGGTTCCCTGGAAAAGTTTAGGAAAAGAACCTGTGGTTGTTCTTGTCGATCGCGTCTTCATTCTTGCTCATCCTGCCCCTGATAGCCGGACTCTCAAGGTAGAACGCTCTTTTGTCGACCTGAATAATTATTTTTATTGGATTATTTGTTCTTTTCCACTTTGGTTCTTATCTTTTCTTGCTTGACTATTCATGTAGGAGGAGGACCGGAGAAAACTTTTTGAAACCAAACTTCAACAAATTGAGGTGGAAGCTCATATATGTGGCATTCATACATATGTTCTCCTGTGCACTAATTGTGCCTCTTAATTTGGCCTACTTTCTGTTTCATGATGCATTTAAGCATTTAACTGCATTATGGGTGTATTGAATGTTACTCTCTTGACAACATGGTTTCTCATGCAAGATTTATTCATCCATCAGACTGGCAGCCCCTTTTGATCCATGATTCACCATAACTTTACCCCAAAGTTTTTCACACTGCCCTTCCATTACACCACTAGATAATTACCATGTTGTTTTTTTTTTTAATGATATGTCTTCGTAGAAGTGTTCCAGACACATATTAATTACCTGTGTTTTTGCTCATCTCTGTGCATGAGATGCCTAAATAGCTTTTAAAATGTCTAACTGTTTCTGTTTTAATGTTGTTCAAATGCACTTGATTTACATTGCATAAAGGGAGAAAACTTGGCTCTAACAAACTTGCTAATTAAAATTTTCTTCTCTCCCTGTGCAGGAAGCAGAATCTGCAACTCTTGAAGCAACTAGATCAAAGCTGGGAAGTGTATGGACTGCAGCTTTCTGCTCTCTGTTTTCATTGTGATTTAGTTGCTTGCTCTGTAAACCTTTCTATATACTGGATTAGGCTTGCTAAAGCTTTTAGCAATCTTTATTCAAATCATATGCTCATGGGTTGTGAAAAGCTTTATTTTTATTGATATTTGGAGGCAATTTGTCCCCTGCTAGTATTTTTAGACTGGCTGTTTGAACAGTTTAGGCTTTGAAGGGTAGAGAAAAAAACTCTCTATTTCTGTTGGTATTTATTTGAAATGGACACACATAAAGCATGTGCATGCTTTGTATTATCAAAAAAATGTGGTGACTTCAGCATGGTAAGGAAATTTGATTGACATCTGATTCTTTTGCAGCCTCCTCCAGGAAATTCATGGCTGGGCTCTCTGATTGCCACTATTATTGGAAATCTTAAAATTTCAATTAGCAATGTGCATATCAGATACGAGGATTCAGTCAGGTTGGCTGAGAATTTTATTATTGATTTCTTTTATCTGTATTTATATACTATTCCACACACTAATTTAGTTTCTCATGTCACAATTCCATGAATAAGTTCATGTTTTCTACTTTTCTGTTGTCCATTACGGGTGCCCCTTGTTTATTTAAGCTACTAACTAATGATTTTGCAGTCATCCTGGGCATCCATTTTCTTGCGGTGTTACCCTAGCGAAGCTGGCAGCTGTCACAACAGATGAGCAGGGTATTGAAACATTTGATATCAGTGGTGCTTTGGATCGATTACGGAAGGTTAGCATGTCTTTTTACTTATTGTGATCTTTTGCTGAAATGGATGATTGAAAACAGTGCATAGCATTTGAACCTTTTATGCAGTGAGAATAATTAGATATAATATTACTTCTTTTGGAATGCTATGACTACATATGTGTGTATTTACAGAATTTTCCTAATCCAAGTTTTGCACTCTCTTTTGTTGCTGATATGTCTTCTGTTAGGCAACAGATATAAAGAGAGGATTTACGTAAGCTCCCAACCAGTTATCTCAGGTTTTTGTCTATTGTTAGGCAGCAGCGGATAGAAACAGATGATTTATGCAACCATCAAACCACTTCTCTGAATGTTTTGATCGAACATTTTTTAAGATTAACATTAGAGCTAGATTGTAATAAGAGCGGTTGTTAAGGGGGTAAAAACTCATGTTCGAGGATTATAGCAAATTAAAAGGTCTATATTGTTAGTGGCTGGAGAAAGACCCTTTTTAAGAATTGGCAGTGGTAAGGGGGAGAGGGAAATATATATATATTTTTAAGTTGTGCCTTTAGACGTAAAAAAGTAGAAAGAAGTAACAAATTATAACAAAATTCTTAGTGGTGTACTTTAACCTTCATCCCTTGCCCCTTAAGTGCTGGGAGTTGTTAATCCTGTGAATTCTCTTCCTTCCCTTAAAGGAACCATTCAAGGAAAGACAGGATGATCCAGCTCTTTCCTCTCAAATCAAGCGTACTATTACTTGAGTCTAGTTGTGCAGCATCTTTTGGTGATGTGATAGGAAAGAATTTATCATTCAAAATGATGGTGGTTCCTCTACATAATGGGACACCTGACTATTATGATCACTATTTAAGTTGATTTAATAGGCCTTTTGATCTGTATTCCTATGTTCTTTGCTTTTCATTTATTATTTGTATCTTATAAAGCTTGCATCTCTTTGGACAGTGATCAAAATAATTCCTTTGCTTTTATTTATCAAGTTTGTCTTATGATGCTAGTGGTATTTACATGACCTTCAAATTATTTTGGCCAACACTTGTTTGCTTTAACAGTCATTACAACTTGAGAGGCTTGCTGTGTATCATGATTCTGATAACCTCCCTTGGAAGAAAGACAAAAAGTGGGAAGATTTAAGTCCTGAGGAATGGGTTGAGGTTGGTAGCTGTTTATGGAATTGTTAATCTCCATTATCAAGTAGTTACTTATCAAAATTTTGTTCTTCTCTTTGATGATTTTGGCTGATCCCTAAGATATTTGAAGATGGTGTAAATGAACCCTCTACTGGTCATGGTATGGTATCTAAATGGGCTATGAATCGTAACTACTTGGTGTCACCAATCAATGGAGCCCTTAAATATCATCGTCTTGGAAAACAAGAAAGAAGTGATCCAGAGATTCCATTTGAGAAGGCTTCTCTTGTCCTAAGTGATGTCTCATTAACAATTACAGAGGTACTGCAAATTTTGTTTCCTATTGCTTCTATTCTGCTTTATCTCATCAGCATACTCCACTGTGCTTTTTGTTGTGAAGAATTGGAGGATATTGCTATTCTCTTTTATTTTTCCTTAGTAGGTTGGGGGGGGGGGTATGGGGGATAAACACGTTTTTATTTAATTTAGTTCATTCCAGCCCAATACCCTAGGGTTCTCGCACTGCTAGCCACCAATAATAAACACAATCTAGTGAATTTCTCAAGCATCTCTTTTGTTTTCTTGGCTTTGAGTTCTCAAGTCAGGTACAACTCGGTTTTTCTCACAGGTGCAATATCATGATTGGATAAAACTTTTGGAAGCTGTTTCAAGATACAAGACATATGTTGAAATTTCCCATTTAAGACCTAAGATCCCTGTCTCTGACAATCCTTGTCTGTGGTGGCGGTATGCTGCTCAAGCTGTTCTGCAGCAGCGAAAAATGTGGTACTGACATGTTATTATCCAGGCTTTTCTGTTCATTTGGTATTTTAATAAGAGGATCGAATTGAAAATATGTTTAAAATGTTAGATATTCTATTTGCTGTATCATATGTAGACAAAAGCTGTGCATTTATCGTTCTAGTTAACATGCTCTATTCCTGAAATTGAAACTTACTAGATGATTTTCCATACTTTAGCTACCGATTCTCATGGGACCGCATTCAGCATCTCTGTCAGCTTCGTCGCCATTATGTTCAATTGTATGCTGCCATGCTGCAACAATCATCAAATGCAAGCACCTCGGAACTTAGAGAAATGGAGAAAGATCTTGATTCTAAAGTTATTCTCTTGTGGAGGTATACAGAACTTGTTTATTGGTTATTAAAAAAAATTCTAATGCTTCAAATATTTAGTATTGCACATTTTATATAAAGTTTTACAGGTTTGAGGCTCCTTTTACTGAATGCTGATAGTATTTGAAAATGCAATTCATATTTTTGGTTTACTTGGTTTGTGTATACATCTATATGCATTATTTAGGTTACTTGCACATGCCAAGGCTGAATCATTGAAAACAAAGGAAGCTGCTGAGCAGAGGAGGCTAAAAAAGAAAGGCTGGTTTTCATTTGGATGGTTGGTGGCAACTCTATTTTCACATCCTGTTCCTTGAAATAAATTACTTTGCTTTTGGTTGTTTTTTCTGTTTATCTACTGTTATTTTGTGTTCAACCATCTGTATTAATGAAACTTACATTTGCTTATGGTTCCTGTTTCTGTGTGTTTGCCTTTATTTTGATTTACCCTTTGTCTCAGGCGAACGAATTCTGAAGATGCCTCTGATGGGGATGCTTCCGAAGCATCCCAGTTAAGAGAAGAAAAGCTGACTCAAGAGGAATGGCTTGCAATTAATAAATTGCTTAGTTACCAGTCAGACGAAGAGTTAATGCCACATTCAGGAAAGGACATGCAGAATATGATTCGGTATTTAGTGACTGTGTCTGTTAAGCAGGCTGCTGCCAGGATAATTGACATAAATCAGACTGAGATTGTCTGTGGTAGATTTGAGCAGCTTCAAGTCTCAACCAAATTAAAAAATCGCTCTACCCACTGTGACGTGTCCCTAAAATTATATGGTTTATCTGCACCAGAAGGTTCACTTGCACAGGTTTGTTCGCTATGGTGCAAGATTTGAGATAGTTAGTGGTAAATTTTTGAGTTCATGATTAAGTGCTGATATGAATGTAAATTGTAGAGCCTCATTTCAATATTGATCAATGTTTTTAGTTTTTGAAATCTTTCTGAATGAAATTTCTCATTTTAGTTGTCTGACTTGTGTTTATGGATTTTTATTCTGATTTTATTTGGAGTAAGGCTGTTGCTGCGACTAAAGTTGCTGTGACTAAAGCTTGATTTTTTCTCTCTAATTGCATTTTGCATTTTTTTTTCCAGAGCGTTTCCAGTGAACAGAAGGTGAATGCATTATCTGCCAGTTTTGTACATTCCCCAGTGGGGGAGAATGTTGACTGGAGGTTGTCAGCCACAATTTCGCCTTGCCATGTTACGGTAATTTTGTAGTGTTTTGAGAGAGATGGGGAAGGAGGGTCACTTTTGCTTGCAGCATTTGCATGTAGTTGTTATTTATATCACTGGCTGTGCCTATAAAGAGTGGCTTCCAGTTTATGTTGGTTTTTCAATTTGTTTTTGATCAACTATAAACATGCATTTCTTCAAGGAATAGAGAGGTGGTCAGGCCTCCAATCTTGTCATTTACACTTGGAGATGTTCAGAATGCTTCTTCATGATTATTCCCCCGTCTTATCCAACTTGAAACTTACATGTAAATTTTTTAGTTAATTATATGGATACACTTACCTGACAAGTTGCTCTTGCAAGGACTTCCAATGGATGTTCTTGGCAAAAGAACGTATTGAATTGATTTTTGATGTTTAAGAAAGTAGTAGATACTCTTTTCTTTAAAATTTATAAATTATATGGATACACTTAGCTGGCAAGTTGTGCATTCAAGGACTTCCAATGGATGTTTTTGGCAACAGAACAGATTGAATTGATTTTTAAAGAAAGTAATGGATACTCTTTTCTTGGTTGAGTTGGATGTCTCAGTGTCCTTTGGCACGAGATTTGATATGCTTGTGGTGGCATTTTACTATTTGCTTACTTGCTCATATTTTTTCTCCTCCTTTTCTCCTTCCAATATTCACTGCGCATGCCATACAAAGCTTCATTTCTTATTTTGTTGCAGGTTTTAATGGAAAGTTTTGATCGCTTTTTTGAGTTTGTGAGGAGAAGTAATGCAGTTAGCCCTACTGTTGCATTAGAAACTGCAAATGCTTTGCAGGTATCTATGTCAATATCTTGAATACGAAACCACATGGTTAGTAAATTAACCCTCTATTCATTCAATGACACATGCAGATGAAGATTGAGAAAGTGACTCGAAGAGCGCAAGAGCAATTTCAAATGGTATTAGAGGAACAAAGCAGGTCAATTAACGCTCATTTTGTTATTCATTTTTTGTTGCTCCATCTGTTTGTATAATTATTATTTTTGCACATGCTGTTGTTTGGGATTTCAGTCCCCATGTATCGAATATTGTGCATATTGTCTATAAATTGGAAGGTTGGTAATGACTTTGAGATCAGTCATTATGGTGTAAAATGTTGAAGAGTCAGCAGATGCATGTAGAACGAGTCTAAGCAGTGGATGTGGATATGGTAGTTTATATACATGGCGACAATATGTTGGTTCTATTAATACTAAGAGGCTGGGCTGCTAAAATTCTCTCATGTGCCAAATAAGTCGCTTAAATTTTTTTGTTCCATGATATTGAGTTTAGCTATATTAGGGTATTGTGATGGGGAAAAAAGTGTCATGGGTTCGGGTTTAACCAAAAAATTGACCTCATTTTATTGGTAAGTTTGTTTTGCTTTTTTTGGAGACAAATTCCTTGTACTTGTTGAAACTAAAAAGGTTTTTCCTATAATATCAGTTAAATAGATATAAAAATAACCTTTTCCGTTGGTTTTCTTAGATTGAAATAACTGAAAAATAGAGAAAGAAGAAGAAAGGATGAAAGAAGAGGAAAGAAATAGGAATGGGAGAGAAGTGTTGTGTGTCATACTCATGAGACCACACCATGCACGTGTATATTTATATAGAGTATGTAAGAAATTACAAAAACACCCTGACAATATTTCCCTTCATAAAATAATTGCTTTCTGCTTGAATGTTACTTGATGCATGTAAGCTTATGGAATGAAGTTGCTTTTGACGGGTTTGTAGAAGCTTAGGCTTCATGTTGTTGCTTTTCATTTTGTCAACCCTATCTTTTATTCAATCTGAGGAGGGAAGCTAATGATAAGTGGTTGATTCATTTATCTTCTTGGTTTTCCAGATTTGCCCTTGACATTGATCTGGATGCTCCAAAAGTTACAGTTCCTATGAGGACAGTCAGTTCTTCCAAGTGTGATATGCATTTTCTTTTGGATTTTGGTCACTTCACATTACACACTATGGTATGCTTCTTTTCATGACCTTTTTCAAGCAGTTCTTACCTTGGCTTTGCTTGACATAAATATTAATGTTGCAGGAAACAGAGTCTGATGAAAAGAGGCAGAGTATATATTCTCGTTTCTACATATCTGGCAGAGATATCGCTGCTTTCTTTACGGACTGTGATTCTCACTGCTACAACTCCACAGTGGTTGTGCCAAATCATAATAGCCAGTCACTGACATCCCAGATACCAGAAAAAGTTGACAATTACTTTTCTCTTATTGATAGGTGTGGAATGGCTGTAATTGTTGACCAGGTATAACATTTACTTTTTTCATTACCTGTTGTCACGTTTAATGTAAAAGGAGTTGCTCTGGATTAAACCTTAAATGGTCATAGGTGTCGACCATAATACATATTTGCATTTACGTCTATTGCCCAGATATTGCAGATTCATGAAATTGTCAACCTGCTGTTTTAACATACATTAGCTTTCATTTTTTTGTATTTTGTCACGGATTGTCCTTGATGTAAAAGCTCTTCTTTTGTTGTTTGTTTACAAACTGTTTATTGAAGATCAAAGCACACCACCCTAGTTATCCTTCAACGCGGATTTCTGTTCAAATACCAAATCTTGGCATTCACTTTTCACCAGCAAGATACTCTAGACTTATGGAATTGGTGAACATACTGTACAATACAGTTGACAACTATGGTCAGTCTACCGTCGATAATTTTCAAACCCAGATTGCTCCTTGGAGTTCTGCTGATCTTGCTACCGATTCTAGAATCCTTGTTTGGAGGGTATGCCCTTGTGTCTTTCATCTGGCTGGACATAGGGTTCAAGCATTTTAATCATTCATATAACATTTATATTGGCACAGGGGATTGGCAATTCTGTGGCTCATTGGCAACCCTGTTTTCTTGTGTTATCTGGACTATATCTTTATGTTATGGAATCTCAGAAGTCCCAAAGCTACCAGCGATACTTGAGGTTTTCCTTTTCAATCGTTTCTTTTCTGTTGTTATGGCTTTTTGATTTTTTCTTTGCTAGTAATCTTCTACTGTTAGCACTTATTGTCTTTCCTGAAGTCTTGTTATCATTGATATGTTATTATCAAGTCTTTGTTTCATCATGTGATGACTTTCTGGTTTGTGATTGTTCTCCTCCTTGAGTTTGTTTAATTGCTGTGTGTTGGTGATGCTTTTATTAAAATATATTGCACTTGGAGCTTGAGGTTCTTCACTTTTATAAAAATTCAATTTCTGCAGCATGGCTGGTAGACAGATAAATGAGGTTCCTCCATCAAGTGTTGGTGGTTCCCAATTCTGTGTTGCTGTGAGTTTCAGGGGAATGGACATTCAGCAAGTAAGTCATGTTTTTCTAAATTAATGCTGTGTTCTGAGATAGCTTAATCCCAATCTTTGTCTAGGTAATTGTTCATTTTTATCCTGTGACAATCATAGTTGTAGATTGATTTTAGTATTGATTGGTTTTCTGAAACAAACATCAGAGCAAAATAATTTGACAGTTGCATGTGGCATGGGACAAGGTGCAAGTCCATGGTCAACCAGAAGAATAAATTTTATCACACACTCAGTATTACGATAGTGGCTCAAACACCCTTTTGATTTTAACCCTAAGAAAGCTAGACATTTCCTATCTCTCTCTCCCATGCACACACCAGCACTGACATGCATGTGCAGACACCCTCATACCCATGTTTGATTGAAAATTTGTGAATTCTGGTCCATAGAAGAGGAATAAACCTGATCTCTTAAATTTCAGCTTGCATATGAAGATTATGATAGTGGCTCAAGCCCTGCCTTTGTTCTAGCCCCATTAAAGCCAAAGTCATTCCCTTTGTATCTCTCACACACGTGAATAGATTTGCTCTTGAAATGATAAATTTTATGTGGAAAAATTTCACAGAGCTTTGAAGGCAAAGCTAATGAAAATGAAATTTGTATGGCATCTGATTAATGCTTATGTTCTATTTGGTTTTCCGTTTCCTGCATTGAAATGGTGATTTGCCATCTTTTATGAGTTAATTCTTTATTTTTTCAGGCATTGGAATCATCTAGTACCTGGATTTTAGAGTTTCAGGATGATGAGGAGAAAACCTGTTGGTTGAAAGGACTTATACAGGCTACCTATCTAGCTTCTGTATGAAAACAATATTATTATGAATTACTAATTTTGCCTGTTTAAATTTTAGGATTTCACTAATTCATAATCATTCTTGATGAAGGCTCCTCCATCAATGGATGTGCTTGGAGAAACAATTGGCATTGCATCCAACTTTGGAGAACCTGAAACACCAATTCTGAGAACAGCAGACCTTGTCATCAATGGGGCACTGGTGGAGGCAAAGTTATTCATATATGGAAAGGTTAGGGAATCATTTTTTAGGAAATCTAATTTTAACTGGTTGGGGTCTTTTATGTAATTATTGCAGTTCCCTGTCTTTTCTTGTTGCATCCAAGTTTTATTAATTGAATATTTCAACATATATGCTGTTATTGTGCAGAATGGGGATGAAGTTGATGGGGAACTTGGAGAGACTCTTATTATCGAGGTTCGTGCTGGCGGGGGAAAGGTTGGTGCAGCTTGTTTGTGCTCCACAACAATGATCTCTTGTTGGAAATGTGATTAAGATTGTTCATTATTTTTATCTGGCATGAATAATTCACATATTTGTTCAGTAGTTTGATAAACTCATTTTCCCCAATAATGGTTATAATTTGACTGGGTGTCTGATTCATTGTTAGGTTCTTTATATGCACTCACTATGGATGAGAGCATGCATGTGTTTGTGTGTGTGAGAAAATATTTGAAAGTGTGTACAGAAATGCCAGCATCTCACTGCTAGAACAGGATATTATTTTTGGCTTGGTAAAATGTCAAGTTGTCTGATTTACTTTCCTCTTTTGTGAGACTTGTCTTTTCCTGATCAGCTACTCATGATGGATATAATATCCTTGTATAGTACCTGGTTCTACATTTTTAAAGTGCATTATTTTGCAGGTGCACATGATTCGTGCAGAGGGTGATCTTAGAGTAAAGATGAAGCTGCATTCCCTAAAAATTAAAGATGAGCTTAAGAGCCGCCAATCTGCAAATCCACGGTATTTAGCCTGCTCGGTGCTAAAGAATGACAAGTTTCTTGTATCCTCTCACAATGTTGATCCTCTAGGGATGGGGATGCCCATAGTATCTCATGATGAGGAGGATACTTTTAAGGATGCTTTGCCAGATTTTTTGTCTCTAGCAGATGGTGGCATTTGGTCACCAAAAATGGACGTCTCTCATTTTGGAATTATGGGAGATGCCAATGACTCTTCAGAATTTGAGTCTCCTGAATCCTTTACTCTTGAGCAAGATCTGTTACAAGGAAAAACAATTCCTGATGAGATATTTTATGAGGCACACGGCAGTGATAGTTCTGATTTTGTGTCTGTTACTTTCTCGATGCAAAGTTCTTCTTCACCTGATTATGATGGTATAGATACACAGGTATCAAACTTGAATATTACAGATTTTTAGTTTTGCTTGTTAATTAATGCTTGAAATTGCTTTAATGATATATATCTTTGAAATTTTCAGATGAGCATTCGCATGTCCAAACTAGAATTCTTCTGCAATAGACCTACTCTTGTTGCTCTAATAGGTTTTGGCTTTGACCTCAGTTATGTGGATTCTTCTGAAAATGGTACTAACATGACTGAAATCTCAGATGATAAGTCTTCCTTGAAAGAAATGACTGAAGTCACAGGGCGTATAAAAGGGCTGCTGGGGTATGGTAAAAATCGTGTGGTTTTCTATTTAAACATGAATGTTGACAGTGTCACTGTGTTTCTCAACAAGGAGGATGATTCTCAACTCGCTATGCTTGTGCAAGAAAGTTTTGTTCTGGATCTCAGGGTGAGGAGATTATGATCATTAATAACCTTTCTTATCTTAAATTTTGCTGCAAAATTACTACAAGATTTAAAATGCTATCATGAATTTTAATTACCTGCTAGAAGATGCTAAGGACTGGCAAATTGTGTTTTCCAAGAGTTGTTCTATAGTTACTTTCGAGATCCTTACATCTGTGCTGTGATTCTGACTTCATTTGTTTGGTTATCAAGGTCCATCCTAGCTCTCTTTCTATTGAAGGCATGTTAGGAAATTTCAGGCTCTGTGATATGTCACCAGAAACTAATCAATGCTGGAGTTGGGTTTGTGACTTACGTAATCCGGGACTTGATTCCCTTATCAAGGTATTCACTTCCTTAACCTCAATGCAACCTTGAATATTATCATAGCTTCTAATAGTTTGTGGGTAAAATGGTTTTTTCTTCAGTTATGAATCTTTTGTATCTTTGAAAAAATAGGTAAATTGTTTTTTCTTTTCCAGTTCAATTTTAGCTCGTACAGTGCTGAAGATGATGATTATGAAGGATATGATTACAAGTTGAGTGGCCGACTTTCTGCTGCATGCATTATTTTCCTCTATAGGTTTGTCCAGGAGGTGAGTTGGAATACAGCTGGCAATTATTTTGGTTCATGGCATGTGTGCTGGTATCTTCTGTACATGTCTATCTGTGTTTATTAATTTTAACTGCTAGTGCTTGTAGTGATTGAGCCTCTCATGGTCTGCCTTGTGATGTTGATGGGTTTTATTTGCTGGTTTCATTTTCTCTTCTTTTTCCTGAAAAGTTTGGATGTTCTTACCTTACGGCTTTGGCTGTATGGATGTTTCTGCAGATAACTGCATACTTTATGGAACTTGCGACCCCAAACACTGAAGAAGCAATAAAACTTGTCGATAAAGTAGGGGGATTTGAGTGGCTAATCCAGAAGTATGAGATTGATGGAGCCACTGCATTAAAGTTGGACCTCTCACTTGACACTCCGATTATCATCGTTCCTAGGAATTCCATGAGCAAAGAGTACGTATACTTTTTGTTCATGACATATGAAGTTTGATTGAGCTATTTAGAAAATTTCTTGTTAATGGAAATTATATTCCTGAGAGATTGTGCTTGCAAAGAACTTCTTATTGGCGCAAGATATTGCATGTGAAACTTCTGCAGCAGCAGTCTAGTCATTGAAAAGTTCAATTTGTTGATACAGTTTGCACTTCGCTGCTGTTCTGAATAATACATAAGCTTGGATTTAGTTGTTTGCTGCTAACATCAGTGGATTTAATGTGATAAAAACACTGCTTTACTACACAGTTACAGTCTATGCTTTGCCATCTGTGATCTGGAATTCCCAGTCCTCATTTGTGCATGGGAGCTCGGATAAGTTTTTTTTCTAGGGTTTAAGGTTCATGTTTAATGGTATCCACTCCCCTCCCCTCCTTCCCACACACCACCCACCCACCCCAAACAGACCAAACGAACCCCAAAATATTTTATTACAATAGGCTCATTGATTCAAGTTTTTTTTTTTTTTTGGTTTTGGAAGTTTGTTGCTTTCAATATTTTGCAGTTCTTCTGTTGTTATTCCATAACCCTTGTAATATGTTGTCGAAAATTGCAGGTTCATTCAACTTGATCTGGGCCAGCTACAGGTGACAAATGAATTAAGTTGGCATGGATCTGCAGAGAAAGATCCTTCAGCTGTCCACATTGATGTTCTTCATGCCGAGGTAGATTTCCTTATTTTTATTGTCATTATTTTAGAATTTCCATTTCTGAATTGTAGTTTAACCTGTCTTAAAATTTCAGATTCAGGGAATCAACATGTCTGTAGGAGTTGATGGTTGTTTAGGCAAGCCTATGATACAAGAAGGCCAAGGATTGGATATTTATGTGCGCCGTAGTTTGCGGGATGTCTTTAGAAAAGTCCCAACATTCTCTCTTGAAGTTAAGGTAACAATTGTTTCTGGAATGTTTGCATCCAGTATGACCTCTTTTTCTTCAAATATTGTCGTTGAAGTATTTTAGTTGCTCCTGTTTTGTAATTCTCATGGAGTGGACAATGTTTTGAGCAGGTGGATTTCCTTCGTGGAGTCATATCTGATAAAGAATACAGCATAATTGTTGATTGCATGTGCTTGAATTTACTTGAAGAGCCAAGGATTCCACCAAGTTTTCGTGGCTGCAAATCTGATACGAAAGATGCAATTCGGCTGCTGGTAGATAAGGTCAACACAAATAGTCAAGTCCTCTCACAAACTGTCACTATAGTGGCAGTTGAGGTTAATTATGCACTGTTGGAGTTGTGTAATGGTGTTCATGAGTCACCTTTAGCACGTCTTGAGGTGAGTACCTTCGTTGATTAATACACATCTTGAAATTTGCACGTTTGTATTTGAGTGTGTGTTGTGTGTCATAGTTCATACTTTTACTTTGGAATGATTTAGATATTTGAACCCTTCACATGTTTGTGTTCACACATTGTTCTTATTTCCAGTTGTGTGGTTTGTACTTACCTGGTGTGATTGTTTGCATTTGCAGCTAGAAGGTCTTTGGGTATCATACAGGATGACTTCGTTGCCTGAAACAGATCTTTATGTAACTATTTCAAAATTTTCTATCTTGGACATTCAGCCGGATACAAAACCTGAAATGCGTCTGATGCTTGGATCATCAACTGATGCTTCCAAACAAGTTTCTGGTGGAAACATCCCATACTCTCTAAATAGAAGTGGCTTTAGGAGAATGAACTCTGAATATGCCCTCGAGGCTGATGCACCAAATTCAACAATGTTTCTAATGGACTATAGATGGAGGCCTTCCTCCCAATCATTTGTTGTTCGCGTTCAGCAGCCACGTGTACTTGTTGTACCAGATTTCCTTCTAGCCGTGGGTGAGTATTTTGTGCCATCATTGGGAACTATAACTGGAAGGGAGGAATTGATTGATCCTAAGAAGGATCCCATTAGCAGAAGCAATAGCATAGTGCTTTCTGAATCTCTTTACAAACAGAGTGAGGATGTGGTTCACTTGTCTCCAAGTAGACAACTAGTAGCAGATGCCAAGACAGTTGATGAATATACATATGATGGTTGTGGAAAGATTATCTGTTTAAGTGAAGAAACAGACACAAAGGAATTCCATTCAGGGAGATCTCGACCAATTATAGTTATTGGACGTGGTAAGAGGTTGCGGTTTGTCAATGTTAAAATTGAGGTACTTCAGCTTACACTTTCCACCTCCTCTGAAAACTATCACACCTTTTATGACTGTTTTGTGTCTCTAGTTATTTACTGCAAAGCTTGCTCTCTGTTTTTTTAGGCATAATGTAGTGTTCTCAGAAAGAAGTTTCTCTTGACAACAGGTCCATGTATGATTTTGAAGAGAATTAAAAGTCAAACTTGAGAATAGGCTTGAGACTCTCATTTTTTCATGCTTGAACATGTTACATGTACTCATTTGTGTTGAACTTGTGAAATAAAATCCATTTATTAAAGCAAAACTAGTTATCTTCTTTACTTTTATTTCCTTTATTTTTGCTTTGTTGACATGTATCTAAGATGTTGCCTTTATTTGCAATAACATCCAGATGGACTCCTGTCTTCATTATTATTTGACATGTTGTTTTTGCCCATCAGAATGGTTCCCTTTTGAGGAAATATGCATACTTGAGTAATGATAGCAGCTATTCGATCTCCATTGAAGATGGTGTTGACATTTCGTTGCTAGACAATTCTTCATCTGATGACGACAAGAAGATTTTGGATTACATGCATGAACAATCAGATGTCTTAAACTCTTCTGATTCTGAAAACGATTCAAATAGGCTGCAGAGTTTCACTTTTGAATCCCAGGTATTTTTATTTTATTTTATTGATGCTGTTTTATTAGCTTCTGTTCTCATAGTAATCTGCCATCTAGGCTTTAAATTCCCTTAACCTTTTCATGGTCCCTTTTTTTTTTGGTTACTGGTTGTTTTACATGGAAAGAGAGGCATATGGTCTGTTGTTATATATTATGAATGCTGCCAGCAACTTCCTTTGTGTATTCTTCTGCACCATTACCCTCTGATTGACAAGTGAGGGTTTCTCCTTAGTTCAAAGCAAAATAGGACATCTAAGGGGTGCTTACACGATTTCCCTGAAATTTTTGCTAAACAAATTGTTTAGTGGAGTTTCTTGCTGTAATAGGATGATTATAAGGTGTAAGGTCTTCTGCATAGAATCATTTTGATGATGTTTCTTAGTAATAATGAATCAATTGTGGTTATCCAATTCTTTCTGTTGTGATCTGACCTATTTCATTTGCAATGTTTGTGTCCATGTTTAGGTTGTTTTTCCAGAGTTCACTTTCTATGATGGTACAAAATCTTCACTGGATGATTCTTCATATGGAGAAAAGCTCCTAAGAGCAAAAATGGATTTGAGCTTCATGTAAGAATGGCCTGTTTATTTCTTTGCAACCTTTTGTTGCACGTTTCAGTTTGTTTGGTAGCTAATTAATAAAACCAGTTTGCAAAAAAGCCTTGTTTCTTTTTTCTTTGATGCATTTCTTTTGTGTGTGTGTTTTGATGTCCGTGCCTCAGGATTTCTTTTTTATGTTCTCCATCCTTTAGTGTTGAACTGTTGACCAATTTTGCTCCATGCTCCATACTTGTAAGCTAAGAAATCAGTCCCTTTTTGTTCAATTTCTGTTTTTCTAAAGCACTGTGGGTTAAGTATCGATTCGAAATTTAAAATCTCAACTGTTACATTGATATTCAGATTACTGTTTATAAAAGTACTCTTACTGGTGATAGTTACAACTAGCAAATATATTTTAGTATGATAACAAATTCCTCCCCGCTTCTCCCCTCCTCCACCACTATGCCTTGTGATGGTAATCATATTGCGAAGCAATATGACTACTAACTGAGCTGTACTTTTTATGTATTGAATCTCTGTTTTTGTTAACAGGTATGCATCCAAAGAAAATGATATCTGGATTAGAGCCCTCGTGAAAGATCTGACTGTTGAGGCTGGTTCTGGTCTCATGATTCTTGATCCAGTGGATATTTCAGGAGGATATACCTCTGTTAAAGAGAAAACGAACATGTCTCTGATATCAACGGATATATGTGTGCATCTTTCATTGAGTGTCATTTCTCTTCTGCTTAACTTGCTGAATCAAGCTACTACAGCATTGCAATTTGGAAATGCGATTCCCCTGGCACCTTGCTCCAACTTTGACCGAGTTTGGGTCTCCCCTAGAGGTCGTCCTTGAACTATTGAAGTAGTTTGATTGTTTATATTCTGATATTACTGTTTTAGCTTTTTCCATAGATAGTTTGATTATTTATCTCCTGATATCACTATTTTAGCTTTTTCCATGGAATTATAGTTCCTTTTTATTCAAGACTTTGACTCTTTGATGCTCTTATCTACATTTGGGGTATATTTGTGCAGAAAATGGCCCATATAATCACCTTACTTTTTGGAGGCCTCACCCTCCATCAAATTATGTTATACTGGGAGATTGTGTGACATCAAGGTAACATTAAGTGGCTTTTAAAGTTTTATTTTGTTTGTGTAGTCCAGTATGGCTGAATGTTCGTAGGATTCTAAGTTTTTCTTTTATTCCTTTTCTTTACATTATAGTGATTGACTACTAAGAAGAACATGTAATCTCAGTGGACTTGCGACTTATATTTTCTCCATTACTGTTAGGATTTTCTTGGTAGGGTAAATCCTATTTGCATGTATCATAGTTTTTTGTACTTCTATTCCAAGTACTGCTGATTGAATTGTTAAGTTACTTGGAAGAATATTCCCCCTCCTGTCGATTGGCTTTAACTGTTCAACTGGGTATATTTGAAATATGTCAAAAGCAAACATGTCACATAACTCCTGACTGTCAAGGATAAGCACAGGTTCTATGTTATGTTCTGGGGAATATTCCTTTTGCATTTCTAAACTTCAACCTGTTGTCCTAAAACTCTGTTGCTAGAAAAATATGAATTTTTATCATATGTTTTCAAATGTCTTTCACCTGTTAAGTTAAAGATATTATACAAAATGTCCAAAACCTGTAAAAATGTTACACAAATCAACCCATCAGTTCAGAAAACGCTGAAGCATATCAGGGATTGCATCAGCTTTCATAATTATTTCTCTAAACTCTACAATTGTTGGCTAATTCATTTTTTCTGTGATGTTCTCATTTCAATCATCTTTTCCCTCCTTTTCACTAAGTTACTTTTGATACTCCTGATTTTACTGTCAACAACATATTTTACTCCATGAAGATTCGCTATAGAATTTTACTATTGCTGATGACTACTGCAAATTTTCTATTTTACCTTTGACTTGGTATGAACTTGTATTTACACCCATCCCTCTAGTTTTGCCAAGCATTTCATTCACCTATCTTCAATAAGTATTTTTTTTTCTAAAGAAGATTATAAAATGGTAACACTAATGCTTCATCATAATTTCTCCATTTTCTTCTAGCAATGTTTTTGATAGATGCCTGAACATAAACACTGTTCTTTTATATCATGTTTTCCTAATTTTGGTTATTTTCATGTATCAGGCCAATTCCTCCTTCACAGGCAGTCATGGCTGTGAGTAATGCATATGGCCGTGTGCAAAAACCCGTTGGGTTCATTTTCATTTCCTTATTACCTGGTATTCAAGGGTTTGGAGGTGAAAGCCATTCTGGTTTTGATTGTGATTGTTCTCTATGGGTGCCTGTTGCACCTCCTGGTTACACAGCATTGGGATGTGTAGCACATGTAGGATGCGAACCGCCACCGACTCACATTGTTTATTGCCTACGAACTGACCTTGTAGCATCTTCAACATATTCAGAATGCATTTTTAGTTCTGCTCCAAATCCTCAGTCTGCATCTGGTTTGAGCATATGGCGTCTAGACAATGTCATTGCATCTTTTTATGCCCATTCTTCTACTGAATACCCTCCTAGAGATAGTGGTGGTGACCTGAATCATCTTCTTCTATGGAACTCAATCCGAAATCAATCGTTATCTAGAGATGCGGTATCAGATTTGGCTGATGAACATGACCATGGAAGTCAAACAAGTAACAATAGTGCTAATTCATCTGGATGGGACATTATTAGATCAATTTCAAAAGCAACTAACTCGTACGTGTCAACTCCAAACTTTGAGAGAATATGGTGGGACAAAGGTAGTGAGATCCGTCGACCTGTCTCAATATGGCGGCCTATTGCATGTCCAGGTTATGCCATACTAGGAGATTGCATAACTGAAGGGTCAGACATTTTTTTATGCATTTCATTTGTCAAATTTCCTTGTCGATTGATCTCCATTTTCATGAGTTTCCACTAATGAAATGGAGGAACTACCTTTTCTTTCTCCAGCTCAGAACCTCCTGCCCTGGGCATAATATTCAAGATTGGCGATCCTGAAATCTCCTCAAAGCCTGTCCAGTTCACTAAAGTGGCCAATATTGTTGGAAAAGGATTTGATGAAGTCTTCTTCTGGTATCCAATTGCTCCTCCTGGTTATGCTTCACTAGGATGTGTTGTCACCAGAACAGATGAAGCACCACTCTTGAATTCATTTTGTTGCCCGAGGTTGGATATTGTGAACCAAGCTAATATTATTGAGGTGCCTATTTCAAGATCTCCAAGCACAAAAGCATCTCAGTGCTGGAGCATTTGGAAAATCGAAAATCAGGTTAAGTTGAAAACAAAAATGACCTACTTGTCTAAATTTCTCATTTTCATGTGTGGTATGTGGAGATCTTGGTGTTTTTCAACAAATTTTATGTCAAAATTTTGTGCTTAAAATTTCAGAATCCGTAGTCTTTCCAACTTATCGTTTTGATCCTTTTTAAACCTTTTCTGGTGTGAAGGAAATTATAATGTTTATCCTTTCCCGTGTTTCTGTAGGCATGCACTTTTCTTGCTCGTATGGATCTTAAAAAGCCATCTAGCCGGTTGGCATTCACAATCGCTGATTCTGTGAAGCCAAAATCACGGGAAAATGTAACTGCTGATATCAAGCTAGGATGCTTCTCCATTACCGTTTTAGACAGCCTATGTGGAATGGTACATGAATTCTTCAAAATAAATTATGCTAGACATTGCTCTAAAGAATTTGTTTTTTTTTTCTTTTCATTTTAGTCTATTCTTATGATAAGTTTGGAAGTTCCAGATGACACCTCTATTTGATGTTACCATAACCAATATCAAGCTTGCAACACATGGTCGTCTAGAGGCAATGAATGCTGTTCTAATTTCCTCTATTGCTGCTTCAACCTTCAATGCTCAGTTAGAAGCATGGGAGCCACTGGTGGAGCCATTTGATGGAATATTCAAGTAATCTTTTTATAGCTATTATTATCATGTAGTTTTGATTCACACTTGTTTTAGCTGATCTTGCCCTTCCTTTGATATTATTCCATTTCTACTTTCGAGGTTGGAAACATATGATAACAATGTACATCCACCATCAAGAATTGCAAAGAAAGTACGGGTTGCTGCAACCAGTATCATGAACATAAATGTCAGTGCAGCAAATCTTGAAACTTTTATAGGGACCATGCTCTCTTGGAGAAAACAGTTAGAACTTGATCAGAAAGCAGTGAAGCTAATTGAGGTGCAAATGTTTTTCTTATTTGATGTTTTTGTAGTGTCACGAGTTGATCATATTTTGATGCACAATCATATGCTTTCTAGATGGTATTAACTTGCTTTTTTCAGGAAGCTGGTTGTCATCTTAAACATGAAGAGGACCAAACTTTTTCTGCCTTGGATGAAGATGATTTTCAGACTGTAATAATCGAAAATAAACTAGGGTGTGATCTGTATCTGAAACAAATTGAGGACAATACAGATACAGTCAGTCAACTACACAATGATGACTGTACTTTTGTGTGGATCCCACCTCCAACATTTTCAGACAATCTAAAGGTTGTGGATAGATCTAGGGAAGCACGCTGCTATGTTGCCATTCAAATACTTGAAGCCAAGGTTACAGTTGCTGAAATTTTTTTAGTTCATTCTACACTTCATGGTTGTATATTTTTATTACTGTTTTGGGGAAGTAAAGATGAGTCTTCCTACTTCTTGCAGGGTTTGCCCATTGTTGATGATGGTAACAGTCACAAATTCTTCTGTGCTGTGCGCCTTGTTGTTGATAGTAGGGCAACAGACCAGCAAAAGCTCTTTCCTCAGAGTGTGAGGACAAAATGTGTGAAGCCTTTGCTTCCAAGAGAACATGAAATCAGTAGTGCCACTGCAAAGTGGAATGAACTTTTCATATTTGAAATTCCTCGAAAGGTATATCATGGTTTGATTTGTTCATTCCATGCTTTTCAAATCTGTTCTTAAAGTCTGAAACACATGTTGCTATTGATCTGCCATTGTAGATGACTAACAGCCACCAGTTTGGGAATGGTGCAGAAAATAGTCATTTTGTAATGTTTAGATTTATATTTTCTGAGCATCCATGGATTGTTTCTTCTATTTACTTAATGCCACTATTAGTGACAATCTTGGGATGAATTTTGGGCCCTAATACCTCAGCCTTGTTTTGTTTGTTGGTAAAGCAGCCGATTCCCACCCAACCCCCCATCCCTGCATGCAGTATCAGAGTTGAGTTATATTTACTTTGAGACACCTTCTTTATAGGTGAATTAAATCAAGAGTTCCATCACAATTTAGGGTGTGTACGGTATGTGTGTAAGGGGTTAAATATTACAAGGGAAACTATTAATTTTGTTTGGTGCCAAATTTGTAGAAGGGAAACTCTTAAGGAGTTAAAAAACTATCCCCCAAACGGTGCAAAATGTAGAGTAAATTTATCCTTCATAAGGGAGGAGTGAAAGGTTCTTTTTTGGTTGGGTGGGGGAGGGGATTTGTCTTGCCTTTTTTCTCTTCCTTAAATTTATATCCCATCTTTTCTGTCCTTAACCTTGCAATTTCTCTCTTTCCTCAAATTCATAATTCACCCATTTTTAAAAGGGTACCAAACACAACCTTAGCTCTGCTTTTCTCACTCCTAATTATAAATGATTGCATTTTCCTTGAATCACTCTTTTTCACAGTGGCAGTTTTTTAGCATAATTATGATTATTGTTTGGAGCATTTGTGCTGATAGTTGAATTTTGTCAACCATTCTCACTTCATGATGTATTGTTGTTACTCAGAATAGAATGTCAAGGTGAAACAATTATAGATCTATCAACTTTCTTTTTTTCTTCTCATTTTTTGGCAATGTCTCAGTTTTGGCCCTTCATAGATTTGGGCTTGGTGAAATTCAAATAAATCTGTGATGAATAGCTTTTACTTTTATTTGTGCCTGTTGAAAATTTACATGTGTGTGGGTCCAAGGCATTTGTATTTGTAAAGCTCATTTAGATTTGATACTGAAGGTGCATAAGCATTTGTATACTGACCAATAGTCATCGAAGCACGGTCAAGTTTCTATAAGCTACACCCACCCTTCTTTTTCTTTGTATTTTTTCTGTTTTGAACTTTTCAACAGCTATGGAAGTTATTTGATGGAATTGTTTTGGTGAATGTAGCAGGGAGTGGCGAAGTTAGAAGTGGAGGTGACAAATCTTGCAGCAAAAGCTGGAAAGGGTATGTTTTGATGGCTGATTAACCTCTTAACTGGAGCTTTCTCCCCATAAGTTTATTATGCATGAAAGAATCTGATTCTTGTTTTGTGCTCATTGCTTGGGCTGCTGATTCGATTGCTCTGTTTATTTTGAAATAAAGGATAAGGCACTTGGAAAATTTTAACTTTCAGTTACTGGATGATCAATCCCATGGTTGTTTTCTCTGATTCATTTGTCCTCTTAATCATTTGTCTCCTTAGACTCTTTCAGTGTACAGTGTTTTAATATGCATTTGTTGTTTGTAGATTTGTTCTTTGTAATCCTGTATTTCTATACATGTTTAATAATTGTGATGTTGTACATACCAAGTGAATTATCTCTATTCTAGAATTCTTTGTGCAGTAAGCTACAGCGGTCAAGATTTCATTTCCTTCTGTCTTGTTTTATGCTTTTTGTCAAATGAAATTTTTGTGTCAGCAGAAATGATTATGAACACTTATGATGCAGGTGAAGTTGTAGGTGCCCTCTCCCTTCCTGTTGGACAAGGAGCAGTCATGTTGAAGAAGGTGGCTTCTGCAAGAATGCTAAATCAACCACATGATTTTCAGAATGTTATGTCATGCCCATTAAGAAGAAGGGTGAGCTATGCTTATTCATAATTCTGTGTTTGGTACAGTTACATGTATACCTTCTATGTTGGTGGTTATTCTGTTTTCTTTTTGTCATTCTTTCAGGCTCCACATGATGATGTTGAACAAATGCTTGAAAGTGGTCATCTGTTAGTTTCTACTACGTATTTTGAGAGGAATCTGGCAGCAAACTTTCAGAGAGATAAAGAAACTGAGCTATCTCGTAATAGAGATGTCGGTTTTTGGATCAGGCTTAACCCGGAAGGTGCATGGGAGAGTGTTCGGTCGTTACTTCCACTGTCTGTGGTACCCAAATTACTACATGATGAATTTCTTGCCATGGAGGTTGCCATGAAAAATGGCAAGAAACATGTAATTTTTAGGGGTCTTGCAATCGTAGTAAATGATTCTGATGTTAAATTGGATATTTCTATTTGCCACGTGTCTTTGGTTCATGGCCGTGATCCATCTCTAGGAACAAGTAAATTGAACATTGTGATAGAAGAGATATTCGAGAATCAGAGTTATCACCCAATTTCTGGTTGGGGTAACAAGTTGCCTGGTTTTCGAAGTACTGGCCCAGGGCGATGGAGCACCAGGGACTTCTCGTGTTCATCAAAGGTGTGTATGTTTGTTGAGTAACCATTTAATTTTGCCTATACAGTGTGCATGCTCATCTTTTGTTTTTTATTTTGAAGGATTTTTTTGAACCTCATCTTCCAACTGGATGGCAATGGACATCTACATGGATTATTGATAAATCTGTACCTGTTGATGATGATGGTTGGACATATGGTCCTGACTTCCATACATTGAAGTGGCCTCCAGCTTCAAAGTCATATAAATCTGCTCATAATGTAGTGCGCCGAAGGCGTTGGATTCGCAGGAGGCAACAATTAACTGGGGAAGGATCAAATAGCGTGAACAGTGATTTTATTTCCATAAATCCTGGATCATCATCTGTTTTACCATGGAGGAGCATATCCAAAAATTCTGATCTGTGTTTACTAGTACGTCCTTGTGCTGATCATTCTCAGCCTGAATATGTATGGGGCCAAGCAGTTGCTTTCGTTTCTGACTACATGTTTGAGAAGGATCAACCTTTCAGTGATCAAGGCTTGCTTGCAAGACAAAATACTTTAAAGCAGCAAAGAAAAATGCCAAATGCTTTTATGCTGAATCAGCTGGAGAAGAAGGATGTTCTTTTCCATTGTTGCCCAAGTAGTGGAAGTGCAGAATTTTGGTTCAGTGTGGGTGCTGATGCTTCAATCCTCCACACTGAATTAAATTCTCCTGTTTATGATTGGAGAATATCTATTAACTCCCCATTGAAGCTGGAAAACCAACTTCCTTGTGCAGCAGAATTTATAGTTTGGGAAAAGGGAAAAGAAGGGAGTTGCATTGAGCGGCAACATGGTATAATCTCTTCACGCCAGAGCATACATGTATATTCAGCTGATATCCGTAAATCTGTCTATCTTACATTGCTTCTCCAGGGTGGTTGGGTTCTTGAAAAGGTATGTATCTGTCCACATAAGTGAACTCTTTGCATCTGAAACTCAGTTAAAAAAATATGTTGTTTAACCTTGTATTCTTTAGATTAAAAATTCTGTTATGTGAGATGTTTACAGTTCATATTCTTATTGGCAGGATCCTGCCCTCGTGCTGGATCTTGGTTCCAGTGGCCAAATCTCATCATTCTGGATGGTCCACCAACAAAGTAAAAGGTTTGTGATGTATTGCATTTGACTTAGTTTTTGTTGATAGTCATGCAGATTGGGTGGATGCAGTGTTGAAACGTTGTGCTGCATTTTATTTATAACCACTTGATCCACACATATTCAAGTTCCTATCATGTAATCCATACATTGTCAAGTTCTTATCATATAACAATTTTTTCTTTCACCGTTGGAAAAAGAATGCATGATTGAAAGTGTTGATGTGTTGTGCTAGATTTTATTTATAACCACCTGATTCATCCATTGTCGAGCTCCTATCATGTAACAAATTTTGCTTTCACTGTGGGAAAAAGAATGCATGATTTAAATTAGTCTACTCTGATTAGTTTGAGTCAACGGTTCTACCTTTTGTTCTTTATTTGTTCTCTTCCAATCATTTCTAATTTTTAGACTGATATATTATTATATACTGGACTGTAATTTTGTAAAGTTATTTTCTTACCTTTTTTTTCAATCAAGGTTCCATCTAAAAAAGGAGAACAGAAGAAAAAGATTCCATGCACGTTTCTTTAGATTAAGTGACTGTTTAAGGTCAACATGTGTTTCATTTCTTAAAATATAGGATTCTATCAGAACAGTGTGTTAGATATGAAGCTTACATAACCAATTATTTCAAAGCTGCAATTGAACAAGTGTTCATGAATCTGGCCTTATTTATGTAACCACTTGACATGTTGTTTGGAAACAAGGCAGGGTTGAACTGATCAATTTGTTGATGGGTTTGGGAATATCTTACATTCTGATGCTTTAACATTACTTTTAACACTTGTTATTGGTACATCCTTCTGGTGCAATCAGAACCTGTTTTCCTGCCTTCCTCTCTTTATTTTGAAGAGCACATAAAATAATACTCCTATGAATTAGTAGAGAAACAAAAACTACCTTTCAATGTTGTCAGTTTTGTTTTTTGATGAATTGATGATATTTCCATGTTGTGCCTTGGCATGTTGTACTAAAGCTTACAGAATGTGGCTCTTCAATTATCATGATATTTTTGGCTTTTTTGATATTTCACATTTTCTATAATTGTTGTCGGTGCAGGAGACTGCGTGTGAGCATTGAACGAGACATGGGAGGAACCACTTCGGCTCCTAAAACAATTAGGTTATTTGTACCATATTGGATTGTAAATGATTCATCTCTACCATTATCATATCGAGTGGTAGAGATTGAGCCATTAGAGACAGTTAAGTCTGTGAAAGCTTCCTTTAAAAATCCCACAAACTCCATAGAAAGGAGATTTGGCACAAAGAGAAATGTTCAAGTACTTGAAGTGATTGAGGATACCAGCCCGATACCGAGCATGCTTTCTCCTCAAGACACTGCTGGTCGGAGTGTGATTATGTTGTTTCCATCTCAAAAAGATGCATACCTGTCTCCACGTTTGGGCCTTGCAGTAGCTATTCATCATTCTGAGATCTATAGTCCTGGGATTTCTTTTCTCGAGCTGGAAAAGAAGGTGATTTAGGTCGACAGTTAAATTAACTTTATGATCAAGGATTCCTATTCATCTTCTGCTGCTTCAAATTTTTCTTAGTTTGTGATGCTATGTAGTCTCTTTCAGGAAAGGGTTGGCATAAAGGCATTTGGTTCTGATGGATCTTACTACAAGCTTTCAGCATTACTGAAGACCTCAGACAGAACAAAGGTTGTCCTAGATTATGGCATTTGTTTTTTTAGCACTCAAAGATACATGTCATGCTTTTCGGTGTTAGTTGGCTTCTTTGAAAACAAGTCCATAAATTGGGAAAGTATTTTTCTTAATAGTTTAGTATTAAGTAAAACCATGCCATCATTTATTTCTATTAAGATAGCCATGTTACAGTACATCCAGATCGCATTTCAGATTTAGATCATGAAATCTTTTGATAAGTTGACTGGTAACGTAATCTTTTGATGAGTTGAATAATGCATTTTGATGCTACCCTCATCTAGGCTTCGACAACATTATCGAGGGAACCTAGGTTCTACCTGTTGTTGTTCCCCAACATGCTAGGCCCCTTCATTTTTTTTGTTGTTTCCACATTGGATTGTTGTGCTTATACCCAGCACAGTTGCCAATGACATCCGGTGTTGGATTCGGATGTGTATTGGTATTGCCCGGGGGAGGATGCGTGACAGCAACTTTCCATCTATCTCTTAGAAGCAATCTTTTCCTGTACTCGAATTAGCAAATTTTTACTTGCAATCTGGGACCAAATATGAGCACCTGCTTCGTTAGATAAATGACCTTCCAATCTAGTCCTGCTTGGTTTGATAAATTACCTTCCAACATGGTCCGTAGCCTCCAGCTTTAGATGATCTGATAATCCTCAGAGGTAAATAAATAACTCACGCAAGTAAAGTTCTGATTGCATCTTCAAGGTTAAAAACCTGAGAACTATATAATGACAGCAAAAAATGTGAAAATTTGCATTATCTTCAGGAACAAGAAGTTATGATAAACTGTTAATGTTTTCAGAAACGATGATTCAATTTTTAGTTAACAGCTCGTAATTGGGATGATACTCAGGTTCTTCATATTCAGCCACACACCTTGTTCATCAATAGGCTGGGTTTCAGTCTCTGCCTGCAGCAATGCGGTTCCCAGCTGGTGGAATGGATTCACCCCGCTGATGCTCCAAAACCCTTTGGATGGCACTCTTCTGCCGATGTCGAGCTGTTGAAGGTTTGTACAAAATAAAATATTGCTCTTCACTGGTAATGCAGATGTATAAAGTAATAATTCCTTGGATTTTTGTATTTCAGTTGCGAGTGGATGGATACAAATGGAGCACTCCATTTAGTATTTGTAATGAAGGAATGATGCGAATATCCTTGGAGAAAGATTCAGGAGATGATCAAATGCAGCTGAGGGTACAAGTAAGAAGTGGCACAAAGAGATCACAATATGAAGTTATTTTTCGCCCAAATTCTTTGTCCAGTCCGTACAGGTTATTATATATACTCACATATTTCTCTTGTTTTCCTGTCTGTTCTTGTTATTTTGAGGTTCTATAGCCTTGTAGAGTCCATGCAGTTACTTGGATAATATAATTATTTGGAATGCCTTGGATTAGTTTGTTCTGGCAGAACTTTCCGAACAACTTCTTTGCCCACTGATATGAAAATATGGAAAAGTAGTGTTTTTGGTTAGATTAAAAGTGGTTTTTCTTTTAATATGGTTTGCCAAGAGTTATAATTCGTCAAGTTATAAAGATTTTTAATCATGTTAACAATCAAGTTCTTGTAACAGGATTGAAAATCATTCGTTCTTTTTACCCATTCGCTTTCGGCAAGTGGATGGTCCCAGTGAATCATGGAAGCTTCTTCTTCCAAATGCAGCTGCTTCTTTCTTATGGGAAGACTTTGGTAGACCAAGATTATTGGAACTTTTAGTTGATGGAACAGATTCATCAAAATCATTGAAATACAATATCGATGAGATTCTTGATCACCAGCCCAATCATGAAGAGGGTCAGCCTGTTAGACCATTACGGGTTACTGTTCTAAAAGAAGACAAAATGAATATTGTTAGGATCGGTGACTGGATGCCAGAAAATGAACTTCCAATTACTGGTAGAAGAGTCCAACCGCCATTATCACAACTTTGTGGAAATGACTCTCTACAACAGCAGTTGCCATCGTCCACAGGTTGTGAATTTCATGTTGTTCTTGAGCTTGCTGAGCTTGGAATATCTGTTATTGACCACACACCTGAGGAGATTTTATATCTTTCTGTCCAGAATCTTCTTTTAGCATATTCTACCGGTTTGGGGTCTGGGTTTAGTAGGTAAGACAGTCTTTGAATTGATTTTTTATTCTGTAGTCAGGTTGCCATTTTCAATGTAGTCTTACAAAGTAAAGCATCAGGGGTTAACAAGAGCTTATATTCTTGTTTCAAGAAATTCTGAATGCATGCTTGGTTGTTTAGTTAACACTTCTCTCCCAAAGAATTTTCATTAGCATACATACCTAGTAGCAAAGTTATGAAATAGTGGTTGAGACATCAAAATGACCAAACTGTTAGTCTGATTGTTATCGGTAACTCTTAGTTGTGCTCCCCTAAAGTACTGGTGGCATTTAATTGTTGATTCTTATTGTTGAATAAACAATGGTTTTTTAGAGGTTCCTTTGTGATGTTCATGGACGTCCAAATGACTCCAGGTTTAGAGTGCCCTGAAGTGCATCTGTACTTGTTATGCAATTTTGTCGCATAATCTTTGACTAAAGGTTTTATTGCTTCTAGGATTGTGTAGATTATAAAGCTTGAACAGGGTATAACTATCTATATCCAAAAGCTCCAAGTGGATGCCTAGCTTAGTGATTTTTTGATGATATCATTGAAGTTTCTGAGAAAGAGAAAGTTTTCCCTGTATACTTTCTTTATCATTAATATTAGGAGTGTGTAGATTATGTACTTATTTTTCAACAATTGGAATTGAAAAGTTGTGCTTTGGCATTATTAACATTTCTGAGAAATTTTTCCTGTGTATAGTTTCTGGTCACTAGCATTAGGAGTTTGTAGATTGTGTACTTATTTGTCAACAATTGGAATTGGAAAGTTGAAAGCATAGTTTATTCTTCTGGTGGTTTTAACATTTGTAAATATTTCTTGGCCAAATTAATTTCCAACTGATGGAGGGTAATGGTTAAAATACCAACTGCTGTATTGTTTTCTCTTATAGGTTGAATCTAAGAGTGCATGGAATACAAGTGGATAACCAGTTACCATTAACTCCAATGCCAGTTCTCTTCAGACCACAGAAAGTCGGGGAGGATAGAGACTATGTATTGAAGTTTTCCATGACAATGCAATCAAATGGATCTTTAGATTTATGTCTCTATCCCTATATTGGTTTCACTGTGAGTCTGCTTGACCTTAATTGTGTTAACTTTCACATTATTCTTTGTACATATAGATAATGATTCACTCGCTGCTTTTAACAGGGACCTGAAAGTTCTGCTTTCATAATAAACATCCATGAACCTATCATTTGGCGCCTTCATGAGATGATCCAGCAGGTCAACCTCAGTAGGTTATATGATACAAAAACAACTGCTGTGTCGGTTGATCCAATTATTCATATTGGGTATGCGAAAACCTGTCTTGAAACTTAGCTTTTGCACAGACCAAACTTAATTTATCTAATATTCTTGCAAATACAGTGTTCTCAACATCTCAGAAGTTCGATTCAAAGTTTCAATGGCCATGTCACCTAGTCAAAGGCCAAGAGGAGTACTCGGGTTCTGGTCATCCTTGATGACTGCTTTGGGCAACACTGAAAATATGCCTGTAAGTGATTCAATTGTTCTTCTATTTCTAAGTTCTGAGATCTTCTTTTAATGCTGACTGTTTAAGTCCCTGAATTTTGAATGCTGAATTAGTTTCATACTCGAGGTACTAGCATGTATGACTAGTACCTCGAGTACTGATCCAAGATTAGAATGCTGAATTTGTTTCAATGATCCAAATCTTGTTTCAAAATTCATAGCACAATTATTGATAGTTCAATCCATTTGTGCTTTACTGCTCTTGCTAAAATGGGCTCAGTTATTTTGTGGTGGATTATTGTTGTGCCACTGCCTCAAATATATGGCACTGTGCCTGTCCATTAAGCTTAGCACTTGTGTTTGGAATATCCATCAAGGTGCTACTTTGTTCTGCTATCCATTCATGTTAATTTTTTGTTCTCAACATGAAAAATTAATTCTGTTTTGCATGCCTTTTTGCAGATTATTATGACTGAAATGCTGAATATGACTTGCTTTTTTGTGTTGATCAGGTGAGATTAAATCAAAGATTTAATGAGAATATGTGCATGAGAGAGAGTACTATGATAGGTATTGCTGTCTCAAACATAAAAAAGGATCTACTTCGCCAACCTCTTCAACTGCTCTCTGGTGTTGATATATTGGGCAATGCAAGCAGTGCACTTGGACATATGAGTAAAGGTGTAGCTGCCTTATCGATGGATAAAAAATTCATCCAAAGTCGACAGAGACAGGTCTGCTATAAAATTTTGATTTCTCTTCTCTTGATTGTTCCGTATGAGTGAATAGGCATTTCCCTAGATCAAGAACATAATAAGGTTAATTATTAACACCATATTCTGAATTATTGGCACCATCTATGTTGTTTTTTCATGGATGAAGCGTCCATTTACTGGCCCATCTGATATGAATTTGAGTAGGAATCCCAAGCAATGTACAATATACATGGAAGAAACGGGCCATGTGAATCATGGTGTATATGGAGTTATTCTTCTCATTCCTTCATATTGCTTTTAGCATACCATAAATTAATCAGGCTTCTCCAGCAAGTCTGCCATGGCACCTGCATAGGAAGCTTCTGGGGTTTTTTTTATATCACTGATCTTCATTTATTTATTTTCTCATTAGATGGAGTGTGGTAAAGCATAGGGGTGATTTTTAAGAAAAATTTTATGCCCCCCCTATCCTTGAGGCAGGGTAGGTGCCAGTGTATCAAAATTTGGCTGACATTGAAGGCTTTCTCATACCCACCCTGATACTGTTCCTGTCTGCATGTTTTTGCTTTGTCCCGGCTGATATATCCTTGTACTATCTTTTAATTAAATTCTGGAATTCTGGAATTTACATTTGTCTTCCAGGAGAACAAAGGTGTAGAGGCTCTTGGTGATGTCATTAGGGAGGGAGGCGGAGCACTAGCAAAAGGCCTCTTTAGAGGAGTTACTGGTATTCTAACAAAGCCTCTTGAAGGTGCAAAAAATTCAGGTGTTGAGGGTTTTGTTCAGGGAGTTGGAAAAGGAATAATAGGTGCAGCTGCTCAGCCAGTCAGTGGGGTTTTGGATCTTTTGTCCAAAACCACGGAAGGGGCCAATGCTATGAGAATGAAGATAACATCAGCTATAACCTCAGAGGAACAACTGCTCCGCCAGAGGTTGCCTCGTGTTATTAGTGCTGATAATTTGCTTCGACCTTATAATGAGTACAAATCCCAAGGGCAGGTAGCCTTGCTTGTGTAATTTACAGATCATAGTTTGTCTTTTCTGGTCTTTTAATGGGTTGTCGTGATTCTGTTGGCCTAAGAATTTGACAAATTCTTTCATGGAGAATTGTAATTGTTTCCTTCATGTGCCCCTCTCTGCCCACAAATGCTACTCCTATCTTAAAGAGATTCTCATCAGCTAGATATACAAACATTGGCCAGACATCATATTGAGATCATATTTTGACTCTTATCCTGATATCTTCTTAAAACGCTTTACTTTAAAAAAAAAAAAAACTTTGGGTGCTTTTTTAACTGTTATTGTTCAGAGATTTTTGTAACGTTCATTTCTTTTATTACATGTCATGTAAATATTACCACTACTCTGAATCCTTTTGCACATTTTTTCTTCCTGAAGGTTATATTGCAGCTGGCAGAGTCGGGTTCATTTTTTGGCCAGGTTGATCTATTTAAAGTGCGTGGGAAGTTTGCCTTATCAGATGCTTATGAAGATCACTTTATGCTCCCTAAAGGAAAGATCATTGTGGTAACACATCGAAGAGTCATGTTGCTGCAAGTAAGCTTCCTTGACAAGGAACATAAGTGTTGTATTTCCTTTCTTGTCCATTAATCACCATGGGCTTGCCTTGAGTGTGAAGCTTTATAATGTTATTTTCAGCAACCATCCAACATCTTAGCTCAGAGGAAGTTCAGCCCGGCAAGGGATCCATGTTCAGTATTGTGGGGTGTTTTATGGGTTGACTTGGTGACCATGGAATTGACTCATGGGAAGAAGGACCAACCAAAAGCTCCACCTTCACGACTCACTCTTTATGTACGGAGTAGATCAACAGAGTCAAAAGAACAATTTCGTGTGATAAAATGCAGCCGTGAGACAGATCAGGCCCTGAAGGTCTACTCTTCAATAGAGAGAGCAGTTAACACTTATGGACGCAACCTATCAAATGTTAGTTTCCAGTCCTACATCTTATTCCATTCTTGTGTGCTCAAGCTAGCCAAACTATGAGTCTGATTTACAAGTAGAGATGCAACATCTGGCTAGTGCTTACAAGTTATAGTGAACTAGTAGCCCAGCATAACGCATCTCTAAGCATGAGATGTCAGCATTTTGGCTCAACTGTTGCAGGATTTTCTCTATTTTTAATTACTCCTCCCTTTGTTGTTCAGGAAATGCTCAAAAATCAAGTGACAAAACCATATGCACCGAGTGCAGATGTCTCCAGACTTGAAGGAATTTCAAAGGAAGGGGATTGTATCTGGTCTCCCCAACAGATGCCTGAGTCAGTTACTCAGAGTTCAACATTTGGCAACAGCTCCAATTGATTTTGGGAAAACTGCTCAATGGAGAATGTGGTTAATATTTTGCTGAAGTCGGGTCATACAACTTCTATGCTTTTGAATGTTAAAGATTTTAGGCCACATGCCTGTGCTGTTCAGAAGGTATAACGTTGGAATTGCATTATCTTTTTTAAGCTTCCAAGCATTTTATAAATCAAGTAAAAAAACTACCTGACTAATTGCTTGTGCATATTATTGGGAGGCAAAACCTGAATTTCTGCAATTGTGAATGCTGCTCATGTGATTAGATGCATATTCAGGTATGGACTAGGGAAGATGTTCTTAATGGAGGTTTTAGCATCCGCTATTTAAAGAAGCACCTGCAGAGACTATTGGAACAGGGTTGCTTGTCAGAAGTGCAATTTTACTTTGATACAAAGGGAATCACTATCGAGAGCACATCTTCATGTTTGGTGATTGAAGCTGTACAGAATACCTTCCACAACTTGATGTGGTTGCTCCTAGAATGTACATGTTTTTGTTTCCTCTCATGCATATTTCTTCTGTGTTCTTTGTACATAGAATTTTTGCAGAAGGGGCAGTCATCTGGGCTGGCCACCGGAAAATTGGTCTCACTTGGAGACCCAAAGTTTCTGTGTAAATAGAAAGCGATACACCTCCTGTCATCTCCGGTGCTTTCTTCTTCTTCTTTTTTGGACTGAGGAAGTTGCATTCGTGTTAAATCGAATATCTCTGATGAATATTCGAGTTCAAAATAAGAATACAAAGGTCATTCACCAAACCACACCATGCTCTCCGCATAAAGAACCAGACAATGCAATTTGCTCTTTGATCTGCTTGTCCCGAATTTCCAGGAAACAAATTTGTAATCGTCAAAGACACGGGAGAAAAGAAAAGGATTAGACTTTCAAGTAGCGAACAATTTTCTTTAGTTTGGTTTTGTATGATAATTTATCAAAAGAAATTCAGTTTATGGTTTGCAAACAAAATGCGAGAAGACGAGTATTTATTAAGATATATGATAATTAATATTTTATTATATTTCAAAAAAAATGGGTGGAGCGTATGTTTTCTTCATGGTGTTCTTGCTTTCTTCATGGTATTCTTGCTTGATTTGGCTAAAGAATTGAGTTTTGAGATATAATGTTGATCTGAGTTAACCTAAAAAAATTAAAATTAAAAAAAAAATTGAAGTTTAAAGATTATTTTAAAATGTTTTTTATTTCATATTAAAAAAAACATGATTTTTTTATTGTGAATATAGGATATATATACTAAAAAATTTTAAATTTTATGTTGAAAAAATAAAATATTTTTCTAGTATTTATTTATATAATGAACTTTAAAAAAATTTAATAATAAACAACTAAAAATTATATATATATATATATATAAAATATCTAAGAAAAAAAATACATTAAAAAAAAAACCTGCAAGTCTTATGAAGTCCAGAAGTACCATCTACTCATCACAATTTGCTCCACCACGCCAACTGCTAAGCTCCAAGATCCCACAACTTTGTCATTTACAATAATAGAAGAGATAATTGCTAATATTTGTAAGGAATAATTTACTATTTTGATTAATCTCAGTATTGAAGAAAGTTCACAAGCAATTTCATCGCTGCTTAATTTTCATAATGGAAGTGATCCGACTTTATTTGTTTTTTGTTTTAAAAATATTTTAAAAAAATAATTTTTATATTTTTATATTTTAAATTAATTATTTTGGTGTTTTTAGATTGTTTTGATGAAATAATGTAAAAATTAAAATTTTAAAATAAAAAATTATTATTTTGATATATTTATAAATAAAATACACTTAAAAAAATAATTGCAAGAACACTCCCTAGCATTTAGTTTTTATACATTAAAATCCACTACTCTCTCCTTTATGATATGGATGGAGTCCACATTTCAATTTATGCATTTACGAGTGTTATGTTCTTAACATCCTTCACACGTAAGAAAGCTCCAGAGTCTGTGGGTAATCACATGCTTGGAGAGGAAGAAACAGTTTGCATCTCAGCAAAACCTTTTCCTTTAAAATGCGGGAAATGAAATTTCACCGTAAAAGCGAAGGAATCCAACCAATTATTCTGTTTAAGCCACCGCGTACACATACAAAACAAAAAATTAAAAATTTAAAAAAAAAAAAAAAAAGGAAGAGAAAGCCGCAAAGTAAAAAAAAACTAAAAAACTTCATAAAAGGACAGGGGAACCGTCCGTCGAGTTCTCACATTTCGCACTCAACTCAAACAATTTCGCGTGTGTATCTCGAGTTTCGTGCCCGTCTCAGTCTCTTCAAAGTCATGACCACCACGTGTCGGTTACCCAACCCCCGAGCCCCAGATAAATTCAACAAAACCCATTTCCGAAAGCAAACAAGCAAGACAGACACCATTAGAAAAATTCTTTGATCCTGAAATTCAATTCAATTCAGTTACATTAAAAATCGAAACCCTATATCTCGTACCTTTTGAAAAGCTGAGAAAGAAGGTGAGTTTATGTTAGAAAAGCGACTGAGAAAATCTTTGTGAGTAGTAAAAAAATGAAGGAAACAACCGAGATAATGTGCAATGTTATTGATGTGCAGTATCAACTTTGCCTGGCTAAAGATCAGCAGAACATGGCTCCTTCAACTCCGGTTTTTGATTCGATTTCCACAGAAGTCTCGCGTTTTGATTCGGTACGTTCTTTAATTCTCAAGATTTATTATCGGTTTCTTTATTTTTTGCTTGAAGTTACTTTCTTTTTGTGGGTTTCAAGATTTTTCTTTCATTAGTTAATAGCAGCTTGTGATTCCCTTTTAAGGAAGAATCTAAATTGGGCGTTTGTTTTTTAACTTTTTTTTTTGGGTTTCTCGAGATAATTGGACTGCCAATTTTTATTGATTCCGCGTGTGTTCTGGTGGAATTTCGGTCCCCAACTGAAAATTTACTGTTGTTTGTGTTTAGGGGGCAATTTGTTCGGTCCTAAATGGTGTCATAAGGCGATTGATTAGTCAAGGATTACAAGTTAGATACTCGCCTTTTACTTTATGGTTAAGGATAATAGGATTAGCTTTATTTCCTTTTGGTATAATTTGTGGGTTTTCAGCTATAAATTATGGGTTTTCCCTTGATTTATCAGATGTTGAATCCTAGCTCATGAAGTCAAAAGGGTTGTACAATTTAATATGCGGGGCTTAATGAAAACAGTGTTAGGGAGTTGGAATTTGCCTTGAAATCTCTACAACCTATTGTGCTTTATGTGTTAGTGAGTCATTTTGGGTTTGTTATCATCTTTTTTTCACATGCTTTCTTGTCCAAAGTGCAGTTTTTTTATTTTAAACGCTGTATCATTGTATTTTCTGCTTTACAATTGATTTCTCCGAACATGTACTTACCTCTTTATCTCTTGCATTGTAGGTCGTGGAGTCTTCTGCTGCCAAGCTTTTTCCTTGCATCCGTTCTGGTAGCTATGCAGATATTGGATCAAGGCCGTCTATGGATGATGAACACGTTAGGATTGATGATCTATCTGCCCATCTGGGTTCTTATTTCAAGTGTCCAAGCTCTTTTTATGCAGTTTTTGATGGTCATGGAGGGCCTGATGCAGCTGCTTATGTCAAGAGGAATGCTGTGAGGTTGTTTTTTGAAGATGTTCACTTGCCACAAACATCTGATGTTGATGATGTCTTCCTAAGAGCACTGTTAAATTCCCATAGGGAAGCGTTTTTACAGGCTGACTCTGCATTGGCTGATAAAAGCATTGTTAGCAGTTCATGTGGAACAACAGCATTGACTGCCCTAGTTCTTGGAAGGCATTTAGTGGTTGCAAATGCTGGTGACTGTCGAGCTGTTCTCTGTAGGAAAGGGGTAGCCGTTGATGTGTCTCAAGACCACAAGCCTTCTTATTTGCCAGAACGCAGACGGGTTGAGGAGTTGGGTGGTCGTGTTGAAGGTGAATATCTTAATGGTCCTTCTGTTACTCGAGCCCTTTCTGTTACTCGAGCCCTTGGAGATTGGGATTTTAAGCTTCCAGTTGGCTCCACATCACCTCTCACTGCTGAGCCAGAGGTTCAACAGTTTATGTTAACAGAGGCTGATGAATTCTTGATTATTGGTAGTGATGGTATCTGGGATGTTATGCCAAGCCAGGATGCTGTCAGCCTTGTCCGTCGTGGGCTTAGGCGGCATGATGACCCAGAACTTAGTGCCAGAGAACTAGTCATGGAAGCATCACGCCTCCATTCAGCTGATAATCTCACTGCTGTTGTTGTCTGCTTCGCTTCACCTAATCCTGTTGAGTCATGCGAACCTCAGAGCCAAGGGTTGAGGTTCTTCTGTCTCTCCAAGGAGGCACTGAGCAAGCTGAAGAGCTTGCTCGAAGGCAATTGAATGTGCATACAAATTATTTCACGTTATTTACTGATGTTTGGTATGGTAAAGGATTTTCATCTGCCGTGACTGTTTCGGATGTTTTAGGGTAGAGGAGCGGGCGGGGTTAGGGTAATACATCATGTGAAATGCTAGTCTTTGTTGTTTACTGACAGTGCAAGGTTATTCTGGTTTCATTGGGTTCCGCTCAATGCGATGGTCTGTTGTCTTTTTTCTTTGTTTTCTCATGTACACATCATCTCTGTTTACGTGTCCATGGGGATAATGAAATGAGACTTCAACTTATGTGTCATGTGCCTCTTGAATGCAATCCTAGTTACAAGTCTAATTCTTGAGAATGTGAGCGATATTTAATAAAAGAAATTGTTTTAGAAGTGAGAACTATAGGAACCTTATTTACTTATGGATTTTTTTATTTTTTTTCACTCGTCGGGAGGGCTTTGATTTTCACGTGCAACCCCTTTTGAGAATTTGCCTCTCCTATTTTGTCCCAAAGCCAAAGGATATTTTTCATTTTCGCCATCCTTGTTGGTTTCCAGCATCCGAACCTCGTTCACAAAATCGATCAAATGGTTTCACGACAAATTTCGTTCGAGCTGGCTTTAGTTGTGGCACACAAAGGCCTCATCATCTTAGCAGGAATTGTTGTCTCAGCTCGCTACCCACCAGGCAAATATAAGAGAAAGGGTAATGCTAGGATTTCTAAGGCCACCATTTTCTAGAATTTCAATAAACAAAATCTACGTTGATATTGTGTACTTGGCAGAGACAAGACCGTTTGATTTGTTATCTTCCAAACCCACCTAAGAAAAAGCTCATCTTGATCAATAGATCTCAACCGTTCAAACCGTTGAATATACACCATCTCTAGGGGCAACCCCCCCATTAGAAAACACTGTACATTTGTAAATTTTGGAAGGCATCAAAATCAAACCGGACTTCCCATTTTTTATGAATAGGAAATTAAGTACCTAAACTTTATATATTAGCCGGTGACCCACAAATCTGCTTTTCATAAATGGTTCGTGTTCAATGTTTAAATCAAGGACAGGCCTCACTTCAATCAAAGAATAGAAATTCCAACGTCTGCCATTACATCGTAACCATAACAGTAAAGGAAAGAACAGCTCAGCCAGTTATAAAATAATATACACTTGATTTCTACCCTAAGAAAAGTAAAAAGCAAAAACCTTTTTTATAATATTCTATCATACCTCACCAGCTGTTAGATTACATATGATTTGTAGTTTTTGCTCCGTAGGGTATTGTTTATTTTAGTTTCAATTATCGTCCCACTTTCAAATTTAATAGATCATGAAGAACTTGCTAATGTTTTTGAGAAATTTATGAATATATATAATGGTTTGTGTGAGACTCAATTGGAGACTGGAGATAAATTTAGCATTAGTAATTTAAAATAATAGTTCGAATATGTCTTGATATTTTTTTGTGGTCCTTAAATAAATTTCTTACTCTATAGGGTTTCTCAATTGAGTTCTTCAACCACTTCTATTTTTTTTCTTAATATTTTATAAAGTTCCAGATAAATAATGTCATTTTATAGTGTATTTTTATTTTCTCCCTAAAAATCTTGAAGATTTTAGACAAAAAGCTTAATTGAAAACATAAATCCTTTGAAACTTAATTGAGACAAAAACAAAATTCTTTGAGGATACCATTGAGATTCTAGTTATGGTTTGGGGACTAATTTGAAATTTGTCGAAATATTCTAGCCTCCTTCGAGTTGTCAAAAGCCGCAGTCCCAAGGAGACCAAAAATAAAAAAAACTCGAATAACATAGACAAAGAGCGACACCGATTCTACCAGACAATCAAAAATGGCGATGGCAAGTATTGCAAGGAGAAAGGCATGCTTTTTAACAAGAAACTTATCAAATTCTTCAAGTGCTGATGCTTTCAAGTTTTCTTATTCCCTCACTAAATTCTCTCGTGGGTTTGCTACCTCGGGATCTGAAGAGAACGATGTAGTTGTCATCGGTGGTGGACCAGGTGGCTATGTGGCTGCTATTAAAGCTGCCCAGTTGGGTCTCAAAACTACTTGTATTGAAAAACGTGGTACTCTTGGTGGCACTTGTCTTAATGTCGGCTGTATCCCTTCAAAGGTAATTCCCTTTTGTTTTGGTTTCTCTTTTTGATCTGTTTCTGTGTTAAAGTTGTTGGGTTGTGTTTGTTTCTGTGAGATTTTATATTTTGTTTGCTTTCAGATCTGTTGGTATTGTTTGTTACCTGAATTTGATTGATGGGTTTTCCGTCGGAAATGGGAATTTTTCTGATTGCTTTTTTGATAGAGATTTCTTGTTATGTATTTTACTGTTTATCGAATTTTCGAACAAATTATGCTTTGGCTATTGGAGAGGTTTTTGAGTGTTTAATGGAAGGAATAAAAACAGTAGAAGATTTTGTTTGTTATTGGATTCAACATTTTGATCTCCATCTGTGAAAGTTCATTTTGCAGTGTATAGAAGGCCCAAAGTATCCTGCAATTAATCCCTGTTAGGCAGTGGATTTAGGTTGGGAACGCTGATGAAACCGTATTTCCCAAAAATTCGGAAATTTTTCTTTTGTATTTTTACTTAATTTTTTTTTATGTTTTCAAATAATTTTGATTTACTGGTATAAAAAATAATTTTTATACGTTTCTAGGCAAAAAAACATTTTGAACCGCCCCAAACACCTCTTTAGACTATCCAAATAGAACTTTTAAGTTGTCTGATTAGTTCTACTGAATGCATGTTTTACATCTGTGGTTGACATGGTGAATTGTTTTGTAACCAGCTTGTTTACATTAGTTCATCTAAAATGTTCTGGAATTCTACATATTATGAATTGTGTATCTGTGCCTTTGAAGTTAACAACCAGAAGTATTACTCCTGGATTGTCAACTCATTTATGTATTCTTTGTATTTAGTTATTTAACCTATCTTTTGTAGCTTTATTGTTCTTTCTTATAGCCAAACTCCTTGACAAGCATTGGAAAAAAATGTTTGCACGCGTAACATATTTCACATTTGGAATTTATGCAACCCTTCTTTTTTTTCAGGCACTTCTTCACTCATCACACATGTTCCATGAAGCCCAACATTCATTTGCTAGCCATGGAGTGAAATTCTCTTCTGTTGAGGTTGATTTACCTGCCATGATGGCCCAAAAAGACAAAGCTGTGTCTACCCTTACTCGAGGTATTGAAGGTTTATTCAAGAAGAACAAAGTCACCTATGTCAAAGGATATGGCAAGTTCATCTCCCCATCTGAGGTGTCAGTGGACACTATTGATGGTGCAAACACTGTTGTGAAAGGCAAGAATATCATAATTGCCACAGGTTCTGATGTAAAGTCTCTGCCTGGGATTACCATCGACGAAGAGAAAATCGTATCTTCTACTGGTGCTTTGGCTTTGAAAAAGATTCCAAAGAAACTTGTGGTCATTGGGGCAGGCTATATTGGACTTGAGATGGGCTCAGTGTGGCGCCGACTTGGTTCAGAAGTCACCGTCGTTGAGTTTGCTCCGGATATTGTCCCAAGCATGGATGGGGAAGTTCGCAAGCAATTTCAACGCATGCTTGAGAAGCAGAAGATGAAATTCATGCTCAAAACTAAGGTTGTAGGAGTTGATACTTCTGGAGATGGTGTGAAGTTGACACTTGAACCAGCATCTGGCGGTGACCAGACAACTCTTGAAGCTGATGTGGTTCTTGTCTCTGCTGGTAGGACTCCATTCACTGCTGGGCTTGGACTGGACAAGATTGGTGTGGAAACTGACAAGGTTGGACGAATTCCTGTCAATGAAAGGTTTGCAACAAATGTTTCTGGTGTCTATGCTATTGGGGATGTGATTCCTGGCCCAATGTTAGCCCACAAGGCAGAAGAGGATGGAGTTGCTTGTGTGGAATTCATAGCAGGCAAGCACGGCCACGTTGACTATGATAAGGTCCCTGGAGTTGTATATACACATCCTGAGGTTGCATCTGTTGGTAAGACCGAAGAGCAGGTCAAGGCACTTGGTGTTGAGTACTGTGTTGGGAAGTTCCCTCTCTTGGCAAATAGTCGCGCCAAGGCAATTGACGATGCTGAAGGGCTAGTCAAGATAATTGCTGAGAAAGAGACAGACAAAATATTGGGAGTCCATATCATGGCACCTAATGCTGGAGAGCTCATTCACGAGGCCGCGCTGGCTCTTACTTATGATGCTTCTAGTGAGGACATAGCTCGTGTATGCCACGCTCATCCAACAATGAGTGAGGCATTGAAGGAAGCTGCCATGGCCACTCATGACAAGCCCATTCACATCTAAAAGGATTGATTATTACGTTTCTTTTTCATTTTTGCTGAAAGACCTTGCGAATGGCTTAGTAAAACTGCCCTCTGCTTTGCTCATCCTTTATTTGATCAGGTTTGAATAGAAATTTACTGTTCATTTCCTTGCATCTACATGAGAATAATTAAACACGGTCAACATTCGTGATGAGATGGGTGCATGCATTTTGAGTCAATGGCCATTACTAATGAGACCTTGTGTTCTCATGAATTGTCATTGCAGTTGTTTTTTTTTTTTTGGTTCAAAAAATTGGTATTGCAGCTGTTGGTATGTTGGGATCCTACCCAAATGATAGAATATGTAATTCATTTTAGTCGTGGAGCCGTTGGTTTTTTTGTTTTTGTTAGTTTCTGTCACAAGTGAGCTGTGAAATGCTCCATACTTATCTTCCGCCCAGTCACAAATGCGGGCCATCAATCACCTTTCGAAAAGTTAAGAATTAGCCATTTGATTTGTGTGTTCCAAAGTATCTAAATCGTCTTACCTAATGCTCAGAAGTCGGAATGTTCTCTGATCCTTTTCCTTCCCCTAGAGATGTATAGAAGAAATCTAAGAGGGCATATTGCGCCATGCAAGGACTAAGGTCACAAGTTCCTTCCCTTGAGCCTTTTCATGAATGGTTGCATGCCTCCATTACCGGCAATTTAAAACATCCAATTTTCAAACGGAAATGAGTTCATATGCCTGCGTGATTATCTCTAGATGGAGTTGAGAGTTGATATAATTTCACGTGCACGGGTAAGAGAACCAGTGAGCGGACGCTGCAACAAAGATCCCCTAGGAGCTCAGAGCAATACTATTGCCAAGAGGAAAAGTATATCGAACTGAAAAGACTATTTGTTAGCCCTGCGAGGGAAATGGAGGTGCTGTATTGGATTTACTACAAGCCCTCTAATCCTCATGCCTCCGCCAAGGAAATGTAATGGGAGGTGAAACATGTATTGCATGATGAAAAGAGATAAAAAAATGGAAGGGCGTGGAGAGATTTCATCCATCATGTTTACATCGGTAGCTGGTCTAAGCTCCCGACAACCACAGACCAGAAAAACCATCTGCTAAAACTTGGAAAGAGGACAAACATTTGCTGCAGATAAGACAGTTCTCTCCACATCTCCTCTTCATGAAGTAACCAAAGATTTCACAGGAAGTTCCTTGACCACTTAAAATACACCAACCCATCACTCTGCTCACCGAACAGAAATCCTTGACCGCACAACAAAAACAAACCATCCCGAATGCTGTAAGCAAAATCATAGGGCCTTCCCCATGTTCACTGCAAGTTCACGATAGTGGAGTTGCTAGGAAGTGTGATTACATCACAAATCCTCTCGCATATCTGTCAGATTTGAAAAAAAAAAAAAAAGGAGTCAAATTATACAAAAGGAAAAAACATGTCAATTAAAATCATATAAGTAAAGCAAAATAAAAATAAATACAAAAAAACAATGAAAATAAATACATTAATTATTTTCATAATTCTCGTAAAACAAAGAATTAATAATCAATATCAATTAACCAGCAAAAACACTACCCAAACTACATCAAATCGTGTTAATAAAATTGTATTAGATATTTAACTTAAAATTCTTAAGGATTAAGGATAAAAGTTCGAGGAAAATGATAAAAAAGAAAATCAATCATAAGATAGATATCTTATGCATTACTTAAGAGGGTTTCATGAGTAAATCTCATAAATATAACTGTTGATACTTTTCGATAAATAAATTATATAATATTAGAATTACTTGTTTTGTTATTCTTTGTTGCAGCTTGCTTTTTGTACTTTTTGGGTTTCTTCATCAATTTAATGCCTTTTAATATATATATATATATATATATATATATATATATATATATGGTTTATTAAAAAAGAAGAAGAAGAGCTAACAACATGGGTGCCAATCAAAGAACTTCAGAAGTATTTGCGGCAGCCTAAGCGTTGATTCAACAACGGAAAAAATATTGATCAGACAATAAAAATAAATGGCATATATGAATTATGTTTAATTGAATCACTATTCAAGTTGAAAAAGAGGCCAATTCTGTTGTAACGCTAGAGATATGACCAGTCAAACAGTAGTTAGTTTAATAACTGGGCTGAAGGTTGCACTATAATCAAGAACAGGACGTTGATGAGAATCTTTAGCCACAAGACGTTTCTTATACCTTGCGATACTGCTATCAGGATTACGTTTGATTCTAAATATCCATTTGTTTCCCACAAGCCTCTGAGATGGATTAGGAGGAACAAGAGTCCAAGTGCAGTAAATTCATCAGACATGGCTTGTCTCCAATTAGGATCTTTAATGGCTTGAGACACACATGTGGGCTCAACAGAGGTAATTGTTAGCAAGGTAAAGTTTCTTGGGGCGATGTATATTATTCATGGATCGTGTAGTCATTTGGTGTGTTCTTGTTGGAGGCACACTGTGAGACGCCAGTGAAGATGAGGCAGGGGGGGTAGATGAAGAGGAACAAACCTCGGGTGACTGATTGTGATCAGAGGATGCACGCTGTGGAGAAGAGGCTGCATTGGAAGGAATTATATCTGAACCTTGAACTGGACGAAGTGGAGGAACAATAGGTACTTCAGTGTTGTGACATGGCATCTGCAAAGCTGGATGATCTGAAGGAGGGGCTGAAGTGCTGAAGGGAAAGATATCTTAAGTAAAGGTTACATGTCTGGAGGTGAAGGTGCGATTTGTTTCTAGATGAAGACACAGGTAAGCACTTTGGGAATCAGAGTAACCAATTAATGAAGATACATGGAACTGATTTTGATTGAAGTTTGTGATTATTGTAAGGTTTTGTCCAAGGGAAACAAAGGCAACCGAATGTACGTAATTTAAGGTAATTAGGAGGTCAGTGAAATAGTTTTTCAAGTGGACTTAGGAAGGCAAGAATAGGTGTAGGCAGTCTGTTTATCGAGTAAACAGCAATTTTGAAGGCAAGAGGCCAGTAGGACAGTGGCATGTGTGCACAATGTAGGAGTGTCAAACCAGTCTCGACAATGTGTCGATGACGCCCTTCAACAGTTCCATTCCCTCGACAAGATGGCTAATTCCATGGGAAAGGAGAAAGGGTTTGAGTTTTAGGAATTCGCCACCATTATCAGAATACAGATTCTTGACCTTGTGACTAATTGACGTTCAAGGAGAGGGAGGAGTCGTTGAAAAATAGTAGCCACATCTGATTTGTTATGCAAGGGAAATAGCCAACTATATTTGGTAAAATGATCCACAAATAAAACATAGTATCTGAATCCATTGATAGCAGTAACTGGAGCAGGACCCCATACATCTGATCAGCATACAAATATTCAAGTGGAGACTGACTAGAAAGTAATGTTTTAGAGAAGGGTAGACGATGAGACTTATTAATGTGGCAAGATATACAAGTACTACTATTTTTGGTGAACGACAAAGGAATAAATTTGCGACTAAGTAGATATTGAATGATTTTGAGGGATGGATGGCCAAGACGGTTGTGCAACGCATCAAGTGAAGTCCGTGTCCCAGCAGCCAAGGCTGAACAAATCAGCTTATTAGGAGCCGGTCCAGGGAGCGGATACACTCCTTCAACGCAATTACCTCGAAGCAGTTGCACCCCCGTGATCGGATCCTTGATAAGAAAATAAGAATCAAAGAATTTAACAAACTTTGTTAGATTTGGTGAATCGGTGAATAGAGATAAGGTTCTTATGAATGGATGGTACACAAAGAGTATCGTCAAGAAGAAAGGATCTCTTAGGGGAAGAAAGAGCTATTGAGCCAGTGTGTGTAATTGACAAACCTGTTCCATCACCAATAACAACCTCATCTCGGCCATCATATTCTGAATTAATGGTGAGATTGGAGAGATCAGATGTTATGTTGTGAGAGACACCCGAATCCAGTAGCCATTTTTTGTCGTGTCCAAATTTGGTGGTGCAATCAGCGGGCGAGTCTGAAGGCAACGTTTGGCTGTGTGTCCAATCTGATCACACAGTTGACATGTTGGTGTTGGATGATTATGGCGTTGCTGATATGTCTTGTTTGGTTGTCTGCGATTGTTGAATCTGGGAGAGGAAGTGCCTCTGCGATAGGAGGTATTGGCAGTTGCCACTAGAGTGGGGGAGGTGGCTTTTAGTCGTTTGAGATCTGCTTCATAACCAATAAGGAGATCATGAAGTTCCTCAAAGCTGAGGGAGGATTCGCGAGCCCTGATAGGGCCTGCAATGTCTCGAAATTCAGCACCAAGTCCATTAAGAATGTGGAGCGTAAGATCATCATTGGTTAAAGCTGTGTCAATGAGTGCTAGTTCATCTGCAATAGATTTGACAGATTGCAAAAACTCAGAGAATGAACGGGTACCACGTTGGCTGGATGTGAGAGTTTCCTTCAACTGCATGACTCTAGTCCGTGAGCGATTTGCAAACAGACGAGCAAGTGTGCTCCAAGCTTCTCGGGACGTGTCAGCTGTGGCCACAAGTGGCATGACGTTTTCTGAGACAGACGAAAATATCGCATTGAGAAGTAGTTGTCCTGACAATACCAGTGCTGGTATGCAGGTGAAATGGAGGGAGCTGCAGTAGTAGACTTGGAAGTGGTTCGAGGCGGACAGGTTGAGGGCCAATAGCCATCCACATAGCCAAGGAGCTCATAACCAATAAGCAGAGAGGTGAATTGTGCTCGCCATGAAGGATAATTTGTTCCTGTAAGTTTAAGGGGCAATTGGGACGTAGTGTTAATGGCGGTGAGTGATAGCTTGGTGGTAATGTCTGAGCTGGGGGTAGAATTAATTAATTAGGTGTTGAGTTGCTTACAGGGAGGAACACATTGGAAAAAAAAAAAAAAAAAAGGAATTACAAAAGTAATGTCCATAGTTGATCTTATCCTTATCTTGTGATAGAGTTGATACACGGCTGGCCACTGTCTTCATTTTGTAATTGGCTCCAGCCACACTCTTTGCATTTGAGCTAAGCCGTGAAGTTTCTCTTGTTTATGTTCAGCTCTACGGAAGCTGTTGCAACATCTAGACGTGAACATGGCTTTGGCTTTCATGTCCCCAATTTTCTTGGTGTGGAGGTTTCTTTTAAAGGCTCTTATCTTTTCGGTGGTCTGCAAGCTCTCTTGTTTCAAGTACGAGGATTTAGATAGGCATCCATATTAATTAAGTAATACTCTAAAAGACGTGGAAACTATTGTAGCTTTCCCACGTCTTTCATGCATCAGTGATTGAAAGGATTTTTTTTTTCTTGTTTTTATTTATTTGTTTTTTTATTTTTTATGCTTTTATGAGTTTTTTTTTCTTTTTTATAATGATTTTTTTTTAATTTAGTTTGTTAATGTGAAAAAAAAATTTTATTTAGTTATCAGACTTTCATGACACGGATCTCGAGTTTGACGGGTTAATCTGTTTGACGAGTTAACCCGGAATTTTTTTTCTTTTTTTCTTTTTAATCAATTTTTTTCGTTTAGTTTAGTTTATTAATTTTTTTCGTTTAACCCATTGATTTTTTTTTCTATTTAGTTATCAAATTTTCATGGCGCGAATCCCAGATTTGACGGGTTAACTCAATTGTATTTAAGAGATTTGTCGAGCTTGTCTTGTTTTTATTTAAAAAAATTAATGTTTTATTTTTTCTTTTATATTTTTTTTAACTTTTTTTTGTTTTTTTTTGTTTGATTTTGATTGGATTAGCCCTCAATAATTTTTTTTATTTCACCCCTTATCATTTTTTAATCTATAAATAATCTATCATATTACAAATGATTTTTAATTTCACTACCTGTGATTTTTTTAATCTTTCAAGTTCAATTCTCATTCTTTTAATTACAATTTCTTTTGTCCGTGATCATTTTTTTTTTTCAAATTCTATCCTCATTGGGTTTTTTCTAGTTAAATTTTAGCTCATTTCTTTTTTTCTTTTTTTGTTCATTTTCTTTTGTAAGTTTTTTTATTAATATTTTTTTTCAATAATTTTATTCTTTAAAATTAAATTGGATGGCATTTAAATTTTTTAATTGAACTCGGGTTCATAATTTAACAAGTTGCTTGTTTTTTATACTAAACTAAGTTTACGAAGTTCATCTAAATTTGCTTGGTTTTTCTCTTTTTTTTTTAAGCCGATGCTATATGTTTTTTTTTAAAAAGTTATACTTTTTTTTTTTAGTTTTTCAATTAGATTACGAGCTGTTTGATAATTCAAATAAATTCAAGTATATTTTTTTTTTTATTTTTTTTTTATTTTTTTTAAGTTTATTTATTATTGTTGTTGTTTTTATTATTTAAATTACAAACCAATGATTTGAAAATTAAAAACAAATTAATCTATCATTATATATATATATATATATAAAATTATTCACGACAAAAAAGCAAAGCAGGAGCAAGATATCTAGCTCTAAACTAATTTACAAGTAAACCGGTAAATCCATGGGCGTACCTTTTCTAGAAGTAGCTAGCCTAATTTTCAGTCTCAGTATTCAGTTCCTTTCCTTTTCTTCTTCTTCCTTCTTCTTCTTCTTCTTCTTCTTCTTCTTCTTGTTTTTTTTTTTTTTTGAGAATAACTTTCAATATACAGTTCTGAATTCATGTCCCTTGAGGATTGGGATAATACATAATCGCAAGCTTAAATGATTATTGTATTTTTCTTTGAAAAAAACAACATCATTAAATTAGTATAAAAGAATTGCAAAACTCGTTTTAAGATTTAGGAGTTGAATTTTTATTATTATTAATATGAATATCTGGGTCAGTTTGCGTGTATCTCGACTAATTTTATGGGTCCTGAAATTAACGATCATATAAATCTTCAGTAACTATCATATTAAGAATCACATGATTCAAATCTAAAACTCTAAAAAAATAAATTTTTTAATTCTAAACTCTTATCATTAAATTATCATCCAGATAATTTCAGGAGTTGAACTGTTATTACTCATTTATGTGGTTATAACGTGAGGTACGTTCACGTTACAATTGATGTATTAAAAAAAAGAAAAAATTTCATCACTTGTTTCTAGAGCTTGGGCTTCCATACATGGAAATTCACCATTTGGGTCACCAGCCTGGATCTTTGGCCCATGTTTTAATATTATTCATTTAATAGGCCCAACATATTTCTTTTCCTGGTAGCTTTGTTTTTTATTCTTTACAACTCTTGGAAGAGGGAGACACGGGTCTCTTCGGCAAAGACGAATCGAGTGGAATCTG
>Ga0325404_1000165_pt1 | contig 62662 bp, 48 predicted proteins | sample PopdelMetagenome_18_FD_205664 | JGI IMG/M metagenome (GOLD analysis project Ga0325404, IMG submission 205664) | Populus deltoides microbial communities from Bellville, Georgia, United States - Xylem-Control-R1 | ecosystem: Host-associated > Plants > Phyllosphere > Stem > Wood/Secondary xylem...
TTAACCCTTCATAAAAATGTGACACCAATCTCCATGTTTCAAAACCATGATGAGGGCAAGTATTAAGCAAGTCTCGATACCTGTCCCAACATTGGTAAAATGTTTCTCCTGGTTTTTGAGTGAAAGTAATTATTTGTCTTTTAAAAAAGTTTGTTCTGTGAGATGGAAAAAAAAATTTTAAAAATTGTTGTTGCATTTCATCCCAAGCACGAATAGATCCAGGTCTCAAATTTTGTAGCCATGTTTTAGCTTTATCCTTTAATGAAAAAGAAAAAAGCTTTAACCTAATGGTGTTCATGCTACAATTTGAGTCATTATAAATGTTACAGACCTCCTCAAATTCCTTTAAATGCAAGTATGGATTTTCTAAATCTAAGCCATGAAAAGATGGTAAAAGTTAAATACTACCTAGCTTAAAATTAAAATGAGATGCATCAGGTGGAAAAACTATGCATGAGGGTACACTTGTTCTTGTGGGATTCATGTGGTCTCTAAGTGTTCTAACCCGAATATTCTCATTATTCTCATTATGAAGCGATTGGTTATCTTTTTCGGCCATATTTTCTGAAAATGATGAGGATACCCTACAAAGTCTACCACTTAATGTACGTGACCACACTCTCATGCACGTGTAGGAAGAGAATAAAAGGAAGAAGAAAGTAAAAGAAAAAGAAACAAAACAAAAGAAACAAAGTTAGATACACGAACAATGAAAAGAGAAAATAAAATAAATACTATAATTTGTACAAGAATTTACCTCCCCGGCAACGGCGCCAAAAACTTGACACGACCAAAAGATTGATGTCTTCTCCCAAGTGCAGGAGTGTCGAAGTAATAAATAACCCGGCAAGACCGGGGTCGAACCACAGGGAGGTTAATTGTATAAATTATAGATAACAACAATAACAATAACAATAATACTAGTAGTAGTAGTAGTAGTAGTAATACTAATAATAATAATAGTAGTAGTAGTAATAGTAGTAATAATAATAATAATACCAATAATACTATTAATAATGATAATAATAAAGATTAAGAAGAAGAAGAAGTTGATGAGAACTTGAGATGGAAGATTAACGTAAGGATTAAACAATGATAACAACAAATGTCAAGGTTAGAGGATCCACTAATGGTATTTCAAACAAGTATAGTATAAACTCTTATTATTCAATTGGAAACCACACACAAAGGAGGTTCCAATCAGATTATAAATTGTTAACATGATTACATTAGTTATCTTATTCGAATAATGCTAATACTTGTAAATGTTGTCAGACATTCATGATTATAACTTATGTTAACAACAAATCAAGTTCCTTTCATAGCTGAGGTGTCGGTTATACCATACAGTATGGGCTATGAAAGTGCCAAGTATTTGTTGTACCAAGTGTTATACAACATAAATCTAGATTAACCATTTAACAAACAAAGTATTAAAAGTGAACAAGATAACAAATATAAAGCATGTTAGTATCCAACATTAAGGTCCATGTTAAGTTTATATTATACTTATTCTTACACCATTAGTGTACCCTTTTCACTTTGACATAATTAACTTAGCTACACATAATGAAAGAAAGAAACATAAATAAACAAGACAAGAACATAAATGAGAAAGAAGTTAACTAAGTAAAGAAAAGGAAATGAAAGGCATAAACAAGAGATTAATATAAACAAAACTTAAGTATTACAAAAGAGAGAGCAAGAGCATGATCTTGATCTGAACACCAAGATGCCTAAATACATGGCAAATGCCTCCTTTTATAGGCCAAAATTCAGAACTATTGATTTGTTGACTAATTGATGAATGGGTGGCCACATCTTGACTTGATGACAATTCTTATCTTCTTGTCTGCCAAAAACGTCATTGATAACGTCATAATTTGAACAGACTTCAATCATGAAAGTTCTAGGAAATTGTCTCATCTTTCTAGGGTAAACATTTGAGATCATTTGGACTTCTAGAACTCGAGATATGGGCTGAATACTGAACAGTGTCTGGGCTGCAGGACAGATTCGAACTTCTTCGTTGTTGCTATAATTTGGCCTTGAAAATGGCCTTGTTAAATCTTGGGCTCTCATGAAAGTTGTAGGCCTATGTCTTACCTTTCCATCCATATAAAGTAGACCTAAATCCGATATCTACAGCTCCAGATATGAGCCAATTACCGAACAATGTTCCAGTTTGGACTGCACCAACGTCTCTTTTCTAAGTTTGGCCATCTCTTTGTCCTTTCAGTTTCAGTACTTTAACTCATCAATCCATTCTTTCATTTATGTGATAGGCCTGCATTTAAGATAAACACTTACCATAAATTAAAGGTATCTTATATTATTAGATATGTTATTATAAAACATGTTTTAGTTAAGGAGTTATTGATATTTCAAGTGCAAAATGATGATATAAAACCTTGATAAAAATGCACTTTTAAGTACTAATCAATATGCATGGAGCATTGAATGGACTACAATCTTTATTTCTTAGAGATTATCCTTATGTTATGTACATTGCTTTGCTCACCAACTACAATTGGCATAATTGCAGCAGCTGGAAATGAGATTTCTATTTGGTTATTTTTCTCAAAATTGACAACCATTATCAACCTTATTTGTGCTTCTCCCAAACGTCATACCGAGTTACATTATGCTCAGGCTATAGAAATTGCACATATGGTAGCTACTGGAGAACGTGAGACTGGTAGAGGGGCTAATCAAATTGGTAATTTACATCGAAGTGGAACTACTCGCTGGAGCTCTCATTTTGATTCTATTTGCAGCTTAATAGATATGTATGGTGCAACTATTACTGTGCTTGAAAGTATGGTTCAAGAAGGGTCTTCTAATTCTATACGTGGAGAAGCTGGTGGTTGTTTGATTGTGATGAAATCTTTTGAATTTATATTCATCTTATATTTGATGCATAAAATAATGGGGATTACTGATTTACTTTGTCGAGCTTTGCAGCAAAAATCTCTTGACATCTTAAATGCGATGGATCTTGTATCAACTACTAAAGCATTGCTTCAAACTTTGAGAGATGCCGGATTTGATCTTCTCCTTGCAAATGTGCAATTTGTTTGCACAAAATATGAGATTGACATACCACATATGAATGCTTCGTACAAAAATGCTACAGGTCGTTCATGTCAACAACAAGGTTCAGTGACAGTTTACCAGCATTATCATTATGATATATTTAACTCAACAATAGATTTTCAGTTGGAAGAATTAAATTCTAGATTCAATGATGAGACAGTGGAACTCCTTGTACTTAGCTCTGCTTTAGAACCTAAAGACAACTTTAAATCATTTAAAGTTGATGCTATTTACAAGCTTGCTGAGAAATTTTATCCTGAAGATTTCAATGAACAAGAGATGTATTATTTGAGATCTCAGCTAGAGCATTATCAGATTGATGTGATTCATCATGAGAGCTTTCAGAATATGTCTACCATTTCTGAATTATGTCGAGGATTAGCTGAAACAAATAAGTCACAACACTATTATTTGATTGACAGGTTAATTCGTCTTATTTTGACTTTGCCTATTTCCATTGCCACTACAGAGCGGATATTTTTAGCTATGAAACATGTTAAAACTATGCTTCGCAATAAAATGAAAGAGGAGTTCTTAGCAGATTCTAAGATGATTTACATTGAACGAGAGCTTGTTAAAGATATTGATTCGGATTCGATCATAGATGAATTATATTCTACAAAACATCAAAGGGTGCAACTTTGATAGTATAATTTATTTTTATTTTTATTTTGAATTTTATGTACTTTAAATTTTAAATTTATATATTTTATGTTATGTAATTGAATTAAAACTTTATTATTAACTTGACAAAATTATATATCCGAGTGAATAATTGATTTTAAAAAATAATTTATGTATATTTATATAATAGTCTAAGATAGAAAAAATTCCTGACTCCACCCCTAGCTGCGGACTTTTCTATACAAGAATTCAATGCGAGTGATCGTAAGCAAACAGTTGAGGATTTCAAGCTGGATCAAGCCAAACCTCTGTGAAATGAATTAAAATGCGTGCTTTTTAATTAATCCTCAAGGAATAAAAATCCAAAGCCAATAAAAAAGAACCATCAGTATTCATGTTAAATTATGGAAACATACAACACAAACTTCGAGTTGCCTCAACAATTTAAAAAGCTAGACCACATAAGATTTCAAGTATATACTATAACATCCATTCAAGTCCCGTGGTTTTTGTCAAAGGTGTAACAAAAAGATCTACGCAGAAAAGAAGTAAAAGAGCTGCTACCAGCGACTGTTTTGGAAAATGATACGTACTGGAACAGTGAGAAGGGGCTTCTCCTCGCACCCCAAGCAACGCAAAAGAAGCAACCAATTACATGGAAACCTTAGAGACATGGTCAGCCGTCTAGCTAGCCTTATGTAAAATGTATATGTCAGCAGTTTAGCAAGACATAAATGAGAGAGCTTGAAGTATATAAATTGATGGTTGCCATTTAAAATAACATGTCACTTAAGATGCTAGTACTGGAATGCATGAGCCAAAAAACCCATGGAAGGGCTGATAAGAAATTCATAAGAGAGTTGAAGAAACACAGGAACAAAAGCCATGGCTGGTTTAAAAATACCCATAAGAGAAGCCTTTCGCAAGAGTGATCAGGAATTACAGGCCAAACTTTTTAGCAATTTGATGTTCTTGTCAACAAATGAACAGGCATGTTAAACCAGCATGGAAAGACTTGGATATATCAAGGAAAAGATTCTGGCAGCAAGCAAGAATATTGACCAAAAAAGCGCATGTAGGTTATGACATCGGATGAATAATGCAAACAAATATGGGAATGAATCGCTTCAATGAAATCGAATAACACTAGCAGTTGAATAAATAGCAAACAAAGGTCAAAGCGTGCTGTCGATTAATGAAAAAAAAAAGGTGTAAAAACACAAAGAAAATAAGAACGCAAAAGATAAATCGCAACTGGGCAAATGAAAGTGTTATTGATGAAAAATACATTGAAGTTGGATTGGTTGGGCACATGCAGCTTGGAAAAAGATATGTGTGAACAATGAATTACCACAGTACTATGAAAAGACGTTACAAATAAAAACCACTTGTTATTGCAAGTAAGCATAATACAGGCAATTATACAGGCAGGCCGAGAAAGTTAAAATTAAAAAATTCATGCCAAATGAAGTGGAGTCGTGCAAGAAAAAAAAGGCTAAAGCAAAAATATCTACAAAGGCTAAACACGTGAGTTATGAGTGTTTATATTGGTAGAAAGAAGGGTGCTAGTATAGCTAGAGCAAAAACCAATCAACAAACTGTTAAAGGTGCTGATACTACAGTATTAAAAGATAATATTCAAGATTATGTAGTTTTTTTTATTACCTTATATATATTATGTCTATTACCTAGTTTAGATGATCATGTAATTATTATTTATTTTCTTCATAACCAAGGATAGAATCAAATCTAGTAATTGTCATGTTAGGAACTGATTCTAATCTATATATACTTGTAACTCTGTCATCAATAAAGGTATGATTGAGATATTATACTTATTTAAATTTATGATCATCTTAAAACATTTCGATGAGATAATGGCTCAGAATACATGTCCAAAGACATGACACATTATTTATGTTATAATGGCATATTCAATCAGACTAATTGTGTTGGTACACCACAATAAAATGGAGTCTCTAAAAGGAAAAATCATGATCTGCTTGAAAAAACTCGTGCTATAATGTTACAAATGCACGTTCTAAAAGGGTTTTGGTCATACGATGTTCTTATAGTTGTCTATCTCATAAATTATTTACCTAGCCGCGTGCTAGATTTTAAATCTCCTCTTGAGGTTTTGCAGGTTACAAGTCCCAAATTAGCACATCTAAAGGTATTTGGACGCTCATGTTTTGTGCACTTACCCTCATCAAAACGGGTCAAGCTTGACTCCAGAGCTGTTAAATGCATTTTCTTAGGGTATTTCAAACACAAAATGGATATAGATGTTATCATCCCTCACAAAAGAAAATGTATGTATCAAGAGATGTTACATTTACTGAAGATGCTCTTTATTACCCTGCCACAGGTCAAGAAGAGGATGATTTAAACTTGTTTCCACTGCCTGGTTCCAGTTATTATGATCAAGATGTATGTTCTCTGCCACAACAGGTTCGTGAAGTTGGAGTTTAGCCTAGTTTTAATCAATCTCCTTCCACCACTGTTGAGGATTTTTTGGGTGCATGTCTAGCACTTGATGTTCTTCAACTAATTATAAAAGCCCCTGTTATTCAAGGTGATGAAGTACCAAGAAGAATGTCTTACAGAACCCGTCAGCCTTCTCCTAGATTACAAGAGTATGTAACATATATTGTCAAGCATCCAGTCTTTAAAGTTCTGTCATATGATAAATTGTCCCAAATCACAGAGCATTCCTCACCTCCATCTCTGAAGAACTGTGTGGCAGCAGGCTATGACAGAAGAACTATGTGCACTTGCTGATAATCATACTAAGAGCACCATGTCGCTTCCTGCAAGTAAACATGCAGTTGGTTGCATAAAGCTCGGCTTGTAGCTCAAGGGTTCTCGTAGAAATTTGGAATCGACTACAAGGAAACCTTTGCTCCAGTTGAAAAAATGACTATTGTTCGTGTCTTGTTATCTGTGGCAGTTAATCGGGGCTGGTCATTGTATCAAATGGATGTATGCAATGCATTCTTGCATGGAGAACTTGAAGAGAAAGTGTTCATGAAGCTACCCCCAGGACATCCACAGAGTCACTCTTATAATCTGGTCTGTAAACTTTATAAATCCATATATGGATTGAAATAGAGTCCACGAGCATGGCATGCCAAATTAAGTGTTGCTTTAAAGACACTTGGTTTCACAAGAAGTAATGTTGATTCCTCATTGTTTATTCAATAAAATTCTGCAGACAAGCTAATTGTGCTTGTATATGTAAATGACTTAATTATTACAAGAAGTAATGAAACCTCTGTTGTAAAATTGAAGACTAATCTGCGGCAGCAATTATCCATTAAAGATCTTGGGAAGGTGAAGTATTTCTTTGGGATAGAAATGGCTACTTCAAGCAAGGGTGTTTTTCTTAACCAACAAAAGTATATTCTAGACATGCTACAAGATGCTGAAATGTTGCATACCAAGCCAGCTATTATACCTCTGGACAGCAAGATGCAGCTGGATTAATTAAGCAAACCTCTCTTGACATTCACTACTTATCAAAGGATTGTTGGAAAATTAATTTACTTGACTATCACTAGACCATACATTACATTTGCTGTTAGTTTATTGAGTCAATACATGCATGCTCCTATAGCTCAACATCTTGACATGATGAAGCGTATTATACGATACTTCAAAAGGGACTATTGATCGCAACATTATTATGACACGCAATGGACATACAGATATTACAAGATACACAGATTCTGATTGGGCAGGAAATGCATTAGGTAGACGTTCTACCACTAGATATTGCATGTGTATTGGAGGTAATTTAGTGTCTTAGAATAGCAAAAAACAACAGGTGGTCGCGCGTTCGAGTGCTGAAGCTGAATATCACGCAATGACATCTGCTTCATGTGAATTAATTTGGCTCAAGAATCTACTTGCAGATCTTGGTTTTTTCTTTCATACACCTATGATCTTATTTTATGACAATCAAGCTGCCATGCAGATTATTGTTAATCTAGTGTTTCATGAATGCACAAAACGTCTCGAAGTAAATTGCAATTACATTTGCCAACAGGTTTAAGCTAAACTTATTCAAACATTCTATGTGCACACCCATGACCAACTTGCTGACGTGTTTACCAAAATCCTACCATCTGGTCAGTTTCATCATTTGCTCAGCAAGCTTGGATTAGTTAATCCACTAAATCCAGCTTGAGAGGGAGTCTTAAAGATTATAGTATAAGTTATAGATCCTTATAGATATTGCAGATACTGAAGATTAATGGTGCAGATACTACAGATACTGAAGATTAATAGAGTAGATAATGCAGTATCAAGAGACAATATTCAAGATCCTGTAGTTATTATATTACCTTATATATGTTATGTCTATTACCTAGTTTAGATGATCATGTAATTATTATTTATTTCCTTCATAACCAAGGACAGAATCAAATCTAGTAGCTGTCATATTAGGAACTGATTCTAGTCTATATATCCTTGTAACTCTGCCATTAGTAAAGATATGATTGAGAGATTATACTACTCTAAATTTCTACATAAAGTAATGCAAACAGGAGCAATGTTTAATACCAAATAGAGGTTAGTTAAATAGACAGTTAGAAAAGAAGCATGTGTTAGTTATAAAATTTGTCTTGTCCAAACATGGTAGTATGGTGGTTGAAAACATGTCTAGAATCATGCCGATATAGATCGAAAAAAATTTAAAACACCAAAAAAAAAACAGTAAAAGTTGATCTAAGGCTTTCAAAAGCCCACCTTGTTTTTGTCTTGTAATAAGACATTGAATGAAACATTTCAAAGCAAATAAATGCAAAAGAAACATAAAAGAGAGGAACCTGTGCATACCTATACATCGGATGATTTGTTAAAGTATATGCCCTATATATGTGGTATTAACTTTATTCACACACACACACACACACACACACATATATATATATAAAGATTTATTTATCTTTAATATTCATCAAATATTGATTAACTAATTTAATATTTGATTAATAAATAAAGTTGTTATAATTATGAAATTCTATTGCATCAAAACATTATTCCTAAAAATTACTGGTCAATGTTCTATTAAGATTGGACATTAATTAGAATTATTGAAACTGATACATATTATATTATATCCTTTATGAAATAAAGTAGTTGTTCTTATAAACTGAGATATAAGAGATACCTAGAACTAATATATAAATGCTTATCGGATGACATATACACTGAACTAACCCGCGTGAAAATTTCATATGAAAAGATCACTTGTGTCTATGAAAAGGCTCACATGACGGTTATGTAAGTGATCATTAAACTTGAGATCACTAAGTTACCTTATATAGGGAGTGTTATTTTTTTTATCATCCTATTATATGTTGTATTTTTTTTATCATCCTACTATATGTTGTCCTAATCAAGGGTAACAAATAGATAGATATTGAGTATAACATGAACTATATGAAAGTATTTAAGTAATCAAGAGAGGATTCATCACCTTTGGTGAAATAGAAAAAATATATCATTTATTCTTAAATAGTATTTATTGTAAATCCTTATGTAAGGTGGAATGAGATTTGAAAAGAGTTTTAAATCTTATTCAAAGAATCAATTACTATAGTTTTGAAAACAAACATGATTTAACAGAGTAGACACACTTCATGCTATAATTTCTAAATTAAAAAATTGTTGATAAAAGGATAACAATTACACTGAGAAAATAGTCACTAAAAGATTAAGTCAAACCACTTATGACTTTTCTAATATTTAGGGGATCATGACAGGTTACTAGGCATCATACTTGATCTTTAAATATAAATCAATCAATTGTAAAATTAATAATAAATTAATTTATTTAATTTATTTAATCCTATTTTATTTACAATTATGATTTATATTTAGGTCAACTTATTAGGGATCATAATGGGTGAACACATAAGAATTATTGGTTAGAAATTAAAATGAAATGATTAATCAAGTGTGACTTGATTATAAATAAGTTTTAGAAATTGAAGACTAAAGTGTAATTTATATAGGGAATTACAATTCTAGACCTAGAAAAAACAAATAGGGACTTGATTAATAAATTTATAAAGCCTAAAATAATATATATGATATTATTTAAGAGGCAAATTGATATTTTATCATTTAAAGAGCTTTTTAGGTTTTTTATAAATAGAAAGTCATGCCTCTTATTTCATATGTATGGTGAAAAAAGTGAGTGGAGTACAATACTGAAATACCTAAAAAAAAAAAAAGGTAGCACTCTAAAGTATACCAATCTCTCTCTTCTAAAATGGTTTAGGGGATTTCTCACTAGTGGTTCGTGTAGATTACAATTCAAGGTCAAATAATTGAACGACTTTTGGTTTGTGACAACCTAGCATTTGAAGCAAATATTCAAAGCAAAAAACAACATTTGATGTTTAGGTAATTAACACGATCAAAAGATTGATGTCTTATCTCAAGTACAGGAGTATCGAAATAATAAATAACTCGGCAAGATCGGGGTCGAACCATAGGGAGGTGAACTATATAAAATTATAAACAATTGGACGACTTTTGGTTTGTGACAACCCAGCGTTTGAAGCAAATATTCAAAGCAAAAAACAACATTTGATGTTTAGATAATTGACACAATCAAAATATTGATGTCTTATCCCAAGTGCAAGAGTGTCGAAGTAAGAAATAACCTGGCAAGACCAGGGTCAAACCACAAGGAGGTGAACTATATAAAATTATAAACAACAAATGAAAAGGAGTTGAAGAGAACTTTTGAGATGTGATATTGATGTGAGTATTAATCAAAGATAAAAGCAATTGTCAAGTTTAGAGGATCCACTAATAGTATTAGAAATAAGTATGGTATAAACTCTTTTTATTAATCAACTGGAAACCACACACAAAGGAGGTTCCAATCAGATGATTTATCCTTAATAGTTCATTATAAATTTTTAACATGATCATATTAATTATCTTATTTTAGTAACACCATACTTTTAAATATTGTCAGGAATTCATGATGTTAACTTATGTTAACAACAAATCAAGTTCCTTTCATAGCATAGGTGTCGGTTATACCATATAGTAGGCTATGAAAGTGTCAAGTATTTGTTGTACCAAGGGTTGTACAACATAAATCTAGATTAATCATTTAACAAGCAAGGTATTAAGAATTAGTAAGATAAAAAGATAAGACATGTTAATAACAAACTTTCTTGGATATAAACATTGAAATCCATGTTGAGTTTATATTATACCTATTCTAACACCATTAGTACCCTTTTCACCTTAACATAATAAACTTAGCTAAACATAATGAAGAAGAAAAACATAAATAAACTAGATAAGAACATAGTTATAATGAAAAGCATAAACAAGAGATTAATGAAAGCAAAACTTAAACACTACAAAAATACAAAGAAAAAAAGCAAAAATATGATCTTGATCTGAACACCAAGATGTTTAAATGTGTGGCAAATGCCTCCTTTTATAGGCTAAAATTTAAAACTATTGATTTGATGACTAATTATTGAGTAGATGGCCACCTCTTGACTTGATGACAACCATTATCTTTTTATCTGAACAAAACATCATTGCTAACGTCAGAATTTGAACTGATAGTCTTCATGAAAGTTTTGTGAATTTGTCTTAGCTTTCCAACAAAATAAGAATGAGCTCATTTGGACTTTTAGAACTCGAGATATGGGCTGAACACTTAACAATGTCTAGGCTGCAGGACAAATTCTGACTTCTCTTTTGTTGTTATAATTTGAACTTGAAGACGGCCCTTTTGAATCTTGGACTCTTCATGAAAGTTTTAAACCTATATCTTAGCTTTCCATCCACATAAACTAGACCTAAATCCATATTCTACAGCTCCAGTTATGATCCAATAACCGAATGATGTTCCATTTAAATTGAACCAACATCTCTTCTTTAAGCTTAGCCCTTTCTTTGTCTTTTCACTTTCAATAGTTAAACACATCAATCAATCCTTTAAATTATGAGATATGCTTGCATTCAAAATGAGCATTTACCATAAATTAAAGATATCTTATGTTATCAGACTTATTATTATAAAATATGCTTAAGTTGGGGAATTTAATGATACTTTAAGTACAATATGATGATATAAAACCTTGATAAAAAGTGCATTTTTAAGTACTAATCAGTAATCTTCACATAAAACCCTAAAACAACTCTATATTTGTCTAATGGGATCCTTAGGACTCCTGAAAAACTTTAAATTTACCATTTTCACTATGCTATATGTTTTAGGAAACCCAACATGATATTATTGTATGTATTTTCTTTCGAGGTGGAGGCAAAAAATCATGGCTTGATTGTGAAGTCATGTCTTTGCTAAGGAAGTTTTGAAGCTCTGAACTAAGAACATTATAGAGAAAAAAAAGATAAGAAAATGGAACGAAAATGAATTTGGCAATCAGGATATGAAATTGCTGCATATTCAGAATCATCTTTAACAATTGGAAAAGGAAGGGGGTAATCATTATCTAACTTAGCAAGAGATCACATAATTACAGGGACTAAGCTTAGAGCATTGGGAAGTAAGTAAATATGTTGAAGCAATTTGGAGACAAAAGTCTAGACAGAATTGGTTAAGACTTGGAGACAAAAACACAAAGTTCTTTCATTTGACAACAAATATCATAAGAGGAAGAAACTACATTACAAAGATTCATTACAAGGAGGTCACACACTACTCCACATGCCATTAAAGGTGCTGCTATTATTTATTTTTCAAATATGTTCAAACAATTAGACTCTACAAAGCTAAGGATGGGTTCAACAAACTTACTTTTGCTCAGGCTATTGAGTAGAACAAAAGGTTACGATGGAAGAAGTTAGAAAAATAGTGTGCAATTGTGATAGTTCAAAGGCACCTTAGCCCTAACGAGTTCACATTTTGTTTTTACAAAAAAAAGCATGGCCATTGATTAGGAATGAGATATTTGAATGGAGTCTAGATTTTTCAAACTTGGAAAATTGCCTAAAAGTATTAACATTTCTTATATGACCTTAACACCTAAAAAAGCATAACCAACAACATTCTATAAGTATAGACCAATTATTTTCATTCATGGCTTGTACAAAATTATTGGTAAATTGCTCTCAGAGTACAACTCTTATCAATCCATATCAAACAACTTTCATATTAGAAAGACAAATTTTAGATGGCTTTATGATAAATAATGAAGTAATCAATGGAATCAAGAGAGGTGATCAAAATAGGTTTCTTCTAAAAGTGGATTTCAACAAAGCTGTTGAATCTGTTAACTGAGAGTACTTAGAAGAAGTAATGCAGTATATTAGGATTGGAATCAAATGGCTATCTTTAATTCACAAATATATTTTAGGATCTCAACTGGCCATTCTCATTAATGTTTTTCCAAGCCAAGAAGTTAGAGTTTAATGTGGTCTACGACAAGATGATCCTCTCTTTTCATTGTTGTTTGACATAGCAATTGAAAGGCTATCAGTTCTATTTCAAAGGGCTTCGTTTATAGAATACTTTAAGGGTATTGATTTTGGAAATGGAAAATTTCTCAGCCACCTCCAATATATAGATGACACTTTGGTGTTTATGCAAAATGAGTACAACTCATTAATTCATGTGAAAAGGTCTTTGAGGTGGTTTGAATTGGCATCATACTTGAAGGTTAATTTCTATAAAAGCTCTTTAGTGGCTATTAAGCTTAATAATAATTATATAGCTAGTATAGCAAATGCAATATACTTAAATGGGACACATTATCGATCTGATACTTAGGACTTTCTTTGGGTACAAACCCGAGGAGACTTTCCACATTTGCATTTAAACTAAATAATGGCTTTTAGAGAATTCTTAAACACTCAATGCATAAAACAACAACAACAACAACATAATGGAAAGGGAGGGATGTGTTTATTGAGTTATACCCTCTCAAAGTTAAATGTTTACCTTATTTAATGATGTTGCTTTCTTGGTATCTTTTCTTGAGTTATGATGGCAACTATCGATTAGTAGAGGGGAAGGAAGATGATGGCACCGTTGAAATGTTACTGACAGGATTATTGTTATTGTTGTTGTGGTGATAATGGAATTGAATAAAGGATTGATGCAGATGCTTAGAGAGGGGTACAAAGATGGAAGTTCAACTTACTAGTGAAAGGCAGTGTGGGTGTGTATCTAAGAATGGGTAGAGGGCTGGTAACAATGGTGAAGATAGGTGCAATTAAGCCTTAAACTTTGATTTTCTTGGAATTGAACCATTGATTTCACCAATTTGGCTTTTAAAAGTTTCAATTGTGTCCCTAATCTTCTAATTTTTGCATATTGATATAAATTAGGCCTCCAAACTTGATTTTCCTTTAATTGAGTCCTTGACTAACTCTTTAAAACCGATTAAAATTTAGATAAGTTCTTGAATTTAATTAATTCTTCCAATTTTGATCAAGTTGGATTTCAACCTTACACTTGTTTCAAATCAAGTCTTTCGTCAGCCCATCTTGTCAATATTCCCTAATTTGTTATTCTTTTATTATTTTGGTTTTTTACAGCTCAAAGATTTATCTCCTCGTGTCTTGAAAATATTTTTGGATTTTTAATTTTTTTAGATTTTAAAATAAAAAAATGTATTTTTTTTAAAAAAATTATTTGGGTCCAAATTCGGTTGTGACATATAGGTGGAAAACAATTTTTTTATTGGATGACATGACAGGTGTATAGAAATATATCTATATATAAATCTAGCGCGAAGGGTTCGAATAGTGGATTGGATGCAAATAGAAAAATTGAGAATGATTATGTTGATAAGTGTGACATATGTATATCTTGATAAGGAAATGATGCATAAACAAAGTTTTTATTATCAAATTATAATTAATTTTGAATATTATATATTGACTCCCTAAGAACCAAAAGGCAAGAAATTAATTTGAACATTGTGTTTGCAAGTTTTTTGATTCCTTATACTCTAGCTTAATGAAGGAAGATCAAAGTGTAAGAAATAAATTTTAATAATCTTGTATTTTTTTAAAAAAAATACCTTGATTTTCTGATTTCAAGGCTCAAGAAAGCTATTTTACATGTGGAAATTATGCGATGTTACATAATATTTCATAACAACTTATTTTTGGAAAACCACCATAGAAATTATGGGTGGTTTTATAAATTTCTAGTTTTACTTTAGCTTATAAAAGGAGTGTCTTTCCATAAAGAGAGAGTGGGGGATCAAAAGAAAGAAAATATTCAGAAAAGAAAGAAAGAAAAATAGTAAACAAAAATGAGAAAAAAAAAGAGAGAAAATAAGAGAAAAAATAAAAGCATAGGAACAAAGGCTGAAAAGAAAAGCCGGAAATAAAAAGAATATGAGCAAGAACATCCAGAAAAAGAAAGTTATATTTTGATTGAAAGGTATATCATTTACCCTTAATGAGATGGTATAGTTCAATGGACACACCCCTTCCTTTTAAATCTTTGCTTGAATGTTTAATGTTCATCCACCATAATTAATTATTGGTTTGATGAATAATGTATGTGTTTTAATATGTTTAATCATGTTTTGAAGTAATATGCATCTTTTGATGAATATATGTTATGGTAGACTGTTAATGTAAGGTTAATAGTCTATTTAAATGACAACAAAATCAGTTTCAATGGTTAGGGCAGTCCTTGGAATTTTGTTCGATTGAAAGTATATGTGTTGGTAAGCATGATTTATCAATATTGTGACCATTGGTTGTTACATGTTGAATTTTATGTTTATTCAAGTCATATTCATGATAATTTTGAATGAAATTGGGTGTTAGAATCAATGTAAAAGTGTAATGTGTTGAAGAAATCTATTTTGAAGTTTTATAGTAGCTATTGGTTTAACTGTTGCATTGTATTTTTATTCTTTTTTTTTTCTTGAGGCTTTAATAGTTCAAGGAAGTCAGTTGCTAAGTTTAAGCTATGTTTTCTGGGATTTGGCCATTGTTTTAGGTTTAAGGCATTTTTTGGATATATAAATTTGGTGTTCAAAGGATTTCATTTTGATTTCTTGCAAAATAAAATTATTGGCTTGACTTGTGTGTTTTGATCGAAGCCTATGCATATATATAAGTGTTCTCTTCTCCCTATTAATTCATTTGAGGTCTAGTTTGGATCAATCGATCCTTAATTCTTTTGAAGACCTGGGTTTATGCTTGAGGTTATTGGGTTTGATTCTTGGAATATTTTGCATATTGTTCCTTTTGAATAAGTCTTTAGCTTTAATTTTACATGGTTTAGCTCTATGTTCCTATAATTTTATGCAACCAAAAACCACCATTTCATCTTTGCAAATTATATTATGAACATGGGTTGTATTTAGGAAGCCCAGACCATATGACTAGGTTGAGCCTTTAAGATTTAAGATCGTAATTGGAAAAGTTAAAATTTATCAAAGAAAAAATGCATTTATAAAAGAAGATATATTTTCAATATTAAAAAAAGCAAATTAAGCTTATATTAAATAAAATAACCACCCTCTTTTCTCTCTCATTTTTTAACTTTTAATATTTAAGAATTATAAACTTATATATAAGATGTATTTCTATAATTAAAGGAAACAAAAATATAAAATATAATAAAATATATTTTAGCTTTAAAATGGATAGGTTTGAGCCATAAAGTCATGGTCCACTTTATTAAGACATGTTTGCTTTAACCAATAGACAAATCAATTGTTAGAAAAACACAACAGAGCCTTAATAATAATCAGATAAATTAACAATGCAGCTTACCTTAAATAGAGTGTGTCAGGGGTGATATTTTCTTTCATATACACAACTAGTTCCCTTATACAAACTCTATAGACCAATTAGGACTCCTAGTAACCAAAAACACTATATGGCGACTCCAAACCTTTAAACCATAAAATGACAAGAATTTGTTGTTCTTTCCATACCCAAATTCACTCCAGAAAGATGATCGTTGCAATGTCATACACGTATAACAACTAGAATATCATATAAACATACGGTACCTTGAATGAAGCATAAAAAAAATTGAAATTGAAGATTTTTGTCATACGTATTATACTGTGAGAACATTTAAAAAGACATACTTCGAGGTTTCTCATCCATTACTAGAGGTTGTATTGGATCCTAGAGATGTAATTGTACTGCCCCTAAACCTGAAAAGCAGTGTGAGTTGACCAAGATAAAGTAAAAGAAAGAGAAGAAGGACCTAGTAATGTAAAAAAAAAAAAAAAAAGGGTTGCCACACTATATTGCAACAACATCAAACAATATGGCTATAATTCCAAGACATGTCAAAGAGACAATGTTGCCCAACTTAGTGGTGACGGTGGTGTTAGAGTATCCAAAAGTGTGAGATGATCAAGGGGTGTTGTTAGGAGATTTAAGGTATCAATAGTTGATATGAGAAAAACCATGGGTGCTATAAGAGGATCTATTAGTGCTGCAAGGGGATCCAAAGAATTAAACAATATTGGTAGAGCTAGTAGAAATAATGCCGGTACATTATCCTCTACATCCTTAACAGGAATATATATATATATATATATATATATTTACATTTAAACAATCAATCTTTTTCTTTTAAATTGCACACTTAATTTATATTTTCTCAACATTAAACACGAAGAAGCTGCATTAAGTGAAGAATATGAAGATTTTTAAAATGTTATATGTGTTTATGATATGGTATATAAACATTTAAGATGTTAATATTGCCTTGATGTATACAGCTTTTAAAACATATTTTATTATTGATGTATTAATATTAATGTTGTCTTGATGTATACAACTTTTAAAACATATTGTATTGTTGATTTTTTACTATTAATGTTGCCTTGATGTTAATGTTAATGTTAATGTTTCCTTGGTGTTAATGTTTTTTTTTTAATGCTAATGCAATATTTATATCTAAATTTATTCCATACATTAATATCATTTATTTGATATAAACATTATAATAGATATAGACATTAGCATTGCACATACTAAATTAGCTACCACCATCAACTTTATATTTGTAATGCTAGCCTTCATCAACTTCATACTTGCAATACTAACCTCCACATTATGATTCTTGACCCAAACTCAACATGACTTATCTTTACTTTATTTAGTATAAGCCTAATATCATTAACACATATGGACTTTTTCATAGTTAATTCAATTTTATTTATAAGTTTGCACTTGTCAATGAAGGTGTTGTCACACAACATGTCATCACATATATAGAGCTTGTTTTACTAGCTGAACTTTAAAATCCCAACAACTATTTTCCTTATATTTCATGCAATTTTAATTCTTGAACTTCAATCCATCATAGCTATTACAACTTTGTATGCCATTACTAATTAATGTACATGAATTCATGTTGTGAATTTATAGAGATTTTTTTATGATGAGAATAAATGGTTGATGAGAAGAAGAGGTGTTGCTTTAATTAGAATATTTGTGTGTTTCTATATGAAGAACTTTGCAAGTTTTAATGAGCTAAAATATGTATTTTGATGAGAAGAAAGGGTGCCTTTTAATTGGGTTAGGGTTGGGCATTAACAATTACTTTTTCATATAAAAAAAAAAAAGAAGAAGATGAAGAAGAAGTTTTAATGGCAATTAGTATCAAACCTTTAAATAATGGAATTTTTTTTGCACTAAGAGTTCTTTAATCTTTAAAAAAAAATGCTAAACTTGTAAATAATAAATATTTTATATTAACTTTTTTTTTCACCATTTAAAGTGTTATACATACACAAAGTTCATGATATTTTTTTTATATAATTTATGAAATGACAGAGGAAAGTGTAAAATGAAGTACAATTTTCCTAAAAAAAATTAAAAAAACATAATTGTAATGTATTTTTAATTGAAAAGTATTTTTTAAAATAACCCCACATCATATTATCAATCATATAGTATATATTTGGTATTATGATGTAAGTTATTTTTTAAAAGTTATTTGCTTAGAAATACATAAAGAAATTTAGAATTTTTTATTTTGACAACAACACATCAAAATCATAAAAAAAATAATTTAATATTTTTTCAAGTCAAATATATTTTTAAAACGGATCTAAATGCAATTACAAACATAAAAACAAATGAAAATATGTGTTTAGCGATACATGGTATTTATAAAAAAATATAATTTATTCAAAAAAAATTTAAATAATTTTTTTTATTTTTAATATTAGTATATTAAAATCATAAAAAAAATATTAAAATTTTTAAATTAATATTTTTTAAAATTAAATATACTTTTAAAAACTACAGCAAAAACAAATAATGTCTCAATCTCGATAATCCAAAACATCGATTAGGGCTTCATTTAAAGAAAACAATTTTTTTTTATGTTCTAAAAAGAAGTGGCCTTTGTTTTTCTCTCTTTACTGTCTGTGTAGAGAGTTGTTTTCTTGGAAGATGAACTTTTGTCTGTGCATAGAAGAAAAGAAAACCCATCCATGCACACAACCTCTCTCCCTCTCTCTCTCAGTTGCGTCATCATCAAACCCTTCGTTTTCGTTGTCCTCTTTCTTCTCTCTCTCTCTATTTCAAGTATTTTCCTTTATATTTTCTACTGTCTTTAACATTACTATGCCTTGGTTCTATCATCTTCTTGAGTAGCGATCTGGTGCCCCAAAACAGCTACATTTCTCCTTCTCTTGAACCCCCACCGTCACCGTATGATCATAGGTAGACTAGAAAAGGTTTTCAACTTTTGCTTCTGCTTAGGGCTTAGGCTGCTTTAGTATTTCTTTTGCTTCTTCTTTCAACTAAAAATTCCTTTCTTTGGAGGTTTATTCTAATTCTTTTGTAAAACGTTTTCTTGGGTATAACGCAGATTGGAATCATTAATCGTCATTTTGAGAGCCTAATTTCCTCCTTAAACACCGAGAGGTTTTGGAGACATTTCGTTTGCTTTTGCCATTTAGGGTTTGTTTCTCAATTTCCTTCGTCTAGAACATGGCTTTCCCACAAAATTACTCGTTCCACTGCTTCATTGTTGAATTCATAAGATACCCATTTCAATATTTCCACCATAATTTGCGGGGATGCAATTTGTAGGCCCGTATTAATTTTTTCTCTTTGGACCTCTTGCAAATATTAAGCGTGCGGTTCAAAATTTGCTCTTTTTAGCTCTTTGTTTGCTCGTATGAAACATGGGTTGTGTTAATGGCAAGTGTTGTAGCAGGTACCCATCGTCAACAGATAGTGATTCAGGGGGATACGGTGAAATGGGTTCATGTAGGAATGCTACCAACAAGCATATACTTACACAAAGATCACTAGAGATTGTTCCTGTCCCTTCACAAAACTATGAATTGCAGTATTCTGTCTTAACACAGAGAGGTTACTATCCTGACTCGCCAGATAAGGAAAACCAGGATAGTTTTTGCATTAGAACCCAAATTCAAGGTAACCCAAATGTACATTTCTTTGGTGTGTTTGATGGGCATGGTCATTTTGGTACTGAATGTTCCAGGTTTGTTAAGGATAGGTTAGCTGAGATATTAGCAAATGATCCCACGTTGTTGGATGACCCTGTTAAAGCTTATAATTCAGCATTCTTAATGACAAACTATGAGTTACATAGTAGTGAGATTGACGATTCAATGAGTGGTACAACAGCAATAACAGTTCTTGTTATTGGAGATGCAATTTATGTTGCTAATGTGGGTGATTCGAGAGCAGTGATTGCTGTTAAGAATGGGAATAGGATTGTAGCAGAGAATTTGTCTAGTGATCAAACACCGTTTAGGAAAGACGAGTATGAAAGAGTTAAGCTTTGTGGGGCTAGGGTACTGAGTGTTGATCAAGTGGAAGGACATAAGGATCCAGATATACAGGCGTGGGGTGATGAGGAAAGTCAAGGGGGAGATCCTCCAAGATTGTGGGTGCAAAACGGGATGTATCCAGGAACAGCATTTACAAGGAGTGTAGGGGATAGTACAGCTGAGAAAATTGGTGTTATTTCTGTTCCAGAGGTGTCTATGGTTCGCCTTACTCCTAATCATTTGTTTTTTGTTGTTGCAAGTGATGGAGTTTTCGAGTTCCTCTCCAGCCAAACTGTTGTGGATATGGTATGGCATTATGACCCCTTTGTATTTCTCTTTTCCATGTGTTGCATTTATGATTTAGTGGTTACTTTTTGATTGCTTTTATATAGTTAGGCCTCTGATTGCTCGCTGCTTTAGGTTGTCTGGTAATAACGATAGGTTTTTTTTCATGAAAGTTCATAATTGCATGGAAAGAAGTGGAATGTAAACGAAGTTGTACATATATTTATGTCAGTATTAACTATCAAGTTTGATTTGCAGCCAGACTTTCTGATTTGATTTAGGAAAGAGTGCCTTCGTATCAAAGAAATTAATCAAAATAGATTAAACGAACCTGCCTTCTTTTTTCTTTTCTTTTTTTCATCAAAATTCATTGAAATACATAGTCATGAAAATAGCTTTTCTTCACAAGTTTTTTCTCAGAACTGTTGATAGACGTGTTTGGCATTGCCCCTCACTGCAGTGCCAAATATGGGTCGATTGGCCTAGTTCATCAAACCATGCCATCATGTGTTGCTATAGATGAATTATTAGTAACGTTTCTAAGTTGCTTGTGGGTAAATTTAATGTACTAGAATGTTCTTTTCCACTAGAAATTGCAGAGCAGTTATATTGAGACATGGTCAGACACTTGATCGGAGCTGACAATTACTGTATTTATTTAATAACTTCTTGATATGATAAAGAAGCATGTGGATGTTAACTGCATGTTCTACTAAAATGTGTAATCTTCTTAAAAATGAGCTGTAATCATTTTTATTTTTTTCTTTCATTGAAATTAAATTCAGCAACGAAGAAATCATTTCTTGATAAGGTAAAAACATAGCTATTGCTAAGTTTGAGAATTTTTAAAACAAGCAACCAAAATTTAATTAATTGTTATATAAAATTCTATTGCAAGTAACTGGACTTAATGTGATGTTCTTCGTTGTGAAAGCAAAACAATAGCATGCCACTTGCTATAAGCCACTGGGGGTAGCATATGCCTGTATGTTGATTCACTATAATATTTTGGCATCAATTTGATTTCCACTGAAATCATGTCAAAAATCAATTCATACCATTGAAAAAAGAGGGGGAATATATGGGATTCCATCGGAGTTTTGAAGATCATCACTTTCTTCCATGAGGGAATTCTAGTCAAGTTGTTTGTAGACATTTTTACCTCTGTTGTTCCTTCCTCTCATTTCTGTTGTTCCTGTCCTTAGTAATTTTACAGTCTTTCTATTGATAGGTGGCAAGATACACAGATTCCCGAGATGCTTGTGCAGCCATTGCTGGGGAGTCATACAAAATATGGTTGGAACATGAAAACAGGACAGATGATATTACGATCATTATTGTTCACATAAAGGGCTTATCTAATGTGAGTGTGATTAGAAAAAAAATAATCATCTTCTGGCTTTGCAGTTTTCAATGTATACATCTTTTTCCAATGCTCTAGGTCAAATCTCATGTTTTCATTTTATATTAATCGCTATTAGTGTTGGTGTTGATATTTTGTACTCAAGAGAGATTGTCTTTATATTGGAAACATTCAGTTTTGAAGAATAAGCTCTGTACCACCTGAAAATGCAACTGGTTGTGTTTGGGGTGTACTGTTGATGTGTTTGGGTTAAGATTTAATAAGTGGTGCTTTGCTTGTCTTTTGGTAAATTTAAACACATAAGCCTTGGAATCTTGGTAATGCTATATCTGGGCCACTCATAGATCTCAAAGTTGCAGTTGTTGAATTATTTTCTGAGGCACCTGTCACTGGCTGATGATTTCCTGATCTCTATTCTTATCAATACAGTCAGGTGCTGGTGACACAGATGGAACCACTGGAGCTAATAGGAATCCCACAAGTTCAAGGACAGGAAGAGGATCTTCTGACAGCTCTGCTGCCTCTGGATCAGAACTATACCGTTCAATAAGAAGTGAATTCACAGATCTGCAACTTTCCATGAATCGAAGCCCAGCTATTGTTGTTCCATCTCCATCTCAGCCCTGGGAATTGGTGGGTCTCCTGTTCGTCTTATGCAATTGAGTCGAATTAGTGTTATTGACTTGGTGATGTTTCTTTGTTTACTATAATAATCCAATCAAATTGCTTCCAAAAAGCGTCACATTCATTTTCATTTTTATGTAGTTTTACTTGTTTCATACATTCGATGCAGTGCATGTTTCCTCATTTGCCTCAAATTTGGTTTTAAAGAATCTATTCCCTTGAAGTCTCAATGATCTTTCTTTTGGCTTGTGTAGGATGGGGGTTAGTGGCGCCTTCTGCCAAAATTGAAGGCAACTTTTTCTGCATGCTCAAGGATCTCCAGGCTGCAAGCTATTGCTAATTTTACTAAAACACTGTTACTAATTACACGCGACTTTGCGAGGTAAAAAATGCTCTCCACTTTGTTGTAGCTTTGCCCCTGGTAATCCAAGCTTAAAGGGAGTTGGAAATCCAAGATTCCGGGATGTTCAGAACTGATAATCATGAATTCCATAATGACTCGTCTCAAGAAAGAAAAAATTTCATTAGGTTTCTGGCTTGATTTCTGGATGTCAGTTGTAAACTCAACGCCTCAACCTCCTGCAATTTTGATTTCTGGATGTCAATTGTAATCCCACACCTTCCTGATATCTATGTGAACAGTAGACTTGTAAAGATAATGAAGTAAATTGTATAATGCATTTACTCCAAGATGTCTTAATCGTTATTGCATCTACTGTGTTAGATTCGTATGGTTCATGCTGACATACAATAAACAGATCCAGTGAAATCTTGTTCTCAACAGACATCGTTCAATTATTTGAATGATTTAATGTTGTCACTGTGTCGAAGTTCCTGCAATGACATTGGATTAGCTGTCTGATCCATTAATGTTCCGAGGTAAGGGGTTTGTTTTCGTAGGGTTGGACCTCGTGCTTGTGTTATTGTTTCTTCAGTAAGTGACAAGGGTTTGAAGCCCATAGAGGTCCACACGCCCTCACCTTTTTGGAGAAAGAATGGATTGATGTTGGCATGCCATTGCTGGAGCTTGAGGTAGTGAGTGGCAACAAATCACTTGATGGCAACTTGTTCTTAATTGTGCATGCCCACTTTATAGGTTGAGCTCACAAATCACAATAATGTAGGAAAAAGAAGATGAAAGGTAACTTTTGCCATCTGATGGTCCCTGGCAATCCAGGAACAACAGTGGCAGTGAGCGGACGAGGTTTTCAGATTTAAAACTGACATTGGTGAGGAAAGAATGAGCCAAAAAGAAACAAAGTCCAAATACAAAATGGCAAAACAGAACTCTTGCTTAAGTGGCTGGAAGAGTCAAAAAAAAAAATATCGTCTGTCATGATAGAAAATGAAAGATGAGTTACAAAATGTTAGTCTTGTATTTAGAACAAGTTCAAATATTGCAAAACCCTTCTTTTTTCCTGTCGATGGGGAAAACAACACATATCGTCACAGGTGCAATCGAGCGGTTAAACAGAGCTCTCCACTACTATCTTTCACAAATACATGGCAATTCGCAAGTATAGTACAGAACTAGGGATACAAGACCCTCCCCTCCTTTTAAAATCAAGGGCATGTTCAGGGAAACCAAATTCGTTGCCTAATATCAGAAATAAACGGAAAGCTTCTCACCTATTGAGTTTTGCACTACGTTACACTGCTCCAACAACTTGCTTAATTTGTCAGCTTCTTTTGTTACTTTCCTGGAAAACACAACCTCAGTACTACCAGTAGTGTTTAATTGATTACTTACAGGATCAATGTTCTCTGTCCCAAACAAATTGCCATTTTTTGCTGAAGTTCTTTGGCAATCCACCAAGTCACCCGTGTTAGTGTCCTTACAAACATCACCATTTGAAATTGTCCTTGGTAGAGGCTGAAAAGTTTCTGCGTGTCCTTGATACCTTCCTGACATAAAGAGGCTGCAGCCAGCATCAATTACTTCATCAAGGGTAGGTTCAATTAGATAAGGTGAAGATCCCCCTCCTTCAAGCTGCAGCTCATAGGGAATTCTTGAAGCTGTATCAACATCATGACATCTTGAAATGAAGGCTGACGAGAAAGCTCCACTGGATAAACTCGTTAATCGCCAATTAAAAATCCGTCTAAAAATCATAATCCACTTGGGAACTATATAGTAGCTTGAGTCATGGAGCTCAAGTCGAGCACTTCTTTGTAGCATTACATATGCCTCTTTTGCAGCTAAAAGAATACCCATCATCCCACTTAATTCAGTCAGGTATGTCACAAAGCAATTCTCAAGTTGAGATCTCAGGTCTTCAATCTCATTGAATGTATTTGCACCTTTATTCAACCAGGGTATGGTATCGGGAAAATTAGGAAGTTTACAGTCCCTTACTGCACTTAAAAAGGGTTCAATTCTTTCTGCCAAGCTCCAACCTATGCTTGGCAAGTACCAGTTCATCAACATTAGCTCATCGCAGCAATTCTCCAGCAAGGCAATCTCAGGACAAGGCCAATTGGTAGGATTTGATTTGGCAGCAGCAGTAATTTCTCCCAGAGACCAATCCAAGGCTTCATTGAAGGCTGAGATACAATGGTTTGGACTTACCTCATTATCCCTCATGTTTTCAAGGACATCCAACAAAGGATTTAAATGGGTTAGAACCAAATCCCGTGTTTTTACACAGTGAACATCAGGTTGTTGTGGTGATTCGTTTGCCAACCACCGTAGTCCTTCCCTTAATCGCATGTCACTGAAAAATCCATCCCACATTTCCACTTGTTTGTCTTCAATAAGGAAAACAATTGAAAAACTACTAATCTGTGATTTGTCAATGTCCAGAAGGCCCAGTTCATTGACTATAATAGAAGAAAGATCCAAATCCTCTTCATAATTTGAACCACTCAAGACAAGAAGGGGCAATTTGGAACCGGAAGGGATGTGTGCTAGAAGTTTACGAAGTTGGATGTTTTGAATATTCCATGGGATGCTTTCAGATACAAGGAAGATAACCGCACTTGCTCCATCTACTTTCTCATTCAAATTGTCAAATTTAAAATCCTTAACAACTGACAAGCAGCAGTTTACGTGATTACCAGATTGACTTGGAAGCCATTTTCTCCATATTGCCAGGCCAGGAGATGAAATAAGCAGATCACCATCATCATTATCTTTTACAGAAGGCATGAGCTTTGAAAACACCCATGAGTCAGCTGCCCCTTGCATAACCTGGCTTCTCTGCCCAAGTCTGTCTCCTTGGTTGTTGATCTGAGAACATAAAATAATTTTCCAGCAGAGACATTTGGCATCTGGGTTTCTTCTGAAAAGAGCATCTGCGATCTCATCTGAAACATTCAGCCTTGACCATGATTGTTCATGTTTTTCGTACCTCTCTTTCATGACATGATTGATGTCAAATACAGTAGCAGTGATAGATTGCTATATTGGAAGAAAAGGAGAGTCAAAAAAATAGAAATTACCCAAAAGAGATTGCTTGAAGGTAAAATAGACCATTAAACAGGATAATAGAAGGAAAGTTTTCTAACTATATTGTTGAATAAATCGCCATAAAGAAATTCAATTTGAGATGCATAAAAAGGAAGTGGTATATAAAAACAAAATATATGAAATGAAAAACTCACATCTCTGGCCTGTCGAATTGGTGGTCCCAATGACAACAAACTTAGTGCGGCATTTGCTGCCATTTGCCTTTGCTCACGCAACTCCCTTCGCTTTAAAGATCGCCGCCTCCATAACCTGGTTGGAGACAAATGCAACAACAGTAAGAATGCAGTAGACAAACCCCCAAAATTACAGCTAAACAGCTGGAAATGTGACCGACCTTATAATCAACTTGAGTTTTGCCTGAGCAATTTCTTCATCTTCATTACTTTCCATAACCTCATCATTTTCACTTGCTTGATTTATATCAAAAGGTTCTTCATCTCTTGATTCATTAATAGCCACAATCTGGGAAGTTGAGTTCTCCCAGTTATAACCATATTTATCACTCGGGGATCTCTCTAGCAAACCTGTTCTTGACATAATTGGTAACGACATTTCTTCCATGCTAGAAGGCATCTTTCTCTTAGGAGAGACTCTGAAAAGAGTATCGTGGTCTGGCTTCTCCACAGCTCCAAAATTAGCTGGCAGAGCTTCAGGGGAGCTATGAGCCCAGGATTCACCCCATGGAAAGATATAGGCACTAGCTACCTGATGATCATCTCGACTCATTTGGTTAACTATAGGCTCTTCAATCATTGGCTCCTCCTGTGCTACAATACTTGGGGATGCAACAACTTCAAAGTCAGGAATTTCTTCATCAATTTCACTGGCAAAACTCTTTGCATCCACAAAAGCAGAAGGAACAGCCTTTGTTTCATGCTTGTAGAGCATAAGAGGCTGTATCTCTTTAGCTGCTTCAGCAGGCAATGGTACCCTCTGAGAAATTGGTGACACATCATCAACAATCCTTTTTGATTTTTTCATATGAACAAGGTTTGAGCACTTGATAGGGTAATCCTTGTCAGCATTGAGAAACAGGCCATCCTTCACCATATATGGTTCTTCAAATTCCCTTATGGCAAAGCCATGATACTCCAGTAGTTTTTCTACTTCCTGATTACAATCATCCAAGTACAAATGTAAGACAGATAGGATCATCATGTGCAAAGAATAAACAAAAGAAAGTAACTCTCATCAAGTGAAGAAAAAAAGATACCTCCATTGCAAGCCACTTGGCAATAAGGCCAACAGGGAGACCTTGGTTATTTTGTAGACCAGAATGCAAAGAAGCAAGTGCCTGGGTTCGCAACTGACCAAAAAAACACAACACATGAGACAACATTATGAAAAAAAACACATCCGTGTTACGTGCAAGCATGCTCATGCAAATGAATCTGAAATTCAAGCAGTATAAGAGGTGAATGCTTTTATTAACACCCAAACGACACTTAAATGACCGACCCTATGCAAGTGTTATCCTCTTGAGAGTCATCTCATGAAGGTTATAGGTAATCAATCGATTATAGCAATTAGACTTAGATAAAGTGTTTTTTTTTTGTGTTCAAAAAGCACTTTTGAAAAAAAATTAATTTTTGTTTTGCTTCAAATTATTATTATTATTATTATTATTATTATTATTATTTATGATTTTGGATCATTTTGATGTGCTAATATCAAAAATGAATTTTAAAAAAATGAAAAAAAATTATTTTGATATATTTTCAAGCAAAAAACACTTTGAACAGCAATTGCTACTACAATCCCAAACACTATCGTAAACTACTATCTCAAAATATTTTCTTCCTAGGAAATCTGGGTTTTTTTTTCTCCCTTTTGCAAGAAGAAAACAAATAATGAGAACAAATAAAGAGTACAGACAAGTGACATTTGGCAATAAGGAAAATGAGCACATTGAACATAAGTCTCATGAATTAGCAACAATTTATTTGAAAAGAAAAGATTTTAAAATATGTACACATGTTTAAGTACATTGAAAAAGCCAGCACTTGCATCCAAATATATGAGTAGTTAACTCTACAGCACAACAGAACAGGAAACATTGATGTCTGTGTTATGTTAAAAACTGAATACCTTGTGGCTTATAAACAGATTTGCATTATGCAGCCAAGAAAGCCAATGTAAATCTCTACTCTTATGCGAAAACAAAAGGAAAAAGAAAAAAGCAACAATGACTTGTACCTTTGCAAAGTGAGCGTGCATTAAGCATGCTTGAAGGTAACTTGCTTTCCTTGCAAGCCGAAAAAAGGCAATAAAGTTACCTGTTCTACAAGCCCTGGAGAAGCAAACTGATCCACTTATCAGAAGTATAATTCTTTAACCTAAAAACTAAATCAAGGGAAACCAACTACCTTGCTACATTACGAGCAAAAAGCACTTCTGGGGTTTGCCTTATCTCTGGTGTCATCTTCGCAAGATCCAGTGAGAGTTCTGCAGGTTCAACCTAGCAGAAATTGCTTATTTTCACAGAGAAGTCTATATAAATCTGTAAAACCAAGTCACCACAGCAGATGACTTACTTTATATCCAGGATGCTTATCTAGTTTGAGAAGTGCATAATAACCACGAAATTCTTTTTCTGTTGGCACATTAATCCCTTTCTTCCGGTGGTCATCATACATTTGAAACAGTTCAACTGAAGTTTTGTTCATCTGTTCAATGTTAAGGTGCGCATCAAATCCCTCAATTGACCCCTCTCCTGTTTTGTATTTGCATAACTCATGCATGGCAATTATGTGAAGCCTTATCTGACATCCACAGCAATAGCAATACATTTAGTCTTGGGAAAAATAAGATAATCGCTGGCATTATCATCCAGCTGATGCACATTGCCCAATACACAAAACAGACCACATATTGAAGCGGAGACACGGGTGAATTAATATGACAAAGATTAAAGGGTGGAATTGAGGAAACAGTAGATGCATGCCATTCAACTTTAAGGTGGTGCTGATAGCCAGAAAATGATTTACCAAACCATCTTCTGAAAAAATAATGCATTGCTTCTGTGCATGTGTGTGTTTGCAAGACAGAGAATGTGTTTGCGTCTATATCCTTGCACTTGAAATAATACAGATTGAAAAGAGAATGCAAAGAGACAAGCTCATCATCGCTGCAAGAGAGATCTGAGGGATAGAGTCACTGGACCATGATCACATAAAGGATCATTCCCCATAAGAATGATACTCTTACATCAAATGTACGATCACTGTGGAGAAACTAATATTAATTCAAAGAAAAAGCCATTTGCCTGATGCAACTCACATCATAATTCCATGCTAAAAAGATATAAATATAACAAGTGCTGATTTCCATCCTCCAGCATGGAACTGGGAAAATTTATCAAATCAAGTTACAAGAATTAAGCATCATCCACGGTTGACGCTTTAGTTTTTTCAGAAGATGAAGTGCTAAATAATTTCAAAACTGAGATAAAAACAGAACAATGACAAACCATTTGCTCCAGCATAGTTATAGACTCTTGGCTAAAAATGTGCTGCATCCTGAGGTCCATTCGGATTGCTCGCATCCTATCCCATAAGAAGTTATACATGCCAAGAAAGTTATCATTGTAAGGCTGATCGAGCAAATTGATTAAATAATCAATTGTCTTCTGCAGGATTGGCAAGGGACGTATGAAGTTTGCTTCCCTCTCTGCCATCCTATTATACTGTGGAACACAATTATCATAATTAATCTATAAATAATGAGCCAACAAAAAGTAGCTTCCGAAATGCTGCAAATAGACAAATTAAAAGTTGAGATAGAACATACTTTCTTAACAGCAAGAAATTTGTTGGTTTGATTTCTCTCTCCATCCAAGCGCTCATAATGGTCAAGATCCCCTTTCCTTTCTCTTTCTGCCCTTTCTGACTCTGGAAAATCAAGATTTTATGCCACATCAAAAGTACGGAAATTTCAGATGCTCTCATAAAACAGAAGCCAGATACCTTGTTCCAGATGACAGGAGATTAAATGAGAGAAAATTTAGTATGAGATATATACAAATTGTCAGAATTGAAGTTTCTCCTCACCAGGAAATGATGAAGAAACCTAAACAGTGTGAAGACTGAATTACAGCAAAGAAATATAATCTCATGACATAAGAGGTTGCATCTGAATGTCATAATATTAACAAGATTACTCCTAAGTCGAGCAGTTAAGAGGGATACCAGGACACATATCCGGACATAACCCGACAATAATGGTGAGTGTTTCGGACCCATCAAACTCTGGTGAAATATTGCTGTTGCTTAAATCCCCTGCTGATTCAATAGAGTGACCACCATGAAAATTTTGCCTTCCAACAACAGCCTGTTCACGTCCACTTGCAGAAATCTTCTGGTCAGCAGCATCTCGGCTATTTTCAAAATCATCACTTAATTCTGCCTTGAATCGAGCTAACCGCTTTGCCTTTGCTTGTATCTCTCTGAAAAGTGCATGTGAAAAGAATTGTTCAGCTAGATTGATGATGGATGAAATAGTTTTAACCATTAATGGAAATCAATGCACTGATTTTTACCTTTCCGCATCATCCTGGGTGGAATATGAGTTTTCCAGAGAGACTTTATCAGCGAAAGAGAAAGGTGGTGATCTTGTTCTTTTTGACATAGCAAAGCTGGTGGTCTTGGTGGGAGCGGCATCAACAGTAGCATTTACAGACGGAAAATTCCTTTGAGGAATTTGAGAATTTGAGGTGCTGAAAACAGCATTTGACCTACTACCTAACCTAGGAGGAGACACAGAAGTCCTGGCAAAGGAGGCGCACAATCAACTTATAGAGGTGAGGAAAGGGGAAAGATATGACTAACAGCCAGTAAGAAGAGAAAGCTTGATGCATCCATGTGTGAAAATCAGTTTCCTATTTAATCACTACACAGATCATTAGATTCCCATTTGCAACATCTATAAACTTGTTGAATATCTAAAGTTTGTCAAGCAAAGTGTCTACTTTAAGTACAAAAGAATAGCAAGATTATTTCATTAACTTCCCCACTACTCTCTTGAATTCCTAAAGTTATTAAAAGTTGTCGTTTCTCAGATGAAAATGCTGGCAGAAAACAATGGTCAAGAAAAGAACATGATATTGCTTTGTCATTCTAAAGTTTCTTACATTTAAATTCGAAATAGTATTCAAAAGCACACTTGAGGTTCACAAATAGAAGAATCAACAGAAAGATTCTAACTAAAAAATCCAACTCCAAGCAGCTCTCTCAATACTGCTACCAGATATATGGTCCTAGGAAAACTGATGTGAACTATTACATTTGTGAATCACCTTTTATATTCCTTTTGAACAGGAAGATTGTTATTATGTGGAACTTCAGTAGCTGGTGAAACAGGCGGTGACCTAGTTCTCTTTGAGGCATGGATAGAATCGTGAGAGCCTGCATAAGATAGGACTGATGGGTCTTGGCGAGCCAGCAAGTCAGGATAATTTCCTGGCAACTTGGGCTGATCATCCCATGCAGATGGAGGCAAAGTAGGCCTGTACAACGATTAACAGAATCACTTTCAGAGAGATAACTGTAGGAAAGTCAGCAATACAGTACATAAAAATCTATTGTCATGTGTCCTACACCAACCAAGAAGGCACAACCATGCATGTCAATGAAGCAACTGGCTGTAACAATATCAAGATATGATCTTTATAATAGTTCACCATTAATGAGCATCCATAAAAGACAAAGGATGCATCCAAACCTAAAAACAAAAACATTGTTTTGACAAACAAGCACCATCTAAGCATGAGTTACGAGATGAGTGACTAAATTCATTTCTGACATCTCCTGGTATTTTTTTCATGATTTTCTTGATAATGCACTCGTGATCATCCATGCTACCAACACAATCACCTACATACACGTGCACACAACACAAGAATTCAAACTTACTGTTGGCCTTCGCCAAAAGGACGGCTAGCATGCTTAGCTGTTCTATTGCTTTCAAAAGCCAAAGGAGGTGATCTTGTTCTTGGTGGTACTGAGTGATCCCCACTGCCAGCATGAAAATCTGAAGGGCTACCAGATCAAGTAACGAAGAAAAGTCAGAAGTCTCCCAATAAGCTTGCAACATACTTCTTAAAAAAGACATGAATCTGTCCAAAACTATTAAACAAAATATTGAAATACAACTAATGATAACTGAGGAAGATCGCAAAAACAAAACAACAGATCTAGGACTTTATAGAGAGTGAGAAAAGGGAGACATGAGTAAAAAGGTACAATCTTTCCCGAAAAACAGAGAATGAAATGTGATTTCAATTAAAAGACAAAATCAAAAAGTGACGACATAAGCATCCCTTTATACTACAGCCATTTGTAGCAAGATAATGTCTCCCACTCTCCCTTTCTAAAATGGAGAAGTCAAGGTTCCATCCCATGTCATGAGTCTGAAGGTTGGAAATTCAGTTGAGCACTACCCCATGATCTAACCCACCTTTTCCATTTGACCAATGCAAAAGTAACTGGAGTGAAAATCTGTAGAACCAAGGAGATGCCTCCAAGCTCCCAGATTAGAGACAATTCTGAATGTGGAACTTCCAAATAAGCACAATGGGTGTAAACTTCAGCAAAGCACTATGACAACTAATACCAGTTCTAGGAATAGTCATGAAATGAAATGGAAAACCAAAGTGACATAATGGGAAATTGTCAAATAAAACCTGGTGCAAATTCCAAAGTACTAATCCGTTAATTGGATTTGCATAGAGAATGCTTATGTAAAAATAAAAGAAAAACAAGAACACCTTACCTTGGAATGAAATTTTGAGTGGGATTTCTCGCAATGCCTTCATCAATAGAATGTGGAGGAGGTGATCTGGCCCTCTTCAGGTCCTGAAATCTAGCACCTTTAGCAGTTACAATAGTTCCAGAATTACGTGAAGCAACAAATGATGCGACTGCAGAAGCATCATTAAACAAGGATCCCTGCTCATTGACCCATCTAGAAGGAGGAAACTGATTGAACGAGGGCTCACTGGATGGGTAAGAAGGGGTTGTAGTCGGACGGGATGGAGTCGACCGTGATCTTTCAACAGCTTCCGGCCTCCTATTACCAAAACAAAATCCACTAATAAGAAGAAAAAAAATGCAACGCTTTCTTTCTTTTTTTCCCTCTAGACATATATTGGGAAAATGAGGAAAAAGAGTAGAGTTTTTATAACCTGGGGATCCCGGTTGATTGGTAAGGAGTATTAGCGAGAAAAGGGTCTTGATAAGTTATCGGCGGTGACCGCACAGCTTCCGAACCCCTATGATTAAAATAACAATAATTTCATAACTGTCTCTAACCACCAAAGGATCACGTAGGGCACAGAACCTTAAGCTGAGCAGAGATTTTACGAAGTTGAGTGAAATTGAAATTGATCAGCATTAATGAGTTGAAATAAATAATAATAGAAAAGGCACGAGAGTACCTGGGGGGAAAATGGGGAAAAGGCGGCTGAGGAGGACCAAAAGGAGATTCGGATAATGAAGATGGGGTTGGTCCTGCTTTCTTTCCAAACCCTGAAGACATTATCTTTTCTTCCTTCTTTCAATTAACCAAGAGCATCTGTCTGTCTATCTGTTTTATTTTACGACGGTGATCACAGCAACTCCGCTCGGTTTGGAAACTGATACTCCGCCGTGGACTGGCGTCTTTTATTTGAATTCAGTGGAGGAGGTACTCATTGCTCGGCTTCTCGGATTTTAAATTGGGGTTAAAATGGCGTCATTTTAATGTTATTTTCTCCAGAAAAAACTTGCTTTCTGGGCCGGGTAGTGGGTTTGAGAATCTCTTTCATGGGCCGGACCCAAACCCATGAATGCCAAGACGGAATGGTTCAATTAAACAGAGTGGCTACAACGCATGAAAAAGGTCCCCGTGTCCTGAACTACAGGGACAGTACCCTTCACAGATATCTTAACTGATCCTTGTATTTCTGGGTTTCCATCCAAAGATTAATACCAAACAAATTCAGAAAATTTCCTGAAGCGGGGTTGGTGATTCTGAGTGCTGGGTTTGTGGTATTAAGTTTGAAGAAGAGTGTGAAGGTAAGGAACACTCACTGGTGAGAAAATAACTGATTCATGAAGAGTGAGTGAATGGATGGAAGATAACAGCAGTAATGCTCTAGTGAATGCTGTGACGATGATGTTGAAGAAGAGGCAGGGGCTAGACATTAGCGATATACAGTTGTGGAACGCCACTTTACAAATCCACTACCAAATTCAACTCTGGCTGTGGTTGGCCTGGTTTCCATGAAGGTTTCCCTGCAGCCATAAATCCACTACCAAATTTTATGTTGTTGAAAAATGCCCTACTTTTGGGGCAATTCTTGTATACGTTCGATTTATTGAAAAAGGAACGGTGACTTTCAGCCCGGCCCTGATGGGAGGAGGACTGAGATCACATGCTCAGCTTGTGGGGGGGCATCTGGGTCACGTTTTCAAGGGCGAGGGTTGCGAGACTCCAGCTGACGAACGCCATTGTGTCAACAGCATCTCAATCAAGTTTGTTCCTGCTGATTAATCTCCTCTGTGCAGCCAATAAGGATTGTGGGGAGGTAAGGGGTTGAAGCCTCCGACAGAAGAATGCAGCTGTGACGAGCATTCTATCAAAAATTTTCTAGCTGATATGTCATGTGTCTCCTCGATGGAGCGAATAAGGCTTCCATGTACGCCAATAAACCCCTCTGCCTGCAAAACTAGTCAATAGGAGCCGCTGCCTTGTATAAGCACGATAATGGCGAGCTTTGAGTGATGTTGTGCTGACCAATTGTCATACGAATGCTGGTAAAATCGATGCATTTGCCTTGCTATTGTTAGTATTCGTCCTCCCGTTTTTTCTTTTCAAGAGTAAATTTTTACTCGTCAAGAAGTCCTAAAAATATATTTAATTTTGGATAATTAATTAATCAATTAATCTTAAGAATTTCATTTATTTTTTTATTGTTAAGATAGATGATGACTTATACTTAATATTTGATAAACCAATATGACTTATAGTTAGTACATGCAGAAAGTCTTTTTTGATGGAGATGTAGACTCTCCGATGCTTCAAAAATTATTTTTTAAAAAAGAAAAAATAAAAAAAAATATTTTATAAAAAGATGCTCTGAAAACATATATATAATAAAAAATAAGGATTGTGAACCTTTCTTCTAAAGGTCTTATGATGTATTTATAACTCACAAGTCTTGTCTTTTTATGAAAAGAAAGGTCTGCAGTGTAATCATATCTTGATAACATTTAATAAAAAATAAATATCCCTTACATCTATATTAATGTGTTGATGGGAATATAGTAAGTCTTTGGAGGACTTTTATACACCGAATATGTAGAGAGATCAGGGTCTAAGACGTCATATGTAGCTAAGTTTATGGAGGTTGAGTTCTTCCTCAAGGTTAGACTCTAGAGAGGTTGGTCATTCCCTTGAACATGCCAAGAAAGGATGGTTATTCACTTGAGCATGCCCATGGGAAGATAGTCATTGCCTTAAACTTGGCTAACTATCAAGTTCAAATGCCTTGAGTATGGCATGTTTGCTAGACTCACGCTTTCTTAAACTTGGCTGACTGTCAAGTTCAAGTACCTTGAGTCTAGCATGTTTGTCATTCCTACATTACCTCATTCTCTTAAGCGTGCCATTGAAGGATGGTTATTCCCTTAAGCGTGCTAAGGGATGATGGTCGTTACCTTAGACTTTGCTAACTATAAAGTGCCTTAGGTCTGACATTTTCTAAACTCACGTTGTCTTGGACTTGGCTGACTACCAAGACCAAAGACCTTGAGTCTGATATATTTATTAGATCCACATTACTTTATTTCCTTGGACGCGCCAGGAGAGGATGGTCATTCTCTTGGGTCTGCCAAGAGAGGATGGCTGTTACCTTAGATTTGGCTAACTACCAAATCCAAATGCCTTGGGCCTAACATATTTATTAGACCCATGTTATCTTGGATTTTGTCAACCATCTAGTTCGAGTATCTTGAGTCTAACATATTTAACAGACCCACATTACCTATTTTCTTGAGCTTGCCAAAGAAAGATGGTCATTCTCAAGGCATGCCCAAGTGAGGATAGTCATCCCCTTGGGCATGCCAGGAACTTGATATACTGTCAAGCCTAGTGTGCCCGAGACTTAGCACACTGCTAAACCCAATAGCATTTGGATCTGGCTGGCACCAGACCCAATGTGTCGAGGCTTGGCATACTAACTCAGCATGTCAGGGCTGGGCATACTATCAGGCCCAATAGTATCTGGGTCTAGCTAGCGCCAGATCCAACATGCTTGAAGCCTGGCACACTACCCAGCCCCCGAGGCATGTTCATTCCTTTAAATATGCCAAATGGAGAAGGGTTATAAAGATTTTTTTAAGCCGGTTAAAAATAGATTTATCAACTTGTATTGTTGATTTCTTGTCCAAGTCCATCCTTCTACTGTATCGTAGAAGAATCTAATTAGTATGCAGACAACAGTATTGGATGCAATGTGACAATCTTTTCACCGACCAGTGATACAAGAGAAATTTTAAATTTAATTCTCAAGTTTTCAATAGAGATGAAAGAGCAGGCATTGCTTCGATTACCAAGGAGCATCTGCATCTCTAGCCTCGAAGCGACAAGGCCTTGCACGAGTCAATTTAGCTGTTAATTGATGTATAAAAGGGAAACAGAGAGTTCTGAATTACATAGTTGGATACAACCATTCAAATGTTCTTCTCTCGTTTGCATCATTAGAAATTTCAACCACCTTCGGCAATGCTTTTGATTCAATAAGAGCCAACAGCTAACCAATCCCTAAGATCACTATCAAGGAAGCATGCTGGTAATTGCAGTTTCTATGCTATAACTATCACAACAAATCAAGTCCTAGAAACCCAACTTCACGAGGTCATTGCCAACACGCTAACTAGCAGAACTGGCTTCTACTTATCTATTTCTCCTCTTCTTTTGCAAGCCCACAGGCTGATATGCATTACTTGATATATGTGATTCCCAGTGCCTATATATTTCCGCTGCACAAAACTATTTCTCATCTCTTATTACCCTGTTTATTGGACATGATAACGTGTTTCATGAATTGTGATACAACTTTGAACAAAGAAAAGCAAACGCCCTACTTCTTTTGAATAGCTCAAATGTTTACGGCAATCTATTGCATTACAAAAATTGCCAACCGGAGAATCTGAAATCAAGAATGCTGAAGTCAAGAGTTCATGTGAGCTGTCATTTAGTCATTGTATGGGAGCTTCTGAGTTACAGAAATCTCACTTCCCCTTGTCATTCTTCATCTTCTCATTACAAACCTTCAAAGCATGAACTTCTGTGAAGCATTTTAACAAGCACGTCATATGTACGCACTTCTTCAAAAGCAATGATGCCGAATCAAGCAAAAAAAATAAAATTATAGCATACCCTTTTGGCAAGACTTCCAGTTTCTGTTGGAATTAACAAGGCATTCCTGAGAATTATAAGAAAAAAATGGGTTTATGCAAATCAGTGACTAATGGAAACTCCCTCGCTGGGTTTAGGGTTTTAGAACTTTATATGTGTGTGTGTGTGTGTGTGTGTGTGTGTGTGTATAATAGTGGGATATAATACCTGTAGGGAGAGGTAGAGAGAGGAGCATTGTTTGAGTTGCTTAACGTTGTCATCGTCCTCATCTGCATCGATCTGGTGAAGCGGTTGTTGTGGAGAGTGTGTTTGGTTTGGAGGCTCGGCCATTGTGGGGGTAAAGTCGGTAACCGCTACCTCACCAGTCGAAGCCTGACCTAGCGGAAAATATATTTGGAAACTTACATGTTATTAAAAAACTTATTTTTCACATTTACTTGACAAGTTTCAATCAAATACAAGTGTGATGGCGAGATACCGACGCATTTAAAAGTGCATAAAAATCTGTGTTTTTAAAAAAATTAAAAATTAATTTTTTTTATATTTTAAACAGTTTTAATGTATTAATTTCAAAAATAATTTTTTAAAAATAAAAAAAAATATTATTTTCATTAATTTCAACATAAAAACATTTTGAAAAGCAACAACAATCACACTTTCAAACAAACTAATTAAAAATAACTTAAAAATACTTGTATGTATATGAAAATAATAGCAATTCATATACTTTATTTTTTTAAATAACCAATGGCTAAATTACTATCACTTCAACATTTCAAGAATTCATTAAATGGTGCTTTCTCACAGCATTATATTAAAATTAACTATAGTGAAATACTTGAGTTGAGTTGTAATATATAATATGTTGGTTAATTTTTTTTTTTTATCTCTTAATTTGTTTTTCTAAAAATATAATTTTATCTGTTGTCTACTATCTATTTTGTTATTTTGGTCCAATGTGCTTGTCATGGTTTTATTCTTTAAAAAAAAATTCATATAAAAAAATTATTTTTTTATTTTATCATCGTATAATTAAATAAAAATTAATAATTTTTATAATAAATTTATTGAATCTGATAACATACATGATTTGCATCTTGAGTTTGATTGGTTAACTCAAGTTTATTTAAGTTTTTTTTTATTAAATGTTATTTTCTTTTTATCATTTTTGTTCTTTAATAATAAGTTAATTGATGATTGAACTTTTTAATTTATTTTTTTAACAGTATCCCTGCAAGTTTTATAGGTCAACTTGAATTGGTTTTATTAGATTCAATGTATTTTAATCTTAAATATTAATAAAAATATCATTTAATAGACAATTAATTTTTAATTCATGATTTACATCTCGAGTTTGGTTAGTTGACTCGAATTTATTTAAGTTTTTTTATTAAATGCTATTTTATTTTTACCATTTTTGTTCTTTAATAATGAGTTAATTGAAGATTGAACTTTTTAATTTATTTTTTTAATAGTATTCTACAAGTTTTATAGGTCAACCTGAATTAGTTTTATTAGATTCAATGTATTTTCATCTTAAATATTAGTAAAAATATCATTTAATAGACAATTAATTTTTAATTCATAGTTAAAATCTATTATTTTTATAAAAAATAATAGCAATTTTTAAATATTTTTTTTATATTTGAAATTTTTTACTTCAACCCGTAGTGCAACGATAGCTAGTTTTAGCTAACCATGGCCGGTTAGTTGGTTGGTTGGGTTTAAAGTTAAAACGATGTTAATTGTTTTTATAAAAAAAGAAAAAAAGAAAAAGGAAAAACATTACTACATGGCATGAGAATCCCTCCAAGCCCATATATTTATTTATTTACAGAGACAGTGAGTGACGTTCATCGTTCTAGCAAAAACTATAATTATAAAAAAATAAAAATAACAACATATATTTCTTCCCTCTCTGTGATGTTTTGAGATTGTTCCCAAATAATAATATACCCTTTTGATTATTTTTTGTTAGCTCACAGTTCTGGTACGTCTCGATCATTCTTAAATCTTTTTTTTTGGATTTTTTTTTAATTTATATCATTTAGTGTTTGCCTCAATTGGTAAATTTTCTTTTTTTGAAGGTGTTTTGATCCATTCATTGATTCCTGTTTAAATTAATATGGTTGGTGTTACGATATTCTCAACTGGGTTTGTTATTAATTCATTGGTTCTTAGATTTTTTGTATCTGGAATTCTTTGTTCTTGATTGATTTTGAGATTCATGATGTGGGTTATTCCTTGATAGTGAGATAAAAGGGTTTATACGTAAAGAAATGATTTTTTTTATTGTTTGATTTGTGTTGATTTGCAGTTGTTGGCTTATTTAGCTGTTTATATATATATATATATATATATATATATATATATATATATATATATATATTGAATTTGAGATTCAATGTTCATTCTGTCATCTTGATGCATTTTGATTAGTTTTCATTGAGGGTTGACGAATAGTTGATTGATAAAGTTTGAGTGATAGAAAGATATTGTTTTGTTTGTTTGCAGATTAAAATGGCATCAATGGTTGCTAAAGCCAATAGTAGTTGTTCCAGTCAGGTGTCGCCATTGGCGTCAATCCAAGAAAAGGGAACCAGGAATAAGAGGAAGTTCCATGCTGATCCACCTTTGGGTGACTCGAGTAAGATTATGTCCTCGGCTCAGAATGAGTGTCAGGGTTACGAATTCTCTGCTGAGAAATTTGAAGCCACCCTGGGTCATGGGATGTCCAGTGCCTGTGACATGTGTGGTGCAAACCAAGACCATTCTGATGGGTTGAAACTTGACCTTGGATTGTCTAGTGCCTTAGGTTCATCTGAGGTTGGGCCAAGCCAGCCTAGAGGGGGAGTAGAGTCAGAGGAATCCCATGATGCTGATTGGAGTGATCTTACAGAATCTCAGCTAGAAGAACTTGTTTTGAGCAATTTGGATGCAATCTTTAAGAGTGCTATTAGAAAAATTGTTGCTTGTGGTTATACTGAAGAAGAGGCTAGGAAGGCCATTTTGAGGTCTGGTCGTTGTTATGGGTGTAAAGATACTGTCTCAAATATAGTGGATAATACCTTAGCATTTCTTAGGAACGGTCAAGATATTGAACTTTCAAGAGAGCACTGTTTTGAGGATTTACAACAGCTGGGAAAGTATGTATTGGCAGAATTGGTTTGTGTTCTTCGGGAAGTCCGGCCTTTCTTCAGCACTGGAGATGCAATGTGGTGCTTGTTGATTTGTGACATGAATGTTTCCCATGCTTGTGCAATGGATGGTGATCCCTCGAGCAGCTTTGCTGCTGATGGTGCTTCAAATGGGGCCTCATCTGTTTCCACCCAACCTCAATCAAAACCAGAACCCAAATGTTCTGAGCTAAATTTTCCAAATCCTTGTTCTGAATCCAAGGCAAGCACTAACGAGACAGCAGTTCCCAAAATAACAAAACCTAAGAACTCTGCTGTTCTCAATGGACCAGTCTCAGATAAAGAGGGATCAGATTCTACAGTTGATCCTATCGATAAATCCTTCAACATTGCGGGATCTTCTCAATGTACTACATTGGAAGAAAAGTTTGTAATTACTAAGAAGGTCCATTCTGGTGGTAATAAGAGAGATTACATAGTTCGGCAGAAGTCACTCCATCAGGAGAAGAGTTATCGGACATATGGGTCTAAAGCTTCAAGAGCAGGGAAACTAAGTGGTTTGGGTGGTTTAATTTTGGACAAGAAATTAAAATCTGTTTCAGACTCTACTTCTGTTAACATGAAGAATGCTTCATTGAGATTAAGCAAGGCAATGGGAGTTGATGTGCCTCAAGATAACAGGAACCTGAATCTTCCTAGCAGCCCCCCCTCGCAAGCAGCATTTAATTCAGAATCTTCTAGTACAGGCTCTTCTATCCCTAAGACTGATATCTCATCCACATTAGCCCCAGTAAGTGCCCTGCCAGCTCTACCTGCAGTCAATACCCCACCTGCATCATCCGCTGCCGATACTGAACTTTCTCTTTCACTGCCTACAAAAAGCAACTCAACTTCAATTCCTGCTAGCTGTAGTGCTGAGGCACCTAAATCTAGTTATGCTGGGATATCATATGACAAGTCTCTGACGCAGTGGGTCCCCCATGACAGGAAGGATGAGATGATTAGAAAGCTTATTCCCAGGGCACAGGAACTACAAAATCAGCTCCAAGAATGGACAGAATGGGCAAATCAAAAGGTTATGCAGGCTGCTCGAAGGCTGGGTAAGGACAAGGCTGAACTTAAGTCACTAAGGCATGAGAAGGAAGAGGTTGAAAGGCTCAAGAAAGAGAAGCAAGTTCTGGAGGAAAGCACCATGAAGAAACTTACTGAGATGGAAAATGCTTTGTGCAAGGCCAGCGGGAAGGTGGAGAGAGCTAATTCTGCTGTCCGGAGGCTTGAGGTGGAGAATGCTGTGTTGAGGCAAGAAATGGAGACTGCCAAGTTACGTGCAGCTGAGTCTGCTGCAAGCTGTCAGGAAGTATCAAAGAGGGAGAAGAAAACACTAATGAAGTTTCAGTCATGGGAGAAGCAAAAAACTCTGCTTCAGGAAGAGTTTGCGACTGAAAGACGCAAGTTTTTACAGCTACTACAGGATCTTGAGCGGGCCAAACAAATACAGGAACAGCATGAGGTATGCTTCCGAGAATTTGGCACTAATTTCCTTCTCCATCTTTTTCAGAGGTTACACACTGGATATGTTGTAACAATGGTCTGCCAGTCATTTGATTTTTAATGTAGCACAGGCGTGTTAGGTCAATCATTGAGTGGTGCAGCCAGTGACAGGTTTCTCATTCCCAACCTGTTGACCATTTCAAAACATTGTAACTTACCATGCGGTGCATAGTTTAGATGGTTGATATAGGTTGTGACACTGCTCTGAAAAAGAATTATGGATGGAATCGTGAATAATGCTCAATCAGGTTGATACCTGATCTGAGACTCTTTACTACATTTCCACTTGTGCTGTGTTGCATGCAGTTGTGTTCATTGACAGATGTACACGACATACACCATTGGGCTAAAGCGTTGCAGATATACATTAACATAGATCTCATATATATAACCCAAGCATATATATATATATATATATATATATATATATATATGCTTGGGTTATGGTGATCAAGATTTTGTCAACAGATTTTTTTCAACTGTATTTCCTTGTCTTGCACCGTTGGCTGCTTAAAAACTGAACAACAAAATGTCTGGTTGGATTGTCCTCTAGATGTTCTTACTTCAAATTGGTTCGCAAAACTGAGTTTATTTTGTCGTTTCATTATCCTTTTCTTGTCTGTGTTCCAAGGAGCATTTTTGTTTGTCTTTGCCTGACCACCTCACCCCTGAAACAAAATTTTTTTATCCATGTCCTCTTAAACATCTGCATTCGATTCTTTTTTTTTAAAAAAAAATCCTCTAGTGTGCATTGCCAATTGGTTTTCACAGATCACCTTCTATTCGTGATAGATGCTTCCAGTAATGACACTTTAGCCATTTCTCATTGAAAATGAAAAATATATCAGGCTAGATGGCGACAGGAAGAGAAGGAAAAGGAAGAAGTACTCATGCAGGCCAGTGCGACAAGAAAAGAAAGAGAAAACATCGAGGCTTCAGCTAAATCCAAGGAGGACATGATCAAATTGAAAGCGGAAACCAATCTGCAGAAATACAAGGATGATATTCAGAAACTTGAAAAAGAGATCTCGCAATTGAGACTGAAGACTGACTCTTCAAAAATTGCAGCGCTTCGAAGGGGAATTGATGGAAGCTATGCTAGCAGACTTGCAGATATAAAAAGTAGCCCTGCTCAGAAGGAGTCGAGGACCCCTTGTATCTCAGAAGTGGCCACAGATTTCCATGACTACTTTGAGATGGGAGGTGTGAAACGAGAAAGGGAATGTGTGATGTGCCTCTCGGAAGAGATGTCCGTAGTTTTTCTACCATGTGCTCATCAGGTGGTTTGCACAACATGCAATGAGCTCCATGAGAAACAAGGGATGAAGGACTGCCCTTCATGTAGGGGTCCCATCCAGCTGCGCGTTCCTGTACGCTATGCTCGATCCTAATTTGTTATGGAGTTGAGTGTTTTGAGTAACAAATCCGGGACTCATTGGAGTTTGAATAATGCATCAGAGTTAAACCTTTGGAAAGAGTTGTAAAGACAATCAAATTGGCTTACAGTTGCAATGTTTATGCTTCACAAAGTGCTTTCCCCTTATTTTGTGTCTTCTTTCCCTTGAATTTCATAGAACATAAAATCAAAGCTTGAAATGAAATTCTAGACTAAATTGCTTGGTCATCTCCGTGGATAGATGCCCTGCAACAGTTGAGAAAAATGCTGTAGGTGAAAATTTTTCAGCTTCCAAGGGATGTTTTAAGTTGAAACAAGAGAAGTTGATGGGTATAATAAACTCTCGTCTCTCCTCGTAAAGGGCAAAAACTGGCGTATAGATATCCTTTGTGATGGGTCTGCTGTCTGCTCATAGTGTTTTTGTCAGCTTTTCTGTCAGTTGGCAATTGCAAATATGGGAAGGAAGGAACTGTCCATTTGCCAATGTTGAAATGCTCAACTTGGATGAGGAGTACAGTTGCTATTTCAGCTTGAGAAATGGGAATTGAGTTTTTGAGCTACAGAATCCTTTCTGCAGAAATGGGACTCATTGATTAAGAAGTGGACTGAGCTGACAGCAACGAAAAAGAGATAAGATGACTTGAGAGAGGGCATGATTGCATTTCCTGTGTGGTCCCAGACCGAGCCAAGTGGCTCGAGCTATTTGTATATCCATTTTGTGAGAAAAGGCCTCCTGTCCTGCCTGTGATTCTTGTATTCATTCATCGAGTGGATGTAGAGTCTGTAGATCATTCATTTGTTATGGCCTGAAGAAATCTCTATTCTCTGATTAAATATCCTTTTTAACCTCCTACTGTGTGGGACCCACGTCTGCCTTGCCCTTTTCCCAATAAATTACAAAAACATTAGATTTTTTAATAGTTTTGATAAGATATCAAAATCATTGAAAATCTTTAGTTAAATCAGTAGAAATGCGTTCTATGTTATACTGTGAGTCAATTTTTTTATATAAAAAATATTAAAACAATTAAAATTTAAAAATGTTACATTTTTTTATAAAACTATACCTAAAAGTATTTGATTTTTCTGCTACGCCTGATCTAAAAGTTATATTTATAATATTAATAATAATAATATTAAACTTGCATGATCCAAGTTTAAGTGAGTTTGATTACAATATCAAATCCGGAGCCTTAAATATAGGTCTGGCTGCAAAATCGTATTATAAAAGTGTGATAATTAAAAAGAAAAAAATTTAATATTACAGAATGAAATTAAAACAAAAGATTAATTGAAAAGAAAAGAACAATAAAGCAAAGCATTATTCCGATAAATAGAGCTTTGTAAGGAGGGGTACAGTAAAATCCTCTCATGAGATCACAATAATCCAATGAACAGTAAATAAAACAAATCATAAAGTTTAATTCTTAATCAAATCAATATTAAAAGATGAAATAAAAAAAAATACTTAAGAAAAAAAATCTAAATCAACTGGTTTAACCCGTTAAACCTGGGATTCGTGTTATGAAATGGAAGAAAAAAGATTGATGCCTTTTAGTTATAGTTAATTACAATATTTAAAGATGAAATTGAAAGAAAAAATCAATGAAGAAAAAGAAAAAAAAATCTGAATCAACTAGGTTGACTCACCAAATCAGGTTACAAAGAAAAAAAGCATACATGAAGAAAAAAACTAATGAAGAAATAGAAAAAAAACTGAATTAATTGAATTAGCCCTTCAAACTAGGTTAACCAGTCAAACCTGAAATTTGTGTCATGAAAGTTTGATAACTGAATAGGAAAAAAAATTTACGGGTTAACCCAGAATTAGCCGAGTTAACCCGTCAAACCCGGGATCCGTGTCATGAAAGTTTGATAACTAAATAGAAAAAAATTTAACATTAACAAACTAAATTAAATGAAAAAATTAATTAAAAAGAAAACCAGAAAAAAAAAATCTAGGATAACCCGTCAAACCCGAAATCTGTGTTATGAAAGTTTGATAACTAAATAGAAAAAAATTTAACATTAACAAACTAAATTAAAAAAATATTCATTAAAAAGAAACAAAGAAAAAAACAAAAAAAATTATAACATTAAAAGATGAAATTGGAAGAAAAAAACTAATAAAAAAAAAGAAAAAAAAATCTGAATCAACTGAGTTAATCCATCAAATCAGGTTAACCCGTCAAACCTGAGATTTATGTCATTAGAGTGTGATAACTAAATAAAAAAATTAATAGTAATGAACTAAATTAAACCAAAAAAAGATTAATTAAAAAGAAAAAAAACCTATATGAAGAAAAAAACTAATGAAGAAAAATAAAAAAAAATCTAAATTAACTGGGTTAACCCGTCAAACTTGAGATCTGTGTTATAAAAGTTTGATAACTAAATAGAAAAAAATTTAATATTAACAAACTAAATTTTTTTAAAAAATTAATTAAAAAGAAAGAAAAAAGAAAAAAGCAAAAAAAAAAATACTAAACAAAAAAAAGATTATTTTAAAAGAAAAAAACAATGAAAAAAAAGCCTACATGAAGAAAAAAATTTGAATTAACTGGGTTAACCCTTCAAATCAGGTTAACCCATCAAACCTGAGATTCATGTCATGAAAGTTTGATAACTGAATAGGAAAAAAAATTACAAGTTAACCCAGAATTAGCTGGGTTAACCTGTTAAACCCAGAATCCGTGTCATAAAAGTTCAATAACTAAATAGAAAAAAATTAAACATTAAAAAAATTAAACAAAAAAATTAATTAAAAAGAAAAACAAAAAAAATTCAGGTTAACCCGTCAAACTCGGAATCCATGCTATTAAAGTTTAATAACTAAATAGAAAAAAATTAAACATTAAAAAAATTTAAATAAAAAAATATTCATTAAAAAATAAAGAAAAAAATAGCTTTAAAAAACCAAAGAAAAAAAACAGCTTTAAAAAAAATGAAACATAAAAATAAAAAAAATATATTAGTTTTTTTTTTAATGAACTGCACTGCATAATTCATAATAAAACTCTGATGCGTTTTATTATATCGTGTAGTTCAATTAATAATAGAATTTACTGCCAAACATAGACTTGAGGGTCTCAAATGTTCTCGTGCATGTAGTAGAGTGGCCAATTACAATCTTTTCCGTGTAAAAGGATTATTCATAGGCTTACTGGTTTTGCGGCCTGCGCTGCAGTGTAGGCTGAATAAAAATAAATGAACCTGAAAACAATATCCACTTCTTAATAAACTATTTAATATTATTATTAAATTTAACTTATAAATCAATCTTGAATTCTGTACTCCTTACCTAACCTTAATTTTAAATTAATTTATATGGACATCATCTAATTAATTTAATGGTCAAAAAAAATAAATTGAACAATCAATAAAGAATATACTTTGATTTTTTAAAAAAATTAAGATGATATTTTTTTTAATATCAAAACAACAATATATAAGATAGATTCTAATTTTCACGGCTTAATTCATCAAACCCATAACTCAAATTATAGATTCCATTAGGTTTAACAATTAATTTTAAAAAAATATTTTTACTTAATTATAGAATTGCACTAATAAAATATATCACGGGAGAGTAATAGTGTATGGTGTTTTTGACTTAATTATTTTTTTATTTAACAAAATATTAAATGATGGGATGGAAAAATATTTTAAATTTTTTTAAAAATAATAAAAAGGAAAAATAAACAAAATCATCAATGACGTTATTCTCAATCTTTGGGGTCATATATGGAAATTTAATTTTAATTTTTTTAATTCTTTTTTTTAGTTTAACGTGGGTGTCCGGGTCAGCTTGGACGCATCTCGACTAATCCCACGGGCCCTGAAGTTAATGACCATGTAAGCCTTCAGTGATTATCATATGAGCAACCACATGGCTCAAATATAAGACCACAGAAAGAGTAAACCTCTTGGTCCCAATCTTTTACCACTTGACCACCACCTAGATGGCTAATTTTTTTTAATTCTTAATTTTATAGGATCTCACTTTGACATAAAAATGTGATCTAATTGCTAAATCAACGATTTAAGGATAACACAAGCATGAAACACGTGGGTTTTTTGTTTTTCCAAGAAAAAGAGAGCTTATGGTTTACAGCGAAACATGTGGGTTTTTTGTTTTTCCAAGAAAAGAGAGCTTATGGTTTACAGTGAAGTGCATGTAGAAGTGAATAGGGGTGAGCAAAAAAACCAATAAACCGAGAAAACAAAAAAAAAAACAGAACCGAAAAAAAAACCGAATTAACCGATTAAAAAATCACAAAAAAATTCCGGTTCGGTTCGGTTTTGGTTTCGGTTTCTAAATTCTGAAACGGATTGAACCACAGCGAACCAAACCGGTTCAACCAGCCATCACTTAAAAAAAAAAAGCAAGTATAAATACCATGCTTTCTAACCCTAGAATAACATTAAGTCATCAGCTGCCGCCCCCCTCCCTTGTCTGCATCTCTCTCATTTCACTCTCACTTTACTTTTTGGCTGGTGGGCCGCCCCCTGCTCCCCTCCCTTGTCTGCATCTCTCTCCCTTCACTCTCTGGCTAGTGAAAAATCAAAGCAAAACAAGTTGGTCGTCGTTAGCTTTACTGAGACAGAGAGTGATGAAGAAAATTACCTGGCTGAGTTAACTCACCAAATGGATCACTCCACCCTTGAAGATGATTTCAAGAGAAACGACCTCCCTTGCAGCACTAAAAAGACTAAGGTATTGCTTCCTTTATGTTTCTTTATAAAGTAGGACAACTTGCTCTGGTTTCTGTGATTATGTTTTCTGGGGCTAATGTTCGAGTCTTAGGTTTTTTGTCTGATTTGCAAGGTTGGGTTTTGTCTGGATCGTCTCAATCAACGCTATGTGCAGTTGGATGCAGGTGCAATTGTAGACAAGGATCTAACCGTGGAAGCCCGAATGGGTCTTCACCTCTAGCAACTTAGGATCTGCTGCATGAGGTTGCAGGAGAAGTAGAGAGGACCATTAGGTTTGAACTGGTTTGGAAGGGAAAAAAACCGAACCGAATCGAACCGAACCGAAATTAATCATTTTGAACCGGTTTTTGATTCGGTTCGGTTCAAAAAATTAAAAAATAATAATTCAATTTGGTTGTTTATTTTGGTTCAAAATCGGACCGAACCAGAAATGCTCAGCTTTAGAAGTGAATGTACTTGGCTGAGTGGTTAAGAAGAAAGGCTATTATATTTCTAAAGTTTGCTGCCCAAGTTTGAATCTACCTTTGTTCATTCTTTATTTTTGGTAAAATTTTTTCTATTTTTTTGTTCTTTTAATTTTTTTCCTTCAATTTAATCCTTTATTTTTTTTTGTTATCATCTAATTAAGTAAAAAATAATTTTAAAAAACAAAGTTATTACATCAATTGAGTCCATGACCTGGATTACAAATTTAACGATTTAAACTATGAAGCATGTGTCAATTCAATATGTTATCATCTCAATGTTTGTTTTTAAAATATATCATTTTAAATTTTTTTAAAAAACATTTGATTAATTAATGATGGATATTTAGAAATAATGGTGGATGAGAAGTGATAATGATGGTGCTGAAGGAGGTGGGTGTGGTAAAACAAATGTGGCAATGAAGAAGATGATAGTGGTGAGATGAAGGCGATGATAGAGATAGTGTGTCAATATTATAATTGTATTATTATTCATAAAATATTTTACATGTAAAATAGTTTTTAATGATGGTGGTGGAGGAGCCAAGGTGGTGGCAAGATGGTGGTGGTTATGATTAAAATAATTAGATGATATTATAAGTAAATTACTATTTGTAAAATATTTTATGGAATTTTAGGAGCTAAAAATATTTTTTAGTAAATAAACTCAATCTGAAGGTTGACTATAAAATATTTTTTATTAACCAGTTTCTTGTAAATTGTTTTTCAAAAACAAACATATAAAAAATTGGAAAACATTTCCTTCCCTGTAAAATACTTTACGCAAAACAAATGTAACCTAAAATACCAATGATGGTTAGTTCAAGTGGTTCAACGATTGTTCCCTTTAAGTAAGGTCTCGAGTTCAAGTCTTGTGAATGAAGTACACCATCACTGGGAGAACTTTACCCTTTAGTGGATCGTCTCGGCTCGACCAGATTGGTTGGGTTCAGTGGACTTTTAGATACCGAGATTTAGAAAAAAAAATATAACTTAAAATAATTATTTTACTCTTGGATGCCTACTACTGTAACGTTACATTGTATTAAAATGTTGTTCTCCCATGTGATTAAAATAAACATTATTAGATTATATAAATTTGTCTGAACAATTCAATTTAATATTACACAAAAAAATAACTTGCTTGTTTTTTTTTAAAAAAGCTCTCTATCAATTAAATATAATTTAAAAAGAATTAATAATAATAAAAGGAATAGAGATAAACTTTTCGTGAAGCAATTGAACTAAACCTATCATCAAGCAATGAATTTCACTTTTAAGATATAGATTGACAACAACATTAAACCATTTCATCATTAAAATTAAAAGTTATAAGAATTTGAAATTTTAGATCTAAAATCTTTCAAATTAAAGATCTAAAATTCAGTATGTTCAAGGAATAGGTTATTTAATATTTAGATAATAGTTAATCAAATTTTTATGTCATTAACTTCCTTCTTAGATCAGGAAATACAAGGCTAATAATAGAAGTCTTAATACCTGTAAAAACAGTTCTTATCGTTGAGACTTAAAAGGCTTTTTAATGATAAAGTCGATAACTTTAAATGAGAAAGATAATAAATAAAAGAAAGAGTGCTAAATTCTAAAAACATGAGTGTTTGTTCTTGTTCCTGGATATGATTAATACTCTGAAATACATGAACTTTTAGAGTAGAAATGGTTGTGAACCTTCTACCTGGGTGGTTCACCGAATATTTATAATCCCTGAACCTTGTTATTTCTATATGAAAAAAAAAGATTAGGAAGTTATTTGCTTTTGATAACATTAATGATGAATTAATATCTCTAACACATCATTAATAAAGAATAAATACTCCTTACATATCATTAATAATGAGAGATAAATATCCCTTATACATTATTAATGAGATGAAAAATATAATAAGCTCCTTGAAAGACCTTTTATACATCTATAGATGTAGATAGATATTACCTCCTACATGAATAGTTCATGTATATAGAACCATATGGTCCTAACATGGATCTCTAAGTTCAGTTGGGTATGATATATAGCCAAATTTAAAGGAAATGGATCTGACGTTTTACCAGATCCACGGTAACTTGGGTTCAGTTCATGGCTGAATCCAAGTACATTGGGTTTGATATTTTGCTAGAATTGCGATGACTTGGACCCAACTCATGGCTAAACTTGAGTTTATTGGGTATCACATCTTGCTAAACTCACATTCAATTGAGCTAACACGCTATCTATAGATTTTGTTTTTTTCAAAGCATAAAAATATTGAGTCGAAAATATTTACCCATCACAAATCATTTTTCGAGGTTTATTGATTGTTTAAATTGTTTTTTGAGATTATATTTGAGTTTGAAAGAGTTATAAAAGTTTAGAAGTATTTTTTAATAAACTTTTTTTTTTTGTTGCCATGGACTTATAGCCAAGATCTGTTGAAGTAGTCAAAATCCGACAGCAACAATGAAGAAAAAGACTTACAGATCCATGTCTTGTTTCATGGCTGGGCCTCGACTAAGGTCCAGGCAAAGCTTATTTTCTTATTTTCTTAATACTTTTTAATTTTAAATTCATCACATTTATTCTTTTAATTTATAAATACAATAAATATTATATGTTTTCTTCTAAGAAAATATTTTTTATGTGTAAAAATAATTCTATGAATTTTTTAAAAAACTTTAAAATGTTATAATTGTTTTAATATTATTCAGAAATTTAGTTACATATTCTTAACAAATTGGATGTCACAAAAACATTTTAAGAGGGGAACGATATTCTGGGATAGTAGAATTAGCCTTATTCTTACGCGAGTAATATTTATGACATAAAATGAACAAGAAAAAGTCTTGAATTTGATGTATTTTCCTCACTATTAGTCAAACTATTAAAATTAGAAAAAAAGAAAGAAAAAAAAAAGGCAAAGGGCAGTTGTCTTTCTTCTCCCAAGGCCGAGTGGATATGTTTGCTTTCACACGCGTGGTTATTAAGATGCGTGCCGAGAGATAAAGCGAAGCGGCTTCATATTTTTGTAAGGAGGAGAAATAATGGGGAGATGGCCCCACTTTCATTCACTTCGTTCTGTTCCGTGTGTATGTTTTTTTTTTTTTTTTTTTTTAAGACTAAAAATACTTGTTTTTCAAAATAAATAAACAAATACACTATTTATTGAAATTAAAAATATTCTGAATCATGCGATAAGAAAATTAGTATTTATATAATTATGACTTTCATAATATTAAAGAGGATAATTCAACGTTATAAAAGCATCAATAAAAATAAAATAGTGAAATTATTCGGATCGCACCATTTTTTGTATTAATAATATTTTATATCTAATTAGAAGAAGTACAAAATAAAAATTGTTTTTCAAAATGTTTTTGATTAATTTATAAATGCATTAAAATGGTATATGTTTTTTATTTTTTAAAATTTATTTTTAATATTAATAAATTAAAACAATCTAAAAACATAAAAAATATTTTATTTAAAACTAAAAAATTGTAATTTTTTTAAAAAACATGACTAGATCACAAAGAAAAACAACTTATAATAAATAGGGCAGATTCAAGCACACACGAAAATTACAAATATCAAGTGTGGGTGTGATGCACAGGGCCAATTCATGGGTGGGTGTGATGGACATGGCCAATTCATTTCTGATCACACTCTTGTTTGACTCCAGACAAGCTTGAGCGAGAGAGAGTCAAATTTCTTAGCAGTTGAGCTCCAATGGGCAACGATTTAACCTCTATGTATAACCTTAATTTCTTGTCCACTCGTGTCACTCTATCATACCTTGGTTTGTCTCAAAAACTAATTTTATAATACACAAAAAAACACCAACCGCCATTTTTGTTTCGAAGAAGCTAGCTACCTTTTATCTAATTAGCTCCGCAATTCCTCAGGTCCACAATAACTAACTCCCATCTTTCTCTTTGGATCTTTCAGGGAACCTGGTTTGATCTCCATCACTAGCAGCTAGCATCATGAATCTTTCTCTCTTCATCTTTAACACTCCTTCTAGCCAGCCAGCCAGCCAGCTAGAAATGAACCAATAACTAATCACCATCACCATCACCTTCATTTCATTTATTTGGGTTCTTAAAGCTGATATTAATAAAGTAATCATCGACTGGCGATTAGATAGATCGAAGATGTCGTCAACGATAAAAGATATGCTCATTAGGACTAGTGCACCAGCAAGGTTATACAGCAGCAGGCGGAGGCTGTACAAGGCGAAGTATGTGGAAATGAATGATTTGCTCCTAAGAGAAGACCGTTCAATGATACGGTTGAGCCGAGGTGGCCGAGCTTATGGGATCCGCACCTGTCAGGATAGCCACAACAATGATGGGTTCAGTAACATTTCCAGGCCACCTTTGCAGAACAGAACCCGAGCACAAACTATCAGTAGCAGTATCCCAGCTGTGTCAGACCCAACACCCATCGCTACAAAGGTACTTCTTTCTCCTCTTTGCATGCATGTTTCCTTTCTTTCTACGACCAATTAGCTTGGATGATGGGAGTTTGGTTATGGTTCAAGACTAGCGATGATTTTTATTTTTTTTTTCTTTTCATTTCGATGATGTTAGATATTCTCGAATTCACTTGTTTGTTAGCCGATATCAAGTTGCAATTAAAAAAAATATGTATATCAATTTGATATATTTTAAAAGATTTAATAAATATTGAATTTATAAAATCAACAAAAATAAACCTTTTTTGTAGTTAATAATGCTGATTTTAGCGAATAATAATAAATATTCTTTCAAAAACCATTTCCTTTCCTGAAAAATCTTGATGGATAGTGAATCCCCATCACATTTTGTTGTTTCGACTTTTTGAGGGCTGCATCTGGGCTTGTCACGTGGCAATGGGCCTACTTGTGCCTTCTTTTTTTTTTTTTTTGCTATAACAGTCCTCCTTTACCTCCATGGAACCAGAGGAGGTAGGTCGCACCGCCAGGCTAGAATGGGCCTGGGTGCTGTCCAGTCAGCCTACAGTGCGTTTTTAGACAACGTTTTATAATTGGAATTCATGAAACCAGTAAAGATGCATCATTTTATTATTATTACTGTCTTTTGAACGTGAACATGAACATGGTAATCCTATGTATTGCAGTGTCTACCATATAGTTTGTTCATGGCTTCATGCTAGTTAATGCCAAGATTCAAAACCTGAAGCTATAACACTGTTAAGTTAGTGGTTGCACAGCCTTGACTGCATGAAGCGATGGATAATAGATGTTACTCGGCTGAAAAAAGGCCTGACAAATGGAATTTAATCGTAGAGTTGCAAGGCTGAAACTCATATCTTCTCTGATTTACGCAGCGAGTATTTACTTTTGGAAAAGGAAGGAGCGAAGGCAACAAGACCATGAAGTCCCTGGTAAGCACCCGACTAAACTTGTTTGACTGTTATAAAAGGTTAATGCTACAGCTGTATTTTAAATTATAAGCAATGCAGAAATAATTTTCCAATATCAACTTCTACTTGTGTGTTTACTTTAGCTGGGAGGGAAGGGAGCAAACCTGGCAGAGATGGCAAGCATTGGTTTGTCAGTGCCACCTGGACTCACCATATCAACAGAAGCATGCCATGAATATCAGCAGATAGGAAACAAGCTGCCACTAGGTTTATGGGAGGAGATATTGGAAGGCTTAAAATTTGTGGAGAAGGACATGGGAGCCTTCCTTGGTGACCCCTCCAAACCTCTCCTCCTCTCTGTTCGTTCTGGCGCTGCTGTAAGACTTTCCACTTTAAGTTTATATAGAGCAACCACTCAAGCAACAGCACTCAGCTTCTGTGGTCTGCTTATGATGATTATGCCTGTAACTTCCATTTTGTTTAGATTTTATACCGTCCTTGACATTAATTAGAATTTGATCTGCATGTCTAGATTTCAATGCCTGGCATGATGGACACTGTCCTGAACCTTGGACTGAATGATCAAGTGGTTGCTGGTTTGAGTGCGAAAAGTGGAGATCGTTTTGCCTATGACTCCTTCAGGCGCTTTCTAGACATGTTTGGAAATGTTGTAAGTGCTTGTTGAGTCATTTTCAAACATTGGCATATGATTCCTAAACTTCTAAATTTATTTTTGGGAATGTGTTGGTGCCCGCGGTCGCAAGACACCATTTAAAAATTGCTCCCTTTGTGCAATATACAACACCTTGTTGATTCTGAAGCAGATCTGTCACCTCCTATTAATGTCACTCACTTCATTAATATCTACTGCTATTCAATTAAAGGTGATGGGAATCCCACACTCATCATTTGAGGAGAAGTTAGAAAAGATGAAGGAATCAAAAGGAGTAAGGCTTGATACTGATCTAACAGCTGCTGATCTCAAAGAACTTGTGGAGCAGTACAAGAAAGTCTACCTTGAAGTGAAGGGTGAAGAGTTTCCATCAGGTACTAAGTTTTACCAAATAAAGTTCTAATACTTGTTCCCGGAACAAGTTTTGATCTCATACATTCTACCTGTGTTAAATTCAGATCCAAAAAAACAACTGCAGTTAGCTATGACCGCAGTTTTTGATTCTTGGGACAGCCCAAGAGCCATCAAGTACCGAAGCATCAATCAAATTACTGGATTAAAAGGAACTGCAGTAAACATCCAATGCATGGTTTTTGGGAACATGGGAAATACATCAGGAACAGGTGTTCTGTTTACTAGAAACCCAAGCACTGGTGAAAAGAAGCTCTACGGGGAATTTCTAATCAATGCTCAGGTTTATATAACACCAGTCTCATTCTATCTAACCAAATGAGGTGATGTTTACCGTTTAGCATGGTTGGTTTTGTGTAGGGAGAGGATGTAGTTGCTGGAATTAGAACACCCGAAGACTTGGATACAATGAAAAATTGCATGCCTCAAGCTTACGATGAGCTTGTGGAGAATTGTGAAATTCTAGAGCGCCATTACAAAGATATGATGGTAAAATTTCATTCACTGTTTGAAGCCTTTGATCATTCATGTCATATAATTCTTAATTTATGTGATTTTTAGGTGGTTCACTCATCAAGTCGAATTTATTTTACATGATTTGTATCTGAGTAGCATATTTCTATAGTGGTGATCTCTCTCCCTTGCATGTATTGGAAGATTTTAGAAATGAAAAGTGAAAAGAAAAAAAGAAATAACCTAGGTAATCTCTGCTACATACAGGATATTGAGTTCACAGTTCAAGAAAACAGGCTTTGGATGTTGCAATGCCGATCCGGGAAGCGTACTGGTAAAGGTGCAGTGAAGATAGCTGTAGACATGGTTAGCGAAGGGCTTGTTGATATTTGCTCTGCAATTAAGATGGTGGAGCCACAGCATCTCGACCAACTTCTTCATCCACAAGTAAATATGCATCTATATAGTGCCCATATATATATATATATATTGATAATTTTCACACGCGTAAGTTTTACTCACGCAAATGGTTAAAATCTTGGCTAGTTTGAGAATCCATCTGCTTACAAAGACAAAGTGGTCGCGACAGGCTTGCCTGCATCACCAGGGGCAGCAGTGGGGCAGGTAGTGTTCAGTGCAGATGATGCTGAAGAATGGCATGCGCAGGGAAAAAGTGTCATTTTGGTAAGCTCGATCTTCTGGCAATATTAATATGTTTATGGGGAGCCAAATAAATTTTTATAATAACATTGTCTGAAACAAGGCGACCATTTTGATTGCTTAGTTTACAGTTGTTATAAAATGAAGCAACATGAAAATTAAATTTGAGGATGATTCTTCCATTTGACATCATGTGACTGCTCAACATGCTTGCTGTCAATGGTTCAGTATCTTCAATTGACTCACTTCTAAGTGCCCTTATGGTACCATTTTCCTTCTTGTTTGAACATCCATATTAATATAACTAGAGCGCACTTTCAATTACAACTTCTCGTATGACTTTATGACGACTGCTTGTCAGTATGCTTGATCTTGAGCTAGTTCCAAAGAATGATGAACTGTGAAAATGTTGGAAAAATATTATCGTTGCTATGTGATTTGACTTCCCTAGCCTATTCAAATGTCGGGATCTTAACTTGTTCGTATGAATGAAGGTAAGGACAGAAACCAGCCCAGAGGATGTTGGTGGCATGCATGCAGCTGCTGGAATCTTGACAGCCAGAGGTGGAATGACATCTCATGCTGCCGTGGTAGCACGTGGTTGGGGAAGATGTTGTGTGTCTGGCTGCTCTGATATCCATGTAAATGATGCCGAGAAGGTGATCTTTTACTTCTCTGCCACCACACAATAGTTACTTCGCATGGAGAGTGGATTCTACCAACATATTTGTTGATTTGATGATGCAGGTTGTTGTAATTGGGGATGTTGTTATCAGTGAAGGAGAATGGATCTCACTCAATGGATCGACTGGTGAAGTAGTACTGGGGAAACAGCCACTATCTCCTCCAGCTCTAAGTGGTGATCTAGAGACATTTATGTCTTGGGCTGACGAAATAAGACGCATCAAGGTGCCCTTCAACTGAGAGAAGGTTCACATCTATCATTATTTGTTAATGAAGAATCTATCTTATGACTTAGTATTATGATGGTGTAATAGGTCATGGCAAATGCTGATACTCCTGAAGATGCACTAAGAGCAAGAAACAATGGTGCCCAAGGGATTGGACTCTGTAGGACAGAGCACATGGTAATTCTTATGGTCATAATTACCATCAATAAATCATTTCCTTGTATTATATAAAAGCATTTTAAATGAGCCTGAGGAACCCCCGATATTGTCACAACATTCTTCTGTTGATGCCATCCATATCATGCTGCATTGATACAGCGAGGTTACATTTTTTTTTTTTTTAAAAATTCTGTTTGTAATGTTTCAGTTCTTTGCGTCCGATGAGAGATTAAAGGCTGTGAGAAGGATGATAATGGCAGTTACCACAGAGCAGAGGAAGGCAGCACTAGACCTATTACTACCTTATCAAAGATCAGACTTTGAGGGGATTTTTCGTGCAATGGATGGTACTTTCCACTGTTGCCGTTTGGATTTTTGGAATCATATCTAATTATATGCTTTTTGGACCATTGAAATTGGATACAATATCAAAGTTTTTTGGTTGCTTCATCTGCTTTGGGTGCATGTATCTTAGAGAAAAAGGAGCAGGCTCTAATTTAATTTATTTTATTTTATTGGTGCACAAGTAAGATTGTATTTCCATGTCAGGCTTTCCGGTAACAATCCGTCTATTGGATCCTCCACTCCATGAATTTCTGCCAGAAGGTGATCTGGAACAAATTGTAAGTGAGCTGACCACAGAGACTGGCATGATGGAAGATGAAGTGCTCTCAAGAATCGAGAAATTATCAGAAGTAAATCCTATGCTTGGTTTCCGAGGCTGCAGGTTTGGTGGTTCTTCATATGTACTTTCCATCTATTGTTTTCACTAACGTTTCATTAACCGAACTCAATATTCAAGTGTGTAGCCAATCCTAGATGTGTTATCCTATGCTTTTGTTTTCAATTCACAAGGGACAAAAAAGAAAAAAGAAAAAAGAAAAAAGACCTGCTGAATTGGCAGCCTTGTTCATGCATTTACACAGCTCAGCTTTTAACTGCAAGTAGAGAAACTAGTAATTTTAGTCAAGGAATGTTGACAAGTGGAACTTGATGTGAACAGGCTAGGGATATCATACCCAGAACTTACTGAAATGCAAGCACGTGCTATCTTTCAGGCTGCCGTCTCAATGAGCAACCAGGGTGTCACCGTTCTTCCTGAAATAATGGTTCCTCTTGTTGGAACGCCGCAGGCATGAATCCCTTCTACTTCACTGGATTTTATTTATTTAAAACCAAGCACTCAAACTTCCTGATAACTTGGCTTTTTTTTGCAGGAATTAGGGCATCAAATGACTCTAATAAGGAATGTAGCGAAGAAAGTATTCTCTGAAATGGATGTAACCTTAAGCTATAAGGTGGGGACCATGATTGAGATTCCTAGAGCTGCTTTGGTTGCAGACGAGGTATGTTAAGACAAATGTTGCGCCTTGATTATTACTTTCAACTTTGCTTCTAGCACTTGGGGCTGGAAACAACTGGGATGTACTTGTAGTCTTTGATAAAGAAATGCAATTTTGTTGCCAGAGGTTCTTGTCAATTACATATGTCGTCTTATTTTTGCTGTTTGATAATGTTAGATTGCAAAACAAGCGGAGTTCTTCTCCTTCGGAACCAATGATCTCACGCAAATGACATTTGGATATAGTAGAGATGATGTTGGCAAGTTTCTCCCCATATACCTATCAAAGGGCATTTTGCAAAGCGATCCCTTTGAGGTTAGTCACATCATCTTCCAGCTCACTTGCTTCACTGATATTGATCTAATAATGAAGATAATTCTTCATGTGGATGAAATCAGAATAATTAGAACTGTTTGCTTGACAATAACCACCAAGATGTTCTGCGTCCAGGTGCTTGATCAGAAAGGTGTAGGCCAACTCATCAAGATTGCCACCGAAAGGGGCCGTGTAGCTAGGCCAAGCTTGAAGGTAAGTTGTACTGATGGAATCATGTTCTTGCCCATCTTTGAAGTAGACACAGGGTTTTTTTTTTAATGTTCTAACACCATTTGATTTTATATTGAAAGAGATAACCAGTATGTTACAGGATAACAGGTAGTTGTGTCAGCAGATGAGATTTATTTGTGCATTTTATTTTTTTATATATATTTTTGGTGTTGATTGAAGAAGGAAAAACCCATGGCAGAATCTTATTTGATTTGTTTTTTCCTTGACAATTGATGAACAGGTTGGAATATGTGGAGAGCATGGAGGGGAGCCTTCTTCTGTGGCATTCTTCGCGGAGGCAGGACTAGACTATGTTTCGTGCTCTCCATTCAGGTTCAAAGACTATACATTTCCAAATAGTCCAAACTACCATCAAAATAAACCAAATTCCTGACTCCATTTCACTTCGACAGGGTCCCCATTGCAAGGCTAGCAGCTGCACAGGTTGCAGTGTGAAACAGGCTTCAACAGAAGCAGCTGCTTTCCAAGAGCACATTTCGCCGACATTACCCACTTGTAAATTTACGATGAATGAAACAACTGCTGTACAATAAGCATCATTGATAGAAGTGTAAATAAAGGTCAACTCCTGCATCCTGATATTGGAAAAGTGGACCAGAGCTTGTGAGCTCTCTACTGCTTCCTCGTCTGGAACCTGTATTCACCAAGTTACTTGTAAAGTCCAAGAGATTCATATAATGTAAAAAGGCCTGTCATTTTGTGCATGTTTTAGAAGCCATAGTCATCTGTTTGTCTGGTAGGAATTATTAAAGAAAAAATAGAGAGAGAAAAAAAGAAGAGAGGTTTTAATACACTTGGTCAATACAAGGGTGCATCCATAAGATAATTAAAAAAATTTAGTTCCGAGTAACACGTAAGCTAGTCCGATAATATTTTTTTTATAAAAAACAAGAGAAAAAAAATCAAATAGAGTATATTTTATTTATATATAAACTTACATTATTTTTATTGTATCATATAAAAGTTGTTGTTTTAAACTCCAATAAAAATTATAAAACCTTTAACGATATGTTTTGAATCTGAGAATTGAATTCAATTTAAAGAGTTAAAAATATTTTTATATGAAATTTCTAATGGATATGTAGAGACTATCAGAAATTGATCATGGAACACTTCAAAGTTTCATGCTGTTCTTATAAATAAACAACTTGGAATTATAATTATAAAGTCCAATCAGGAGTCAATCTGATTCAAGAATTGGATTGCGGGTTTACCTCGTGAACCCATTCAAACTTAAAAATAACACTACAAGATTTCACAGTTTTACTGACGGACCAATTCCGTCAATGTATGATTATAAGTTCGTCCGTGATTTTTTTACCGATGTCATCACCGACGGATGTACGGATTACACCCATCGGCTTTACCTTCGTCGATGATTCCCCATTCTGTCGGTATATCGGTCGGAAAAACAAAAAACCATTTCCCGATGGTTTTACAGACGAAATTTGCACGCCAAAAAAAAGATTCTCGCTTGAAATATACTGACGGATTTTTATTCCGTCAGTGATATTGTAATTACCGACGGAAAATACCCGTCGGTAATGATGTCGGTAAATGTATGAAATACCGACCGAATCTGTCCGTCTATAAATTCGTCGGTACTGGTGGAAGCTATTGTTAAATTCCGACGGATTAATTCCGTCGGTAAGTCGGTCGGTGAGTGTTTAAAATACCGACTGAATTCATCCGTCGGTAAAATCCTTGGTAATAGTTTTTTTCTTAATTTGTTTTTAAAAAATTATTTAGGATATATAATATAAAACTATATAAATTAATTGTTATACAAACCAATTATGCAAATAAAATTTATATTAAACATTAAAAAAAACAAAGTTAAATAATATTCATTACAAATTGAATATGTTTCAAGAAAAATATTAAATGAAGTTTTAAATGTAAATAATGTTGATTACAAATTAATATAAAGGTGGAGCTGGAGGAGGAGGAGGAGGAGATCCTAGAGGAGGCTGGTGGTTATACGGCCAAAAAAGATTAGGTGCACATGTTCCACTATTTGACATGTTCATAATCATTTCGCGAAGCTGTTCATAAGCCGCTTTTTGTTGTTCATGAGCCGTTTCATACTCCGCTTTTTGTTGTGCTTGAGACGCTTTGAGTTGCTCAGACTCCGCTATTTGTTCCGCTCTTTGTTGTGCATGAGATGCTTTGAGTTGTGCGTACTCCGCTTTTAGGTTATCGTATTTCTCGGTGAGTTGAGTAGTGTGTTGCTGCAAGGCCACGAACTCCTTAGATTGGGAGCTCGATATTGATTGGGAGCTCCCAACAGTTGAAACACTACGGGTCGGCCACAAGTTGTCGGCCGTAGTGTTGGAGAGCCGATAAACCTGATTTTTATCGGGTCCACCTGACGAGCCAACCTCCATCCACAAATCCGAGTCGAATTCCGGATGGGTCAAAGTATCGTCCCCGTATCTCTCCCTCAACCGATTATTATACGTCTCCTGAAAATTAAAAAAAAAGTAATCATCATATTCAATACAATAAACATAATAACTTACAAAATAAAATGGTTGAACAAACATACCACGAAATGCTGAGCATGGTTATCAACGAACCGTTGCGCCCCCTTCTGGCGGTCTTGACTCCGCACTTATGTCTCCACAAACAGCTCCATCGGGCTCGGCTCACGTCCAAGAGATGCAGCCTATAATGAAAAAAGATATATTAACAACAACTGAATTTAATGATATATTTCATATAAATTAATCTTACCATCCGTTTCACATGTGCAGCAAACGGAACGGAGCCGCCAGTGTGCGTTGTCACCCCGCCATGAATTGGCCGATTCTGGTTGCCAGCACCGGACTGTGAGCGTCGTGTGAACCGCTCAGACGTCACGTGCTCAAGATAGTACGGCCATATATCTTTCGGGATGTATATCGGTTTGAAATCCCTCCAAACCGCAACATCGTTCCAGCCTTGGAAACCCCTATCCCTCCCGGTTTTGTTTTGCCTTTTTTTGTGCTTCATACCAAAAATCACGCAACCTACTTCATGCAACCAAAAATTACATTTCAAAACAAAAATTTTTGTCTAAAAAAATCTTGAATTGTTTTCGATCTTACCTAGTTGCCGCGTGATTTTCCAACACCCTCCTCACAACAGTGTTATGCTCACTGTCCCAGCAGAATTTGTGCTGTGTATAAATAAACAAGTTTAAATAAAAATAATAATTTATTTACAATTATATTAATAAGCTGAAAATTATAAATTA